>Ga0209749_1000017_pt1 | contig 341036 bp, 282 predicted proteins | sample EPASupsiteSAE347_FD_187267 | JGI IMG/M metagenome (GOLD analysis project Ga0209749, IMG submission 187267) | Bioremediated contaminated groundwater from EPA Superfund site, New Mexico - Sample SAE3-47 (SPAdes) (version 2) | ecosystem: Environmental > Aquatic > Deep subsurface > Groundwater >... | reverse complement strand
AGCGTTCATTCTGAGCCAGGATCAAACTCTCCAGTTATTCGAAACCTCTTAAAGGCCCAGCACTTACCCACTATTTAGTTTCCAAAGAACAGATGTCGCCCCTCTCAGGGACTTTTTACTCTACTACTACTGCTTTGCTCTGTCAATCTTCTTTTTCTTGCCCTTATTCTTCTTGCCAGGAAGCCCCGCCGTTTCTCCGCTCCTCACTGCGGCGGCTGACTACCCGCCTCATATGAACCTTCCAGGTCCTGCTCCGGCCAGCGTCTCTCGCTGGACTGTCGCCCGGGCCTCGATTGCAGATCCCGCTTTCCGGGGTGTTTGTCGTGCGGTCGTAACAACCGCTGACAAGAGGCGCATTCTAGGGATTTTCAGTTCGATGTCAAGCTCAAAGTTCAACTTTTTTCCGACCGACTCGCCCTGGCGTACGCGGAAGCCTCCATGCCCGCAACACACCCCTCCCCTACTGCCTTCGCCATCTGCCAGGGCGGCCCGCAGATATCACCGGCCGCATAGATCCCCGGTATGTTCGTCTCCTGCTTCTTGTTGGCAACAATGTAGCGCATGCTTTCAGGGTCCAGCGCGACGCCGAGACCGGACGCGAGTTCCAGTGCCCCCTTGGCGCCGAGTTCGATAAAGACCCCTGCGGTTTCGATGGTTTCTCCATTATCGAGGAGCACCGACTCCACCCCGGAAGATCCCTTTATTGCCCGGATGCTCCGGTTGGGATGCCCGATGATGGCGCTCCGCTCGATCTGATACGACAAACGGTCGTTCACCTTGAGTTTCGAGTACACCATGTGCACCTCGGAGGCGATGAGGAGAAGGTGCAGCGCCCCCGAACACGCGGCGCTCTCCTCGCCCGCCACAACCACCTTATCTCCTCTGAAGAAATTCGCATCGCATTCGACGCAGTAACTGACGCCCCTCCCCAGGAACTCCTTTTCTCCAGGGACGTTCAGGCGGTTTCTCGATATCCCCATACTGAGTATGACCGCCCATGCCGTGAGAACATCACTCGATTCGAGCACCATATGGAAACGCCCATCGGATTCCCGGCTCAGACTCAACACATCTGCATCATAAAAGGTGGCGCCGAACTTTTCCGCCTGAAGCCTTCCCTGCTCCAAGATTTCACTGCCGAGCAGGGTCGTCGTCATGCAACAGTAGTTTTCAATATGGGCCTTATATAGAGAACTTTTTTCCGCTCGGCCCAGTACGGCCACTTTCACTTTGGCCCGGGCGGCGTGGACCGCAGCCTGCAACCCGGCGGGTCCGCTTCCCAGAATGAGAACGTCAAAATCCACCATTTTGCGACTCCTTTCCATCTTCCTCAGGTGTAGCGGTCGTCATTTGAAAGATAAGTTGACTCTTCTATTTCAGGTAATTACCATTGTAGGTCGGAAATTGGAGGATTCATAGCACTTATTCGAGAACAGGGCGCAACATTTGGACATTTTGCCTGGCCTTCCAATGGTCTCGAATTTGTCTGCCGAAAATCCTGCTTTCCTTCAACAGCCGATGAACTGCCGGCGCAGCGCGCACCGGAACGACTGCGCGTACGGGAGGGGGTCATCGTAATTCGACGTCCATGGAAATCCTCGCTTTGCGGTTTCAGCGGCGGACGTTATTGGAAGACACTATGGTTTCTGGTGGTTCGCAATGTCTTAGAGTCACCGCGGCTTTGATACCCGAGCACGGACGGCTGTTCGTCGCTCAACGCGCCTCACACAAGAAATTCGGATTGATGTGGGAATTCCCTGGTGGCAAGGTCGAAGCGGGCGAAACCCTTGAAGAGTCTCTCGCGAGAGAAATAGCGGAGGAGCTTTGCTGGGAGATTCGCGTGGGTGATTTCTTTAGACTGATCCACCATGAAAGTCCCGGTTTGTGCATCGATCTCTACGCGTTCTGGTGTACTATCCTCGGCGGCTCGCTCTGTTTGAGGGAGCATGCTGCCTGTTGCTGGGCTTCCCCGGAGGAATTGAGAACATTCTGCCTGACGCCGCCGGATCTCGGGTTGTTGCCGTTTATCGAGAATCTCGAAGAGCTGCCAGGGAATGCCGGGGATAGCGAACGAGTATGATAAGGGTATCATGCATGCCTCTCCTCGATCGCAGCCCCTCACGGCGGACGGGAACGATTGTTTTGAAGCGGGGCTTACAAAGCAATTCCTGATGAATGCCATGCTCCGTACACGCTGAACGAATCATGCGGAAGGTCAGGTTGAGATGCAGAAAGAATCGGGGTTCTTCCAAGCCTTTTACGACGCTCTGGGATCGTTGAAATTGACCGTATCGGTTTTTCTGGTGCTGGCGGTTTGCTCAATCATCGGGACTCTTTTCCCCCAGGGGTTGACCCCCGATGAGGTGGAAAGCCGATTCAGACCCGGAGTCGCATGGTTGGTCAATACACTCGGTCTGGCCGATCTCTACCGCACGGGTTGGTTTCGCACGCTGCTCCTCTTGCTTTGCGTGAATCTGGTCGTATGTAGCCTGCGAAGGCTTCCAAAGACTCTGAGACTCCTCCGGCACAGGGAAGAACGCATCGACCCGGCGAAACTCGGCAAGTTCAGCATGAGCAGGAATATTTCCACGGGGCTTTCATGGCAGGAAGCCGAACCAATACTTACCGGGGCGCTCTCCGAAGAATTCCGATCCGTTGAAAGAGTGCCCGAGGCCGAGGCCTTTGCGGCGACGGCAGAGAAAGGACGCTCGAGCGCTCTGATGGTCTACGTGGTGCATCTCAGCGTTCTGGTGATTCTTCTTGGAGCCCTGTTGGGGTCGATTTTCGGGTTCAAGGGGTTCATGAATCTCTCGGAGGGCGAGAGTTCGGCCGAAGTGGTTTTATACCAGGGGAACCAGGCGATCATGCTTCCTTTCGAGGTGCGATGCGACAAATTTTCCGTGACGTACTACGACAACGGCATGCCTCGAGAATATCGATCCGATCTGGCCGTAGTCGAGAAAGGCAAAGAGGTTTACAAACAATCCATCCTGGTGAACGACCCCATGACATATTCCGGCGTCACGTTTTACCAGGCTTCCTATGGCTCCACATTGAAACAGGCCGAAGTTGAATTGCAGGATCGGGATTCGGGAAAATCGTACAGGCTCGTTCTTCCTTTCAGACAAATGGTGGAAATTCCCGGCACACGGGATAGGGTTCAGGCTTTCGAGTATCGGCAGGATCTGGGGCGCATGGGCGCCGCGATGGTGGTCGTACTTTCCAGGGAAGGCCAGGACCCTTCCGGTTCCTGGATTCTCATCGACAAGTCCGATTTTCACGGAAACAGGGTGCAAAATTACCAAATCAAGGTCCTGGGGACGGAACAGAGCAATTACACGGGCCTCCAGGTGAAGCGAGATCCGGGAGTGTGGATCGTCTGGTTCGGTTTCACCGCCATGCTCCTGGGGATCGGCATGACCTTCTATATGAGTCATCGGAAGATTTGGATTTGGTGCGGGCCGTCTGCCGGCGACCGCTTCGCAAAAATTCTCATTGCCGGGCGATCCAGTAAAAATCCCCTTGCCTTTGAACGGGAATTCAACGAATTATGCGAACGGATCGACGAGCGGCTCAAATCAGCGGGAACCGGGAATTAACGATATGATCGACAGCTCATTGCTACTTGCCGTCACTACCTTCGCCTACCTGGCATGCATGCTTTTCTATCTGGCGGGGGTCATTTTCCACTATCGGCCCATTCTCTCATGGGGAACTTATACCGGATTCGGCACTCTCGGCATTCAGACGGCAGCCATCCTCCTTCGCTGGAAGGAATCCTACGACCTGGGCTACGGCCACGCCCCCCTCTCCAACCTGTATGAATCTCTTGTTTTCGCGGCCTGGGCGATCATGCTGATCTATCTCGTTATGGAACTGCGGTCCAGGCAACGCACCCTCGGGGTCTTTCCGGCTCTTTTCGCGTTTCTTGCAATGGCCTACGCATCCTTTTCCACGGGCATCGACTCGAAGATACAACCCCTCCTGCCCGCGCTAAAGAGCAACTGGCTCATCGCCCATGTAGTGACGTGTTTTCTCGGTTACGCCGCCTTTGCCGTTTCATGCGGGATCAGTTTTCTGTACCTTCTTAGAAAAACTCAAACCGACAATCCGGGGCCCAAAGGGTTCTTCGCCATCCTTCCCGAGGCCCGCCAATTGGACGAGTTCAACTATCAGATGATCCTGTTCGGGTTTCTCTGGCTCTCGCTCGGGATCATCACGGGTTCCGTTTGGGCGAATTCCGCCTGGGGCACCTACTGGAGCTGGGACCCGAAGGAAACGTGGTCACTCATCACCTGGTTCATCTATGCCGCGCTGCTTCATGCACGCACCTTGCAGGGGTGGAGAGGAACCAGGGTGGCGTGGCTCTCCCTTGTGGGTTTCGGCTGTGTGTTGTTCACTTATTTCGGCGTCAATTTTCTATTGAGCGGTTTGCACAGTTACGCTACCAGGTAGCGGCGGATCGGAAGGATGAATCCATGTTCGGGGTTGGCCCCGGAGAGGCGTGCTTGATTGTGCTGCTCCTCGTATTCTTTTTCGGAGCAAAAAGAGTTCCCGAGATCGGCGAGTCCATCGGGAAGGCCATCAGGGGCTATAAGACGGCCCGATGGGGGACCTCTCCAACCGCGGAGAGTTCGCGGAACCGACAGCAACCGGATATTGTGAAATAGCCCTGGAAAATTGCAGCCGGCACCACAGTCTCTTCGCCTTCGCATTGGTTTTCCGGGAAGGGGCGGAGTCAGAGTTTTTCGTGCCGATTCCCTTCGACACGTTCCAAGGAGTCCAGAAGATGTTTGGCATAGGCTTTCCTGAACTTCTCGTTATCCTGGCAGTCGCACTCATTGTTGTCGGACCGAGCAAACTTCCCGATCTCGCAAGGTCTCTCGGCCGTGGGTATGCAGAGTTCAAACGCGCTACGGATGATCTCAAGCAAACCTTCGATCAGGACGAGACCGTCCGCGGACTCAAAGATGAGTTCCGCGCAGCGCAGCGTCAGGCGTTTTCCTTGAAATCATCCATCACGTCATCACTCACGACTCCATCTTCCACCCGGCAAAGCGAGCCGGCAAAACCCGCTCCCGAGCCGCTTGCCGAACCGACTCAATCCGAAGAAACGCCGGAACCGCCAAAGGTCGAAGCGATCTGGCCAGCCACTGAGGAAAAGACTGTTCCCGAGGCTGCGGAGGTCAAAGAGGTCAAAGAAGCCAAAGAACCGAAGCAGTCTTGACCCTTCCCTCTCCAATGCGCAATCCTCACTACTAGCGAGAACGACCATGACAGAAGAACTCAAGATGCCCTTTGCTGAACACCTGCAAGACCTCCGAAGGCGGCTCGTCATAAGCGTTATTGCCATGTTTGTCGGTTTTTTGATCTGTTACGCCTTCAAGGAGAGAATCTTCGAGGTGCTCATCATGCCATGGATCGCAGCTCTCCCAAAGGGCCAGATGGGCAAACTCATCTACACTGCGCCACACGAAGCCTTCTTCACCTACCTCAAGGTTTCCTTCATAGCCGGAACCGGACTGGCGATGCCGGTGATCATCTATCAGTTGTGGCTCTTCATTGCTCCCGGCCTGTATGAGAAGGAAAAACGCATTTTCCTTCCCGTGGTGTTCGCGTCCTCCGCTTTTTTCATCGGTGGCGCTCTGTTCGGATATTTCATTGTTTTTCCCTTCGGTTTCCAGTTTTTCGCATCCTTTGCAAGCGAGTATATCACCCCGATGATCAGCACTCGAGAATTTCTCAGTTTCTCGGTGAGAATGCTCCTGGGCTTCGGATTCGTTTTTGAATTGCCGATTTTCTGTTTTCTCCTGGCCAAGCTCGGTCTGATAACCGCCGATTCTCTCAAACGGAAGCGTAAGATAGCCATCGTGATGATTTTTGTCGTTGCCGCCGCTATCACTCCCAGCCCCGACGTCGTTTCGCAGCTTCTCATGGCGGGACCGCTCCTGGTGCTTTACGAATTGAGCGTATGGATCGTCTATCTCGCTGGTCACAGGGACGAAGTTGAAGACTCCGGAGGAGAGATGGAACCGGAAAAGGCTGAACGACCTGAGCCGCCGGATTCTACCGACTAGCATCGGTCTCTCACATGAAGATCCGGATGATATGAGTGCGTTTTCCAGGAGGCTGGAGATTTGGCGCGCCGTACCTCCTGATTCGAACGTTTTGCAGGCAAAAGGGCATGAACCTGATGGACAAAAGAGCGATGTTGGTCTTGGCGACCGGGAACAGGGGCAAATCCCACGAAATTCGCAAGTATCTCGAGGAATTTCCCATCGACATAAGCGATCTGAACGACTTCGGGCCTATCCCTCAGGTCGTGGAGGACGGAGACACCTTCGAGGAAAACGCTTACAAGAAAGCCGCTTTCGTAGCCAGGGTACTGGGGTTCCCGGCTCTGGCGGACGATTCAGGCCTGGAAGTGGAGGCGCTGGGCGGAACGCCCGGAGTTTATTCCGCCCGGTATGCGGGGCCGAGTGCCACGGATGCAGAAAACAACGCAAAACTGATTGCGGCCCTCGAAGGAACAGCCAACCGGAAAGCTCGATTTAGCTGCGTCCTTTCCCTCGCGGTCCCTGCCGGCCATGCTCTCACTTACGAAGGTGCCTGTGAGGGAACGATTCTGCACGTTCCCCGAGGCGCCGGCGGCTTCGGATACGACCCGCTCTTCTATTATCCGCCCATGGGGAAAACGTTTGCAGAAATGACCGTCGAAGAGAAGACTTCCGTCAGCCACCGCGGCAGGGCACTTCAAGGGCTCAGGCAGGAATTCGAGAAGGTCCTGGTGTGGATCGAGCAAAGAGGGAAAGAAGAAGACTACCGCCGGGGAAAAGGAGACATCTGCCTCCGCTGAAAAGAAACGAATTCCTTCTCGCCCTTGCCCTGGCAACTTCGGTGCGCCCGCATGGATTCCATGTCAAAATAAGAACGCGTCGCTCTCCGCTCGTTTTTCACAGCCGGGTTCGCGCTCGGTCACTTCTTCCGATAGAGCTTTTTCCATGGCTGACGATCGTTTTCTCTGAAATCGGCTATGGCAAACTTGAGTGCAAAAACCGCCAGTTGGGCACAGTGGGTCTCTTTCTCCGGCAGTGTCTCGAGATACGCCACGATGTCTGTGATGGTGATCTCGGACGCCTCCTCCACTGTCTTCCCTTCCACCAGATGCACGACGGCATTTCCGCAAGCCACGGAATAAAAGCAGCCCTCCGTTTCGAAGTATGCAGATCTGATCGCGCCGTCGTCAACGTTCAGGAAAATTTCAATGGCGTCTCCGCACTCTCGACTAGCCCTGCCGTAGCCGTCTGCGCTATCGATGCTTCCCCTCTTATCCGTGCCGAGAACCATCTCGAGAAAACGGAGCGAGTGATTCTGCCAGAATTCAACGGTCGTTTGATCCATCGCATTCGATCCTAATTGTTCCATGTGGCCTGAAACGACAGCGTATCATGTCGCGAACGATCGAATCGTCGCAACCCCAAATCCAGGGATGGTGGAATGGGAACTCCCGGCATCCACCGGCGTGGGAGACGCGCACACACCCACACCTTGCAGACGTCCCACCAAGGTATGGCCATACATTATAGCCAAACGATGGGTCGTCAGCCACTTTTTTTGAACCAGCTCTAAATTCCGCAAGAGATCCCTGGCGCTTCGGCTGGAATTGAACGATTCCGGCACTTCAAAGGAGCGCGGGAAGGATTTTGGCCTGCTGACCGCAACGATGCGGCAGTCTTTCCCGGTGGCCGACGCTCCCGCTTTTGTCCACCAAGAAGCCTCGTTGCACAGCCGCCAGGGGTTTCACTTCCCGATCGGGTTCTGCGCGAGAGGCGCGGTGACATGAGAATTGAATTGTGAGCCCGTCCGGGCTAAACTTACGCTGTTCAACAGATGCAGTCGTCATCAATTCAACCGCTCTCATCACCCTCGGCGTTTCCAAGGAGAGGAGGACTCCCGCCATGAAATTTGAGGAAAAGGCCCACGGCACGCCGAGAACGTACAACCTCCGACTCGGCCCATCCTCGGGTCGCCCCGGAGATTCTATCGCGCCTGCTCCCGGCTCGTGTTGACCTCCACGTGAAAAGCCCCGGGCGGGCATCCCCAGTCTCCATCAAGCCTTCGTCATCGGTTCCGTCCCGACTCCAATCGGAGATGTTCCGCTGGTGTCTTCGACTCTCGGCCCGCGCGACCGCCGCGGGACATGGAGGGCGCGATGGGGCGTCGGCCGCATGAACTATACCGTCGAGCCGGGTCTGTATGCTCTCGGCCAGCCAGACTCCGCCTCACCCGTTTTCGTGACAGCCAATTACAAAATGAGCTTCGACCGTCTCAGAAGTTCCCTTGCAGGCAGAAACGCATGGATTCTCGCGCTCGACACCAACGGCATCAACGTATGGTGTGCGGCCGGGAAAGGAACGTTCGGTGCACCGGAACTGACGAGGCGCGTTGCATCCAGTCGGCTGGCTGAAGTGGTTGACCATCGAAGATTGATTCTGCCTCAACTCGGTGCTCCTGGCGTAGCCGCCCATGAGGTCCGTCGCACATCCGAGTTCGAGGTAATCTATGGCCCGGTGGAAGCCGAAGATATTCCCGCATTCCTCGATGCCGGGTTGAAAGCGTCGCCATCGATGCGCCGCAAGACATTCCCGATCGTGGAGCGCGCGGCGCTCATTCCCATTGAGCTGCTCGCAGCTCTGAAGCTTTTCCTGTTCGCGCTTCCGGTGCTTTTTCTGCTCTGCGCCATCGGGAACACTCAAGATATGCGGGCGAACATAGCAGGCTTTGGAGCATTCTCGGCCGTTGCTCTTCTATGCGCTATCCTCTCGGGAACCGTGTTGACACCGCTTGCACTACCGTGGATTCCCGGCCGGGCTTTTTCCCTCAAGGGACTCATCGCCGGACTTGCAGCCGTTTTTGTCATTGCGGCCTTTCGACACGGTATGGGGGGCAGCTCCGAGAACCAGTGGGAATTCCTGGCATGGCTCCTGCTGATTCCATCATTCTCATCATATCTGGGAATGAATTTCACCGGATCTTCAACATACACATCGCTCTCGGGAGTAAGAAAGGAAATGCGTGCAGCGCTGCCCCTTCAGATCGTTGGAGGAGCCGTTGGGTTTGGGTTTCTGCTCGCTTCGAGACTGTTTCCTTGAGGATGGGAACCATGGGATCTCTTGTATACCTTAAAAACGTCGTCACTCTGAAGTTCTTTAGTGAAAAATGCGTGGGGTGCGGGATGTGTTCCGTAGTGTGCCCTCATGGCGTCTTCAACCTTTCGGATGGAGTTGTTCGCGTCGTCGATCGAGACGCCTGCATGGAATGCGGCGCCTGCGCGCGAAACTGTCCCGTTGAGGCCATAACCGTCGTGGCTGGCGTAGGATGTGCGACTGCCGTCATGAACGGTCTCCTCGGGCGTGAGAGCTCATCGTGCTGTTGCGTGGTCGACACGAACAAAGGAAGCGTGGAGGGTGAAGGTTCAGAAAGGAGATCGAAAGGACCCGCCTGCTGTTGACCCCCAACGAAGCGAACCGGGGTCCCAATGGCTTTTGCCACCGGGTCAAGGCGCCCCCCGGAAGAAACATTGCGGCCTTGTCACGCTGTGCTGCTACCCGGCAGGTTCTTGGAATCTTGCCGATCAATGTATGTATGTTGTTATTTTCTCTGCGATCTCTGCGTTCTCCGCGGTGCGTTGTTTCTTCTTTGGTTCCGGCCTGGCTTCCCTGTGAGAAATGAGGCGAATTGGCAGCTTCCGGTCGCGCCATGAGCGCCGGAAGCTTTCGCACGATCCCTCCTCAGTTCTTGCTGTCACAAGGGGGGACGGTCTCGCGGATCCTCTCTTCGATCAGTTCGATGTGCCGTTTTTCTTCCTTCAAAATCTCACGCACGTGGCCTGCGATATCCGGTTCCGTAACGAAAGACTGAAGGATTTCATAGAATACGAGGCTGTCTTCTTCAAAACCGATGGCTATCCGCAACAACTCCTTTGCATTATGAATCGTGGAAAAATCAATGTCGTCGAGAGAGAAGGCATGGTCGCTCACCGCACTCTGCAGGAAGGCTCCGCTGACCCGTTCCGCCCAATCAGCTCCTCCTCCCGGTTTTGCAGCCATTTTCAGATCGAGAAAGTACTTCCTGTGTCTCACCTCCTCCTCAGCCAACCACTGAAGAAGTTGCTTGATGGAAGAATCGCCGACCACCTGAAAGGCTTCCCGGTAGTATGCCTCCCCGTTCTCTTCGATTTGAATCGCGAGATCGAAAATCTCCTGAGCAGAAAACATGAACCCTCCCTTTGAGACGCCGGTTCCGTGTCGATGCCGATGAGGGGCGGTCGCCCCTGGCCAACCACAACAGTCATTTCGTCCACTGTTGAATTCCATCCGAGCATTCCATGCGAGACTCGACTTCGAGGAGCAAGCCGTGCGTCCAACCCGAAATTTCCGGACCTCCTTGCCCTCCCACGACAATCCGTAGCCCGGTGAGCAAGGGATGCGATCACCGGGCAGGCGGGGAAGTCCCCAATGCCGTCGAAGCAGAAGAAAGATTTGTATTATAATGTGGGATCGATGGGAAAACCACAGAGGATCTCGGAGGGCTGGATGGCGTCGAAGGCGCTTTCTCAAGTAGCGTCAAGACCGTAATGAGTCGTGGTCGGATCGCAGATCACCAGCCGTACGGACTGTGGTCGAGATCGCCCGCCGAGAAGGTCAATCGATCACTATCGAGGAGCAATGATGCCGCCCCATAATTCTGAAGAAAAGCTTTGGAAGTGATAGACCAGATTGATGGGACGCGTGAAATCACAGGGCGCCAAATCCCGTCACCTTATCAGGCGCGTGAGATCGTCGATGCGCTCCGACCAATTCTTTCCATATTTTTGATAGCTTTTCAAAGCCTTCAGGCTTGCAAGCCTGCTATCCAGGTAGGCATGAGGATCGCCCCCAGCCGATTCGAGCGCCCGATTCGCAGTCCTGGGACTGTGAACCACACTATCGAAGTGGACGATGTTGAGGGGATGCGGCAGTTTATCGCATCCTGTCCGTTCCCAGATCTTACGGTATACTGCCCTGGCCTTTTTTTCATCCAACTGGCTGATGTCGCTTGCGATCCTGCCTTTGGGGTCGACCGACTTCAAGGTCTTCTGGAGGATGCCAAACTTCGACGCACCCGCTCCATTATCATTGGGAACCAGTCGATTTCCTTCTTGTTCGATAACGAAGGATACCGCCGATTCAAAATCCGCCGATTTTCCGCCCGTCGCACATACCGCCGACTGCGATCCCGAGGCCGGCGTCCTCGCAGCCACAATGGAGGCCGCTGCAGTTTGTTGGAGGAATGCCTCTGTCGACTTCGCGTCGCTCACCACGACATCCAGACTGTTTCCCGTCACCACCCCCAATGAAGGAATCTTCTCGCGCATCTTCAGGTAGACCGATGGGGCTCCATCGGACTTCTTCATTAATTCAAGTGCGGCGCTCGGTCTTTGAACGTAGGTGTCAAAATGAATCGCATTCAATGGAGAAGGCAGGCTTCCGCAACCCGCACGCTCCCAGATTTTCGAATAGATTTTCCTGGCGCCGTCCTCCGTCAAATCTCCAACCTGCCGGGCTATTCTCCCTTTGGGATCATAGTCCGTCAGGGTAGACTGCATGATCCCATATGACATGGGATTCTTTCCACGGTCCACCCCCCTCTTGTTCTTGATGACAGATTGAAATGCCTTTTCGAAATCCGAGGAGCCGGGCGTCTCGGAAGACAGTACCGATGAGAAAGCAGCAGCGGGTTTTGCAGCCTTTGCTGGCAGGCGTTCGCTCGATCGGTCGGACTTTGTTTCCAAAATCGTACCGGCATTCTGAAGACGGATCATGGGTGAACCCCTTCGTGAGAGGATGCAAAACACACTTCCGAATATTTCTAATCCAAGTATCGTGCCAATGAAGGGGTTTCTCACAAGCGTCCGCAGACGCTCGATTTCAACGAAAGGATTCCATGCGCGAAGCGGGGGGAGAGAGGCGTAGCGTCAAACTTGTGACGCTCGAAAGAATGAGGATACGTGTCTGCCGGGCGGTCTTTTGAACCTGGAACCGCATATGCTGCGGCTCCCTGTGACCGCCCGGCGAATGCCGCGGGAAGCGTATCGAGAAGAAACCGGATTCCTCAGAGACGGCTTCTTCAAGTTGCGCTAATAGATGAATTCAATGCGTTTATCGACTCTTTCCGTGACCTGAGCCCCCAGCTTCATCATTTCTTCTTTGGCGAGGTTACTGACCGTGCCCGTGATCCATGCATCGAATTTAACGGGACCAGGGTTGGACGCCTTGTATTGGGCAATTAGCGGAGGAATGCGCTGACTGGCGCGCTCGGTCCAGACTCCTCGATCCATCGGAAAGGGGATAAGGACGATTCCGTTGGCGGCCCTGGCAAAAACAACGGGTCCATATACTGAGATCGTCTGAATCGCTGCTGTTCTCTGGTGGTAACCGCGCATGGTTTCCGCCATGCTTTGGAAGAAATTGGCGGATTCCTCATCATCGGCGGAAAGGGCCTCCTCTATGAACGCATCTCGCCCCTTCGCAGTCCCGAGCGATTCCAATGAGCTGGTGATGATGGTTTGATGGGTCGGGGTATAGGAAGGATGGTTCAGGAACTTTCCCGCCAAATCGGACGACGTCCCCATGGCCACTAGTTTATCCTGGTTGATCTGTCTCAGTCTCGCCGGAGGATATTCCTTGACGATGTCGCTCACCTGTTGAGCGGCTCTGGTTGCAGAGAGAGCGGCCACAGCGGGTCCACCGACGGGAGCGAGCGCCGCCGTGAGCGTGAGCGACCCGAGAGTAGTGGCCCATGCAAGACCGTTCAATTCCTTTTGGAGCTCCTTGTTGCTCGAGTAGGGATCGACTCCCAGGCGATATGCAAGGTCTCTTTTGTTCGACGATACCGCGAGCGCCTGTTCGGCCTTGCTGTCTTCGTTCGGGCCGGGCTTCGAGTTCATTCCCGTCTTGATATTGTCAAATAACCTGGAGACCCCTTTGGGGATGCCGCTGATGGTGTCCACGGGGTCCGTTACCAGGTTCGCCCCAAACTCAAGCGGCTTCGAGGCAGCCTTCTTCAGACCATTGACATAGGCGTCGCTCTTCTTGTACTGCTGCAAAGACGCCATAGCCCAGATTTCCCGTATCAGCTTCCGAACTGCGAAATCCCCCGTCACATCGTACACCCCGAAGTCGCTATCCACCACGAAATGATGCATGTACCCGTATGAATTGACCCTGTCCCTGACTCGGTGGTGCGGTCCGGCCACGAGTTCCGGGGGAAGAATCTCCGAGACGCTCTCGGTTACCGGCATCTCAAACCGGGGTTTGTTTGTCGCCGACGTCGCTGCCGACGGGATCGCCACCATGACCGCAAACGATAACAACACGATACTCTTCAACCAGTTCTGACGAAAAAATGAATTCATAATCGATCTCTCCTTCTCGGGTCACAGAACGCATCCATCGCGCCATGAGCCTCCTTACAACGGCCAGCATTCCTTACGTGGCCTCCGCGGCCAAACCGCGGTCCCCAATACTCTTCGTTCACCGCAAATCAAGCAACGACTGGAGTTCATGCTCTTTTTCGGTTCCGATCGTCGTCACGAGGACCTTGCCGCCCCTCCCCTTCAATTCTTTTACGAGTTCGTCCGGGTTCACCCTGCGGACGAGTACGAACAATGCGGACGTACAAGGCTTTAGGGTCGCTGCAAGTTCTCCGATGAACCGATCGTCGATCCCCACGTCCGTCAGGGCCGCCGCCGCAGCCACTGCTGCGGCGCCCACAGCGGCGCCGATCAGGGGAATATATAATAGCGTCCCTACGATCAAACCGGTCAAGCTTCCCCCAAGAGCTCCCTTGACAGTCAATGATTTCACATGGTTGAGCTTGACCTTGCCGTCTGACTTTCTGACGGCAACCACGGCATCCTCCAGATCTATCATGGCATCCTTTTGCAGCTTCAACAGATCGGATAGAAGTTGCCCCGCTTTCAGCTCATCATCGAATCCTATGACCACCAACCGGTTGGAGTAGCGTTCACCGAGGAGCACTTTCCGGAGACTTTCATTCATCCATTCTTTGAAATTCTTGCCAAGCGCCTTACTCACCCCGAGGCTGTCCACAAGATGCAGGCTCCCGTTCCGTGAATCCAACATCAGATAGATGTCTATCTCTTCATTGATTTCTTCGATCAATTTCGTTCCGGCATAACCGATGATAATGTCTTCCTTTGGAAAATCCGGGATTCTGGCGCGGAATGCAAGCGTCGTCCCCGTGACGAAATAGATGTCCCCAAGTCCGGGAATCCAGCTTTCCTGCATCACCGGGTCGTAAGTCAGTTTCTCCCCATAGAGCTGCATGAATGCAAGGTAATCTTCGGGCAGGCGGATTCCCAGAGACGCTCTGACCTCATTTTCCATGTCGTGCATGGTTTATCGTCCTCCCTGGCGCGGTTCCCTTCTCACGAGAGCAGGCCCGGTGGTTTTCTCAAGAAGCAAGGGCGGCACGCAATCACCTGCCCATGGATTCCAATAGCCGCGAGGCTTCCCCTGCCGTTCTGGAAACGCAGCCGAAATGCCTGGCGGTCCTTGTCATCCGGCAGGTGGAACCCTGAAACATGCCGATTCCCGTTCGAGCACGACAATCGACCTGGCCCCAACCGTATATTGCAGACTTTCGACAGGGACTCCCCCACCTGGCTCGCAGATATCTTCCGGGCTGGGGCGACTTGTGTCCACAACGCGCAGCCAGCCGGTTGCTCCACCCTCCTGTATGACGAAAGACACGTCCTTCCAGTAGCCATTGATCATCACGTAGATATCGCTGCCGCAAAAGCTCCCTCCATCCAGACAATAGGCGAGACAGTGCGAGTCATAAGAAAGGTCCGGAGCCCCCGTGCTGCCATACCAGCGCACGCTGCCGCGCCAGAAATGGCTGCGAGCAATGGAGGAATGGCTCTTGCGGAACAGAATCATCCGCTTGAAGAAACGGAAAATATCAGCATTCGGTTCGAGGAGATCCCAGTTCAACCAGGTGGTTTCATTATCCTGATTATAGGGATTGTTGTTGCCCTGTTGAGTGTTCATGAACTCGTCCCCCGCGCAAAACATGGGAGTCCCGTTGGCGAGCATGAGAAGGCAGAAGAAATTCTTGACCTGTTGGCGTCGGAGGGACATGACTTCTTCGGGAACGTTCTCGTCTCCTTCCCAGCCGCAGTTCCAGCTCAGGTTATCATCAGGTCCGTCCGTGTTGTTGTGGCCGTTGGCTTCATTGTGTTTCCGGTTGAAGGAAACCAGATCGTAGAGACAGAAACCGTCGTGAGCAGTGACAAAGTTCACGCTCTGCCAGGGACGGTACACCTCGTCCGGCCCCTCGGGAAAGAGGTCGTCGCTCCCGTACAGCCGGCGCATCAGATCGGCCACCTTTCCGGGATCGCCCTTGACAAAAGAACGGATATCGTCGCGAAATTTTCCGTTCCACTGGCGCCATTGAAGACCGGGGAAATTCCGGCCGAGAAGATAGGCACCTATGTCCCACGCCTCCGCGATCAAACGGAGGTCGTAGGTGTACCCCTGGAAATCGATTTCCGCAATCAGGGGAGAATCCAGAGTATTGATGGAACCATCCACCGTACGTGCAAAAATGGATGCCAGGTCGAACCGGAACCCGTCCACCCTCATGTTCTTGACCCAGTACCGCAAGCTGAGCAGAACGAGCCCCCTGACGATGGGATGCGCGCACTTCAACGTGTTTCCACACCCGGTATCGTTGAAGTATTCGCCGCTTTCTTCCCGCAAAATGTAGTAACTTTTGTTGTCAATACCGCGATAGCAGTAGGTGGGACCATCCGGACCGGCCTCACTGGTGTGATTGTAGACCACGTCGAGCCATACCTCGATTCCTGCAGCGTGAAACGACCGCACCATCTCGCGGAATTCAAGAAACGCATCGCCGGAAGCATATGTATGGTGCGGGGAGAAAAAGTTGAGCGTCATATACCCCCAGTAGCTGCCTTCCTGGGGGTCGAATTGCTGCACCGGCAGAAGCTCCACCGCCGTCGCGCCGAGAGCGAGGATATAGGGAATTTTTTCGACCAGCCCGGCGAAGGTGCCGCGCTTATCAGGGCTGACGTCAGAATTGGGCCTGGCTGTGAAACCCTTGACGTGCAGTTCATAGACGATGAGATCGTGCGTGTGGCGCGGCTGCGTCTCCTGGTCGGCGTCGAATGTCCGATGGCGGGAAGGCAGCACCCCCAGGGGAGCCAGGCCGTCAGTTGGCCCGGGGTTGCCCGCAGCCGCGCGACTGTATCCGCGAGGGAAATGGACCGCAGAAGCAAATGGATCGAGGAGCACTTTCTCCGAATCGAAACGATGGCCCGCCGCGGAGTCGAAAGGTCCTTCGACCCGGTAGCCGTACAGTGTCGCGCCTTGAAGCTTCGCCGCAGGGAGCAGGCAGTGCCAGATCGGCCCCGTCCTGTTATATATCGGATCGAACACATACCGATACACCGGCACCGCCGGATCGGTTCGCACGTACAGCAACAGGGCAACGCCCCTGGCATGATGCGAGAATAGCGCGAAATTATAGGCTTCCTGCGATTCGATCCAGGTCACCCCGAAGGGCCATGGAGATCCCTCCACTTTCTCCCATTCATCAACCTGCTGGAAAGAACTGCGGCTAACCATTTCGACACGCTGCCCTTTCTACTTCCGCAAGAAATTCTTCAATGAGAACCCATCCTGCAATTACACCCTGACCTTTTCTCCTGCAAACGGGCGGAGGGAAACATCGGGAACGGCACGCACGCTCCCGGTTCCTGCTATTGTTCGAAGTCGATGGGTACCGGATCCACCTTCCAGATATCGCGGCAATACTCACGTATTGCCCTGTCGGAGGAAAATTTGCCCATTCGCGCCACATTGAGAATGGACATCCGGGTCCATCGTTCACGATCCAGGAAAGCGGCGTCTACCTGCTTTTGGACATCGACGTAAGACGAATAATCCGCCAGCAGCATGTATTCATCCCAGTGGAGAATAGAGTCCACAAGCGGCTTGAAAAGATCGCGCTCGCCCTGCGAGAAGGCGCCTGAGATCAAGAGATCGATCGACTCTTTGAGTTCACTGTTGGAGCTGTAAAATTGCCACGGGTCATAGCCTTCCGCCCTGAGTTTAAAAACCTCCTCCGCATTGAGGCCAAACAGAAAGAAATTTTCTTTGCCGACTTCCTCCCTGATTTCGACGTTGGCCCCATCGAGTGTGCCGATGGTGAGAGCCCCGTTCATGGAGAACTTCATGTTTCCTGTTCCCGAAGCCTCCTTGCCCGCCGTCGAAATCTGTTCCGAAAGATCCGCGGCGGGATAAATGAACTGGCCGTTCTTGACGTTGAAATCGGGAAAGAAAACCACCTTGAGTCGGCCGCCGACGTCCGGATCGTTGTTGACGATCTCCGCGACTGAATTGATCAGCTTGATGATCAGCTTCGCCATGAAGTAACCCGGGGCAGCTTTTCCTCCGAAGATGACGGTCCTGGGACATATTTCCGCTTGAGGGTTGCGCTTGATTCGACGATACAGCGTGATGATATGGAGAACGTTCAGATGCTGGCGCTTATACTCGTGAATACGCTTCACCTGGACGTCGAACATGGTCTCCGGATCGACTCTCACACCGGTCCGATCGAAGATGATGCGAGCGAGTTCCTTCTTGTTGTTGAGTTTGACCTTTGCCCATTCTTCGCGAAAGGCTCCGTCATCTGCGAATTTTTCCAACCCCCGCAGTTCATACAGGTCCTTGACCCATGCATCGCCGATCCTGCTCGTGACGAGTTCGTTCAATCCCGGGTTGCTCTGCACCAGGAATCGTCTCGGCGTCACCCCGTTGGTCTTATTGTTGAATTTCTCGGGCATCATCTCGTAGAAATCGCTCAAGACCGTACGCTCGAGCAATTCAGTGTGAAGCTGAGCCACTCCATTGATGGAGAAACTGCCGACGCAGGCGAGGTGCGCCATACGAACGTAGCGTTGTCCCGCTTCATCGATCAACGACATCCTGGCGACCCGTTGTTCATCGCCGGGGAATCTGGAGCGCACCTCATCCAGAAACCGCCGGTTGATCTCGTAAATGATCTCCATATGCCTGGGAAGCAGGCTCTGAAAGAGCACCAACGGCCATTTCTCCAGGGCCTCCGGGAGGAGCGTGTGGTTGGTGTAGGCGAATGTATTCCGAGTTACCTCCCAGGCCGTATCCCAGTCCATGCCATGGTCGTCCAACAGCAGCCGCATCAATTCAGCGACTCCGATGGAGGGGTGAGTATCGTTCAGTTGAATGACGAAGTGTTTGTGGAAATCCTTCGGGCTGCCGCCAAACTGGCCCTGCATGTAGAGCATGTTCTGCAAAGAGCAGGTGACAAAAAAATACTGTTGCTCCAGTCGCAGAATCTTGCCTTGAACAGGTTCATCGTTGGGATACAGCACCTTCGTGATTTTTGTCGAACGCGTCTTATCTTCCACTGCGCCGTAGTAATCGCCTGCATTGAAGGACTCAAAATGGAATGATTCCACCGCTTCAGCCTTCCAAAGACGCAGCAGATTGCAGGTGTTCACACGGTATCCCACTATTGGCGTGTCGTAGGCGACACCCTTCACAATACGATTGGGTATCCAACGGACGCGATACCGCCCGCGTTTGTCATGGTATGTCTCCGTGTGGCCCCCCAATTTGACGTGATAACTGACTTCCAACTGGGGGATCTCCCATGGATTGCCCAAACGCAACCATTTGTCGGTAATCTCATGTTGCCAACCGTTCTTGATCATTTGGTCGAAGATACCGAATTCATACCGAATTCCATAGCCGATGGCAGGCATTTCCAACGTAGCGAGCGAGTCGAGATAGCAGGCGGCAAGTCTCCCCAGACCTCCGTTACCCAACCCGGGTTCCTCTTCCTGGGCGATGAGTTCTTTCAGGTTGAAGCCGGCTGAATGTACGGCTTCCTGCACTTTGTCATAGATTCCCAAATTGATGAGATTGTTCTCCAGGTGCGGTCCAACCAGGAATTCCGCTGAAAGATAATTGACAACCTTGATGCTTTTCTTGAGATACTGCTCGACCGATTTCACGAACCGATGCAACAGTTGATCGCGGACGGTATAGGCGAGAGCCGAGTAGAGATCGTGCCTGGACGCACCCGGCACAAGTCTCATCCTCGTGTACAGCAGGTGCTCGAGGAAAGTGCGTTTCAGCGCTTCGACACTGGCGCCCGACCGACCTCCGTCACAAATTTCCTGCGAAGCATCTTTATCGCTGCGTAACGATTCCATTGGCTGTACTCCCCTTGGCTCGCGCTATCTTCGACGGCGGCTCCGAATCCGGAACGTTCTCGACACCCGTTTCGGCAGCACCTGATAACGCAGAACAAAAATGTGCAATGCAACTTCGACCGGGGGCACCTTGCATCTAGATGTTACAATTCATCAGGAAAGTCACATCGTCCTCTGCTGCCCGGTCGAGGCCAGGACGGCGCTCCACAATCTTCCATCCGGATCGATCCTCTTCCTCTTGGACACGGCCAGAGAAATGGGAACATGGGTGAATTCGCCGCCCCAGTCGCCCACAACCATACCGGTCCTGCCGGTCATCCCGGCGTGCACGGCATTATGCCCGAGAAGCAGGCAGAATGCAGAATCGTGAGCGTTGGCGGGAACGCTGCGGATGGTGTAACTGGGGTCGATGTATTTCAGGTTGATCTCTTTTCCAAGTCCCTTGAAGTGAAGGTTGATACGATCGCGGAGGAAGACCCCGATGTCGCCAAACCGCACGTTCCCTGAAGCATCCCGTTCCTGAGTCTTCCGTATGAGATCCTGGCCTGCGCCTTCTCCCACGAGGATGACGGCATGTCCTTTTCTATCCAACCTTTCTTCGATCTCTTTCAGAAAGCCTTCCAGGGTGAACGGGATCTCGGGAATCAGGCAGTAGTTCACATCGTTGTATGCCAGCGCAGCAAATGCGGCGATGAAACCGGATTCGCGCCCCATCAGTTTCACAAGCCCCACGCCGTTCCTCGCCCCGGTCGCTTCCGTGTGGGCTGAAGCAATCGCCAGTCCCGCTTCTGAAACCGCTGTCTCAAAACCAAATGACCGTTGCACGAAAGAGATGTCGTTGTCGATTGTCTTGGGTACTCCTATCACCGCTATCTTCAAGGCCCGTTTTTCCACCTCTTCCGCTATGGCCTGCGCCCCGCGCAAGGTCCCATCCCCGCCGATGGTGAAGAGGATACCGATGTTCATCCGCTCCAGAGTATCGACCATTTCACCAATTTCCTGAGGCCCCCGGGAAGAAGCCAGGATGGAGCCGCCTCGCTCGTGAATCCTTCCGACGATTCTGGGAGTCAGTTCCAAGGGCGAGTGTTTGTGCCGATAGGTGAGACCTTCATAACCGTACGGAAAACCAAAAATGCTTTCCACACCGTAGTGATGGAAGAGGCTCATGACGATGGCGCGGATGACGTCATTCAAACCGGGACACAACCCCCCGCACGTCACGATGCCGCATTTCAGCTTGGTCGGATCGAAGTATATTCTCTCCCTGGGACCGGCCTTTTCAAATGATGGCGGAGTCTTTCCCGCCCCGTAGGCCGCTTCGATCTCCATCGGGTTATTGTCATACAACACGCGCTCTTCGCCCTTGAAGAAATGCCGGCCGGTCATTGGGGAAGGAATGCGGCATTCGCCCAATCTGGAGACATTCGTATCGAGATCATTTACTGGCACGATGGGCCTCCTTGACAGCGCATGGCGGTCATCCAGTCCATGCGCGCCTCACGGTTCAACCTGTCGAGATCATGGCGCCGCCGTCATGTGTTTTTTCCAATTCGCCGGCAGGTAAGAATCAGCCAGAAAAGCCCTGAACCTCAAGCTCCCCTGGCGTCTTCCTCCCGACTGGACCACCCCTGTCACGTCAGGTGTGAAGGCGACAGAGGGAGATAAACGACTCGGCAGCGTTCTTCAGAGTTCTTGTGCTTATTTGCAGAAGAAATCAGGTTCCCACGATAATGAGAAACGGCTTATTCCTCAAGAGGCATTTTCGTTTGCGCTAAAAACGTTCGGGAAGCATGTCCGGAACACGAGCGCGAAAGACGCCTCTACCCCCGTGTAAAAGGGGAGGACCCATCAGAAATGAAGGATCGGGGGTCGATAGTTGCGATAGAATCCTGTATGGTGCTCATGGTGCTTAATGAGAGCATACAAACGCACATCTGAAGGAGGAAACCGGATATGTTGAAACGGATCGATCCAACTGGAACAGTTGCCTGGCAGGTGCTTTCGGATCATTTCCGGAAAGTGGAGAAGATCCACATGAAGGATCTTTTTGCGGCCGATCCGGACCGATTCGACAAATTTTCAATTCGCTTCAACGACATCTTACTGGATTACTCCAAAAACAGGATCACCGAGGAAACCATCCGACTCCTGATTGAACTCGCGGAGGAAGTCTCCGTCGGGGACGCCATCGAAAAGATGTTTTCAGGGGATGCGATCAACGAGACCGAAGATCGAGCGGTCCTGCACGTCGCTTTGAGGAACCGCGACAACAGACCCATATACGTGAACGGCCGCGACGTAATGCCCCAGGTGAACCAGGTACTGGGCCAGATGAAGCATTTCTCCGAAAAGGTGATCGGTGGCGCATGGAAAGGCTACACAGGTAAGAATATTACAGACATCGTGAACATCGGAATCGGCGGGTCCGACCTCGGTCCGGTCATGGCGACGGAGTGCCTTCGTCCGTACGCTCGGAAGGGTTTGTCAGTTCATTTCGTTTCCAACGTGGATGGAACCCACCTCGTCGAGACTCTCAAGAAACTCGATCCCGAAACCGCTCTCTTCATGATTGCATCAAAGACATTCACCACTCAGGAGACCATGGCCAACGCTTATTCGGCGCGCGACTGGTTCTTGACCCACGCAATAGAGGAGACGCATGTCGCCAGGCATTTCATAGCCCTCTCGACCAACACCGCAAAAGTGGAAGCCTTCGGTATCGACCGTCAGAATATGTTCGTCTTCTGGGATTGGGTCGGTGGACGTTACTCCCTATGGTCCGCCATAGGACTGCCCATCGCATGTTACATCGGCTTCGAAAACTATTCGGAACTCCTTCAGGGAGCTTTCGAGATGGACCGCCACTTCAAGGAGACGCCCTTCGCGAAGAATATTCCAGCGATTCTGGCGTTAATCGGCATCTGGCACAGCAATTTCTTCGGCGCCGAAACCGAGGCGATCCTTCCATACGATCAATACATGCACCGGTTTCCGGCTTATTTCCAACAGGGAAATATGGAAAGCAACGGAAAGTCGGTCGACCGCAGCGGGAAGCGAACGGCCTGCGCAACGGGACCGGTCGTCTGGGGCGAACCCGGCACCAACGGACAGCACGCCTTTTACCAATTGATTCACCAGGGAACCAGACTCATTCCGGCAGATTTTCTGGCTCCGGCCATAAGCCACAATCCTCTCGGCGACCACCACCCCATACTCCTCTCCAACTTCTTCGCGCAAACCGAGGCGCTCATGAAGGGGAAGGACCGTGAGGAAGTCATCCAGGATTTGAAGAAAGAGGGTAAGACCGATGAACAGATTGCACGGCTCTGGCCGTACCGGGTCTTCGATGGCAACAGGCCGACCAATTCGATTCTTTTAAAAAAACTGACGCCGAGAGTCCTCGGGAGCCTCATCGCCATGTATGAACATAAGATATTCGTGCAGGGAGTGATATGGAACGTTTTCAGCTTCGACCAATGGGGCGTGGAACTCGGAAAGCAACTTGCAAAGAAGATCCAGACCGAACTTGCGGACGAGCAAACCGTCCAATCTCACGATTCATCGACCAACGGGTTGATCGCCGCGTACAAGAAGATGAGGACGTGAAACGGTTTCCCCCAGACCATTTTCCGGCGGTTCGAGCGAACCTCAACAAAGTGTGAAAACGTAAGCCAAAAGCGCGACGCAGGTATGGACGCAGGTATGATGGAGGTGCTATTCCTGGCGGACTGGTTGGTTCATGGGTCAGACGGCCGGGAAAAAATGAAATTCCAACGCTATTGGTGTCTTCAAGATCTGAGAAATTTTCAAGTGTAATGACATCAAACCTGACAGTGTTTGCTTAGCTGCCGATTTCGTGTAAAATTTTCTTGAGGACGAATGGAGGGTCCGTGTACAGGCTGCAGTTCACCAGGCAGGCGGTCAAGGCGCTTCGGAAAATGCCCGCCAACGAGGCGCAGCTTCTCCGCTTGAAGTTAGACGACCTGGCGCGGGAACCTTTCTCCGCTCCTAACGTCAAGAAGCTCTCTGGAAGGCCGGGCTACCGGATGAGGATGGGGGACTGGCGCGTGATATTCGAGATCCACGAGAACGCACGCGCTGTGGATGTTATAAAAATCGCTCCGCGAGGAGGCGCATACAGATGAAAGTACAGGTGATCGAGAAGAATGGCCGTCCGGAATGGGCGGTCATCGCATACGCCGACTACGAACGGCTCATCGAGGCCGCCGAAGCGCTCGAGGATGTCAGGGACTTCGATGCGGCCAAGGAAGCGATTGCGAGCGGCCGCGAAGAACTCGTTCCCGCCGGGATCGCGGACCGCCTTCTTGCAGGAGAAAATCCTATCAGGGTCTGGCGGGAGCATCGCGGCCTCAGCGTCGAGGAACTCGCGGCGGCATGCAATCTAACCTCCACCGCCCTCTCGCTGATCGAAGAGGCGGAGGCAAGTTACTCCGGTGAAGCCATCGAAGCCATTGCGGGGGCGCTCCGCGTGGATCTTGACGATCTCATCGGTTGACGGGGCGAATCCAGGACGATAAGGATTGCGGCAAGAAAAGAAACAATACAGGAGAAAACCCATGGGGGCCGGCTCACCGGCGGGCCTTCACAGCGGCGGCGGAAGAAACCGAATTGAAAACGAATACTCTGCCTCAATCCTGCCCGTGGACCATGGAACAGATTCTCGACGAGGACCTGTGGCCGGTGTGACCCGGCACGGGGATCTTCGATACCCTCCTATCCCGCTGAACATATCCCCGTGAGGTGTGGGTGGAGATCCAAATGGCTTGTTCTGCCTCCCCTCCTCCGAGTGCAACTATCACCTACCGCTATGGCGCCAAATGCGGCGCCGGACTATCGTGCGCACATCTGTTGCCGGTTCCTGTGCTTACTATCGATTCACTTTTGGGGATTTACCTATTATTATCCGGAGGTGGAGAGATGGAATCCAATTGCGGCCTGGCTATACAGATATAGCCAAAATCGGAAAAACACAGAATTATGATGCCTTACAAGTATCTGACCTTCTTTGGTCGGGACGACTGGATTCGAACCAGCGACCTCTGCGTCCCGAACGCAGCGCTCTACCAGGCTGAGCCACGTCCCGACCGAACAAGCACCGATATTTATCAAAAAAATCTGCGCCTGTCCAGGTTTTTAAACAGCGACTCCCCAACTGCGCGTTTCCTCTCTGGATGCAGCGTGGGCCGGTCGCCGGGACAGCCGCTACCGTGGGCCGACACGATCGCTTTCGCTTTCGAGGTACCCCGGAGATGAATGACAAGAATCGTCAATCGCTCCAGGAAACCGGTGTTCCATCGCCGGTTGAAGGCGCTGAAACTGGGCGCCCGCTTTCGGAAAAGGCGGCCACATTTCCTCATCTCCCGGGAGTGTATCTCTTCAAGGGAGTGGATGGAACCGTCCTTTACGTCGGGAAGGCGAGGGACATAAAGAAACGTGCCGGGAGCTATTTTCGCAACGATACCCAGGGGAGCATCAAGACGAAGGCCCTGTTGGAAAAGTCGGCCGACCTCGAATACGTGGTCACGTCCACCGAGAAAGAAGCCTTATTGCTCGAATCGAGCCTCATAAAGAGGCATCGTCCCCGCTACAACGTGATCCTTCGGGACGACAAGAACTATCCGGCATTGAGGATCGATCCCCGCGATCCTTTTCCACGCATCGATGTGGTGCGACGGTTTCAAAAGGACGGGGCACTCTATTTCGGTCCTTACCCTTCCGCTCACTCCGTCCGCGAAACCCTCAAACTGTTGAATCAACTCTTCCCGCTTCGCCAGTGCAAAGGGAGGAGGCTCATTCCGAGGCAACGCCCCTGCCTCAACCACTCCCTCGGACGTTGTCTCGGCGCTTGCGCAGGGAAAATCGAGCAGTCGGAATATCGGAAAATGGTCGAGGAAGTCGTTCTTTTCCTTCAGGGCAAGACGGACGTTCTTCAGGCGCAGTTGCGGCAACACATGCTGGATGCTGCGGAATCCCTCGACTTCGAGCGGGCTGCCTTCTATCGCAATCGACTCCAGGGGATAGCTTCGATGCTCGAAAAACAGGGGGTCGTTTCAGATCGTTTCCTGAACCAGGATGTTCTCGGCATTCATCAGGAGGAAGACTCATCGGAGATCGCTCTTCTTTTCGTTCGGCAAGGCGCCCTGACTGGCCAAAGGAGCTTCGACCTCAAAGATGCCCAGGGTGAAAAGGAGGAACTCCTCACGTCTTTCATCCAGCAATATTATGCGGAAGGGCGTTACATTCCCGATGAAATACTCGTTCCCGCTTCCCTCGAAGCCGAAACCATCCTGCAAGAATGGCTCGCCGAAGCAAAAGGGAAACACGTACGCATCTGGCCTGCACAAAGGGGCGAGCGCAGGCATCTCTTACACCTGGCCGAACAGAATGCAAGGGAGCGCCATGCCAGCCGCATGAAATGGGAGAAAAAAGACGCTGGGCTGCTGGAATCCCTTCAACGCGTTCTGAAACTACCCAAACCGCCCGTTCGAATGGCCTGTGTCGATATTTCCAACATCCAGGGACGGCATGCCGTCGGCGCCCTGGTTGTCTTCGCCAACGGACAGCCCGAGAAATCGTCGTATCGTTCGTACCGCATCGCCGGAAAAAAAGAGCCGGACGATCCAGCCATGATGGCGGAAGTGGTCGAGCGTCTCCTGAAGGATGAACCGGAACTGGCTTCGCGCCTGGACCTGCTGGTGCTCGACGGCGGCAAAAGCCAGCTCAACCGGATTTGCCGCCTGATGGAGGACCCGGGCGTCGCAGAGAGTCCGCCCGTCATCTCCATTGCGAAGGAACGGGAATCGGACGTGGGTGAAAAAGGGCGCGGCCTGTATGAAAAGATATACCTTCCGGGAAGGAAGAACCCTGTTTTTCTTTCACGATACCCGGATATTCTTCACCTTCTCCAAAGATTGCGCGACGAAGCCCACCGGTTCGCAATCTCTCACTACAAGGCCCTGCACAGGCGCGAGTCATTGGTTTCCATTCTCGACGGCATACCCGGAGTCGGTCCGAAAAGAAGACAGGCGCTCGTTCGGCATTTCGGCAGCGTCGAAAACCTTGTCAATGCAAGCCCCGAAGAAATTGGAGAGGCTCCGGGCATCCCCGGAGTAGTGGCCGCTGCGATACATGAGACGATTCGAATTCGGCGTGAAGACACGGGTGATTCACCGGGGGAATAACCGGCGGGCGGTCGGAAATCGTTCGTTCATTCATCCCGATCCACCCGGCATATCAACTATCGTCCGCGGGAATCCGCTGCAGGAGGCGTTTCCCGATCTTCCGAAGATCCCGATCGGGAAGGCTCGATATCAGGGACTGCTCTTCGGCCGTCAATGCCCGGATGGGTGCTCTGCGCTTCTTCACAAGGGACGATCTCTTGCGTCCCACCTTATCGAGTTCTTTCCTGCCGGGGTTCAACACCGGCGGCACAACCTGGATTTGACCCACCTTGATTGCGATCTTTTCCACCAACGGCTCAGGACGACCGAGATTGATCCTATGAAGCAATTCTTCCTTGTTGAGTTCAAGATGGTGCTTCCAAACGGAATCGTGGACAACGATCACCAACACCTTTTCCTTGAGGGATCTCGGTTGCGAATACCGGGCAACCTGCTCGCCGGCGAGCATTTCCCAGTCTCCAAGCGGGTTTGCGGAAAACGCAGGATGCTTTTCGAGAACCTGCTTCACCAGGGAACCCACCGGGGATATGGGATCCTTCGTTTTCACCTCGTGCCCTCCGTCGAATCTTCGTCCCGGCCCAGGACCCTCTCGATGCGTTTCAAAACCGCGTGCATCTCCTGGAAATAATGCTGCAAAGCCTGGAGCAGAACGACGGTGTCCCCGCTCTGGAACGGCAACCGGGACAGGAAACAGTCGTAGAGCAACGCATCGAGATTCGAGAGATAAAGGTCCTCCACGCGTCTGAGCAGGCTGGACACCAGGGAAAAGAAGACGGCGGCAACGATGATCTGGGCCATTGGAATCAGGATGAAGAAGAACGCGTTGAGAACATTTTGAAGGTCCCGGCTGTCCGGCATGGACCCGTTCTGGAGGTCCTTCACACTGGAGATGAGGGGCATAAGATGCTGGTAACCGAGCCACGCCGACTGCGTGAGAGCCAAAAGGGGAAGAAGCCAGAGAATCCATCGAAAAGGAACCCATGAATTCCAGAGGATCTGCCAGTCGGAGTCCACGATTCTCCGCTCCTTTTCCAGCAGTCCCTCGGACGAGAGTGCGCCGCGGGGATCCATGAGTATCAACCGGAGCCTTTGAAAGGGATGAAGGATGAACTTGACCGGTATTCGGTCGATCTTCGCTATCAGTTGCCGTGTTGGAAAGGAACGACACAACCCCGGAACCGCGTTGTCGGAAGATGAATCGACCGCGGGCACTGACTTCTTTGCGCACGATGCAAGGATGTTTCTGAGGTAGAACTTGCTCGCGAATTGCACGACCAGCCAGGTGCACCGAACGAGGAGGAACAAGACGGCAACCCGGATGAAATACATGATGAGCCTAACCAGGAGGCGAGGTTTTGTTTGAACTCCGGGTTGGACGGCCTGACCGTCTTTAGTCTGGCCGGACTGAGCCTGTTCCATCCTCTGATCCTTCCTGGAGTCCACACCCTCCCTGGGCGCCCTCGGTGGATGCGCCAGATCGGGTTCAATGTAGACGCCACGAAGATGGAACCAAAAAGGGAGGTTCTTCATGTCTTCCAGCAGGGCGTTCTTAGCCGACGTCGAAACGCTCGCCGGACCGGAACCGTTTTGATCGTAGGCGACAGGCAGCGAAGGAACCGGCCCCGTCGATATAACGTAGGCAAGAGCGAGGCATCCAAAAAACAACACGAACCACAGCAACCTCTGAGTGGCTTCATAGCGTCTCAGGCCGTATTCCATCTTTTTCCCTCTGTCCCCGCCAACTCCAGGCGCCTCATCCGGAGATCCTGAGAGTCAGTGGTTTCCTCATGCGCTCACAATACCGCCCCCAAAGTACAACCCATCCCGAAACACCTGGCTCCGGGCATCGAATCCATACCCGTGGAGGCAAATGTCCGGCAACTAGTACAGGACGGCGGAAGTCCCTGACCAGTTCCGGTGGGCACAAGAAGGCGTGCCCACCCTACAGTGCCAGCCGTTTGGTAGGGTGGGCACGGTTTTATCGTGCCCACCAAAACGAGTGCCGAATTTCCGCCCGCGCGTACTAGTACAGGACGGCGGAAGTCCCTAACCAGTTCCGGTGGGCACAAGAAGGCGTGCCCACCCTACAGTGCCAGCCGCTTGTTTGGGTGGACACGGTTTTATCGTGCCCACCCAAACGAGTGCCGAATTTCCGCCCGCGTGTACTAGTTCGTGTACGCAGGGACCTCCCCTCTTATTTTGGGAATCACCCGGGAGCCTGTTCGAGAAGAGCCCGCCAGAGCCGAGAGCGAAAAAAACCGAGGCCGTTCCAGTTTTTCCCCCTGGTCACCTTCCGCGGAGCCGGTAGACGAAGGGCTGCAGGACAGTCCCAAGCATTGAGCGATGCTACACGATTATTTACATTAAGTCAAAGACTTGGACGGTCAGACCCGCTCAGTTTGAAGCAGGTGGCAGGATTTCTGGGCAATGCGGTCCGATTCTCATTCGGTCTCTTACGGCCGCGTCCAGCATCGCGGGCAGTCCCCCTCTATCGTCGGGGTAGAACCCAAAGGCGTCCCGCCAGACATCTCTTCCTTCCATGCACAGGTACGTGCACAGCCCGGCATCAGCCGCCCGGATACGTTCCACCATGAAAGAGTAGAGTTCCACCCGGATGTCCCTGAGATACCGCATTTTGTCGTCCAGACCACGTATGAATTCCCCATAGATGATTCGGCTGGAGGGGTGTTGCGATCGTATGGCCGCTTTCAGATCGGGCATGAAGCGGAATGCGCCGAGACTGATCCACACGATCCGGTCCGCGTCAATGGCATCGAAGAGCATATCGAGAGTCTCCCCGTAACCCTGGCGCCATCCTTCATGCTCGACCATCGGGTCGAAGTGAAAGGCAAGGCTGTACCCCCACTCAGCACACCGACGCGCAGCCTCGATGCGTCGCCGAAGATCGGTCGCCTTCGGTTCTTCGCGCCGTCGGATGGAATCGGCATTGAGCGACCATGCGACAATCACGCGCCCTCCGTGATCCCGTTCAGCCAGGTTTTCAACGAAGTCGGTTTTTGTCTTGAGCTCCAGCACTGCGTTCGGCTGTCCCGCAAAGAAAGAAATCAACTCTCCCGAAAAACCCGTCCATGGATCCATCAGGAGGGAATCCGTGAATTCGCCGGTGCCTATGCGGTAGAGCCTATCCGGATTGGAATTCAACTCCCGGGACACTTCCCGGAAAAGTTCGTGAGTGTTCCCGAAAAGCCTCAGATTGGGCTGATTGAGGTAAGCCTGGAGGATGCAGTAACTGCACCCGATGGAACACTGTACGCCAAAATGCAGTATGTGGTAGCCGCAGCACAGATAGTGCCTCGTCCCCGGACAGGACTTCAGGAATCGCCCGCGGAAAGCGACCACCTCCAACTCGTCCGGATCGTATCTTCTCTTATCGGGAATCCGTTCCACAACGTTGAATTCAGCCGTTGGAAGCCTGGAGCGGAGGGTGCGGACCAGCGGACCTTCCGCTACGTCCGCTTCGACGATGACCCTTTTCGGAGGTCGAGGTCGCATGACTGTCAACCTATCTTTCCCGTCAACCCGGCCTTGCCGGGGGCGCGCAAGGATCAGAACGGATTCGTGCGTGCCCCCTGTGCGGAGATCTACAGCGGCTGCGGTCAGCCGTCCGCGCGCACTCCAGGGGAAGGCGAATGCGGATTTCCCGGTGCATCACCGTCCGGGGAACCGCCCATCAAGACATCGAGTTTCGTGGAAACAGCAAACGACTCCATCTCTTGCAGGATCTCAAGGAGTTCCCGGGGACGCGAGAAGTCGATTTCCAGCCGCCAGCGCTCGCCCTCGAACGCGGGCGGCGGCAACAGACGTACGGCCTTCGGAAGGGAGAGTGCTTCCAGCCGTTTGACGAACTCCGCCTCTTTGGCTTTGAGCCTGGGAAGGCGTTGCCGCTCCAGGAAATCCCTGATCGCTTGAGTCTTCTGCCGGTGATGCATCCTGGAATCGTGCAGTATTCCTTCCATCTCGGGCTGCCGAAGCACTTGCTCCCGCGTGCGACCGTCTCGAACGGCAATTTCAGCTATGCGTTCGATTATTTCCACCTGAATGCTGGCGCTGCACTTAAGGTCCATCAAAATTGACAGGGCCGCCGTCCCGGCGTCTTCACCCCATTCGGCCAGTTCCAGTGCGGCCCTCTCGTGGATCGCTCCCGACGCCAGTGCGGCGAGGAGGCCAGCTCCGGCCGATGCAAGACGGAGCCAACGGTCGAACGCGTTCCGCCTCCCGGCTATATCGAGAGCCGGGAGATATCTGCTCAGGACGATCTCCTCGGGAGCGGCTTCGGATAACCTGGATACGATCCATGCCTTTTCTGCGCCGTTGATGGGAGGGCCGAAGAGTCTTCCTTCAATTCTCGTGAGAATCAGTTCTTCCCGGCGGGTCTCGGAGGGGTAAACGAAACACTCGACCTCCGGGATTTCCCGGCCTCTTAGCCAGCCAAGCCTCTTGAACCCGTCGACGATAGAGTATGGCGCACGGTCCCGAGCCCACAGGACGGGAGGCGAGAGCACGCCAAAGCTCTTCAGAGAATTTTCCAGGCTGGGACCAGGCGCATCCATCGCTCCTGGACCGGCAAAGAACGTGTCGTCCCAGTTCACTTCGGCAAGCCTGACGGGCCGAACCGAGGCCATCATCTCAGATCTCCAGGGATCTGCCGGATAACCGAAACAGCGCTTCCAGGTAACGCTTCCGGGTGTTCTCGACCACAGACGGCGGCAACTCCGGGGGTGGATCGGATACCTTCCATCCCGACTGCACAAGATAGTCCCTCACGTACTGCTTGTCGTAACTCTCGGGGCTGCATCCCGTTTGATAATGGTCGGCGGGCCAGAACCGCGAAGAATCAGGCGTGAGCAGCTCATCCACCAGAATGATTCGGCCTTTGTACAAACCGAACTCGAACTTAACGTCGGCGAGAATGATGCCCCGTTCGAGAGCGTACCGGGCTGCGGCGCCGTAGATCCTCAGGCTCAGATCCCGAATCCTTTCCGCGTGCTCCTGTCCTATACGCCTGGCCATTTCCAGAAACGAAATGTTCTCATCATGCTCACCACGTTCCGCCTTGGTGGAAGGAGTGAAGAGCGGCTCGGGAAGCCTCTGTGCCTCCTCGAAGCCGGACGGGAGCGGGATGCCGCAAACCTTGCCCGTCCTCAAGTAATCTTTCCAGCCGGAACCCGCCAGATACCCCCTCACGATGCATTCGACAGGGAACACCTTCGCCTTTCTGACGTGCATGCTCCGCCCGGCCAATTCCGACGCGTACGGCGCACAGGCGGGAGGGTAGTCCGATACGTCGGTGCTCAAGAGATGATTCTCCGTTATGTCGCTCAGGTACCCGAGCCAGAAATCCGAGAGTTGCGTGAGGATCTTGCCCTTATCCGGAATCGGGCTCGCCAGCACGACGTCAAAGGCGGAAATACGGTCGGTGGCCACGATGAGAAGTGAGTCACCCAAATCGTAAATGTCTCTTACCTTGCCCCGTGACAGAAGATCCAGACCGGGAAAGTGAGTTTCGTAAACAGCCGTTGCTTTCATCAACGTCCTCCGTTCAAAAACAAGCTCTTCGGGAGAAGCCGCCCCTGCGCGCCCGGACAAGAGTCATTCCCCATGGACCCAACAAACTGATGGCTTCCATCCGGTTCGTCTGCATGGATATCGGGAACGGGCGCGGACGCGAAATCACGAGTTGACCCCATTACATCCAGTTGTTATTCTGCTTCCGAATCGATATCATGCATTTCATGAAAGATGTCAAAATAAAATGATGAGCCACGGGCGGACCTACGATGACCGATGATTCGACTGCAGCGACCGGAAAGCCGTTGCGGGGCATTGCCGCGCTCTTCGACGACTATGAACGGAAAACGCTTTTTACGAAATACCTCTTTTTCCTGGGATGGGTGGAGATCCTGGTCCTCGCAGTATGCTGGCTATACAGCCTGGGCGATGGAAGGTACGATCGCCTCGGTCCCGTCGAGAGCCCTTTCCCCTGGAGAATCTACTTTCTGATATCCTTTCTCGCGCCCATCGCCCTAACCTTCCTCATCGGGGTGGTGATCGTGGCTTTCAACAAGTATTTTGGCGGTATCGAAACAGTCGCCCATGAGCAAGCCCCCGCCCCGGGGAGTTCGCAAGAGACTATCGGGAGGATACAAAGACTCGACGCGATCGTGACCTGGCTTCAGAGGCTTCCTTTCCTCGCCCTGCTGCTCCTTCTGGCGGTCGCGGCCGTTCTTTTCTACAAGCTGGACGGCATCCTGTCGTTCCTTGGAAACGTCGGAGAAAGATCCGTCAACTTCATCCTGATTTTTGCGGTGGTGCTCGTTGCACTCGCGTCGGTTTTCGCCCTGATTCTCATCGTGCTCAATTACCAGTTGCGGAAAAAATCGATGGAATACCGATACAAGAGCGAAGTAGCCGAGCGTTACGGACTCATCATTCTTGAAGACAACACGGTTTTGAGCCGGGAGGGGAGGCTGCTGATGGATGGCCGCAAGTCGCGGGGCAGAAGCCCAATGCTTCCCGCTGAAACCGCTGATGCGCCTGGACGCGTGACGGGCGGCGCGCAACTGCCGCACTCAGCCGATTTCGAGCCAATGTGACCGCTTTGTCAGCATCGCTGCTGAAGGATGAGTGGCGAGGGACAAAGACAACTCGCTGCCTGGAATCCCATGGATCGCCTGCCGGAAATCGACCCTTTCCAGAAGAAAGCCCTTGATTTTATTCGCCGACGCCAGCTTACCGAGGCAGGCGACCACGTGCTCGCGGCCGTTTCGGGAGGACCCGATTCGGTAGCTCTGTTCGATTGCCTGCGCCATCTCCGGGAATCTCTCGACCTGAATCGAATCACCGTCATCCATTTCGATCACCAACTTCGCGGCGAGGCATCGACGGGAGATGCGGCGTTCGTGCGGGACCTTGCGGAAGAAAGCGCCCTTCCCTTCTTCCCGGGCAAGGACGACGTTCGCTCGTTTCAGAAACGGCACGGGGTTTCGCTGGAGATGGCAGCCCGCGAGTGTCGCCACAAGTTTTTCATGCATGCGATGGCGGAGTGCGGCGCATCCAAAATCGCCATCGGTCACACGGGCGACGACCAGGCGGAGGAGATCCTTCTAAGGCTCCTTCGTGGAACTGGCCCTGCGGGTCTGACCGGTATGCTCCCCAAAACGATGGCCGGAGTCATCCGTCCTCTCCTGTGGGCTGGCCGCGGGGACGTGCTCGACTACCTGACGCGGCGCGGCATGCGCTACCGCGAAGACGCTTCCAATCAAGACCCCGTCTGCCAACGAAATGTCCTCCGGCTCAAAGTGTTTCCCATCCTCCGCGAACATTTCCACGGGCGCATTGCCAGGACAATCACCCGGCATGCCGAACTCGTCCGTGACGAAGAGGACTGGTGGAAGATTCACGTGGAGAACTGCCGACAATCCGTCCAAATTGAAGAAACGGCTTCACGGTCAGTCCTGAACGCGCCTGCGATCCTCGCCCTGCACCCGGCCCTCCAGCGTCGCGTCCTGCGTGCGTCCATTGAACGGTTGAAAAAGAACCTGCTTGGTATCTACTCCGTCCATATAGAACTCTTGCGCGATTGGATCGAAAACTACGAGAACGTGAACGGGAAATCGATCCAACTTCCCGGTGGCATCCGCATCACTGCCGACGGCGACAGAATGGCCTTTTTTCGGGAGACGGGCGGCGTCCCCGCAGACGTTTCGCAGCAGGTTCCCTTGTCGATACCCTCCACCGGCGTTTACGATTTTGCTTCTTTTCGGTTGGATTTGCAGTTGCGGGAGCGTTCGTCGCTCCCGCCCGGCGCCCCTCATCCGCCGTCGCAGAACGTCGCCTGGATGGACGCACGATCCATCGAGTGGCCCATGTGCCTGCGCTTCTGGAAACCCGGAGACAGATTCAAACCTCTCGGTTTCCCCGGAACCAGGAAACTCCAGGACTACTTTACCGACGCGAGAATCCCGCGTTCCCGCAGGAGCCTGATTCCCATTTTGTGCGACAGTGAGAAGATCTGCTGGATTCTGGGACAAAGGATTGATGACCGGGTGAAGGTGAAGCCCGAGACGAGACTCGTTCTGGTTTCAGAGGTGCATGCCAGGCCTTGAGCGGCTTCCCCCCCCTCGTGCCTCCGCTCGTCCCCACAAGCGGGGACGAGAAAAACCATCGACACATCCCTGCCTGAAATGCGGTTCGCCGTACCCGCAAATCCATGTGTCTCCTGAATTTTTCCAGATTTCCCCGCTTGCACGAGAATTCAGGAGACGAGAAGATTTTCGTCCTTCGATGTGACCCATACGGGCTATCCGGCCCCATCCGGACCCGCCATCACGAACTCTCGGGCATATAGGGCAGTCCTTCGATCGAAGGTTGGAGATCCTTTAAAATCTTCTCGAGATTCGATTGGAGATCCGTCTGCGCGCAAACGAGCACCTGCCCGGTCTTTCTGATCTTTATCTCCGCTTCTTCATTCTTCTGAAGCTTCTGGCTCAGCACGACTCGAACGGGAATCCCGAGGAGGTCCGCGTCCTTTAGCTTCACTCCCGGCGATTCGTCCCGATCATCCAAAAGAACCTCGAAACGCCCGCTCAAGGAAGCATAGAGCTTTTCCGCGGCATCCAGGACGTCACTCTTCCTTCCGAGCGGGCTCAGGATGACCGGGAACGGCGCCACCGAGACGGGGAATATCAAACCGCCTTCATCGTGCCATTCCTCGCAGATGGACGCAGCCAGTCTTTCCACTCCGATGCCGTAACAGCCCATCACGACGCGCTGCTGGCCCCCGGATGCATCGAGAAAAGTGACATCCATTGAGTTTTCGGCGGTGTATTTCGTACCGAGCTTGAAGGTGTGACCCAGTTCGATGCCCTTCCGGATCTTCAGCGTTCCTTCCCGGCACTGGCTGCACACATCTCCATCCCGCACCTCGGCGATATCCGTCATCTCCCTAACCTGGAAATCGCGGCCCGCCAGCACGTTCCGGAAATGCACATCGACTTGATTTCCTCCAGCGACATAGGGGCGCCGTTCCTCTATGGAGGTATCCGCCACCATTCGGATGCCCGTGATGCCCACCGGAGACAGGAATCCGGCGTGAAGCCCGTGCTTTTCCAGGAGATCCGCAGAAGCGAGGTCCAGATGAACCGCCTTGAGGTGGTTCGCGAGTTTGGTTGCGGATATGTCAAAATCTCCGCGAACCATAGCCAGCACCAACTCTCCGTCAGCTTCATAGGCCACGGTCTTGATGAACCGATCGTCGCCGCAATCAAAGAGCTTCACCAGGTCGGCAATGGTCCTGACCCCCGGGGTGGGAACGCTCTCCATCTTCGGCGGCACATCCGGAAGATCGCCAACGGTTGGTTTCAGCCCTGCCGCTTTTTCCGTGTTGGCCCGATAGCCGCAACCGGCGCACACCACGAATTCGTCCTCCCCGTTGGGAGATTCGAGCATGAATTCATGCGAGCCCGTGCCGCCCATGATTCCCGAATCCGCTTCAATGGGCGCCGATTTGATGCCGCATCGCGCGAAAATCCTCAGGTATGCGTTGTAGATCCGGGGATAGTATGCATCCAGGTCCGCAAAGTCGTGGTGAAAGCTGTAGCTATCATTCATGGTGAATTCGCGAAGCCGCAGCAGACCAGCCCTCGGACGTGCTTCGTCGCGGATTTTTGTGTGAATCTGGTAGAGCACCACGGGAAGATCGCGGTAAGACTTGATGAATTGCTTTGCGATATCCGTCACCACCTCCTCGTGAGTCATCGCGAGGACAAACTCCCTGTCCTTCCTGTCCTTAATGCGAAAAAGCTCCTGGCCGATGTCGTAGTATCGCCTTGTCTTCTTCCAGAGTTCGGACGGGTTGAGCACCGGCATCGCCATTTCCCTGGCGCCTATGGCGTTCAATTCTTCCCGGATTATGAACTTTATCTTTTGTGCAACCCTGAACCCGAGGGGCAGGAGCGTGTAAAGCCCGGCGGCAACCGGGTAAATGTAGGAAGCCCGCAGAAGAAGGATGTGCGACGGAGTCTCCGCTTCCTTCGGGATCTCAAACAACGTGTGAATGAAACAGGTCGAATAGCGCATATTTCTCGTGTTTCCCCCTTTCCTGTCCGCTTGAATACCGGAGACAGTCACCAGCCCCGTGGATGGTATATATCACCAAATGCTCGCCCACCACAACAACGCGGCGAAAGAAGACGCCCGTTCCCGGGATAATTTTTTTGCGCCACGAACCCGGTGCGGTATGGCGCTCCGCCATCTTCAGGTCTTGACAGCCATTGCGTTGTCCTTTAGATTTTTTACCGATGAATTCGGGATTTACCTGCCATCCTGAAGCATTACCGAATGGAACCGCCGGAATGGGAAAGCGGGATCACTTGCCGCAGGCGCCGGTGAACGGCATCCCGCAATAGTGTTGAGTTCAGGTCCCCTCTCCCTCTGGGAGAGGGAGGGTTCGTTCCACCTTGACCCAACAACATTCACGGCATCCGGAAGGTCCAGCAATCCCCAAATTGATTGTGTGTGGAGGTGTCCCTTTGGAAAAAAACCCGATTATCGCTCAACTCAGGAATTTGAAGAGTCGCATGGATTCGATCTTCCAGGAAAATTTTGGAAAGGAAGACCGCTCTGAGCCGGCCGAACCGCAGGATATTCCGAAATGGACGCCTCACGTGGACGTTCTGGAAGCAGGAAAGGAATGGCTGCTCATTGCGGATCTCCCAGGAGTTCGCGAAGAAGACGTCGAGGTGGAAGTGCTGGAAAATCAAATTCTGATCGCCGGTTCTCGTACGGCCCTGCCGCCGCTCGGGGACTGCAAACCCCTTCGTTCCGAACGTCCCGAAGGAGCATTTTTCAGGATGTTTCGCCTGCCGCATGCCGCCAACCCTGAAAACATCAGTGCAAGACTCAGTCGAGGCGTCTTGACCGTAACCATCCCCAAGGGCGATGCTCCCCTGCAACCCCATAGGGTTTCCATCGTGCCCGAATGATCCGGAGGGGATTCTTTGGAGCGCGCACTCATGGCTCTATCCCGCCTGAGGCGCCATGCAAAAGAAACGTTCGTGTGAATTAGGCTTTGACAGCGTGTCCCTTTTTCATTACAGGTAGCAATGGTCTAAATTTACCGAGCCGCCTTGTTTGATGAGAACATCGCGCCCCGTTTTGTTGGTCCTCTACTCTTTGCCGGATGGGAAATGGTGCAAGGTTGGCTGCCGGCGGATTCTGAGACTGTCGGTGCAGCCGGGGTTTTGTGCGCAGTCGATTCACGAACTGACAATTTGTGCGGAAACCACCCTATTATGGACATGAGGAAAGAAAACATTATGGCTAACGTGGTCGTCATTGGAACCCAGTGGGGTGATGAAGGTAAAGGCAAAATCGTCGATCTCTTTACAGAGAAGGCCGACTGCGTCGTGCGCTTTCAGGGCGGCAACAACGCGGGCCACACCCTGGTCGTCGAAGGCAGGCAATTCATATTCCATCTCATCCCCTCCGGAATACTTCACCCCGGTAAGACCTGCATGATCGGCAACGGCGTGGTGGTCGACCCCGCGGTGCTCATCCGTGAAATGAAGAACCTCGCGGCGCACGACATTGCGGTAACGCCTGAGAGCCTTGTACTAAGCCGGTACGCCCACATAATCATGCCGTACCACCGTTTGCTGGACATAGCTCGGGAAACCAGAAAGGGAGTCTCGAAAATCGGGACCACGGGCCGCGGAATCGGGCCGTGCTATGAAGACAAGGTTGCGCGAAACGGAATCAGGGTTCACGATCTATTCGACCCGAAAGCGTTGCGCAGCAAATTGGAGAGAAATCTCGAAGAGAAGAATTTCCTGTTGACGAATTTCTTCGGCGAGAAAGCTCTTGAACCGGCGGCTGTGGAAGAGGAATATCTCGCCTTCGGCGAGACCCTCGCGCCTTTTGCCGACAGTGTATCCGAACGTTTGGAGGACGCGCAGAAAAAGGGCCTGAACATTCTCTTCGAGGGCGCCCAGGGCACCCATCTCGATATCGACCACGGCACGTATCCCTTCGTGACTTCGTCCAATACGGTCGCCGGAAATGCCTGCTGCGGGGCTGGAATCGGGCCGACCAGGATTCATCGCGTCCTGGGGGTGGTCAAAGCGTACACCACGCGAGTTGGTGAAGGACCCTTCCCTACCGAACTGGATAATGAAACCGGCGAGAGAATACGCCGGACGGGAGGCGAATTCGGCGCCACCACAGGGCGTCCCCGCCGCTGCGGCTGGCTGGACATGGTCGTGGTCCGCACTTCCATGAGGCTCAATGGACTATCGGGGCTCGTCATCACCAAACTGGACGTGCTTACGGGGTTGCCCGAACTCAAAATCGCAGTATCCTATCAGTGCGGCCCGAAAACTCTGAATGCCGTTCCTCCGGAGTTGAATGCCATCGAGGCCTGCCGACCGGTGTGGGAAGAGTTTCCCGGGTGGGATGAACCCATACGAAACGTACGCCGCTTCTCCGACCTGCCATCCAACGCGAGACGTTATCTCAAGGCCGTAGAAGATATCGCCGGGATTCCGCTTTCGGTGGTTTCCGTGGGACCGGGCCGGAATGAAACGATCGTTCTGGACCATCCGTTCGACGGCGCATGACAGCGCCGGGGCCGAACGTGCGGCCTCGATGCAAGCCATTCAGCTGACTCCAACCGGCATTGTCCGCACCTTCCAAGACATACTTCCAAAGAACTCGCCGATCGTTTGTTCCGGTTCTCGTTCCCACGCGCCTGCGTGGGAACGAGGGTGAAGACCTTCAGGAACGGGAAGTCGACCGCATTCCCTCCTCAAGTACGATTTCAATGGCGCTAACAACCTGAGTCATTCTATCTACCAATCTCCTTTGAGGCTTGATCGGCCCCCACAGCGCACGCTTCCTTCGTTCAATTATGCCTAAATTGACAGAATAAATTGCTTAAACAAACTCGAAACCATTAGTTATCCCAAAAGGATAACATATGGCCCACAATTGGGGCGGCAATCGACTTTGAGAAAATTGTAACGAGGAAGAGGAATTCCGTTTGACGGTTTAGTGCCAGTGAATTAAACTCACCATGAGGTGACAGTACTTTCAACCAACCATTTATTCGCATGCGGATAAGGGACTTGGCAAGACATTAAGGTCTGATGTTCGCCAGTTGGCCAGATGAAATGCGGTTCGGGGAGGGGTGCCGTCGACTGCTCTGCCGGCGTTTCGATCCGATGTCAAGGCTTGCGTTCGCCCCGACCGATTCATGGTTGCAACTACTTTAAGCGAGTTTCCCGCACTGTCGAGAAAGGGGGTGGGCCACCGACATATCGCCTGAATGAACAATCTAAGGTGTCATCGAGTCGTGTATAAGCTGATTGCTGTGTGAAGCTGATCGAGTGTAAAGCGTTTTACGGGTCAAAGTAGGGAGGACAGGCTGTATGAAGCTGACACGGAGAGATTTCTTGAAAATCTCCGGTGCCGCAACGACGGGGCTCGCCCTGAGCGGGATGGGACTCAACCTTAGACGGGTCGAGGCCTATACGTGGGAGTTGCGTACCAAAGACGCTAAGGAAACCCCCACCATCTGTTGTTATTGTGCGGTGGGATGCGGGATTATCTGCCATACGGACACAAAGACCGGCAAGGTGATCTACACGGAAGGAGATGCGGATCACCCCATCAACGGCGGTTCCTTGTGCGCAAAGGGTGCTTCGCTCTACCAGATCGCCCAGAATGACAAGCGGTCCACGAAGGTTCTGTATCGCGCGCCCAACAGTGACAAATGGGAGGCGAAAAGTTGGGAGTGGGCGCTGCAAAAGATCGCCCAGCGCGTCAAGAACAGCCGTGACAAGAGCTTTGTGACGAAAAACGAAAAGGGTCAGGTCGTCAATCACTGCAAGGGCATCGCTTCCGTGGGGAGCGCCGCCATGGACAACGAGGAATGCTGGATCTACCAGGCCATGCTGCGTGCCCTCGGACTGGTATACATTGAACATCAGGCCCGTATCTGACACAGCGCCACTGTTGCGGCTCTGGCAGAGTCGTTCGGACGCGGCGCGATGACGAATCACTGGATTGACCTTGCGAACAGCGATTGCATTCTCATAATGGGAAGCAACGCGGCGGAAAACCACCCGATCTCTTTCAAGTGGGTGATGAAAGCCAAAGAAAAGGGAGCCTGCGTCATCAACGTGGATCCCCGTTTCACACGCACCTCCACCAAAGCGGACATTTACGCTCCGCTCCGCTCGGGAACCGACATCGCCTTTCTCGGCGGCATGATCAAATACATCCTGGAAAACAACAAGTTCTTCAACGACTATGTCATCAACTACACCAACGCGAGCTACATCGTCGGCGAGAAATACGACTTCAAGGACGGGCTCTTTTCGGGGTACAACGCTGAAAAACGAGCCTACGACGCCGCGACATGGGCCTATGAGACCGATGAAAACGGAATCCCCAAGAAAGATCCGACGCTGCAAAATCCCCGTTGCGTCTTCCAACTCATGAAGAAACACTATTCCCGCTACGACCTTGAGACGGTATGCAGCGTAACGGGAACGCCGAAGGAAGATCTGCTCAAGGTGTACGAAGCGTACAGCAAGACGGGGGTTCCCGACAAGGCCGGGACCATCATGTATGCCATGGGATGGTGCCAGCACACGGTTGGGGTCCAAAACATCCGGACCATGTCCATTATTCAATTGTTGCTCGGGAATATGGGCATTGCGGGCGGCGGAGTGAACGCTCTCCGCGGAGAATCCAACGTTCAGGGATCGACCGACCAGGGGCTCCTCTTCCACATCTGGCCGGGATACATTCCCACTCCGACGGCTTCTCTCGCCACGCTTGCCGACTACAACAAGAAGAACACTCCCGTCTCCAAGGACCCGCTCAGCGCCAACTGGTGGCAGAATCGTCCGAAGTACGTGGCGAGCTACTTGAAGACGCTCTTCGGCGACAAAGCTCAATCGGACAATGATTTCTGCTACGGGTGGATGCCCAAGCTCGAAGAAGGAAAGCCCTATAGCTGGCTGGACCTTTTCGACGCCATGTACCGGAAGGAACTCACGGGGTTCTTCTCGTGGGGTCAGAATCCGGCGTGCAGCGGCGCCAATTCAAACAAGACCCGTGAAGCTCTGGGGAACCTCGAATGGATGGTGGTTGTGAACCTTTTCGACAATGAAACGGCTTCGTTCTGGAAAGGCCCCGGAATGAATCCCAAAAAGGTCAAAACCGAGGTTTTCTATCTTCCTTGCGCCGCTTCCATGGAGAAAGAAGGATCGCTTGCCAACAGCGGCCGCTGGACCCAATGGCGTTACAAGGCTCAGGAACCCCCGGGAATGGCCAAACCGGACGGCGACATCATCTTCGAACTCTTCGAGGAAATCCGGAAGGTCTACAAGAAGCCGGGCGGCGCTTTTCCCGATCCCATCCTCAATCTCAAGTGGGACTACGCGACGAAGCATAACTTCGATCCCCACCTGGTGGCCAAAGCCATCAACGGGTATTTCACGAAAGATGTGACCATCGGGGACAAGACTTTCAAGAAAGGCGACCTCGTGCCCGCCTTCGCCATGCTCCAGGCGGATGGCTCCACGTCCTGCGGTAACTGGATCTACTGCCAGAGTTACAATCAGGACGGCAACAACATGGCGCGCAGGGACAAGGCCGACGAGAGCGGCATAGGCCTCTATCCCAAGTGGTCCTGGGCGTGGCCGGTCAACCGCAGGATCATCTACAACCGCGCATCGGTGGACTTGACGGGAAAACCGTGGAACCCGAAGAAAGCGGTCGTGGAATTCGTCGGCGAAGTGAAGGACGGGAAGTACGTCACGCAGAAGTGGAAAGGCGACATTCCCGACGGGCCATGGTATCCTCTGAAGAACCCCGACGGTACGGCGCGTGAGGACGGGAAATACGCCTTCATCATGAAGTCGGACGGTTTTGCGAGCATATTCGGCCCAGGGCTGAAAGACGGTCCTTTCCCGGAACACTACGAACCGATGGAGTGCCCCATTGACAAGAACCTCTTCGGTTCTCAAATAACGAACCCGGTCGCAGCCGTCTTTTCGACTGCCAGGGACATCATCAAGACCTGCGACCCGCGATTCCCCTTCGTCGGAACAACCTATCGCGTGACCGAGCACTGGCAGACAGGTGTTCTGACGCGTTGGCTTTCCTGGTTGATTGAGGCTGAGCCGCAGATTTTCGTGGAAATGAGCGAACAGTTGGCCAGGCTGCGCGGCATAGCCAACGGGGAGATGGTAATCGTCGAATCCGCGAGGGGCGTGCTCGAAGCAGTGGCCATTGTGACGAAGCGTTTTCAGCCGTTCAAGATTCTCGGCCAGGAAGTGCACCAGGTTGGCCTGCCTTGGCACTACGGATGGGTCTGGCCGCCGGCCGGCGGTGATGCCGCCAATCTGCTCACGGCGTCTGTTGGCGATCCCAATACCCGTATTCCGGAGAGCAAGGCGTTCATGGTCAATGTCCGAAAGAAAGGGGTGTAAGCCATGGCAGGGAAAAGTTTCTTCATAGACACCACAAAATGCACCGCCTGCCGAGGGTGCCAGATCGCGTGCAAGAACTGGAACCGAAACGGGGCATCTCAAACCAAGAACACGGGAAGTCACCAGAATCCTCCCGACCTGGACGGCAACACGTTCAAACTGGTACGTTTCAGCGAGGTTGAGGACAACGGCAAGGTGGCATGGTACTTCTTCGCGGACCAGTGCCGTCACTGCATCGAGCCCCCATGCAAGGACGCCATCGAAGGGTACGTGAGCGAGGCGGTTGTCAAGGATGAGGCGACGGGCGCGATCTTCTATACTGAGAAGGCCAAGGAAGCTCCCTTTGATGAAGTGAAGACTTCCTGCCCGTACGATATTCCCAGAAAGGCGGCGGACGGCAGAATCGTGAAATGCACCATGTGCATCGACCGGGTCAGCAACGGGCTGATACCGGCCTGCGTCAAGATCTGTCCCACCGGGGCGATGAACTTTGGAGAACGGGACGCCATGCTCGCCCTGGCCAATGAGCGAGTGGAAAAGCTCAAGGGGGCGTATCCAAAGGCCAAGATTCTGGATGCGGATCAGGTTCGTGTGATTTACCTCGTGGTCGATGACCCGAGGAAATACCACAAGAACGCGGTGGCGGGTCTCAGCCCCGCGGTCGACCGAAGACTCGCCCGACGCCAGTTGTTGAAGCCCTTGGGCGATCTGGTTCGGGTAGTGGCTTCCGTCTGACCGCGCCCTTGATTTTCGCCTCAATTGACACTATGATCATCACCAATCTTCCAGGAAGGCCCCTCGTCAAGGGGGGCCTTCCCTGTCTGAAAAACGAGGACCACCCATTGCAGAACAACCTGGACGATAGAAAGAAGATGATCGCGAACGCCATAGCGAGGGCTCGCGCCAATAAGCCCGCATACGAAGAACTCTATGCCCTCCTCGAACCTCTTTTCCTCATACAGGAGGAGGTCGGCGACACGATTTGCCTTCCGCAGTTGCCCCTCGACGGACAAGCTGCTGAAAATAACTGGAAGCAAGGGATCCCTCTCCTGAAAAGGTGGGATTTTCCGGTGGACATTCAGTCTGCAGAAACCATATTGAATGCCGTGAGCCTGAAAATTCCCGGCGGAAACGCTCAGTTGGCGGGGGCCGCCAAAGCTCTCTCCCGAGCGTTCGCAGCCCATCCCCAAGAGAAGCAGGCCATATGGGAGAGCTTCCTTCAACACGAATTTGAACCATGGGAAGAGTGGGTCGACGTCAGCGAGGCGGATTCCGCTTCCTTGCTCTTTCTGGCGAGAAGCTGCCTTCGGCCTTCGATAGAATGGACGGCGCGGAAACTCCTGGAGCGGTTTCCGGTTCCGGCGAACTGGTTGCGGGGATACTGCCCGGTTTGCGGCTCGCTTCCGTCCCTGCTCTTTCTGGTGGGAGACGGAGAAAGAAAGGGCCACTGCTCCTGGTGCGCCACCCAGTGGAACCTTTACAGGCTGCAGTGTCCCTTTTGCGACAACCGCCTCCACGATTCCCTCGGTTATCTCTACATAGAGGAGGAACCGTACAACCGCGTTCAGTACTGTAGACTGTGCAAGGGCTATTTCAAACTGGTGGACGTCAGAGAAAGACTCGATCCTCCTTTCTATCCCCTGGAAGAATGGACCACGCTCCATCTCGATATTCTCGCTCAGCGCGCAGGCTGGCAACAACAGGCCACGCCGGCTCCCGGCGTGTATGGCTGAGAAGATCCCGAGTCGATTTCTGCTCCGAGAGGCTCTCTTGCAGGAACGTGATCCGCACAATCGAGTTATCTCCGCGGGCATGGAGGGAAGCGCCCGTCGGTCCCGATGGAATTGGCGAATGAAAGCTGTGTGAGTGGTTTTCAGAGTGTGCGCCGCGATTCGAGGACGTTGAAACGAGATGCCTTTCGACCGACACTGGAAAACCTGTTATAACGAACGTTTGAACGCCGCGGACGCCATCCTGCGATCCATTCTCCACGATGGAGACCGCATCTTCATCGCAACGGGCTGCAGTGAGCCGCAACATCTAGTCCGCGCACTCGTTGCGATGATTCCAGGCTACCGCGATCTCGAGGTGGTGCAGAATCTTTCTTTCGGAGCGCTCCCTGAAGATTGGAGCAATCTCCACCAGCACTGCAGGCTCAAGACTTTTTTTGCGGGCCCCAAGACCCGGCAGGCGATCAATCTCGGCCTTGCCGACTACATTCCCATCTATTTCGCTTCCTTACCGGGTCTCCTCCGCGAGGACCGTTCATGGAGTCTGGATGTCGCTCTGATACAGGTCTCTCCACCGGACGAGCACGGGTTCTGTTCTTTCGGGATTGCGGTGGACGTCAACAAGGCTGCAGCGGAAACGGCTAAATGCGTTGTCGCCCAGGTGAACCCTCTTATGCCGCGAACGCTCGGGAACAGTTTCATTCATGTCGCTCAGATTCACCATTTCGTCGAGCACCGGGAAGCTTTGCTTGAGGTGAGCTATCACGAGCGGAGCGCGGTGGCGGAGCGCATTGCGAAATATGTCTCCAGCCTCGTTGAGGATGGCTCCACAATCCAGGTGGGGATAGGAAGAATTGCCAATTCGGTATTGAGGTACCTCGAGGACAAAAAGGAACTGGGCATTCATGCCGAGATCCTCACCGATGCGCATCTTTCGCTAATCCGCAAGGGGGTTGTCACGGGCCGGAAGAAGAATCTGCACCCGGGCAAGGTCATCATCAGCGCCTGCCTGGGAACTCGAGAGGTCTACGATTTCGTTCACAACAACCCCGAGGTTGAGCTGCACCCTACCGACTACGTTTACGACAGGCGCATCATCAGTCGAAACGAGGGAATGACAGCGATCAACTCGGCGCTTGAAATTGACCTCAGCGGTCAGGTATGCGCGGATTCCATCGGACACGATGTCTACAGCGGTATCGGAGGATACGTCGATTTCATGCACGGGGCGTCCCGCTCCCGCGGCGGGAACACCATAATCGTGCTTCCCTCCACCAGTGCGGACGGCCGAAAGTCGCGAATTGTGAGCCATCTCACAAACGGCGCCGGCGTCGTCAGTTCGAGAAGCACGGTCCGCTACGTGGTGACGGAATTCGGGACGGCATTTCTCCACGGAAAGACGATTCGCGAGCGATCCCTCGCCCTCATCAACATAGCGCATCCTAAATTTCGAGAGCGTCTCCTCGATGAAGCCAAGGATTTCCACTACGTCTACACCGACCAGCTTCTCCCGCCCATCTACGAGCCGCTCTATCCGGGCCAGTGGGAAACACGCCGGATTTTTCCCGGAAACATTCAAGTTTTTTTTCGCCCGATAAAACCCACCGATGAGCGTGCGCTCCAGGAATTTTTCTACTCATTGCCCGATCAGGACGTTTATTACAGGTTTCTTTCAGCGATGAAGGTATTCCCCCATCGCAACACCCAGGGCATGTGCAACATCGACTACGAGCACGAGATGGCGATTGTGGCGGTCAAGGGAGAAATAGGCAATGAAACCGTGATCGGTTTGGGCCGATACATCCTCGACCAGAAAACGAACCTTGCGGAAGTGGATTTCACGGTTCGTAAAGAATGGCAACGGCACGGCATCGGCTCCTTCCTGTTGCAATGCCTGTGTGAGATCGCCAGAAGCAAGGCCATTTCGGGATTCACCGCCTACGTGCTGGCCTCCAACAAACGCATGCTCTCCGTCTTTTACAGGGCGGGCTACGCCGTGCGCAGCACCCTTCAAGACAGTGTTTACGAGATCATTTTTCGATTTGATGAGCCGGCCAGGATCGGCGTTATGGATAACCAATGAATCCGCCATTCAACGAATGCATTCCACCTGCACGATTGGCCTTTGATATAGACGGAGTCGTGGCGGACACCATGGCCGTCTTTCTAAGACTTGCCCACGATCGTTACGGCTTGACGCATCTCACCAGGGAACACCTGAGATCCTACAATCTGCACCAGTGTCTGGACATAGACAAGGAAACCCTGGACGAACTCATCTGCCTGACCCTCGATGACGAACACACGCGGATCATCCCACCGGAACCCGGAGCGCCGGAAGTTTTGACGGAGTTGGCTGCATATGCGCCTCTGCGATTCGTCACGGCCCGGATCTGGCCCGAATCCATCATTGACTGGCTCCACGAGACGCTCTACGAGGTTGCTCCCGAACGCATACAGGTGATCGCAACGGGCGACCCGAACGCCAAGTTGAGCATTCTGAAAGAACTCGGTGTGTTGTACTTTGTCGACGATCGCATTGAAACCTGCGAACTCCTCGCCCGCGATAGCGTTACCCCACTCCTCTTCGATCAGCCGTGGAATCGGGTTCCCTCACCCATTTCATTTCCACGCGTCGAGAACTGGACGCACATCCGGCGATTGGTCTTGCCCCCAAACGGGTGACTACGATAATATAAACGGTCGTCCGAGAAAGATGCTATAAGCGAACCAGAGAGATGTTCCTCTCACGGCTTCCCCGGTGATTCAGACCGGCATTGCAGCCGTTGCGGCTGCCACGCGCGGTCTCCGCGAGTTCCGGAGTGGGCGTTTTCGGGTTCTTCCGTTTTTGCAGTTCATATATGCGGTGCAGAGGTCCCATGAAAACCACTGATTCTCTACCGATACAGATCAAGGCTACACGTGCCGGATTCACTCTGGCGCCGGCCCCCGATGCACCCTTTGAATTGTTGAAAGCCTACCTCGAAGAACGTCTTGCAGAATCCCGCAACTTCTTTCTCCATTCTCGCATGATGCTGGATCTGCGGGAGAGGCCTCTCCAGACGCACGAGATCCTGGCTCTTCGAGAGCTTTTGGAGGAGAAGGCGGAAGTCAGGCTCGACGAGGTGAAACTCTCCGACGATTACACCCTGATGCTCGACCGCCCTTCCCCGCCTCCCGGGATCGCTCCGCGGCCGATTGCAACCCAATCCGAGGAAGGCCCGGCGCCGATAATCATTCGAAGCACGTGCAGATCGGGGGCAAGAATCGTCGCTCCATCCGACTGTGTGGTTCTTGGCGATGTCAATCCAGGGGCCGAAGTCATCGCAGCAGGAGACATCATCGTGTTTGGAAATTTGAGGGGGATGGCACATGCGGGAGCAACCGGGAACCGCTCGGCCAGGATCTGGGCGCTGAGCATCAACCCGAACCAACTTCGCATCGCAGACCTTCTGGCTGTTCCTCCGCGGAACGACAAATCAGTGGCGAAGCGGTTTGAGGTGGCCGAAGTTCAGGGAGGCCTGATAGAAATCATCTCTCTTTGATTCATTTGCTTTTTTTGAGAATACCGACATATGATCGATATTCGCCGTCGAGCCACATAGCGGCAGATCAAAAGTGATGAAGAACGGCTCGTTCGTTTCCGCACGCCGGATCTCGAGGACAAGCGATCCTGGCAGTGCGGGGCTTCAGTCTACGGGGCAGTTCGACCGGAATTCCCGATATCGGCCGGAACGTTCCGCAGTGCGGTTATATTGAAGACGCACCCCCTTTAACTTTCAACCACTGAGATGGAAGGGATGAGTTATGGCCGGTAAGACGATTGTCGTGACTTCAGGCAAAGGCGGCGTGGGCAAGACAACCACCGTTGCCAATATAGGAACGGCGCTGGCTAAGAAAAAATATAACGTTGTGATGATCGACGCCGATATCGGCTTGAGAAACCTCGACGTCGTAATGGGCCTTGAAAACCGAATCGTCTACAATCTCGTGGACATCATCGAAGGTAAGTGCCGCAAACAACAGGCGATGATCCGGGACCGCAAACTCAGCAATCTCTTTATCATTCCCGCCGCACAGACCCGTGAGAAAAACGCGGTTAACCCCGAGCAGATGAAAGCCTTGTGCACCGAGTTGGCCGAAGAATTCGATTATGTCATCATCGACTGTCCCGCTGGAATCGAACAAGGATTCCGCAATGCCATCGCAGGCGCCGCTGCCGCCGTCGTTGTGACCACGCCCGAGGTTTCGGCCATCAGGGATGCTGACAGAGTGATCGGATTGCTTGAGGCGAATCTGCTCACCGATATCCACCTCATCGTCAATCGGCTGAATCATCGAATGGTAAAGAAAGGCGATATGATGTCCACGAGCGATATCATTTCACTCCTCGCGGTGCCGCTTCTGGGCGTTGTCCCGGAAAGCGAGGAAGTGGTTATCTCCACGAATCGGGGAACCCCTCTGGTGCTCGAGAGGGGCAGCAAAGCAGGAGTCGCCTTCCAAAAAATTGCGGCTCGTCTGAATGGAGAAAAGATTCCGTTGGACGATGGGGATGCCGAAAGCTTCCTGATACGTATGAAAAGATATATCTGGAGCTGAGAAGGAGAAACTACCCATGCTTAAAGCAATTCGTCGGTTCTTTGGAGAGAAAGCAAGCGGCCAGGTGGCCCGCCAGCGCATGCAGGTTGTCCTGATGCACGACCGGCTCGACCTGACTCCCGATATTTTGCAGGCCTTGAAAAACGACATCATGGTCGTGCTCTCCAGGTACATGGAGATTGACGACCAGTCCATCAAGGTGGATTTCGAACAGGGAAAGAATTATACTGCACTGGTGTCCAACGTCCATATCAAGCGGGTCTACCGCCGCTCGGCACCCGCTGAGAATACTTGAATGAGGTTGTAAAATGGCGCTTCAAATCCTGCTCTCGGCAACTCTTCGTCGTTGCGTTCCCGGCTACGACGGCGCCAAGGGGCATACGATGGAAATCCAGCCGGGGACGAGTATCCGCGAACTGGTGCGAGAACTCGGACTTCCTGAAAATGAAGTCAAGCTCATCATGGTCAATGGCGTCAGCGCGCACTGGGACACAATCCTTGAGGGAAGCGAACGTCTTGCGCTTTTCCCCCCGGTAGGAGGCGGATGAGCGGTGGTTTTGTGCGGAATCCAACGCCCGGACCGTTTCGACCCATTGTGTTATTGCTTGCCGTTAAGTGAGGACCGTCGCACGAGGCTTTCTGATGGAAGAAAAGATTAAGACAATCGGCGTACTTAGCGCAAATCATTTCAGCGCTCAACTGGACCGGGTCCGGTTGCGAACAGGCAGGCTCACCGAACGCATCAGGATTGAACATCCTGAAGCCGCCGCCATGATCCCGTTCCTCGACGAGCGCCACATCGTCATGGTGCGCCAGTGGCGATACGCCATCGGCGAGGAGACCGTCGAAATTCCCGCGGGCAAGGCTGACCATGGAGAAGAGATCGTCAGTTGCGCGCAAAGAGAGCTCGAGGAAGAAACAGGGTATGCGGCCGACCGCTTCCTTCCCGTCTCCGCATATTGCCCAGCCATCGGCTATTCCAACGAGGTCATTCATATCTTTGCCGCCGGCGGCCTCAAAAAGTCATCACGCCAACTGGATGTGGACGAAATTTCCAAGATTGAAATCCTCCATATCGATCGGGTGTTCGACATGATTTTGAAGGGAGAAATCAGGGATGGGAAGACCATCATCGGTATTTCCCTTTTCCTGGCGAGACAAAAACGAGGAGAGATTCCCGCGGACTTCTTCAAGTAACGGCATCGCCAGACATGAAAGTGCCAATAACCCGGTTGGGATACCGTCGTCTTCTCGCCCAGCTTGTCCATTTCCGGCGGGTGGTCCGGCCGCAGGTCCTCGAAGAACTCGCGGAAGCGAGAACTTACGGCGTCAAAGTCGAGAACCAACAGTATCTCATCGCTCGCGAGAGACACATCGTTCTTCAGAAAAAGATTCAGGATTTGGAAGATAGGCTGGCCCAGTGCGAGGTGTACGCAGGTCGCAAGTTTCTTTTCAGAGAGGCCGGATTCGGAATCGTAGCGGTCATACAAAACGTGGAAACCGGAGATACCCATCGGTACCAATTGGTCGGTCCTTTTGAATCGGACATCAGAAATGGAAGGCTGTCTATCGATTCGCCGGTTGGAAGGAGCCTCCTCGGACGCAATGAAGGGGATGAGGTGATCGTGTCCACCCCGTTGGGAATCCGTATCTATCGCATCCTGTCCATTCAGGATTGACCGGAAACCCGGCGTCGCTCAAGCGCATCCCGCTGCACTGGAAGGCTCATGCATTTTGCCCGTAGATTCCGGTAGCGTTGTCTCAGACATAGTCAGGGATTGATCTGGCCGTACCCGATTGGTCTCAACAATCATTTTGCGGAAGTTGAAACGCCAATCCAAGTCACTCGGGGAAGAACCCATGACAGACCTGCATGAATCCTGTGCTCTCCTCATCATTGACATGCAGAATGATTTCGTTTTGCCGGGCGCTCCCGTGTGCGTGGCAGGCGCCCGTGCCGCCATCCCAGGGATTCGCAAAGCTCTCGAGGCCTTTCGAAAAGCCCGCATGCCTGTTTTTCACATTATTCGAGAATACCGGCACGACGGTGTTGACGTCGAGAATTTCCGTGTCCGGAGTTTCCTGGAAACAGCCAGATATGGAATTCCGGGAACTCATGGGTGCGAGATCGTAGACGAATTGAAGCCAATCCCAGGCGAATATCTGATCGTGAAGAACCGTTTCAGCGCCTTTATGAATACGGAACTCGATTTCCTCCTGAGAAGACTTGCCGTAAAAAACATCGTTGTCTGCGGCACGCAATACCCGAATTGCATCCGCGCGACTGCATACGACGCCGTTGCCTACGACTATTTCGTCACCCTGTTGACGGATGGCGCATCCGCACAGACTCCAGAGATCGCTGAGGCGAATATTCTGGACATGAAGAACATAGGAATCCGATGCATCACCGTTCGCGAGTTCCTTGAGAGCCTCCCGGGACAGAGAGAAGTCCGATCATAGCGGATCTCTGCATCGGGAGTCGTTTGCACGTCCCCATTGCCTTCAACCATTGAAAGGAGGAGCCATCATGGCCAATGACGTTCTCTTGGCGGAACTGGAAGCCGCCCTCACACATTTCTTTTGTGCGTCCATCGAAGATAAATCCCGCAGGGATTCCATGGAGAACGCTGTGAGGAGCTACGTGCGGGAAGAAGTGTCACAATTCACGGACGAGGAAGTGATCGATATGTTCCATACCCAGGAAAATGCGTTCCGGCTGTTCTTCGAGCATCTCGTACAAACGGGAAAAGTGAGAGTTCGGGACGCTTTCCACACGCTGGATGCTTGACGGCATCGTTTCTCAGAACCAAAGACCATGCCTTCCGAATAAGACAAATCCTGCCTCGCTCCGCTCACGACGCAAGCCCGCGATGTGATTCAAGAGGTGATGCAGCCACAACCATCGGTAATCGTTGAATATATGTCCCACGCAAGGGCCGGAGGACCACTGATCGCAGCCGATGACGGCAGCAACAACGGGTATCGAACCCGCGCGTGGAAACGTGAACTGCAACGGTTGATGGAATTATTCCATTCATCCGCGAAGAACGTCACAGCATGATGAGGCCCGATTCCGTTCTTTTCTCGGCGTCCGCCTCCCCACCGCCTGTGGTCTCGAACTCCCTGGGCCAATGGGCCTTCATCGAGACGAGCACGAGTTGGAAGGCGACGAACATCTCTCCCGCATCCATTTCGCTCTTCAATTGATGGGCCACAATCCAACTCCACCTGGCGAGGTCTTCTTGACCCGATAGTTTGAACCACAGGGCCTCCTCCTCGAAGAACCGCTGATAGCGCCTGCGCCGCTCACCGACAAACAACTCCCCGGCAGCCCGCTTTAGCATCTCCATCGTTCTCTCCTGCTGGATCTCCTTCGGAATCACGAGAACGGGGTTCTCCAACTGTTGAATCTTTTCCCAGTAAGGTTCAACCTCCTTGCGCGGAACGAGATACCAGAGGAGACTGAGGTTCCGGAGCAGCTCGCCCACATCGGCTTCGCTCATCCGTTCGAGCGGTTGCTGCAATTCGGGAAGCAATTCAAAGGCAAGCGATGGCCTTGCAGTATCCTGGTATGGTTTGAGAAGCCGTTTTGCAATCTCCAGTTCCTTCGATCTTTCCGCACTCTTTGAAATATCCAGCATTTCAAAGAACAGGTTAGCGGCATGCCAGACGGGCACCTCGCAGGGCCTGGCCGCAAACTCGCTTTCCGCATGTTGCAGAAATTCCCGGTAGAACCGATTGGAACCTTCGGATGCCGTTACATGAATGCGGTTGAAACCCTCTTCCCCGACGAAGGCGGAAAGCAGTGTCGGGGCGACGTATTGTTCGTCGGGCAGCAGAGCGGTTACAAACCAGAAAGCGCTGTCGCAAATTAAGAAGTGAGCGACTCCCTTTTTCACCTCTTTGGGGATAAGCACGACCGTTTGCACTGGTGACGGTTCGGCATCGCCGACGAATCCCTTTTGAGAAAAGCGATAAGCGGCCTGTTTGACCACACGCCGGTATGCCTTGTCTTTGAAGAGATCTCTCAGGACCCCGAATGTCCGAAAACCTACCGTGGAAGGATTCCTGCTCAGGCTTTCAACCAATCCGGCGGCAAGATCGGGCCTCTCCCCCAGGGTCTTCCGAAGCGAGCCGAGAAAACTATCCAGGCTCTCTCCCTCCGGGTCCTGAGCCAGCAGGCGATCGCGAATCATCCCCAGTTCACTCAAGTCCTCCGCCCCGGGACACCTGCCAGACTTCTTCTCCCTTCTCCCTTCGCGCTTTTTCTCCATTTCTACCCCGATAGCAGCAAGAAAAGCCCCATTCACCGGACAATCGCCAGCGCAGGCGCCGCAAGTGAGGCACAGATCGCCGGTACTGGCTCGCCAATCTCCGCTTCTCAAATTTGGCTCACAACAATGGTTCCATGGCCTCCACCTTCATCTTTCACAGTTATTGATGTTAACGAATAACACACTGGCAACTTGCATCAAAGCCTTTTCTCGAACGCCTCGATGCATGAAGATGTTGACGTCTGCGCCCGCTCTCGATCCGCCACGGGAAAGCGATCCGCCGACGCACTACCGACCGGATCGTACTGGAAATTCTGTGCTTTACACTCTGAAAACCTTTCCAGAATTTCCCTGGATCATGGTCCAACTTGCAGCCTGACGCAACCCTTCAAAATTGGTTGAGAAGCGGACGCAATGCTGCCATATTGTATTAAATACACGACCCAGTCTGCGCGGAATTTATGGACGCACATTCATTGAGGAGCACACCATGATGATAAAGACCTTGGCCGTCATGACCAGCGGGGGCGATTCTCCCGGAATGAATACCGCCGTGAGAGCCGTGGTGCGCAGGGCGCTCGATCGCGGAGTGGATGTTTTCGGCATTTTTTACGGTTACGAAGGTTTGGTGAAAGGCGGCGATCAAATCCTGCCCATGAAATGGGATGACGTGGAGGGAATCATCCAGCAGGGAGGTACCTTTCTCGGGACCGCCCGGTCGGACCATTTCAAGACAAAAGAAGGACGACGCGAGGCCGTGTTGCACCTCATCGAACGCGGGGTCGAAGCCCTCGTGGTGATCGGTGGCGACGGCTCTCTCATGGGGGCACACGTTCTTTCGACGGAATGGGCCGAACACGTCGATCAGATCGCAAAAATGCACCCGGAGATGAACCTCCCTTCTCCTCCCCCCCCCTTACGGGTGATCGGCCTTCCCGGGTCCATCGACAACGATCTCCACGGCACCGACATGTCCATCGGCGCTGATACCGCTCTCAACCACATCGTCGACGCCATCGACAATCTGGCATCCACTGCAGCATCCCACCAGAGAACCTTCATCCTGGAGACCATGGGGCGCCACTGTGGATACCTTGCACTCAAGGCATCGCTCGCCGGAAGCGCCTCCTGGGTCCTGGTTCCCGAGGAGGAACTCGAACTGCGGTGGCACCAGAAGATGACCGGAGCCATCGAGAAAGCGCGCATGCAGGGGCACCACCACCAGATGATCGTCGTTGCGGAAGGCGCCAGGCACCCGGACGGGCTCCTCATCAATTCGAGCGACATCAAGAAGATCCTCACGGAGAGGCTCGGGATAGACGTTCGCATCACCGTGCTCGGCCACGTACAAAGGGGCGGCTCGCCCAGTGCGTTCGACCGAATCCTCTCCACGCGCCTCGGTGTCGCAGCCGTCGATGTTTTGCTGGACAACCCCGAAACGCTCTTTTGCCACATGATTGGGCTGGTGCAGAACAAGGTGGTCGCTACTCCCCTGGTGGAAGTTGTAGAGAAAAGCAGGGCGGTTCAGTCCGAAATCGAGAACGGCAACTATCCCGCCGCCCAGGCGTTGCGAGGGGCAAGCTTCACGAGCACACTGAACCTGGTGAAGACGCTCACGCAGGTTACGCCCGCCCGCGAACAATCCGAGGAAGGCGTTGTCGTCGTGCTCACCGGCGGCTCCGATGCACCCGGCATGAACACGGCTGTGAGCGTCGCCGCCCGCTGTCTCCTCAACGAGGGCATACCCGTCGTCGGGTCCCGGGACGGCTTTTGCGGCCTGGTTCGAGGGGAGTTCATAGAACTGGACTGGCATCGCATGGTCGGATGGATGAGCCGACCGGGGTCGGAAATAGGAACGGCGAGGTTCGACCTTTCCGAGGAGGATTATCCAGGAATCGCCGACAACATTCTTCGGCACAAGATCCGCGGGATTATAGCCATCGGCGGTTGGAAGATGTATCTCAACGTTTTGAGATTGTTGGAGCAGCGATCCATGCACACCGCTCTGAGGTTGCCGATTCTCCTGGCGCCCGCCTCCATCGACAACAATCTGCCTTGCACCGAGTTCTGCATCGGTTCGGATACGGCTTTGAACAACATCGTTGAGGCAGTCGACAAAATCGGCAATACGGCGGGCGCCACGCGCCGCGCCTTCATTGTCGAGGTCATGGGGCAGCAATGCGGGTTCCTGGCCCTCATGAGCGCTCTCGCTTCTGGAGCCGAAAAGGCTTATCTGCCCGAGATCGGCATCACCCTCGCCGACCTGAACCAGGACGTGGAGACACTCAGGAAAAGCTTCGAGCACGGGAAAAGGATGGTCATTCTTCTTCGAAATGAAAACGCTTCGCATCATTACACCACGGAGTTCGTGCGACACCTGATGGAAGCGGAAAGCAAGGGACAGTTCGAGGTCCGGACAGCCGTTCTCGGACACGTGCAAAGGGGAGGAGCGCCGAGCGCATTCGACCGCCTCACTGCAAGCCGTCTCGGAGCCGCAGCAGCATCCGAGATGGTCGAGGCATTGAAACGGCGTTCCACCGACGTATCCGTGCTGGGCCTGCTGGGCACCGGCGTCGCCGTCGTTCCATTCGCCGAGGCGCTCGAACAGATGGACATGAACGCGGCGCGTCCGAAGCGCCAGTCCTTCATGCAATTGCTGGAAGCGGTGGACAGTCTCTCCAAGTATGCGCCCGGAGACCCCGCCGCGACCCTGCGGGGCGACGCAGGGAAGTGCCGTTCGTAACCGGGAGATGAATCTCCACTGCGCAGACGCTACGCCCGACCGTTGGAGACGCCCGGAAGGCGCGGCGGACTCGTGTACCACCGTCCGCTCAACCGGGCCTTTGCGCCGACTCCCTCCAACGCTGCACGTACTCGAAGGCTTCCCGCGCCGCGGCCTCCGCCCGGTCTTCATACGTGTACAGTTCCACCGTCACGAATCCGCTATAACCCGTTCCCTCGATGCGATTCAGAACCGAAGGGAGATCGATCGCTCCCTTGCCCGGCAGCAGATGATAGTGTTCCCTCGATGCGGCGATGTCCTCCAGATGAAAATGATGGGCGACCTTTCTCATCGGTTCTACGAGCGCAGACGGGTCCTCACCCACGCAGAAAAAATGCCCGATGTCGAAATTCAGACCGAAGACATCCGGATCCAGTTCATCGAAGAGTCTCAAGAATTGGCCGCTCTTTTCGATCAAGAGTCCCGGTTCCGGTTCGATCAGCACACGAACGCCCTTTTCCCTCGCACGCTTCTCCACCGCTGCCAGTCCTTCCTTGAAGAGTTCCATGCCCCGTTCTTCACTCATGCCCGAGAGCGGGCCGCCGGGCTCAGTGGACAGATGACGGACGCCCAGTTGTTCCGCGAGGTCGATGCACCGAAGGGTGTAGTCTACTCTCTTGGCTCTCAGCGAGGGGTCGTCTTCAATCCAGGACGGATGGTACGTGTCGCCGTCCGCATGATGCATGAACGCATTCAGATTGGAGATCTCGAGACCGTTCTCATCGAGGGTTCGGCGTATCTCGCGGACGTCCGGCTCCGACAGGTGCCGAGGAAAAGCATGGGGAACGTCGGCCATGATTTCAATCCCCTCATATCCGATATCGGCTATTATTTTGATGGCTTCCACGAGGCCGCAACGGAGAAACGCGTTGGAGCTGAAAGCGAATTTCATATCTTACCCCTTCCGATTGGATGCAAGAAGAGCCTGAAGATGCCGGAGCGCCAATTCGGCGGCTTCTTTCGGCCGGTGTGGATACGTATACAATTCCACCGTGACGTACCCGTCGTAATTATGATTTCTCAGCACGTGGAAAAGCCTCTCGAAGTCGATGTCCCCGAGGCCTGGAATCAGATGATAGTGCTTGCACGAGCGGATGTCTTCCAGGTGAACGTGAAAGACCTTCGAACCGAGCAGGGTCAGGACGGTCTCGGGATCTTCCCCGAGAACATGGCTGTGTCCCAGGTCGAGATTGGCCCCGAACCACTCCGATCCCATCTCTTCGATCAATTCCGCCAGCTCTTCCACCCGTTCGACTAGCAGGCCGGGTTCATATTCCATTCCAATTCGAACGCCTCGAACGGCCGCATACTCGATGAGTTCCCGAAGCGAGGCTTTCAACAGTGTCAGGGCCTCGTCAGGCGGGGTTCCCGGAACCATCCGGCCCGAAGTGACGCTCACGGAAGGCGATCCCAGGGCTGCGGCCAGATCGATACACCGGCGCGAATAATCGATTCGCCAACCTCGGAGCGCAGGGTCCGGATTTGCGAGAGACGGTTCGAAGAGCGGCTCCCAGAAGTCTCTACCGTAATAACCCACAGCCGTGTTTGCATTCACGTTGGCAACTTGAAGCCCGGTGGAATCCAGCAGCGCCTGCAACTCTCCCAGGTCCTCATCGGTAACGGAAGTCGCATAGAGGTGAGGCGCATCGGCAAGAAGCTCCACCCCTGAATATCCGGCCTCCGATATCCTCCTCACGGCATCGAAGACACTGTGTCGAACGAAAGCATTCGTGCTGAACGAAAATTTCACAATCTCTCCAGATTCCTCTGCATCGCGTACTCCACAAGCATCCGGTACTACTCGTGCAGGTACTGCTCGTGGAGACTATGTTCTTCAACTCCAGGCGGCGTCTTGAAGCAGGCGGCCAGGTGCGGCATCAAACCCGATTCCCCCTCCTGACAGCCATTCTGAGTTTCTCGAAAAACAGAGATGCTTTTTCCTCCGGAACACGGTTAAAATTGCACACGACATCGTGAGAACGGGACTGGACGGGACAATACGCGTGTATCCCATCCCTCACGGCTCGAGGTATTGTCCGCCAGCCTGCATCAACACGCGGCCGTTGCACACGCCTGGTGAACGCAACACGACAATGGAATCCAACGGGGTTGTCCGAATGCCGCTCAAGCTTATTTACAATGTCTCTCGACGGAAGACCTTCATGGGATCCCTTGAAGTTGCCGCCGGCCCTTTGGGCAAGGCGCCCTTCCCCATCGACGCCATCGTCTTCGAAGAGGACACATACCAGATCTTGAGTGCAACCAACACGGTACGCGAAACGCGGGAACACCCGGTTCGCACGATCACCGAGGCGTTCCTCGTCAGACCAGCGAAACCCGGCACGGTCATCGTCAGAGGCGGGTGCCCGCTGCGCCTGCTCGCAGTGGTTCACGACCTCAACAAGAATCCGAGTTGGCGGGAAGATTGGATAGCAGAGGCGCTTCAAAATATATTCCAGGAGGTTGAACGTAGAAATCTGCGCGCTCTCGCAATCCCCCTCCTGGGCGCCGTTCACGGCTCTTTCAGCACCGTCCGCTTCGTTGAATTCCTGCGAGAAGTGCTGGACCGCACGCCCCTAACCAGTCTCAAACGGCTCTGGCTGATCGCCCCGGACGATGGCGTCATGAGTGCAATCGGACCGTCTGCTGGGGTCCGTGATGTTTCATGAACCCCCTCACGCATTCAGGCCGGCGTCATGACACTCTAGTACACGCGGGCGGAAATTCGGCACTCGTTTTGGTGGGCACGATAAAACAGTGCCCACCCTACCAGGCGGCTGGCACTGTAGGGTGGGCACGCCTTCTTGTGCCCACCGGAACTGGTTAGGGACTTCCGCCGTCCTGTACTACTGCAGACATGAATCCCGCCGCACGATCGGCCAGCAGTGCCTGGCGCAAAAATCGATCGCCTCACCCATGCGTCATCTGAACCGTACCTCTCGATGCAGCCGCATCATTCCCTGCCCCCGCGGTAATCGATTTTTCCCAACGGCAACAGGATGCAGTTCGACGGCAAGTTCCCGGTCTGAACGGTCACGTCTATGGTAATTCCCCCGCGAGCGTTCCAAAGACCAAGCACGCGGATGTACTTGGGGTCCATCACTTCTTTCAGGCGATCGTGCACGTAGACCGTACACTCTTCATGAAAGACCCCATGGTTTCGGAAGCTCGCCAGAAACAGCTTGAAGGACTTGCTCTCGACCAGCCTCTCAGCGGGCACATAGTCCACAATGAAAACGCCAAAATCGGGCTGTCCGGTCAGGGGACACACCGTCGTGAACTCGGGAGCGGACAGTCGAACGACGTAATCCGTGCCAGGGCTCGGGTTGGCAAACGTTTCGAGCCTTGCTCGTTCGGGATTCTCCGGGATCTGTACCGTTTTCCCAAGCTGAGTCAAGTCGGAGTAGGCAATCGTTGAAGACATTCAATTCTCCATCGGGGAACAGCGAAATCATGTGCCCAAGGATTTCAGCGGCGACCCGGACAACCGTCTACGTTGGCGCTCCCGAGCGTTGATAGATCGTGGGATCCGGCTCCCCGGCTTCCTCGAAGCCTTTTTTTCTCAGCGCGCAACTGTCGCAGTGTCCGCAGGCGCGGCCCACACTGTCGGGATCATAACAGGATCGAGTGAGACTGTAGTCCAATCCCAGCCTCAACCCTTCCCGGATGATTTCAGCCTTGGTCATCCTGATGAGCGGGGTGTGGATCCGGATCGCCATACCTTCCTCGACGGTCTCCCTGGTCCCAAGGTTGGCAAGTTTCTCGAAAGCCTCGATGTATGCGGGACGGCAGTCGGGATATCCGGAGTAATCGAGTGCATTCACGCCGATGAATATATTCTCGGCCCGAAGCACTTCCGCCCACGCCACAGCAAATGAAAGGAAAATTGTATTTCTCGCCGGAACGTAGGTGATGGGAATGCGCTTTGCCATTTCTTCGAGAGGAACATCTTTCGGGACTTCAAGTGCTGCCGTCAAAGCGGATCCCCCAATCCTGTCGAGAGGAAGATCCAGAACAAGATGCTCCTGCACTCCAAAAAGGCCTGCGATTATTCTTGCAGCATCCAGTTCCACTCGGTGCCTCTGATGGTAATCGAAACTGAGCGCATAAAGCATGTATCCTTGCTCTCGGGCCAGAGCAAGGCATGTCGCAGAGTCGATACCACCCGATACGAGAACCACGGCGATCCCGGGCTTCGTTCGTTCCATTCGGCCATGCCTCATTCAGTTGATAGTCATAGCGGTGAGTCACACTCCCCGCAGATGCGGTCCCCAGATGTACTTGTGCAACTGCAGATTCAGCCGTACCTCAAGCCCGTCGTCCATCATCCAGCTGGCAAGCGTCCGCGGGTCCAACACTTCATATATTGGCGAAAACAGGATAGTGTTTCCCGGACCGTGAACGTAGCGTATCCGGCACACCGATTCTCTTGCATAATCGTAATCCTTCCGGTCTCCCAAGACAAATTTCACTTCATCGTGAGGACGGAGTCGGTCGATATTTTTGAAATCATTAGAATTTGACTCACCGCTTGACGGACATTTGAAATCGACGACCCTTACGCATCTCTGATCCACGCACGAAATATCCTGACTTCCGTTGGTCTCCAAGAGCACCGTATACCCTCCATCGAGCAGCTTTTCAATCAAATCCGGCGTTTCTGATTGGATGAGCGGCTCTCCCCCGGTCAAGGTTACGAGCGAACAGTCGTAACGTCCCAGGCACGTCACGATTTCTGCTATCGTCCGGTCACCCCCCTCGTCGTACGCGTATTTCGTGTCACAATAAACGCATCGAAGGTTGCATCCGGTGAGCCTGACAAACGTGCAGGGCCAGCCGGCATAGGACGATTCCCCCTGAATGCTCTTGAAGATCTCACAAACCCGGAGCAAAGTCTATTCCTCCCAGTAGAAGGCGCCCGCCCCGGGGGTTTCGCAGACCTTCACCTTGGAGACTCGAACGGATCTGGAGTTCAAGATTCTTGCAAGCTCCAAATAGAGGTGTCTGGCTATGTTCTCCGAGGATGGATTCAAGTGGCTGAAAGCGGGCAGGTCATTCAAATCCGAGTGGTCCATGGTCGCCACGACTTCCTTCACGGCCTTCCTGATGTCGCGAAAGTCGATGGCGATCCCTATCTCGTTGAGTTCGCCGGACTTCACATACACTTCGACCATCCAGTTGTGCCCGTGGACTCGTGCGCAATCGCCCGGATAGCCGAGAAGGCGGTGTGCAGCAGAAAAATGAGTTTTCACATAAACTTCAAACATGCCAGACATCTGAGACTCCGCCTCAATTCTCGGAACGCGACACAACTATTGCCACCGTCTTTTCTGCAAAGCCCGTCCAAGGCTCGGTAGCACACGATAGTTTCAGGACTCGATCACCCGATCATTTTTGAAGTGCCAACCACGGCAGACGAGGCTTTCCTTCGCAGTGCGGCGTAGCTTAACGCAAACGCTCCCCGACGGGCAACGGAAATGAAACCTTTTCGATTGCCGCCATCAAAAAATCGACGGGCGGGACACGTTCATGCCCCGCCCGCCAACAATCAAAGGATCGGCCCTCTAAAAGCGGCCACATCAATCGACCTATTTCTTCTTGGAAAATACCTTCGTGAAGAGGTGTTGGACAGCAGCCCAACCCATCTTTCTACGCAGTATGCCCAACTGGTCCTGAAGCGGAATGTCCTTGGGACAAACATCTTCGCAACCAAGAAGGCCGAGGCATCCGAAGATGCCTTCTTCGGACCCGACCACTTCGTAGTACTCGTTTGTCTTACGTTCGTCGCGGGGGTCCATAATGAAACGTGCCACACGGTTGAACGCCACTGCGCCCATGAAACTGGGGAGCATGTTCGCCTTACCGCAGGCGGCCACGCAGCACCCGCACTCGATGCAACGTTCGAGTTCGTAAATCTCATCCGCCAGCTCGTTCCTCATGGGTTCTTCGGTGGCGTTGGGATCGAAAACCTTGTCTGTATGCACCCAGGACTGCACTCTTTCGTTCATGTGCCGGAACCACGTGCCGGTGTCCACCGACAGGTCCCCGATCATCTTGAAAACGGGGAGAGGCAGAAGCGTGATCTCCTCGGGGAGGTTTTTTGTCTTCGTATGACAGGCCAGGTCGGGCCTGCCGTTGATCATGATGGCGCACGAGCCGCATATGCCGGCCCTGCACATGAAGTCGAAGATAAGTGTCGGATCCTGCTCCTCTCTGATGCGGTTGAGAACAATAAAGAGGGTCATGGCGTCCGTTTCCTCGAGGCGATACGTATCCATATGAGGAACCGACTCAGGATCCAGGGGATTGTACCTGAAGATATTGAACTTTAATTGTCTGCCCATGTAATACCTCTCATTCCTTCCGTTATTTCTTGGGGTTAGCGCCAATGACCGCGGGGTCTTCAGTGGGAATGATCTTGCTGACGCCGTAACCTCTCTCGCCAGGAGGCATTTCCCACACTGTAGAATTGGCTTCATACTCCAGCGTCGGCATAGTGTCAGCGTCACTCTTCCAATATGCCAGAGTCCGCTTCAGCCAATCACGGTCATTCCGCTCGGGATGGTCCTCGCGAGTATGGGCGCCGCGGCTCTCGGTCCGCATCAACGCTCCATAAGCGACGCACAGTGCAAGCCGCGCATACCCCTTCACCTTCAGGGCAAAACCGAGTTCCGGATTCGCCCCCAGGCTGGCAGACCTCAACCCAACCTTCTGTGCGCGTTCGTACATCACAGACAATTGATCGACAGCCTTCTGCAGGTCCGGGCCGTTCCGGAAAATGCCGACTCCATCCATCAGGGCATCCTGGATACCGTTCCGGACTTCGTAGACGTTTTCCTTACCGTCTTTGGACTTGACGATTCTGTCAATCCGATCCTGCTCCTTCTTAGCTGTTTCCGCAATGATGTCCGTCTTGATAGTGGCGTCACAACCCTGCAGGAACTCTACAATCTTCTCACCCACGATCCTTCCGGCCACGATGGTCTCAGCCAGAGAGTTTCCGCCCAGGCGGTTGAAGCCGTGCATATCCCAGCACGCCGCTTCGCCGGCAGAGTACAGACCCTTCAAGCCGTAGGCGGCTCCGTCCTTGTTGGTCCTGATCCCGCCCATGCTGTAATGCTGACAGGGGCGAACCGGGATCATCTGCGTGATGGGATCGACGTCCAGGAACTCGTTACAGATTTCCTCGACTTCACGGAGCTTCGTCTTGATGTGCTTCTCACCCAGGTGCCTGATGTCTAGCCAGAGGTGATCGCCATAGGGACTCTTGACGCCCTTGCCGATGCGCATGTGATGGGTCATCCAACGGGAGACAACGTCGCGGGAAGCCAGTTCCTGCTTTCCGGGTTCATAGATGTGCATGAACCGCTCGCCGTTGACGTCCTTCAAGGTCCCACCGTCGCCGCGGCACCCTTCCGTAACCAGAATGTTCGTGGGTACGATACCGGTCGGATGGAACTGCACGGCTTCCATGTTGCCCAGAGGGACGACGCCCGTGTCGAGAGCGATCATGGCGCCGCTGCCATCGTTGATGACGGCGTTGGTGGTCTCCCGATAGATTCGGCCGTATCCACCGGTGGCGATGAGCGTCGCTTTCGCAACGTAAGCTCGAAGCTTGCCCGTCTTGAGGCACCGCGCGATCACGCCGAAGCAGGTTGCGCCATCATGCAGCAACGCGATGGCTTCCACCCTGTCGTGCACCTTAACACCAAGCCTCACCACCTCGTTGTCCATCGTAACCATAAGGGTATGGCCGGTGCCGTCAGAGGTGTAACAGGTACGCCACTTGGCTGTCCCACCGAAGTCACGGGCCGTGATGAGGTGTTCTTTCTCTTTGAGTTCGACCTTCTCGTATTCCTTACCGGCCTTATAGTAGATTCCTTTGCCGGCAACCACGCGGTTCCAGGGGATTCCCCAGAAGGCCATTTCACGCACCGCTATGGGCGCGGTCTCTGCGAACATACGGGCGCATTCCTGATCGCATCCCCAGTCAGACCCTTTGACCGTGTCAGCGAAGTGAATATCGGGACAATCACCTTGGCCCATGATGCAATTAGCCAACGACGCCTGCATGCCGCCTTGGGCTGCCGATGAATGCGATCGTCTCGGAGGAACGATGCTCAGGCAGATCGACTCGAAGCCCTGTGCAGCCGCCGCCACGGCTACCCGTTCGCCGGCCAACCCAGCCCCGACGCACAACAGATCAGAATAAAAGGTATCCAATTTTGGCTCCTTACACTAGGGTTATTTTGCAACCGCTGGTATCGTTAAGAAGAAGAACCTGACAAGAGTGATAAAACCGACCGTCAGGAAGAAGGCCGTGAGTCTATTCTCATTCTTGTGCCAGAACGTACGGTCCGAACGCGTGATGAAACCCCACTTGACCCCGATGCGGTAAGCACCGATTCCCACATGGAGTTCGGCCAGAGGCAGCAGGAAGAGGTAAAACACGAGCCACCAGCCACCCTGGATGCGGGCGGCGCTCTTGGCCGCCGTGATCGGCAGGTCCGTCAGAATGGTCCAAATGTGGGCGCAGCCCATGATGAGGATGATCATGGCCGTTCCGGCCTGCACCATCCACAACCACGTGTCGAGATGGTTCAACCTCACGCTGTGCTGCCAGATGTTTTTCTGTTCCACCGCCCTGAACGGGAGCTTTCGGGCCGCCAGCACGAAATGAACCAGGAGAATCAGCGCAATGGCTGGACCACCGGTTTGCGCAAGATAGGTCTTCTCCAGGAAATCGGCCAGGGCGTTCATGACTCCAGCGCCCAAGATCACGCTGGATACCATTATCATGTGGCTCCACATGAACAGGATGAGCGCGACCCCGGTAAGCATTTGGAAGAAATCCAAATAGCCCTCCGTTCGTACAGGTTCTCTCGCCTGAGCTACCATTTGATTGTACATCATTCTCCCTCAATCCTCCTGAAAAGCTGTTAGTTGTTAAGACGACAACGACGACTCGACTCACCTCACTCCGTGAAAATTTTCTCATTTCTAGTACTCGAAAATATGATAATTTGATTAAAAATCAACTAATTTTTTCACTAACTCCGGCTCAAAAAAACTAAATCCTTAAATTTACAGGTAGAAAAAATTTTCACAATGTGGTTGACCTCTCGAACGGGAGGACGCTCCCGCCCAATGCTCATCCTTCCTCATTCCGAATCATTTTCGTAAAGCGCTCTTCCCAGGCTTCCGACGAGCATCCAGGGAGGTATCCACCCAACTCGTGCGCACCAGCTTATCCCTCCCCCATCGTCCGCGACCCCTCCTCCGAACGGCGTTTCCGGATCAAATCGGGGGTGTTTTCGTCATGTTCCCGCCTCAACTGGAGCATGACAACGGCGCCAATTACGAGCGCTCCCCCCAAAATCTGCAGGGGTTGGAGCGTCTCTCCCAAGAAGAGGAAGGAAATGAAGCCGGCGGTTATCGGTTCGAGGGTAGCGGTGATGCTGGCCCGTGTGGAACGTATGAGACTGATTCCCTGCGTATAGAGGCCGAAGGAAACGACGGTTCCCCCCACCACTATGTAGAGGATGCAGGCCCATTGCTCCGCGGTGTAGCTATGCCGGAAGCATTCGAGCGGTGGAATCGCGATATTCCAGAACACTGCGGCGAAGAAAAGCGCGTAGAAGAAAACGGTCCACGGACCGTAGCGACGCATCCCGTACTCACCCTGCACGGCATACCATGCAAAGGCTAATCCCGCTCCGATGCCTGCGCCAATCCCCTCCCAATTCAACGCAAGCAGATCGAAATTGTATGCACCCACAGCCAGATAACACCCCAGGGCGGAGCCCGCGACCCCCAGGATGGTTGTGCGCGTCAGTTTTTCACGGACGACCAGAATAGAGTACAGTACTATGAAGGTCGGAGCCAGGTATTCCAGAATGATAGCGACTGCGACATGAATCTTGCTGATCGCGTAAAAATAACCGAATTGCACCATTGCCAATCCAACGACGCCCAGCACCATGAAGTAGAATACATCCTTAACGGCTATACGCAGAAGGCCCGGATTGCGTATGAGGAACCATGCGAGGAGGCACGGAACGCCGAGGGTCACGCGCAATTGCACGATCTGCTGAGGCGTAACACCATTCCGGAAGAGAAACTTCCCGGTCGAACCGGATGCCGCCCACAGGACAGCCGCCAGAATCACGTACAGGTATCCCCGCGCGGGGAGGGTGGTGGGTGATGAACTCATGGCCGAATCTCTACGGGAACCCTCTAAAGGCCCCCTCGGAGAGGCCATGATATACAAGCAAGCTTCTGCTGGGCAAAAATTCATATGACCCTATAGCACAGCAATTGGCCCGGGGTAGTTTTCTATATCCGCAATGACACCCTTGTTCAACAAGACATCGAATTTTACGTGAACCGAATAATCCTCAAAGGCGTGAGCCCTGACCGCCACAACAAGGCCAATCTTCTCGATCTCATGAAGGAAATTCTCACCGGAATGGGAGAACTTGACGTTCAGTTTTTGTCCGAGCAGAAGCCGGGCTGTTTCTTTCTTATTGATTCGAACCAGGAAGCATACCCCTCCCATGGAAATATCGGCAAGAGACGCTTTAAAGGCGCCGCCAACAGGAAGCCCTGAAACCTTTAGGAGCTGAACTTCCGCTTTGCCGGGCAAAGGGACCCTCTTGTATACCCTGCGGTCGAATTCCTTCTGTTTCAAGAGGTCTTTGACGCGCACGGACCTGTGGGAATACTCGAAGAGTTTCGATTCCAACACTGGCAACTCGGTTTTCCATTTCTTAAGATAATCGTGGCTCAGAACACTGAGCTTTGTGTTGGTCATGGTTATGACTGACGTCGTACACAACGCAACGGTGAAAAACGTATCTTCTCCAACGATTTCTCCGTTGCTCAAGGTTTTCAAAAGAATCTCCTGCCCTCTGCGGCTGTGGATCATCTTGAGCCGTCCTGAATTTATGAAATACAGGTATTGATTCCTTGCTCCATGTTCGAACAGAGGCTGGTCCGCTTGATAGATCTTGTCTTCAAGAGCATAGTAAAGGGCATTTGCTTCTTCGGTGGTCAGGATATTGAAAAGTGCGGACCACAGATCTCGCCGGTCTCTGTCTATGGATTGGTTTTTCGCCTCCTCGATGATTTCCGCCGATTTCACGATTTCACTGAGGGCCAGCGAGTCTATCTCGAAGATCTTCTCTCTGAGAGCTTCGGCTTTGGGAAATTCTCGCTTTCGAGCATATTCTATAATGAGATCGAAGAGGTGTCCGATCGCCTCAGCGGGTCTGTTCTCGCGAACGCATTGTTCGGCCATTTGCTCCTTCTGCAATAGCTCATTCACATCCGTTCCTCCTCATCGGCATGCTGCTCCTGCGATCGGAATAGCGAGCATCACAAGCGGACTCTATTGGCGCTTCCGGCTGGCGACAGCCGCCGGAATGCTCAGACGACTTATTAACACATATCAAGCGGAGATGAACAGAAAAGTTCCCTGGTGAACCAGATCTTCGGCGCAAGAACCGAGGGGCGGCTCACTCCAGCTCCAAACCTGGAGCGCAGGAAAGAAAAGACCCTCGTACACATGCGCCAATCGGTTCGTTCATCCTCCCATCGTTTCGAGACATTCTATGACTTCTTTTTCATGGTTCTGAAATACGTCATGAGCGAATTCGCCAGGGTCCTTTCGACCAGACGGACTCCCGGTAAAGAGAGCGGCGATGGCGTCCCCGAACCCTCCAACGACAGAGGGATGAAACGCAGGTCCTCACCGGCGGAGCAAAGTTCCTCAGCAGTGAAGTTCACGCCGAGAAAATGTGATTTTTCTACAGCCTGGACATCGAGGCATTTGAGAAAACTACAAGATGGCGCTCAAGTCAAAATTCTCATCAAACTTCCTTATGTTCTCGTCTATGCCCCGGCACTCAGCGCTCAGGTCGGCATGCTCCTCTTCATACTTTGCCATCCAGTGGCGCAATCCCGCATCACGCAAACAGTGCCGCGTCCGCCCCCTCCGCTCAACGCGCCTCCATAAGCTCATAAATTGGGACACTATGCTGGGGTCTGGTTCCAGTTGAAGGCAACCACCCTGTTTCTTCCAGCGTGCTTGGCAGCATAGAGCGCTTCGTCAGCCATCTGGTATAATCCGTCAGAGTCGGCCTGCACAGTGACGGAGCTAGTGAAATCAGCCAGACAGAGGCCCGTCGACACCGTCACGTATGGTGAGACATTGTTGCTGCTGTGTTCAATGTGTAAATTCTCGATGGAGCAACGCAAACTCTCACCGAGTTCGGTTGCGTTCAAGAGCGATTTGGTGGTATAGATGATTCCGAACTCCTCGCCGCCAAGCCTGAAACAAAAATCCCCGGACCGCTTGAGTTTACTCCTCATCACAGCAGCAACGGCTTTGAGAACGCTATCTCCTTTCACATGACCATATATATCATTATAAAGCTTGAAGAAATCAACATCAATCATTCCAAACACAAATACATTATTATTGCGCATTGCTCTTGATATTTCACTATTAAACACTCTATGGAAGTCTCTGCGGTTATAAAGCCCCGTTAAGTCATCTGTAATAGATAGTCTCTCGACTATTTTTTTGTCAGTGATATCCTCCATAATAATCTTACATTCAGATGATTCTATATGTTCCGTGAAATAGAAGACGTTTACGCCGAACCAATATTCTTTGCCTTCCGGAGTCGTTCCCCGGAGTTCTCCACTGTAGTGTTTCTTGTTCCGAACAAGTTCACAGACATCTTTGAGAACGCCACATTTTTCTCCCTGCAAGATCAGATCATCGAGACTCACATCGATGAGTTTTTCCCGGACGCAGCCCGTTCCACTGCAAAACGCACTACTCGCATAAGTGACCCGGCCATTGTTGTCAACGCTGAGCATCATTACATACCTATCGACAATATCCATCCTGTGTTCGAGCACCCTGTTGATCTCGATCAGTTCTTTCGTCAAGGATCGAATCCGGAGGTGGGCTTTCACCCGAGACAGCAGTTCATTCTGGTTGAAAGGCTTGGTCACGTAATCCGCTCCGCCAACCTCGAAACCTTTCAAGATACTCTCCCCATCCGTTCTGGCAGTGAGAAATATAACCGGGACGTCCCGATGATCCGGCATTTTCTTGAGATGCGAACATGCTTCAAAGCCATCCATTTCAGGCATCATCACGTCCATGAGCACCAGATCAAAGTTGTTCCTTTCCGCCATGGCCAGCGCCCTTTTCCCGTTGGTGGCGAAAAAAAGGCCGTACCCTTCCTTTTGGAGAATAGCGGCCACCACCTGAATATTCTTGGGAGTATCGTCCACGATCAGGATTTTGTGGCTATTGTTCCTCTTCTCGTCCATAGCATTTTCCAAGCCCCTTGATTACCTCTTCGTAGTCATCGAGACGCTTTTCTATTCCCTCGATATCGAATTCTTCCACGCTCCGGGCCAAAGACTCTCCATAAGCAACAAGGTGGGGGATGCTCTTTTCGCGGCCTATATCGAGTATGACAGACGCAAACGCCTTGATCCGCTCAAAATCGCCGCTCGCCCTGACCTCATCCCTTTGGACCAAGACTTCTCCACGAAGCCTCCCCGCAACCTCTCCCGTCACCCCGCGCTGTTCGGACGATAGATCGGACGCCATCCCCCCCTCACTCCAAACGCCGGCACACGCATCGGGAAGAACGGTGTGCGGGAGAAACCTGCAAAGTTCCCTGAAAAGCTTTCTCTTGTTCACAGGTTTTTGGAGGTATCCATCAAAGTAAGACCGCACGGCATCCCTTTCGTGTCCCATGAAGGAAGCCGTCAGAGCAATGACGGGAATGCGGCGCAACGTCTCATCGGCCTTGATGACCATAGTCGCCTGGACGCCATCCATGCCCGGCAGCCGGATGTCCATCAGTATGGCGTCCGGCATGAATTCCCTCGCCTTCGAAATGGCTGCCTCACCATCTTCGGCTCCCAGGAAACGGATCTTCGTCCCGCTGAAATTCTCCTCGATGAGGTTTCTGTTCGACTCGATATCGTCGACAACCAGAACCGAAGAGTCTGAAAAAACAACCCGATCTGTATGCGGCTCTCCATCACCCAGGACTTCATGGACATCCATCGGACCCACAGTCACATCGTTGAGTCGAAGTGTGAAAACGGAACCTTTGCCGGGTTCGCTGGAAACCTCCAGAACACCACCCATCATTTCAACCAATTTCTTCGAGATGGCCAACCCGAGCCCCGTACCACCGTATTTCCTGTTCGATTGCCCTTCCCGTTGTTCAAATACTCGGAATATGCGCTCCCAGTCGTCCTCGGGTATTCCGATTCCGCTGTCTTCCACGCTCACGATGAGGCTTACCGTGCTGCCATCCTCGCGAGCCGGCGCCACCTCGCCCCTCAGGCGAATGAATCCTTTCTCCGTGAATTTGACGGCATTGCTCAGAAGATTTATAAGCACCTGTCTCAACCGTATTTCGTCCAAAACAAGCCTCTCGGGAATCCCCGGCCCGAGTTCTAAATCCAACTCCAAACCCTTCTCCGAGACTTTGAAGGCAAACATTTCCTTCACTTCTTCAAAGAGTCGACACACGCACACGGGTTCGCACCGAACATCCATTTTTCCGGCCTCGATCTTTGATAAATCGAGAATATCGTCGATGAGCGTGAGAAGCGTTTTGCTGCTGCTTTTCACGGCCTCGAGGTATTTTCTCGGCTTTCCCGCTTCCAGCAAATTTTCGAGGAGCTCCGTGAAGCCAATGATGGCGTTCATCGGGGTCCTGATTTCATGGCTCATGTTGGAAAGAAAAACAGACTTGCTCGCATTAGCCCTCTCTGCCGAATCCCTGGCAACGAGCGCTTCCTCTTTCGCCTTCATCAAGGCGTCTTCGGCGCTGCGTCTTGCAGCAATTTCTTTAACCAATCTCCTGTTCCAGTAGAAAAAAAACATAAGGAAACACAGCGCGATGCCGCTCACTTTCCACAGCAGCGAATAATCAATGTATTTCTCACGTTTGATGCGGACCCATCTTTTGTAGATATCGCTCTTTTCCGAACCCGGCACAGCATCCAATGCCTTGTTGACGATAGTGACAAATATCGGCCAATCGTTTCTGATTCCCACGCAGAGATGGAAATCATAGTCCGTTTTTCCAGCGATTTTAAGATTGTGATAGCCTTGCCGCGCTGCAACATGAGTAATTACCGGAAGATTGTCCATGGCCGCATAAACCTCACCCGACGATACTGCATTGAGAATCTCAGCCACGTTCTTGTAGTGGACCAGGTGGATCTCGGGATGCTTGCGGGCAATGAGATCGGCCGGAGCGTCACCCACCACCACCGCCACGGTCTTGCCGGAAAGATCGTCCATGCTCCGGAAATACGGGCTTTCTCTACTAGTGACCACTGCGAGGGGAATAGACAGGTGCGCTTTGGAGAACAGGAAAACCGCCTCCTTCTCCGGCGTCGCCTGTACGCTCGGAAGACAGTCTATTTTTCTTTCTCTGGCCAGTTCCAACACATCGGACCAGCCTGCAACTTTTTCATACTCGATACGAATGCCGATTCGACTCGCCACGGCATCGAGCAGATCCACGGAATACCCAACCGGATTCTTGTTTTCATCGAGAAATTCAAAAGGCGCCCACATTGGGTCCAGTGCAGTCCGAATAACGGGGTGATCGCGAAGCCACGCCTTTTCCATCTCGTTCAGATCCAGGCCGGGAGGTTTCCGCCCAGCCTCAGGCCCGGTTTCTTGGGCACAGGCGGCAAGGCCTGCAAGCGACATCAGCACAAAGAGCACCACCAGGAGCTTCATTTGCACCGAGCCCGTTTTCGTTCTCCCACAAAGCGGTGTTCCTCCGAACGCCATTCGTCACAACCTCAACCGTCTGCCCGCAGGAGATGATGCAAGATTCATTTCAGGATCACATTCTGTTTTCGCCGATCTTACCAGGGGGACGCCGAGAATGCAAAAATAACCGGCCAGCAGACCTATCCGCCCTTGATGATACTGCCTCATTCAGCACCGCAGATCACCGGAGACATCCTTTCACAAACATCGTGACGCACAGTTCGGCGAAAGGAGCATAGAATTCGTGAAAACAGATTGTGAGTGAGGAACCGCCAACCAGTGGTATCCATGAGCGTCGAGAGACCGAGGGGAAACGGCGGTGGAAGGCAAGGCGGACCCACAAAAAGAGAGGGAGGATCAAGAAAATCGGCGGGGCACAGGGCGCCTCAACCAGCCGGCTTGTAATCCTCCCTCTCATCTGTGACCTATTGAAGCACAACGGTGGGCTGCTGTCGACAGGAATGAATGAGGTAGGCCATCCATAAATGCTAATATATTAGTGGGTAAATAGTGGGTAAAAACCACTATTGTAAAGAATGTGTATGAAAATCAATGATTCTCGCCTTTCTAAAATTCTGCCAAAACTTCACAATTCTCTCTCCGGTTCTCTTGCACCGACAGCAGGAAAGGAGCGCGGACAGACTTTCAGACGAACGTTTCGAGGTATGCACGAAGGTTGGTTTTTTTTCCCTTGATCCCGAGTTTCCTTCTCATATTGTACCGGTGGAAAAGAACGGTGTTCACAGAGGTGCGAAGAAGGTCCGCGATTTCTTTGGTTGTTCGGCCAGTTCTCACGAGATCCGCAACACGCATCTCGGCGGGGCTGAGGCCATGGGGCGCCTGGGATAGTCTCTTCACGAACGGTGATACGATCTCACCCATGTTGGATTCCAGAATACGTAAATATGCTTTTTGTTCATCGCTCAGGCGCGAATCTTTCAGTTTCTGCAGATAGGGCAAGAGGAGACCCTTCACATTCGCCAGGGCGGACTCTTCGAATTCCCTCCTGTCCTCATCACGTTGGCGGAGCAGTATCTTCAACGCCGAGTTGATCTCTTCGAGGTGCTGTGTTTTCGTTTGCAGATCCGCCGTACGCTCCCGTATTCCCCTTTCGAGTTCATCGTTGGCCTTCTGAAGCGCCTTTTCCATTGACTTCCGCTTGCTGATGTCGATGTTGGCGCCCAGGATACCCTTTATTTCCGCTCCATCGCGCACCGGGGCGATGATATTGTAGAAAAATCTCTCTTCACCGTCCAAATTGAAGCTGACCTCTCCCTGTACCAATTCCCCGGAAAACGCACGCCTGTTGTTTTCGAGCCAGATCCCCAAGACCTCTGTGTTAGGCGCCACTTCCTCCGGGTATTTTCCTACTATCGTTCCATACAGAATCCTCGATGTCGAGTTCTGCATCACATAGCGCCCATCCGCACCGATCACCCAGAAATCGAAGGGCATGCTCTCCATGGCCGCATGAAGCCGCGCCTCGCTTTCGCGAAGAGCATCCTCCGTTCTCTTTCGATCGGTGACGTCAACGGCCACCTCCAGCAAGAGAAGCGAACCGTCGAGATCGCGAAAGAGGCTATCATGGACCTGGAACCTGCGGCCGGTGGGACCCACCTTCTCCCACTGTTGCGGCTCCTTTGTCGAAAATACCCGGAAGGGCAGGCATGGATCACACGGGTCGCAACGGCGCCAGAGAGACTCGTAGCATCGCTTCCCTTCTCCGGAACCGATCACCTCACGGAAGGCCCGGTTGGCGAAACGCACCATGTGGTCCGGAGACTGAAGACTCACCATCACGGGAAGCATTTCAAGAATCGATAGAAGCCGCTCTTTTTCCGCGACAAGCGCTTCGCGGATTGCAGAGGAGGAAGCCTCGCGGGATGCCAGGCGCAACACCTCAGCACGCAACTCGTTCAACTCTTCAAGCAGTTCTTCCCCGGTCTTGCCTTCATCTCTCACGGGATACCCCCGGAGGACCAATCTCCGAAAACAACTCCCGTTCCCGCGCGTCTGCGGAGTCGCCCGGTCTCTCCTCATGGATCAGCATGGATGCTTTCCTCTCGGGCAGGGCGTATTTTCAGGTTTTCGTCAATCGTTCGCCACGCTGCATCCCGCAACTCCTCCGTGTTTTCCGCCATCACCCCCGCAGTATCGATAGGCGGCAGGACCCTGATGAAAATGTCCTGCGGCTCCCCGAACTTCCAGCTGTTTTTCAGTAAACACGTGAAGGATCCGTCGATCGCAACCGGAAGAACGGGCACGTGAGTCTTGATGGCAAGCCGGAAGGCTCCATCGGTGAAAGGGCGGATCAGCCCGTCTGGTGAGCGAGTGCCTTCCGGGAAAATCATGACCGGACAATTTTGCAGAAGGTACGCCTTGGCACGAAGCAGTGCCTGTGCTCCTCCTTTCCGCTGACGATCGACGGGAATGTCTCCGGCCATCTTCATCATCCATCCCACGACGGGCAAGCGGAAGAGTTCGATCTTGGCGATCCATTTCATCTCCCACGGCAGCAGACAGAGCAGGGGGATGTCCACCATCGACTGGTGGTTGCTCACGACCACATAAGGCCGCTTGAAATCAACATGTTCTTTTCCCGAAACATGCACGCGCCAGGCGGGATTGGCTTTGACCATGCTCGCTCCGAGACGGCGAAACCATCGACCAGTCCGAATCCGCACTGGACTTCGATCGAAAAGGTATACGACGCTGAGGAGCGGCAGCCAGATGAAGATGAGACTGACGCAGATACACCACATCCAAATGGATCTCAAGGTGGATGCCATGGTCTTCCTTCTCGGGGCAATTCTTTTCGTAGCGATCTGGACTCGCCGTGGGTTCCTTCACCCGCGCAAGTCGGGCGCGAAGCGAGCCTGCATAACGCATCTCTTCTCTTGTGGCGAGTTTCGCACCGCAAGGCGCCGCCTCACGCACCCTGCGGCACGCGTACCCGTTTGCGTGGGGTTTTACTTAGCACATTCACCGCAGACTGGCAACACAAGCCATTCCGAATCGGACACATATCCCAAATCCGCCGCAGTCGTCATGTAAGCAAGAGGGGTCACACCCCAAAAGGCATGACCCCGATCACCTCGGCGATCGCATTGAAAGCGCGGCCGTCTGCAAACCCCCTACAGGTCTTCTTTCGCCGTCATGGTTTCCTTCAACGCCGCCTGAGCGGCGGCCAGCCGGGCGATGGGCACCCGAAAAGGAGAACAACTGACGTAGTTGAGTCCCAGTTTGTGGCAGATGGCGATGGATTTGGGGTCTCCTCCGTGCTCGCCGCAGATGCCAACCTCCAGGCCGGGACGGGACTTTCGGCCCAACTCCACGCCGATCCCCATGAGCTTCCCCACACCCTTCTCATCAATGGTCTCAAAAGGATTCTCGGGCAGGATACCCCGTTGGATATAGTCGATGAGAAATCCCTTTTCGGCATCGTCTCGACTGATTCCGAAGGTCGTCTGAGTGAGATCGTTTGTGCCGAAAGAAAAGAATTGCGCGTAGACTGCGATTTCATCCGCCGTGAGTGCGGCGCGCGGTATTTCGATCATCGTGCCGAACTTGTAATCGACGGAAATCCCCTGCTCTTCCAGGACCTCTTTCGCCACAGCCGCCAGGGCGTCGCGTTGAACCTTGAGCTCATTCACGTGGCTGGTGAGCGGGATCATGATCTCCGGGTGAACGTCCACGCCCTCTTTGCTGCACTGACAGGCCGCTTCCAGGATGGCGCGCATCTGCATTTGCGTCAGTTCCTGCATGGTGATGCCCAGGCGCACGCCTCGCAGACCCAACATCGGATTGGCCTCACGCAAGGCTTCCACACGTTCCAGAACGTGTTCGTCCTCCTCTATTTTGTGCAGCAGTTCGTCGATCTCCCTCAGGTTTCTCGCGTGCAACAGCCGGATTTTGTTGTCGGCCAGTCCGGTCATCAACGATTCGTAGCTCGGCAGAAACTCATGCAAAGGCGGGTCGATGAGTCGAATGATGACCGGCAAACCGTCCATCGCCCGGAAAATCCCGATGAAATCCTCTCGCTGGAACGGCAACAAAGCATCCAGCGCAGCGCGCCGTTCCGTGGGCTGGCCCGTCATGATCATCTTCTGCACGAACGGCAGCCGTTCGGTCTCAAAGAACATGTGCTCGGTGCGGCACAGTCCGATCCCCCCCGCACCGTACTCACGGGCGCGTTTGGCGTCGTGCGGATAGTCGGCATTCGCCCACACCCCCAGGCGCCGGAAATGATCCGCCCAACCCAACAGCCTCATGAGCCAGGGGTCCGATATATCGGGCACCATTGTCTCCAGGCTGCCGAGGAAGACCTCGCCGGTCAAGCCGTCGATGGAAATCCAATCGCCCTCATTGACGATCAGTTCGCCCACCGTCATGATGTGTTGTCCCATATCGATCTCGAGAGCGGCGACGCCAACCACTGCCGGCTTGCCGAACTGCCGGGCGACCAGCGCGGCGTGGCTCGTTCGTCCTCCGCGACTCGTGAGGATCCCTTCGGCCGCGAGCATTCCATGAACGTCGTCCGGTTTCGTCTCCGGACGGACCATGATTACCTTTTTCCCTTCCTTCTTCGCCCAGCTTTCAGCCAGGTTGGCAGTGAAAGCCACCATGCCCACTGCAGCTCCGGGAGAAACATTCAGGCCGGTGGCAAGCAACCGCCCTTCCCCCCTGGCAGTCTTCTTGGACTTGACATTGAATTGAGGGTGCAGGAAGAAATCCACCTGTTCAGGGGTAACCCGCAGTACGGCTTCCTCCCGCGTGATGAGCGTCTCTTCGGCCATCTCCACGGCGATACGGACGGCAGCTTGAGCGGTCCTTTTGCCGTCGCGAGTCTGAAGCATCCACAACGTGCCGCGCTCCACGGTAAACTCGACGTCCTGCATGTCCCGGTAATGCTGTTCCAGCTTGCGGGTGATGTCGACGAATTGCTGCCAAAGAACCGGCATTGTCTGGGCCATGTTCTCCACGGGATCGGTGAGTCGGATGCCCGCCACAACGTCCTCACCCTGGGCATTGATCAGGTAATCTCCCTCGATTTTCTTTTCGCCTGTGGTCGCGTTGCGAGTCATGGCAACGCCCGTTGCGCTGTTGTCCCCCATGTTCCCGAAGACCATCGTCTGGATATTGACTGCTGTGCCAAGATCGTGTGGAATCTTGGCCGCGTTGCGGTAGTCGATGGCGCGCTTGCCGTTCCAGGATTTGAAGACAGCCTCCGTAGCCAGGCGCAGTTGTTCGAGGGGATCGGTGGGAAAGTCGATGCGATTGTGACGCCGGAAAATATCCTTGAAACGCTCGCCGACGATCTTCCAGTCTTCCGCCGTCAGGTCGGCGTCGTTCTTCACTCCCCGGCTCTTCCGACACTCGGTGATGACTTCTTCGAAAGGTTCATCGGGCACGCCCATCACCACCGAACCGAACATCTGGATCAGACGCCGGTATGAGTCGTAGACAAACCGCGGGTCGCCGGTATTGTCGATCATGCCTTTCACGGTCTCTTCGTTGAGGCCGATATTGAGCACCGTGTCCATCATGCCGGGCATCGAGAATTTGGCGCCCGAGCGGCAGGAAACAAGGAGCGGATTCTTGGGATCGCCAAACTTCTTTCCCGTCCTCTTCTCGACCTCCGAGAGAGCGGCCAATTCCTGTTCCCACATCTCCTCGGGGAATTTCATTCCAGCCGCCAAATAGCCGTTGCACGCTTCGGTTGTGACCGTAAAACCCGGCGGAACGGGCAGTCCGATCCGGGTCATTTCCGCAAGATTGGCTCCCTTGCCCCCTAACAGGCTGCGGACATTATCCCAAACACCACCAACACGGGCCGCGGCCTGATCGAGTTCATCAAACAGGTAAATCCATTTATGAGACATACTGGTCCACCCTCCTTTCCAATCCGAGCGTTTGCTCACGCTTCTTCATATTATTGCTTCAAGGCTTCATCTATCGCTTCGGTTCTTTCGTCGCCGAGTCGTTGCGTGGCGCGCGCCTTGTCAATGGGGTCTTTCGCAAATTCCCTTATGGCTTGCGCCGCCTCCTCGCTCACGGTCTTTTCGCTTTTTTTCGCTTCGGTCGAATCCTTTCCGCCGGAACAACCTGAGAGAGCGAGACAGCAGAGAACGGAACCAGCAATGAGGCAAGAAAAACCGGCTTTCATTTATCCTCCTTACATCGGTTGCACCCTATGAGTCAGGAAAAAAGCCTTCTCCGCGGCCCGGCACCGCGCGCCGCGACGATGCCGCAACCGGACTGAATCCGGAGCATCGCGAACAATCACCTGGTCAGATCGTCTCCTTCGTACCCGTGAGCCTTGAAGATGTCCAGGATCGTACTGGTGATATAGGATTCCTCTCTGTAGAGCAAAGCCTTATTGAACGCCCTTGTGACTTCGGAAATCCTTTCGTACGCGCCGCATATGCCTTTGTGAAAGAAGTGCATGGTTTCCATAACCCCTTTCATCCTGTTGGCGATCTCCAAAGAGTCCTCCCCATCGATGAGCTTCTCGATGAGCGCATCCAGGGACTTCATCTCCTCGGCTACGACTTCCTTCGAGCCGTCCAGTTGCATGAGATGAGTATTGAGATAATGGCACATCCCACCCGCCGCGTTGCGCAGGACCCTATTCCGCTGATCCTCCAACGCCTTTGTGATGTTGTGGGCGATCCCCTCATAATAAAGCAGGTATCCCGAATCATCCGTCTTCGCCCGCGCCGTAACGGCAACCTCGATGATGTCCCCGGCTTTGTTCCTGAGCTTAATCTGCTTGTCTTCGATAAAACCCTTTTCGTTGATCTCGCCCAGGAACTCCGCCCTGTCCAAGAGGTCGGCATAGAAGTTTTTCATGTTGCTGGCGAGCGCTTCATCACGGCTTTCAAAACCGAGAAGCTTCAACCCCGCATCGTTTATATCGACGAATATTCCCTCTGGCGTGACAGAATACGCCATATCATTGGTGGATTCAAAAAAATCCCTGTATTTCGCTTCACTGCGCTTGAGTTCATCGTTGGCTTTCTTCTCTTCCGTGATGTCCCTTATTACGTGATCGATCCTGCGTATCGTCCTCCTGTCAGAGTAGACGATATGCCCCTCATCAAGCACCCATTTCATTCTCTTGTTGCTGCTGACGATTCTGTACTGAGCTTCGTCGAACTCAGCATCCGGGAGATTTTTATAAAACTCCATCACCTGTTCCCTGTCCTCGGGATGAACGAATCTCATGACGTGTTCCTTGCCGCTTGTAAAATCCCTGAGCGGGACCCCATAGAGCGCTTCTGCTGCGGGGTTTATCGCGAGGATCGAATAATCGGCGGGGGACAGCGAGACCACGACGTCGTTCATGGAATGGAGTATGCTCTCGAGGCGTCCCTTGATTCGCTCCATTTCCAGCCGCGTCTTGCGTCTTTCGGTGATATCCGTCAGTGCAGCAAGAATGGCGGGCGCGCCTCCGCATTCGACCACGCTCACCTTCATCTCGATGATCGCTTCCCCGTGTTCTCTCGGCATCGTGAATTCGATCCTGTCGGGAAGTCCCTCGGTGAACAGACGTTCCGTGCAGTATCTCTCAACCCTCTCGCGTTCTGCGGAAGATACGAACTCAGAGAAATCCTTTTTGAATATTTCTTCCCGGGACTTCTGCGTCATCTCATGGAAGGCGTTGTTTGCAAAGACTATTTTCCCTTCCCGGATGATCGCCACACCTTCGTTGATGTGTTTCACAATGCCACGAAAGTCGATGTCCCCCTGGCATATCTTGATTTTTTCAGCCTCTTCAAAAGTCTTGTCCTGTGCCATGTGATTCCTCTGCGATGATTCAAAAATTCCGCGGTATAACGCCATCAATCATCGGAGTGGTTAGAAAGTTTCTCTTCATTTCTTCCAACCGAAGCGGCACACGGTCAGCCATCTCATATGCCGGCACATTGCTCTCGAAAAGATTCCTGGCATGAGGATAGAAATGAATCCCTCTGACATCCTCCGATAGGTTTCCCGATCGTAACACGGAGTTTCACGAAAAACATCAAGCGCCGCCGCACCCCTCTGGCATGGATTCGCAATGTGGTCACACCAATAGTTTGGACTTCCGAAACCTTTCCACAAGGCTGGGCTTCCTCGCATGTTCATTCTGAAGCCCACGCATACGCCGCGAAAAATCGGTTTCCTCGCCCTTCATGGCGGCAAGATCTTGCAGATCCTGCAGAAGAGAGACAGCCTCATCGTAGCTTTTGGGAAGCCGGGAGGCAATGAGCTTGTCGACCTTGTCCCAGAGACTGCTCTCCTTGCCCGTGAGCGAATCCAGATGCTTCTTGCGTTTTTCGGCATGCTCCCGCTCGCATCTGGCTTTTTCCAGTGCCCGGTGCTCGGCATCCCTCTTTTTGCGCAGATCGGCCAGGACTTTTCCCATTTCCTCCAAGTGCGAACCGACGATACTGGCCCAGACGGCCTATTTTGCTGATGTGCGAACCCGTGCGGCATAGGTCCCCGGAGGAACCGCCGTAAGAAATGGCTCCAGTCTCATCCAGGATATAACCACGGGTTCCGCGAAGGCAATGTCAAGGCCACCGGACGAAAAGCACAGGAGGCATTTCAAAAGCGTCGATCCCTAATTTCCATTTCCAGGCAGTCGAAAATAACCGACGGAGCGGTTGAAGTCCAACCCAGCAGGGTCCGGCCAGGGAATATGCTTATGAACGGGATTGCGAGCCGGTACGGATGGCCGTTCCTAAAAGCGACAAAGGATGGCATACGGTACGCCACACCAAGGACCAAAAGAAGGATCGAGGCCTCGGGGGAGAGGGGGGAGATGGCCATTTGTCTCTTCCCTGCTGAGGGGTCGAGCCTTGCTCCACCCCTCTTGCCGTGCAGGCGGACTCCGATGGGTTCTCTAGAAAATGATATCGACCTGGTCTCCTCGCACATGCCAGGCCAGCCATCTATAAAAAAGGCGCAACCCCTACTGCTGCACCGGGATTGCGCCCTCTCTGTCTTCAACTGGTGCCGAAGGCCGGACTCGAACCGGCACGAGTTTCCCCACCACCCCCTCAAGATGGCGTGTCTACCAAGTTCCACCACTTCGGCAACATGATTGCATTATACTCAAAGAACAAAAATTCGCAAGCCCAATTTGCAGAACCGGAACCGCCCGACGCCGGGCCGATCCCGTTACTGTTGTTTTGGCTGCGTTGCAGGGGCCTTCTTCTGTTGCTGTTTTGCCTGATCCTGAGGTGTGGTCTTCTTCCCACCCGTAGCAGGCGTTGAATCCTTCGCGGCAGGCGCAGCCGCCGGGGCAGACTCCTGGGTTGACGCAGCCGGAGGAGCCGGGACCGACTCTCCAGCAGCAGGTTTCGCGGATGCTTTCGAAGCCGCCGGCTGTTCGGGCAGCGGCTGGACCGGCTTCGCCTCGGGAATGGCAGGCCCCTGCGGTATCTCCACGGGAACGTTTTCCATCACCGATTTCGTCTGCGGTCCTGTAGAAATATAGCTAAGCCCCAGGCACGTCAGCATGAATATCACGGCCGCCGCGGTCGTCAGTTTGCTCAGAAACGTGGTTCCGCCGCTTCCTCCGAACAGGGTCTGGGACGCCCCGCCGAAAGCCGCCCCCATCTCAGCTCCTCGCCCCGTCTGAAGCAGAACGATCATGATGAGAGCTACGCAGGCCAGGATATGAACGACCACTACCGCTGAATACATGGGCTCACTCATTTCTCCATGAATTTGAACTGCACGATGCGCTTGAACGAAGCCACTTCAAGGCTTGCTCCACCGACGAGCATCCCGTCGATGTCCAACTCTGCCATGAGCGCATCCACATTGTCAGGTTTGACGGAGCCTCCATATACTATTCTGATCGCGTTTGCAACCACTTTGTCATGGAGAGACCCGTAGCGGTCCCGTATGAAGGCATGCACTTCCTGAGCCTGTTGGGGCGTGGCGGTCAGCCCCGTCCCGATGGCCCAAACCGGCTCGTAGGCAATGACGAGCTGCTCGGCAAGATTTCGTGAGAGACCCTTCACCGCTTTCTCGAGCTGGGCGCCTATCACCTCGATCGTCCTGCCCGCTTTCCGGTCTTCGAGCACCTCGCCCACACAAAGAATGGGCAAGAGGCCGTTCTTGAACGCGGCCCCCACTTTTTTCTCTATTGCTTCGTCGGTTTCGCCAAAAATATGCCGCCTTTCAGAGTGGCCGATAAGGACGTAGTCGCAACCCGCATCCTTCAGCATGCCCGTGGAAACCTCACCCGTAAAAGCTCCCTTTTCTTCCCAATGGCAGTTCTGCGCAGCGAGCTTGAAACCCTTCTGATGCATGATATGTCTCACGCCAATCAGGGCGGTAAAGGGCGGGGCAATCACCACTTCCCGATCCTCAAGGGCTCCGGTCTCCCTCTGCAATGCCTCGGTGAACGCTACCGACTCATCGAGCGTCTTGTGCATTTTCCAATTCGCGGCGATCAACGCCTTTCTCTTCTCCATCGGTCCCCTCTCTCAGCGCCATGCGCTATTTTTATCCCCCGAAAGTTCGCCGGTTGTCGTCGGCGGCCGGGAAACGGAGCATCAAAATGAGTTGTCTCTCCATCCCGTCAAGAGCGCGCGCAGCATTCTTCAAGAGCCGCGACTCCCGGCAGAGTCTTTCCCTCGAGGAGTTCAAGGAACGCGCCCCCTCCCGTCGAAACGTAGCTGACCTTTCCGGCATCCCCCGCCTGATTTACGGCCGCAGCGGTATCGCCGCCCCCGATGACGGTCAACGCATCCAAATCACAAAGGCAGTCGGCGATGGCGAATGTTCCTTTGTGGAAGGGAGGAAACTCGAACGCGCCGACGGGTCCGTTCCAGATAACCGTCTTGCACTGCTGTAAAACCGCTTTGAAGACAGCGACGGTCTCAGTCCCGATATCGAATATCTGCATGTTCGGTGGCACCTTTTCCACCGAAACCTGCTCCACATCGCCGCAACTTTCCAGGCTCGGCGCCACCACAGCGTCGATGGGAAGGTAAACCTTCACCCCCTTTTGGCGGGCTTGATCGAGCAGACGAGCAGCCGTCTTCAGATGGTCGTCTTCCACCAGGGATTTCCCCACATCCTTCGCCTGGGCCTTGAGGAACGTGTTCGCCATCGCGCCACCAATGATCAGGTAGTCGGCCTTCGCAATGAGACTTTCCAGGAGATCGATCTTGGTGGAAACCTTCGCTCCTCCGATTACCATTCCAAGGGGGCGTTTCGGTTCCACCATTGCCTGTCGGAAGTATGTGATTTCCTTCTCCATCTGATAGCCGGCAGCACAAACCGAAACAAATCGAGTTATGCCGTGCACAGAGGCATGCGCCCGGTGAGACACTGCGAAAGCATCGTTTACGTACACATCGGCCAGTGAAGCGAGCCGTTTGGAGAATTCCTCGTCATCCTTCTCCTCTTCGGGATGGAATCGAAGATTCTCCAGCAGGAGGACCTCCCCGGCCTTCAACTCCGAAACCATCCGCTCCACTTCTCCGCCCGTGCAGTCGGGGGCCGTGGGGACGGGGCGGCCCAGGATGGCGGACAGGTAGTCGCCGACGGCTTTCAAGGAGAACTCCTCAGCGACCTTCCCTTTGGGCCTTCCCAAGTGGGATGCCAGGATGGCCTTCCCCCCATTTTCGATGACTTTCCTCAATGAAGGCAGGATTGCGCGAATGCGCAGATCGTCTTTCACACGACGTTCCTTGTCCAACGGAACGTTGAAATCCACCCGTATGAAAACACGTTTCCCAACGAGATCGATCTCGTCCATGGTCCTCATATGTTTTCGCCCTCCTCCCTGTTCGCCCCGGTCGGAACAGCCGGAAACACCGAGTTCAAACCCACGTCGCCAAGTCCGGCATCCCCCGCCGTTGAATCTGCGCCGGTTGACCGCCGCATCGGGCGGAAAGGATTCCCCCACGGCTCCAGACACGGAATACCCTCTCCCCTCTCGCCTCGGGCAACGCCGGGGACACGTCGAAACCGAAGGGGTGAAACCCAGCAATCGTCTACTATTCTAGGGACTTGCCCATCATCACCGCCAGATCGGCCAGTCTGGTGGAGTAACCGTACTCGTTGTCGTACCAGCTGAAAACCTTGACCATCCTGCCGCCGATAACATTCGTCAGGTTGGAGTCAACGCTGGATGAATAGCTGGTGTGGTTGAAATCGATGGAAACGAGCTGTTCGGTGACATATTGGAGGATGCCCTTCATCTGGCCATTGGCAGCTTCTTCCAGCACCTTGTTCACTTCATCCCGGGTGACGTCGCGTCCCACCCGCGCTACCAAGTCTACGAGAGATACATTGGGAGTGGGCACACGGATGGAGACTCCATCCAGCTTCCCTTTCAGCTCCGGGATGACTTCCGCAACGGCCTTGGCCGCTCCCGTCGTCGTGGGAATCATGGAGAGAGCAGCCGCGCGCATGCGCCGCCGGTCGCTGTGGAGAGAATCCTGCAGCCGCTGGTCCATGGTGTAGGCATGAATAGTGGTCATGAGGCCGTGCTCGATCACGAAACGATCGTGAAGCAGTGAGGCGATCGGCGCCAGGCAGTTGGTCGTGCACGAAGCATTCGAGACGATATGATGTTTGGCGGGATCGTAGGAAGCATCATTCACGCCCAGAACGAAGGTCGCGTCCATGCCCTTCCCCGGTGCGGATACGATCACTTTGCGCGCTCCGGCGTTGATATGCTTCTGGCAGTTGTCGCGATCCACGAATCGGCCGGTGCTTTCGATCACGATGTCGACCTTCAGCTCATGCCAGGGCGATTGGGCCAGATCCGTCACCTTCAGGCATTTGTGGGCCTTCCCGTCAACCAGAAGCTGATCCTCGGAGGCCGAGACGTCATGAGGCCACACACCGTGAACGGAATCGTACTTCAAGAGGAACGCAAGATCCGCGGGAGGCGCAAGGTCATTGAGAGCCACTATTTCAAGAGGCGCCTTTCGATCGATGAGAGCTTTGAAGATTGTTCGCCCAATGCGCCCGAAGCCATTGATCGCCACACGAATAGCCATTTTTTCCTCCTCAGTGTTGGTTGGTCTGCTTCTTCCGGGTGAAAACCCTTTCCCAATTTTCTGGAATCCTCTTTGAAGATTGACCTTTCCGCTGTTGACATTCCAATCTCACGGCCGTTCCCCGTCAAACCCATTCCATATACCACATCCATCGCAAACTGTCGCCCATACAAGTACTCCGAGAGACTTTTCTTCGACCGCGCCCGGACGCGGGCATCGACTACAAAAGTGAGGCGATGCTCACGGTCCTGTCCCCGAGCATGTTCGTGTAACTGCCCAACTCGTTATCATACCATCCGTAGATTACTGCCTGCGTTATGGGCACCTCCAGGACTCGCTGAGCAATCGGGCGACCCGCGCCCGTCCACTGATTCCCCCTGCTCTGCAAATCCTCTCCAGCCCCCCCGGTCCCCCCCTCCCCTCCGGACTCCGGCATATCGTAGGCGCTCAGGACCCGGTCGACATCGATTCGTACGGCCGCAGTGCGCGTATGGTTCTCATGGCCTTCGATCACGGCCGCCGCTCGCGGACGCCCCACAATGTCGGCAGAAACATTCTGCTCGTCCGTATAAACCAGATAACCTTCAGGAAAGTGGTGAACGGCCTGTTTGTATATGTTGTTGATCTTCTCCCTGCTGATGGGATTCCTCATGCTTTCGTCTTGAATGGTCACCGCGAGGATGATCAGCGATCCCGTGACGACGGGCACCCGGACGGATTCCGCGATGAAACCGATGCGCTTCATTTCCGGGATGACCAACCCCAAAGCCTTTGCAGCGCCGGTGCCGGTGAGTATGATGTTGTTGAAAACCGACCGATTTTTTCTGAGATCCGTGGCGTTTGCCTTGGGAGCCCGATCCAACACCTGTTGGGAACCAGTCGCCGCATGCACCGTCGTCATTGCGGCAGACAAGATCCGCTGGGGCCCGAAATAATCCAGGAGCGGCTTCACCATGTAGCTGAGGCACGTGGTGGTGCAGGATGCATTCGAGATAATAAGGTGCCTCTTTGGATCGTAATCGGCATCGTTGATTCCCATGACCGTCGTGACGGCATCCACAGGCATTTCCTTGCCCTTGTCCTTGATCTTGAAAGGGGCGGAGACGATGACCTTCTTCGCTCCGGCTGCAAGGTGCCCCCTGACTGAGCCTTTGCGGTCGTCGGAAGGCACAGTGGGATCCACAAAGACGCCCGTCGCGTCAACGACGACTTCAACTCCATGGTCTTTCCACCCGATTGCCATCGGATTTCTATGCTCGCGGAGAAAAGTGGTCTTCACCCCGTTGACGAGCATGCTTCCTTCCTTTTCCCTCAGTTCATGGACAACCCTCTCGGCCCGGCAGCCATAGAGAAAATTTTGGAGAGAGCCATAGGTGGAGTCCTTTTCGATGAATTGAGCGATGTCCTCCAGCCGGGTGCCCACTTCGCGCCCGATATTGACCACCAGTTCCGAGAAGAATTTGCGCTCCACATGGTGCCAAATGGAAAGTTTCGCAATTCGTCCCAGCCCGTTTATACCCAGTTTCATCGTCGTCCGTTCGCCCTGTCCAGCCATAAAACCTCCCGAAATATATAGGGATTCCGATCCAAAACGACCTATCGGAGCATAGGGGTCCATCAGAAATATATCGTTGCCAAACGGCCGGATGATAGGTGCCGGTCCCTCTCGGAACGACGATTGCCGTTTGCCGCCGACTGTCAGCCAACCACATCCACCTGTTCGGTCTCGTGAGCGCCCAGATAAATGGAGCCGCTCCGGCCGTCAATGGAGATGAAGTCCCCCGTTTTCAGTGAATGCCCATCGATGACGCAACTCCTGTCACCCTCCCAGACCCTGAGTTTGCTAAAACCCACCACGCAGATCTTGCCCAGCCGATGAGCCACAATCGCCGCATGAGAAGTGGCGCCCCCTTTTCCTGTCAGAATGCCGTCGGAGATCGATATCTCACGGATGTCGTCCGGCACTGTATCGGAACGGATCAGAATGATGGGCCTGCCGGGTTGTTCCTTTCTGAGACTCTGGATAGCCTCCAGATCGAAAGCCACGAGGCCCGATAGGGCGCCTCCGCTGACGCCGATCCCACTGCCCACGTAACATTCCTGCAGCGCGTCTGACAGTTTGAACACGGGGTGGAACCTCTTGACTCGAGCCGTCATGTTACGTGACTGCAGAACGTAGACCCCTTCCTGTTGCCCTCCCTGGAAGGTGAATTCGATTTCCTGCGGCGCCCAACTGTGCTCGTAAACCAACTGTTTGGCGATCTCAAGCAGCCGTTGATAGACTCTTGGGAAAAGCGTTTCGAGCGAGAATTCCTTCCGCGCCCCCTCACTCATCCGCTGTTTTTCTGAAAGGGGAAGCGTCTGTACGAGTCCCCCCACTACGTCTTCGCCCTGGTTGCCCAATGTGAAATCCCCGACGGGGTCGACAACGTCTTCGGAAGTCCACGGGTCGTGTGTAAACATCACTCCTGCTCCCGAACGCGCGTCGAGGTTGCCATACACCATCGCCTGAATGGTGACCGCCGTACCCCAGTTCTCCGAGAGCCCCATAATATCCCTGTAGGTTACCGCCTTGGGAGAATTCCACGACTTCATCACCTGGCTTATGGCAGTGAATAGCTGCTCCCTGGGGCAATCGGACAGTTCGATGTTGTTGTTTTTCAGTTCCTGTTTGTACGCCAATGCCAGTTCGCGTATTTCAGCGGGACTGAAGTCCCGTTTCACGTGTCTCCCGTATCGTTTCTTGAACCTGTTCATAATAGCATCGAATTCATCCCTGTGCATGTCGAACGACATTCCCCAGGACTGGATGAAACGGCGGTAGTTGTCCCAGGCAAACCACGATTCTTTCGTCTCCCGAATGAGGCTCTCGACGATCTCCGTGTTGATGCCCACGTTCAGGAAAGTATTCATCATGCCCGGCATGGAAACGGCAGCCCCGCTACGCACCGAAAGCAGAAGAGAGTTGCCGGACTTGCCGAAGCGACGCCCCGTCGCCTCCTCCAGGCGTTCGACATGCATCATGACGCGCTCTTCGAAATCCGCCATCGATTGCGGGAAGCTGTCGACAACGCTCCGGCAGCGAAAGTACTCGGTAGAGATGACGAAACCGGGCGGCACCTTGATCCCGATGTCGTAGAGCTTGGCAAGCGTATACCCTTTATTCCCGAGATGAATGAGGTCAAACGTCCTGGGATTCGGCGCCTGAATCATGGAATGGGTTTTTTCAGGATCGTAGCTGAGCAGCAGGTCAAGTTTCTCGACGCTGAGTTCTTCTTTCTGCATTGCAAGCGTCGTCAAAATGCTGCCTATGAAGTGATCGAAATACTGCAAACCGAATGTTCTTGCAATGATATCGCGGAGAAAGCTTTCGGATACCCGCTGGTTCCGTTCTACTGGGGTCTCACCGTCCGCTTCCCGCCGGTATCTCGATAGTATCCCTTCCTGCCCCAACTGCCGGATGATCACATCCAGGTTCTCCTCATGTTGTGAATGGTAATACGTCTGGATGAGTTGCTGGATGGCTTCAGAGAAACCTCGAAATATGTCCATGTACTGAGAATGGGAAAAACGCCGAACCTCAATGGCGTTTCTAAAGAGCTCCCCTTGAAGTTCCAGGCGGTTCGAGCTGATTCCGTCAATCGACAAAGCCTTCATGAATAGAGGAAGGAATTTGGCTATCCGAAAGAAGCTCGCGCGGGTGATAAAAGTCAGGTTGAACGAGAACATTATCTCTTCAAACAGCACGTTGGCCATATTTTCCAAACGGAATGTGATGCCCAGGGCGTCAAACTTGCGCTCGTTGTAAGATCCGTACATGGACGGGATATCCACCGCAATGTGACGTTTATAATAGATGTTTTCAAACACTTGTAGCGGTGAAGGCGTCAGGATCACATCCTTCAGCTCCAGGAGATAGTTCAGAATGGAATCCAGTTTATCAAAAGAATTAGAGCGGTGGAGTTTATCGAGCAGATTCGAAGGATCGGGCAACCCCAGAGAAGAAGCTCGCTTCAGATGGAGTTCGATATCCTTGAAACTGAGAGCGTATTTTTCATACAGGAGTTGATAGAGCTGGATCATGAGGAAAGCGCGCTGCCGTTCTCGTTCCGAAACACCGGGAACCTGCTTGATGAGCGACTGCACCTCCTTTTCGGAGAGGTCCAGCAGATCGACGGTGTGGTGGATGGCCGGAGCGTTGAAGATAGATGTAAAGATGTTGTGAACTTCGTCCAACAGCGGGCCGGACGACGCAATTTCGACAAACACCTCATCGGGCACCAGCCCTTTGAGCCTTCCCTTGTCCAGTGTGCGCCAGAACTCGATGATGGCTTCAATGAACGAGACCACCACGTTATTGCTTTCCACGTGGCTCTGCTTCCTTAGGAAATGGATGAGACGGTCGCTCCTCCCGGTCAACTCATCGATATCGGTTGAAACGGTCCTCAGTTGGCCCTCGGCACCAATCTGGTTGAAGTATACCGGAAAAAGCTTGGCAAGCTGTTTCACCAGGTTGTAGACCGGACGAACCGGCGCGTGGAGCATCTGGCTAACGTCACGTTGGAACAGGTCTGTATCCCGGATGTATATGCCCCCGAGAGAAAGCTCCACGATGAGGGCGGACAGGAGCACCTTGGTCCTGAGGGGGTTTTTCTTGATGATTTCCTCCCACACCCGGATATTCAAAAGATGAGCCGGATTCACCTCCATCTGCCAGTGTTGGCTTACGCCGCCCAGTTGAGGCGTCTCAAACCCCATGCGGATCACCCGGCGAAGGAAAAAATCGATGAACTGCCGGTTCTCCGTTCCCAGCACATCCAACCCGATGGTTCGAACGATCTGAAGAGCCGCCTCGGGATAATTGTGCAGGCAGACCTCCAGCACATCGAGTATCCTCTCCAAAAACCCCTTCAAGGTATCCAGTGGTTCCTGCCGAATCCATTTGCCTATGTCGAAGTTGATCTCTCGCAGCGTCTCTTCGTGAATCGCCTCGAGCCCTCTCGTCTCCATGATCTTGAGGCGCATCAACATGCTGATGTGCGTTGATTTCTCCGCGTCTTCACACGACTTCAGTTCCTGGGGAAGCTTGAAATACAGCCGTACTATTTCGTTGTGATCGGGCAACTCCACCAGCTTCGCCACAGCCTCCCTGTGATCCGTCTCTCGTTCCACCTCAGTATCGAGGATCTCCAGGCAAGACTTGAAGTGGTCGTGACTGAGAGCACAACAGAAATCCAGGCAGGCAGACGTCAACCCCAATTCCCCTGCCTGCTTGTTCACCCATTTACACGGGTCTTCCTTGGCCAGCCAAAAGCGATAGCTGTCCCCCAACAGGCGCTTCATGAAGGAGCGCAATTCCAGAAAAGACGCCCCCTCCGTCCACAGGTTCAGGAGCTTTCCAGCCAGGCGTTTCGCCTGATAGTAGCTTCGCGTGATGTACTCGAACGGAGCTTCGGGAAGTTCCTGAAGTTCCAGGAAAAAGTGGCGCAATATCCCTTGATGGCATCCGGAAAACTCTCCTATGGTCTCGCCGATTGCATCGAGCGATACTCCTACGGGAATGGGCTTCGCCAGATCTGCGGGCATTTCATCCACAAGTTTGAACCAGAAAGCGAGCAGATAGTCGGCAGCCATGCTGCGGATTTCGGGCCGCTCGGATTCTTTGAGGCCATCAAGCAGAATGTGAGACAAAAGATACACGACGCTGCCGTTCAGGGGGTGATGGCAGAACAAACGCAGGTTTGAAACGGCATATCTCCAGGTCTCCTGGATGACAAACTGCCAGTTCCGGTACCGATGGTGATACTCCACCAGGAACTCCCGCGCCTGCTGCTCCTTGCCCGCATACCCGCTCACCGCCTCCTGCAGAACCTCGAACAGCCGGGGAACCACTACTTCCATTTTCGTGAGGTCCATGTTCCTGTTCAAAGCATCCGACTGCATCTGGTTCCATTCAGCTACGCCCATCTTCACTATCCTTGTCGCGTTCATCCATTAGTCATTCACACCGTTCGTTTTCGCCGCCTCAGCACATCGCAAGAGCACATATTCCATCGAAGTCCAACTCCATGAATATTGCCGGTTCCTTGACTATCCCGTAGTAATCGGGTCGTTCGCCTGCTTGCCGAAAACCGAGACTGCCATACAGAGCCTGCGCCGTCGTGTTGCTCTTGCGCACTTCAAGAACCGCCACACGAGCACCCCTCTCGACACCCATCTTCAATGCATGCACGAGAAGCTGCCGTGCGACGCCCCGTCTTCTGCAATCCTTATGCACCGCCACATTGAGTATCTGAATTTCATCGGCGACCATCCAAAAACAGACGTACCCCGCAACGTTCCCCGGGGGCCGCGAATGAGTTCCGTGACATCCCGAGGCGCACGGCAAATCCTCCGAAATCCTGGCCAGGAGAACGCGGGAGTGCGACCGCTGCAACTCCTCCAGAAACGACTCCCTCGACCAGGGTTCCAGGTGACTGCTTCTCTCGATTTCCATGACCGCAGGGATGTCAGCTGAAGTCATCAACGCAATTTGAACTCGGTTGCCGATGTTCAAATTCCTCTCCAGGATTGTCCCGTTCATGAAGCAGACGCGGAACGTGACAGCACTTCGCTTGCAAGGGAGATGTGTCGTTGGCCGTATTCTTTGACGATGGAGGCTACTTCGCTCACGGTGTGACCGCGTCGACAGGTGGCAAGTTTGATAAGCATTGGGAGATTCATTCCGCAAACGACTTCGACTCTCGGCCCTAGTAGAGAGAGACTGATATTCGATGGAGTTCCGCCAAAGAGATCGGTCAGGATCAAGACTCCTTTACCTCGATCCACTTCCTGCATTGCTTCTTTTACCCGGGATACCATCTCTGGGATCGTTTCCTGAGGCTTGAAGCAAACCGCTCTGGCTGCATCGAGACGCCCGACAATCAATTCAGCCACGCGAAGCATTTCACCTGCCAATTCGCAATGGGAAACCGCAATGACGCCGACGATCCCCTGTTGATCTTCCTTAGACATTCAACCCCTTCTATTCAAGATGTATATCTCGATGAAAAACATTCACAAAATAGTGATTCTCCTGCAACTTCTTAGCGAGTTGGTTGGCAATCACCACGGATCGGTGCTTCCCCCCCGTACACCCGGTCGCAATTGTGAGATACCGTTTGCCTTCCCTTATGTAACACGGCAGAAGCCTTAGCAGCAACCTGCTGTATTCGGAAATGAAGTCCTTCGCAGCGCTCTTCTCCAGAAGCCAGCTTTCCACTTCCGAGGAACATCCGTCCATTTCCCGCAACCCGTCCACGAAATATGGGTTGGGCAGAAACCGCACATCGATTACGAGATCCGCTTCAAACGGCAGCCCATACTTGAAGCCGAATGACAGAACCTGAATGCTCAGCCGCTCCGTCTCGCTTATAAACGAGTAGGTCCGTGTGATCATCGCTTCGAGCTGGTGGACGGAAAAAACCCCCGTATCGATGATGCGGTTTGCACGGTCCCGCAGCGCCTGGAGCAATTCTCGTTCGTGGCGGACGGCATACAACAGGGTGGATTTCGGAACTGCCGCGGGATGGACGCGACGAGTCTGGCTGTAGCGGCGCAAAAGGACATCCGTCGGCGCCTCAAGAAAGACTATCTCGAACCGGTAGCCGGCATCTTCGAGATTCCTGAAGATTGCATCGTAATCCTTGAGGAATTTTCTTTCTCGAATATCGATTCCCAGCGCAATTTTCCGGATATCGGGCATGTCCCGCTCACACAGCTCCAGGAGAGCCGACAGTAACGGCACCGGCAGGTTGTCTATGCAAAAATACCCGATATCCTCGAATGCTTTGATCGCGGTGCTCTTCCCGGACCCCGACAGACCGGTAACCACCACGACATGGACCCCTCTTTCCATCATAGGAACCTGTCCTTCCGACACAGCGCTTTCGGCATTATATCGTCATCAGAGAACAGCAGCAAAGTGGGAGGTCTCACGAATCGAAAAACAATTCTTCAGGCTCGTCACGCCGAAAAAAAGCGCGGCAGGCGAAATCTCTGCATGCCGCATGGGCGGGGGATAACATCTGCCCGCTGGATTCTAAAAGTCTTCATCCTCGGCCTGAATTACGGCGTATATCTCCTCTTTCCCCGCCACGGTCGCAAGTTTTTTTCTCACCGCGCCGTTTTTGAGGAGTCTGGCGATTTTGGCAAGTGCCCTGAGGTGAATCCCCGCACAACTCTCCGGGGCCACCAGGAGGAAGAACAGGTGCACGGGCTTTCCGTCCATCGATTCAAAATCCACCCCTTGGGTCGATCTTCCGAAAGACAACACCAACCGGTCAAGATCCTTCAACTTCCCATGGGGAATGGCAATCCCGTCCCCTATGCCCGTGCTCCCCAATCGCTCCCTTTCCAACAACACTCCCAACAAGCGGTCGCGATCCAGTTGAGGTTTACTCTCCAGCAATCCATCGATGAGTTCTTCCAGCACCTCTTTTTTGGTCCTGCCCCTCAGATCCGGGATGATCGACTTCTCCGTCATGATATCAAGAATTTTCATTAAACCCTCTATGTACATACAGTAATCGTGCTGGAACCATCGAGCCTTTCATAAACCTGTCTTCGTTAATCCGCCGCGATTCCAATGAAATGCCCGCCATCCGGGCATTTCATGCAGCTTCTGCGGGAAGGGCCGCCATCCTCGTCGTCGGGGGCGCGGCTCGCCTTTCAGGGAATGCGTCACGCGATCGTTTCGATGAGTCCGTAGTTGCCGTCTTTTCTTCTATAGAGCACATTGATGCGGTTTGTGTGCCGATTGGTGAAAACCAGGAATTCTCCGCTCGAGAGGCTAAGCTGCATGGTCGCCTCCTCTACATCCATCGGTTTTGCATAAATCTGTTCGCTTCGGATCACCCTGGCTTCGTGGTCTTCATCAAGCCCAGTCTCGCCCGAAACCTGCTCCTTTCCCACTCCCACCTGCTTCCGTCGACGGCTCTTGTCTTTCGTTCTCTTCGCCTGGCTCTCGACGGTATCCGCAAGCATGTCGATCGCCGAATACATGTCTCCCGTCTCTTCCGTTCCGTTTATGACGAGTCCATTCGCATCGATGGTCACTTCGGCGATGTGACGAAATTTCTCAACTTTCAAAACGACATGCGCCTCTATGGGTTCTTCGAGGTACTTCCTCACCCGGGAAATTTTGTCCTGAGCGTAGTCTCTCAACGGTGATGATGGTTCAATATGACGGAACGTCACGTTGATCTGCATCGAACGATCCTCCACTTCCGAATTCAGTTCCCCCACGCCCAACCGTCACGCAGGGGAAAATCAGTTTTTCGTCGCCCAAGACGACGCCCTGCGCTTATTCGAAGGGAGTATTCCCAGCATCTCGCGGTACTTGGCCACTGTACGCCGAGCTATACGAATGTTTTCCTTGCCGAGAACAGCTACAATCTCTTGATCGCTAAAGGGCTTCGAGGGATCCTCCTCCTTGATGAGCAGCCGGATTCGCTCCTTCACACTCTCGGAAGCTATCGCGTCGCCCACAACGCTATTTATGGAACTGTTAAAGAAATATTTCAACTCAAAAATCCCGTGCGGACAGTGGACGTACTTGTTGGTGGTCACTCTGCTGATGGTCGATTCATGCATGCCGACGTCCTCGGCAACATCGCGAAGCACCATGGGCCTCAAAAAAGCAATGCCCTTTTCGAAAAACTCCTGCTGTAGCTTCACGATGCTCTGTGCGACCTTGTAGAGTGTCCGCTGGCGCTGATGGATACTCTTTATAAGCCATGCCGCGGACCTCAGTTTGTTCTGGATATAGTCCCTGGCCTCTTCGGGAAGCAGAGCATCTTCGCAGAGAGCCTCTTTATAGTAGGAACTCACCCTGAGCTTCGGTAACCCGTCTTCGTTAAGGAGGATGACGAACTCGTTGTCAACTTTCAGAATGTAGATATCGGGGCTGATGTACTCAACGGATTCCTCGTTGTAGGCACTGCCGGGCCTCGGGTCGAGGCCGAGAATCACCTCGACGGCCTCTTTCACTTCATCGGGACTTCGCTTCAACGCACGTACGAGAGCCGGATAGTTCTTATTTTCAAGGAAGTGAAGATAGCCTTCGATGATCTTGATCACCAGATCGTTCGGATGGTTCAGAACCCTCGCCTGTATCAAAAGGCATTCCCGTAGATCGCGAGCGCCGATTCCAACCGGGTCGAAGATCTGGATTTTCGAGAGCACCGATTCCACCATCTCCACCTCAACCTCACCCATTCCAGCAATTTCCTCCAGGGTCGCATCGAGGTAGCCGTCACCATTGAGGTTTCCAATGATGATCGCCCCGATTTCCCTTTCGTTATCGGGGATATCCGATAGTCGGAGTTGCCATATGAGGTGCTCCTGGAGAGTATCCGGAACGCTGAGTCTATGGTCGTATGAAGGAAAATCCCTGCCGGAATCGGTCTCCATCAGCACCCGTGTGCCGCTGCTGTACTCATCGAGATACGTTTCCCAGTCGAAGTCCTCACGCATCGTTTCAGAAACCTCGACTTCCGGGAAGGAATTGACCTGCACGGCCTCCACGCCCGCAGGCTCATTGACTTCCACCGTTTCACCCTGGTCTTCTTGGGTCTCTTCGAGGACCGGGTTCGTTTCCAACTCCTGATGAATGGTTTCCAGCAGTTCGAGCCGCGAAAGCTGTAGCAGCTTGATCGCCTGCTGCAACTGCGGTGTCATTATCAGTTGCTGAGTCAGTTTGAGCTGTTGCTTGAGTTCGATAGCGGCCATTATAACATCCCGTTATTACAAACTGAATTGATCTCCGAGGTAAGTTCGTCGGGCCAGATCGCTCTGAGCGAGGGCCTGAGGATTCCCCGCCTCCAGTATCTTCCCTTCGTGCATGATGTAGGCCCATTCACACACCTTGAGTGTCTCACGGACGTTGTGGTCCGACATCAACACGCCGATTCCCTTCGACTTAAGAGATCTGATGATTCCCTGGATATCCAGGACCGCAAGCGGGTCGATGCCCGCAAAAGGTTCATCCAGGAGGATGAAATTGGGCTGGGTCACCAACGCCCTGCTGATTTCCACCCGGCGTCGCTCCCCTCCTGATAGCCGGTCCGCTCTGTTCTTGGCCAGATGGCCGATGTTCAGATCGGTCAGCAATTCTCTGAGGCGCACCCTTCGCTCTTCCCTGCCGATATTCAAGGTCTCCAAAATCGCAAGCAGGTTTTCTTCAACGGTCAATTTCCGAAATATCGACGGCTCTTGCGGCAGGTAAGTGATGCCTTTCCTGGCGCGCACGTGCATCGGCGCGCTGCCTATGTTCTCACCGTTGAGCAATATTTCGCCGCTGTCGGGACGAATGATTCCCACCACGCAGTAGAATGTCGTGGACTTTCCCGCACCGTTTGGACCGAGCAACCCTACGATTTGAGCTTCGTGTACTTCAAGATTCACACGATCGACAACGCGTCGTCCCTGGTACGTTTTCACGAGGTTCCCGACCGCCAGTTTCTTTGACTCGCCCCCCACCGCCTAGTCCTTCCTCGCCGGGTGGAGAACGGCCTGAACCGGTGTTGCCTCGCCCCCCTCCACAACGCTCCTGCCCTCGTTGATGTAGAGCGTTATGAGACTTCCCAGCAGTCTGTCCTGTCCCTGAGAAACAGAGGGATTGCCCATGAGCACGATCTTGCTCTCCTGATGGTAATATACGGCTTTCTCGGCAGTCGCGAGTCTTTCTCTCTGCGAGATTCTGACATCTCCCTCGATCTCGATCCTGTCGATCTTGTCCATCATGGACTCACGATTTGGCTTGTCGCCCGCAACCGCATATACCCTCAAGGTCCTCCCCGTAATGGTCAAATCCGCCTGCTGAACCACTACATGTCCCTCAAAGACAATCTCTCTATCTCTCTGGTTCGCCTCCAGGCGATCGCCGGCGATGTTCAACGGAGATTCGCCGTTCAGGTTCAAGGGAATCCGGCTCTTCTCCCTGGCAGGCGAATCATTCTTGGCCTTCTGAGCCGTATTGCTCCTGGCAGTCTTCCCGCTCGACATGCTTCCGGGCTTTTCCGCTGAATAAACCGATTGGCATATCAACAGGAAAGAGCATACCACTATCAACAGGCTCAAGCACCTCCAACGCCTACACGTTCCTCTTGCTGCCATCATCGCGGCCTCGCTGTTTTGGACTTTCCACCTTTTGTTCGCGTCACATCAGGAGCAGCGGGAATCGACATAACTTTTGCCTTCACGTCACCTTCTACGGAGACTTTGCGTTCGGAAATCTTGCATCGCCAACGATTCCCGGTGATGAGGAGTTCCGGTCCCGCCAGTTGGATCGGTCTGTCGCCGTAGAGTTCTTTGATAGTGTGCTCATAATAGACCCGGTCCGTACTGAGCTCGTAACCATAGGGCAACGTCGCCCGAACAAGATTCCATAACTCAATATTCTTCGTGCCGGCGTTGAGGACCCCATCTTGACTTTCCAATACGATCTCCCCCCCGCCATCCAGGTAGAACGTGAGGCGAACCGCTTTCAGCATCGTCTTCTGCTGATCCTGAAAATACTTGGCCTCTGCAGCCCCAAGCGTCCAATATCGCCTCCCGTCCTGAATTTCCACAAACTCGATATCCGTCAGCTTCATTTCAGATTCGGACGGTTCGGCTACCGCCACCGACTGCCGTTCCTTCTGGATCTTCCCCCGCCACATCCCGGCAATCAACACCGCAGACAAACCCAGGGCAATGGCAAGCACGATAATCTGTGCCAATCTACGGGAGTTTCCACCGCCACCGCTCTCGGAACGAACCTTCATGGGTCGCCTCCCCCCGCATATTTTCCTCCGCCATTCCCCCGCCTGCACTCCCGATGCTCCAGCGATGGGCGGTCCTCTCATTTTTTCTAATGAAATTAGTAAATTAAACCCAAGTCATAATCTATCATGCAACACCCGTGCCTGTAAAGGAATATTCTTCCTCGGGTTTGCACGTCCATTCTCAGCCGTCTGCACGCCATCACAGCGGACAACATCGTTGGATATCCGGTGCACGCGTCTCCACCACACAGTCGGTTCGACCTCAAGCGGCCGACACCGGTTATCACCCGCTCCACGCCGCACGGCACACCCGGTCATCCAACATTTTCCGGAGTTCGAAAGGGAGTAAAATAAAGAGGATTCAGTGCAACCGGGGTTCGCCGAAATATCGCTCCACGATTTCCTCCCACCGCCCCTGAACACGCAGCAGCAGATCACAGACCTCCCTGCAGGCGCCATGCCCGCCATACGCTTTGGTCACGTAGTGAGCGAAGGGCAACACCTCAGCCACGCAATTAGGAACCGCCACTGCAAAACCGACTCGCCTCATGAGAGGAATGTCTATCAGGTCGTCCCCCATGCAGCCCAATTGCTCATCGTTCAAACCCGTGTCGCGCAAGATGGACTCATATGCCTCGATTTTCCGATGAAATCCCTGGAACACTCTCTGGATGCCGAGGCCTTTTGCACGGTGTTCCACGGCCTTGCTGCATCGGCCCGTCACGAGAGCCACCTCGATGCCCGCTCGCTGAAGCAGCTTGATGCCATGACCGTCCTGAACGTCAAAGGCCTTGATCTCAGAACCATCGTCGTGATAGATGATCCGCCCATCCGTAAGCACGCCGTCAACGTCGAGAACCATGAGCCGAACCGGGAGAATGCGAGATCGAAGCGTTTCGTCTATTGTCGCCTGCATGATGTCCTCTCAAGTGTGGAAGCGACGGCCGTAAACAATCGCCGCCCGGTGTATTTAGGATGCGCTGGATGCATCCCGCGCGCGCATGCATAGAGACGCCCGAGCGGCGCACCCCCCGCACGGATTCCCGTCATGCGGCCCCTCCCCGCCTCCGCTGCGGCCAACGGTCCAAACGATCAGCCGCGCACAACGCGATAAAGCGCCTTGAGCTTCTCCAGAAGTGGTCCCACCTCCACCAGGGGGATTGAATTCGGGCCGTCACACAATGCACGTTCGGGATCTTCATGCATTTCGAGAAAGACCCCGTCCGCTCCTGCGGCGACGGCAGCGCATGCAAGCGAAGCAACGTACCGCCTTTCGCCTCCCGAGGAGCTCCCTTGCCCTCCGGGAATCTGAACACTGTGCGTGGCATCGAAAACAATGGGATGGCCGAATGCAGCCATGATGGGGATGGATCGCATATCGACGACCAGATTGTTGTATCCGAACGAGGATCCCCGCTCAGTGAGAAGAATGTTCTCGTTGCCGACGGCAAGGACCTTTTCGATGGCCTGGCGCATATCCCAGGGCGCGAGGAATTGGGCCTTCTTCAAATTCACCGGCTTTCCCGTCCTGCCCGCAGCCGTGATGAGGTCGGTCTGACGAATCAGGAACGCGGGCACCTGGATGATATCCACTACCCCTCCGGCCTCAACGGCTTCATGGGCGCTGTGAACGTCCGTCAGCACCGGGATTTTCAACTCTTTGCGTATACGGGAGAGAACAGAAAGCCCGGCGACAAGACCCGGACCACGAAAAGAAGCGAGTGACGTTCTGTTGGCTTTATCATACGAACTCTTGAACACGAAGGGGATGCTCAAGCGTTCGCAAGTCTCTTTGAGAAAGAGAGCGGTCGCGAAAGCCGAGGCATCATTCTCGATGACGCAGGGACCGCCGATCACAAAGAAACGGTCCTTCCCTATCGATTGTCCGAGAACCTCAAAATCCGCCACGCTTTCTCTCCTGAAATCCTAGCAGACGCAATCCTTCGGAAACCCTTCGGGTCGCTTTTGTTTTGCCGCCTCCAGTGATTTTCCAACGAAAGCTCTGAAGATCGGATGAGGGTCCATGGGACGGGATTTGAACTCGGGATGGAACTGGCAGCCTAGAAACCACGGATGATCGAGCAGTTCGATGATCTCCACAAGATTCTTGTCGGGAGAGAGACCAGTGAACTGGAGACCATGATTGCCCAGTATTTCACGGTATTCATTGTTGAACTCGTAACGATGCCGATGCCGTTCGGATATCTCATGACACTGATAGGCATCCGAGGCGAGGCTCCCGGACTGCAACACGCAGGGGTAGGCACCAAGCCGCATCGTTCCTCCGAAATCGGACGTTTCATCCCTTCGGACCACACGATTGTTCTTGTAGTCGAACCACTCCCTCATAAGAAAGATCACCGGGTGGGGACTGTGCTTGTCAAATTCCATGCTGTGAGCTTTTTCGAGACCTGCGACGTGGCGGGCAAATTCGACCGTCGCCAGTTGCATCCCGAGACAGATTCCAAGGAAAGGAATCTTGTTTTCTCGCGCATATTGGATGGCCTTGATCTTTCCTTCCACTCCGCGCTGGCCGAAACCGCCCGGAATCAAGATTCCATCGGCTCCTTCCAACAACGCTTCTCCTCCATCCTTCTCCACATTTTCCGAATCGATATAGTCGAGAACAACTCGAGTGTTGTTGGCCGCCCCCCCATGAACGAGCGCCTCGTTCAAGCTCTTGTAGGATTCCTTGAGATCGATGTATTTCCCGACTATCGCGATTTTTGCCTCGTAGGCCGGCTCCTTCATTTGGCGCACCAGCTTCTCCCACTGATCGAGAAGGGGCGCACGAGTCCAAATGTTCAGAAGCCGCACGATTTTCTCGTCCAGTCCTTCTTCGTGAAAATGCAGAGGCACTTCATAAATGCATTGGACATCCTTATCCGTGATCACACCATCGGGTTCCACATTACAGAAATGCGCGATTTTCGCTTTGATCTCCTGGGGGAGGAATTTTTCGGTTCGGCAGAGCAGAATGTCCGGCTGAATTCCGATGCCCCGCAACTCCTTTACACTGTGCTGCGTCGGCTTGGTCTTGACCTCTCCCGACGTTGGCAGGAACGGCACCAGGGTAACGTGGATGTAAATGACGTTCTCCCGGCCCACATCGGTCCTGAACTGGCGTATCGCCTCCAGAAACGGCAAGCTTTCTATATCCCCCACGGTCCCGCCGATTTCCACTATGACGATATCGACCCCGTCCATCGCACGACGAATGCAGGTCTTGATCTCGTCCGTGATGTGGGGAATGACCTGTACGGTGCCGCCCAGATAGTCTCCACGCCTCTCCTTGGTAATCACCGAATAATAGATGCTGCCGGATGTATAATTGTTCAGCTTTGTCATACGAACGTGTGTGAACCGTTCGTAGTGGCCAAGATCCAGATCCGTCTCTGCACCGTCATCGGTTACGAAGACCTCGCCATGTTGAAAAGGGTTCATGGTGCCCGGATCGACGTTGATGTACGGATCGAGCTTCTGCAACGTCACTCTTAGCCCGCGGCTCTCCATTAGAGCTGCTATAGAGGCAGCAGCCAGTCCCTTCCCGAGAGATGAAAGCACGCCGCCCGTTATGAATATGAATTTTGTCTGGCGCAAGATCTGCTCCCTTTCTCATGAAATGTTCCCGCCGACCCACCGAAATTTCACCCCTTTTCGAGCCGGCCCCAGTATAGCAAAAACCTTTCCAAAGTCAATGTTCGGCCTCAAAAATCGAGATAGCGACGGCGAACCGGTCTGCACCCCATCTTCAACACCTCAGCCCCATCCCGGGGCATGGGGCAGGTTTGGGGCTTGTCTCCCGCTTCGCTGGAACTTTTGTCTTGCATTTTTGTGGAATCTAGAATAGGTTGGTTCTTGAAGGCTATAGAAGTAGCCGCAATCACTAGCCAATCCCGCCCTCAACGCTGTGCGGCTGCCGCTTTTCTTCAAAACCTCCATATACAGAAAAGGATCGATTATCGTGATCGTGCGCCATTGGATGACCACAAATGTGGTGACCGTCAAGAAAGAGGCTTCGATTCAAGAAGCCCTGGCGCTAATGAAAAGGGATTCCATCCGTCACTTGCCGGTTGTGAATGCCTCTCAGAAGCTCATCGGATGGGTGACCGACGCCGATTTGCGCGGAGTGCTCATTGCTTCCATGCTGGAAGAATTGACCCTGGAAGACGTGATGGTCCGCAAGCCCTACACCGCACCACCCGATATGCCTTTGGAGGAGGCCGCCAACCTCATACTGGAGAAGAAGATCGGTGGCCTCCCAGTCGTGGAGCAAGGCAAATTAGTGGGGATCATCACCGTTGTCGACATCCTGCTGGCCTTTATCACCATCATGGGAATGCTGTCCCAGTCTTCCCGTCTGGATGTGAAAGCGTCCGGCATCGAGAGTCCTCTTCACGAAATCACCCGCCTCATCCGGCACCATAACGGCGAGGTGATAAGCATTTGTCACCTGCCCGGCGCAGAGGATCAGGAATACGTCTATTCCATCCGGCTGAAGAAGTGTGATTTGAAGCCCATAGTGAGCGAACTGGAAGAGAATGGGATAAGGGTTCTCTCGTCCATCGGTTGAGCCCTGGCATCTTCAAATCTTCACCCGCGCGATCGTTTGGCCGCACTTCGACCGGCGGCGGCAGTGAAGAACTGAGAAGAAATCATGCTCCTCGCATCTTCGAGCCTGCTTCCTTCTTCGATTCATGCGTCGTCCCGAGGCTGCATCGCATACGAGCACTGAGACTTACGGAGACTTGAATGGACTGGCGGCTCACGGTTCTTTGCGAAAACACCGTTCCAGGCGTTGGCCTTCTCGGCGAGCACGGCTTTGCCGCGTATCTGGAGATACCATCCGGGAATATTCTCTTCGATACCGGTCAGGGATTCGCGTTGATTCAAAATGCCCTTCGCCTCGACAGGAATCTCCGGACCGTTTCACAAGTGGTTTTGAGCCACGGGCATTTCGACCACACCGGAGGACTGCTCTCTTTTCTAAACCTTCACGGCCCATGCGATATCACCGCCCACCCGGATGTAATGAGCGAACGGTTCTGGTGGCTGCCATCCGGCACGGAGGAAAAACCCCTCTCAATAGGAATACCCTGGCGCGACGCCTACCTCACGACCCGTGGCGCACGTTTTCGTTGGCACACGACTTTTGCCGAGATCGCGGAAAACGTCTTCATCACCGGAGAGGTGCCGCGATGTTCCTCTTTTGAAGTCGGCGATCCGAAGATGATGGTCGTGAGGGAAGGCGAATGGGCCGCCGATCCTTTTCTAGACGATTTTTCACTCGTGATGAAGACCCGCGAGGGATTGATGCTTTTGCTGGGCTGCGCTCATGCGGGCCTGATCAACATCCTGGACCACGCCATCGCCAGCACCGGGGAGAGCCGCATCCACGCCATCGTTGGAGGAACCCATCTGGGATTCTCCTCGGACGATCAACTCCATGAGACGATTCGCTCCCTGAAGAAGTATGAGATCGAACTGCTTGCAGTGAGCCACTGCACGGGGCAGCGCCCGGTTGCGCGGCTTGCGGCCGAATTCGGCCGGAGATTCGCGTTCGCCCACGTGGGCTTTACCCTTCCCTCCGAATCTTGACCCCAGCCGGAGAGTTTCCCTATTGCCCACGCACACGCGATAAAATCATGCCATGAGGAAATGCTTCTCGACCGCTTCGAGTACGTGCGGATGGAGGACCTCCAGAGCAAGCCCGGAGGACCAGGAAAGCACCTCGGTTTCCGACCACTTGTCCTGGATGACGCAAACATTCGGTCCCTGTGGAGCCCAGATGGACGCATCGGTCGGTCCGAAGACGATCGATGACGGAACGCCCATCATCGCCGCCAGGTGGCTGACCCCCGAATCGCATCCCACGTAGGAATGGCTTGCGGCCATCATGGCGGCCAACCTCGGCAGCGACAGTTGATCGAGGATCGTGACACCCTTTCTTTCCGCCTCAGACGCAAAATGCCTCAGTTCGCCGTCAGCCGGTCCCAGGGTCATGAGCACCGGCCTGACGCCACGGCCATTCAACCAATCCAGCAGCGCCCACCAGTTCTTAAGGGGCCAGACCTTCCAGATCCCTCCACTGCCAGGATGGATCATCACGGGCCTTCGCTCCAGCCATCCCCTCGCAGAGAGCCACGATTCCGCCCGAAGCGCTTCCTCTGCGAACGGGACCAGCCGCACCGGCGTTTCCTCCAGTGCAAAACCCATTCGCCTGAATTGTTCCAGGATGTAGTGCGAAACGGGAACCACCTCTCCCGGAGCCGGGAAAGACCGCACCCATTGGACCCGGCGCTCCAACCTCACCGCCATCCTTTCAGCCAGCACTCCGGCGCCATCCTGGCCGAAGATGAAGATTTCCTCCGATTCACAAAAGACAGGTGGAAGAGGCGCTTCCTGCCACAAGTCTTCATGGTAAAAGGGAGTGAGGTCCAGGCCCCCGGAGGAATGGGCCGAACCAAAATAGTTCCGGCGGGAAACCAGGGCGCAATGATCCGTTCTCGACCAGAAATCGATTTGAACGTGGGGGAACGCGCAATGGAACGCTTCAATTGCGGGGAGTATCAGAAGAAAATCGCCGAGAGCACCCTGGTGTACCACGAGCGCCCTCCCACCTTCCTTCACTACTTGGACCCACCCTCCGGCTGCCTTGCGCCAGCCAGTTTCCGGTCCGACCAGCGTTTCACGAAACTGGAGACCCTCGATACCACCCGGGTCTCGGAGAGAGCAGGACGGATCAACCCCTGCTGCCGCAATGCGGACTGAAGACACGGCCGCTGATGTCGGCAACTCACGCACTCTTCACGGGGTTGAATGATCCCGTCTTCATCCCGGGGACAGACCACACCCGCATCGCCATAGCACGCGGGATATCCATCTTCCCCGGTTCGGGGAGAGACTGGCTGATTGTGAAACTCGTCCATACCGTTCTTCATTGAGCGAGGGAAGAACCCCGCCATCAACTCATTCGATGATCTCAAGGACGGCTCGTTTGCGGAGCTTCGTCGCCGCTGCATTGACCAATGTGCGCAACGCGTGGGCATTCCGTCCTTCTTTTCCGATAATCTTTCCGAGATCGACCTTGGCCGCTCTCACCTCGATCACAGAAATCTGTTGGCCGCAGATTTCCTTTACAGTCACTTCCTCGGGATATTCCGCAAGAGCCCTCGCAATCACTTCCACTAATTCCTTTATCTGGATGTCATCCATAGAGTCTTCTCCGCTCCATCGTACGTATCAGACCGTGCGTCAACGCGATCAGTGAGCCAGGGTAGCTGTGTCAATTCGTTTGTCAGCACCAAATGCCGAAAAGAAATTCGGAAACTTCGGGACACTTCCGACGTCATTTTCAGTAGCCGCAAGAACCCATGGAATTCAGAACCGCTGAAACCGGGAATCAAAGGCGGAGCTATTCCGCTGGTGTTGAGGCCCTCGTGAGGAGTCATAAAGCAACGTTCCCGCACTGCTCGCAGAGAGTGTCGATCGTTGCTTCGATTATGAACCTTACGCAAAACCGTTTGCCGTGTCAAGCCTACGAACCAGCCCGTCGTGGAAATAGTACGTCACACACCACAGTCCACGGCCCAACCCTCGTTCCTCAACGTTTCTCAGCCCAACGCACCCACCCCGTACTGAATGCCATTCAGTACGCATTTAAGATAAGTTACGGAACCGTCAATTGCCAGTGGCAAAACGACGCTTCTGTCACCCGCGGAAACCAGATGGTCGAACTCGCCGGGCGGTGTCGGTGGATTCCCTGTATGAGCACAAAAATCCAGTTGACTTTTTCTCGCAATGTGGTTATCAGAAACGTTGATCTTTGGACCACATCTGGTTGATGTACGACTTCTTCTGCGGCCTTGCGTCCCGGCTGTGCTCCTGAAGACCGTCACACTTTCTCCCTTAGAGACAATGTCCCCATCGTCATTCCGACGGCAACCGGAAATCAGTCTTCTCGGCCCGTTCCGCAGCCCGGCTTCCACCGGGTGACGATAAAAAATCGGCTGTCGAACGACCAGAGATCTTGGACGACCACCTATGACATCGGAGACGGAAAGCCCTGTGAAGCCCGACCTGGAACGTTTCGAAGCCGGAGAGGCGATCCAGGAGCTCTCCCAGTGCGTCTTGGACTACTGGGACAAGATGGCGGAATATCTTTTCGATCTATCCTGCCTCGACGGCCTGCAAGACTTCGTTTCCAAACACAGCCTGCCCGGCCGTTTTTTTTCAGGTTTCCGAAAGGCATTGGACCTCTACGACGAATCCATTCTCTTTTTGCTCGGACGCATGCGCCAAAGGGGCATTACCGTTCAATGCAAACTGGAATGCACTCACTGTTGTCTCAACATGCCATCCGGCGTCGGTACGGCCGAGTTGATCTATCTCTACCAGGCCATGCATGATCGTCGCATCGCGCCCAGGTTTTTTCGTCGTTGCCTGGAAGCCGCTCAGACGTGGTCGACGGTCTATTGCCGCTCCAGGAGTCATTCCGCCACTGTTTCCGGCCCGGAGCGCAACCGCGAGGATATGCTCACAACCTACTTTCACTCCGAACATCCATGTCCTTTCCTCCTCGACAACATGTGCCAGGTTTATTCGTGTCGCCCTCTCGCGTGTCGGATGCACTTCAGTCTCACTCCTCCTCACTGGTGCCATCCGACTCACTTTCAAAATCCTTATGCCCAAAGCTTCAATCTCGAACCCGGACAAAATGTCTGGGAGAACCTGGAGCGATTGGATAGCCGTTTTCACCTGGAACTGTCGGACACCATGGTCTGCGGCCTGCTTGAACTGACGGTCAATGTGATGCGGTTCGAAAAAATCCGCCGTGTATAAAGGGCTCGTATGGAAACCCTCCACAAACACAACGACAAGAGGGGGATCTTACCGCGGGGCGTTCACCTCCTCTGGTGTGTCACTCTCGTTCTCCTGGCCATCAATGCCGGGCTGCTCTACGGGATTTTCTTTTCTTCAGAGGGGATACCCGGCTATCACCAGCAGCGAACGCACATCAAGGACCTCGAAGCGAAAGTTCGAGCTCTTCAAAAAGAAAACTCCCGGCTTTTCGAGAAGATTCAGAATCTCAAGAGTGACCCTCTCGCCCAGGAGAAGCTCGTTCGGCAGCACCTGGGCTGGACTCGTCCGAATGAACTCGTTATCGAATTCCCATCTCCAGAAGCAGAACCCCCTCGATAGAACATGCGGCTGCCCGCCATCGCCGCGGAGCCTTCTGATCCCCGCAGAAGCAAAAGTCCTTGACGGTTGCAAAGACTGTGTGTTACCTAGCTCTTTTGGCAAGAGATTGGCTCCTTGCTCCACTCCATTATCCGGAATGGGGCTGCATACCCGTGAGGAGGACATCACAAATGCGAAAGTACGAAACATTTTTTATCATCGATCCGGACATCCCGGATGAAATGGTCGCCGTCGCCGAAGATAAGATCAGAGCGGTAGTGACTTCCAACAAGGGAGAGGTAATCGTCTACGTCTCCTGGGGGAAGAAGAAGCTCGCCTATCCGGTCAAGAAGCGGACGCGCGGTCATTACATCCTGATGGAGTACTCCGGAGGGCCCGAACTGGTGGCCGAACTCGAACGCAACATGCGGTTGGACGAACGGGTTCTCAAGTTCATCACGGTGAAACTGGACGATCGTTTCGATCCGCAGAAGGAAGAAGCTCGTAAGGCCGTGACTCCCCCTCTGTTTGGAGAAGACGAAGAACGCGGGGCGCAAGATCTGCAAGCCGTCAAAGGAGACGAGGAAGACGGCGAAGCGCATCTGACCGGGGAAGAAGCCGGAGACAACGAAGCATAGAGTCTTCGGCCGTGACGATTCGGGATGTTTCATAAATCTTCGTGCTGTGAGGGAGGAACCCCATGACTTTTCGACGTAAAAGACGCACTTTCCACCGGCGCAAAGTCTGCCGGTTTTGCGTGGATGGTGAACTCAAGATAGATTACAAGGATTCCAAGACATTGAGATACTTCGTTACGGAACGCGGCAAGATCGTTCCCCGGCGTATTTCTGGCAACTGTGCCAAACATCAGCGCGTCTTGACATTGGCCATCAAACGGGCGCGGCAGATCGCTCTCCTGCCGTTTACGACGATCCACACCATATGATCGCGCGAGATCGGGTGTGAGGGGATCGAGCGCCCCCGCCTGACACGGATGCATGGGCCTGACTGACGAAAAGCCATCGTTCCTGAAAAACCCAGCATTGACGAAGGATGTAGCCGCGGGAATTCTCGCGACGTTCGCGTTCTTTCTCTCTGCGATGGTCATCCCTGTGGCGGGCATTGCAATCGGCGTTTTCACCCCCCTGCCGGCGCTGGTGTTCTATTACCGGTGGGGCAGTCCGCGGGGTTACTGGGTTCCCGTCGGTTCGGCGTTTGCGGGCGGCTTGCTCCTGCATTTTCTCGACATCGATCGAGGCATCCCGTATTTCCTGGAGATGGTTGCCGTGGGCCTTTTCCTCGGAATCGGGATGCGCAGGCAGTGGTCGGCAGAAAAGGTGATTGGAGGCGCGGGCCTCTTCGTGTGCATGCTGGGGGCCGTCGTCTTTTGGGCTTCCTATACGGACAGCCCCGGCGGTCTTTTGCAGTACCTTGAAGAAGATTTGCAGCGTACGGTTGCCGCGACATTTCAGCATTACGGCACGTTCAATCTGGAGAAGGACTCCCTTGAGAACGCGATCCGGGATGCCTTGCCCACCGTGGTGAGACTCCTGCCCGGAATCAGCATATCTTCGGCCCTCGTGACCTGTTGGCTGAACGTGCTGGTCGCCAGGAGGTACTGCCGGCTGCGCGCCATCGAATTGCCCTCCGGTCCCGAGTGGGCTCTCTGGAAGGCCCCCGAACAGTTCGTTTGGGTTGTCATCGCGGGTGGATTCTCTCTCCTTCTGCCGTACGCCGTTTCAAAGGCCGTGGCGCTGAATCTGCTCGTGGTGCTGACCACGGTCTATTTGTTTCAGGGTTATGCCATTGCTGCTTTCTTTTTCGAGCGGTGGAAGCTGCCCCGTGTTCTGAGAGCTGTGATTTACTCGTTTTTCCTGCTTCAGCAATTTGCGACGCTGGCGGCTGCTCTTACAGGATTCTTTGACGTCTGGCTGGACTTTCGCCGTTTGTCGCAGAAACCTGCTTCAGATGTCTAGAACGGAGCTTATGGGAGAACGCGTCTGAATTTACCCCGATCTTTTACTTCGCCCGCTCCGCGACTTGGGTGAGATAATCGGATGGGAATTGTGAGTGAAAAGCATTTGAGGAGACGGTCATGAAGGTGATTCTAACCGAAAATATTTCGTCGCTCGGCCAGATCGGCCAACTCGTCAACGTCGCGCCGGGTTACGCCAGAAACTATCTGCTCCCGCAGGGGCTCGCCCAGGAGGCGACCGGCAAGAATGTGCGCGAACTGGACCATCAGAAACGCATGCTGGACAAGAAGCGCGAGCGGATCCGACAGGAAATGTTGTCCCTGGCGGAGAGACTCAATACGGTCAAGATATCGCTCAAGCGCAAGGTTGCAGAAGACGACAAGCTCTACGGCTCCGTCAGCCTGACCGATATCCAGAGCGCCCTCGAGGAGAAGGGATTCGATCTGCCCCGCCGGAGCGTTCAGCTCGAACAACCCTTGAAGAATCTCGGGGAACACACGGTATCCGTACGTATCGACGCTCAGATTTCCGCAAATGTGGTGGTCATCGTCGAAAAGGATGAATAGCGGAAGTGGAGAACGTCGTTGACGAACTCAAGAAAATCCCCCCGCAGCAAATAGAGGCCGAACAGTCGCTTCTAGGGGGCATTTTGATCGATAACGACGGTTTGCCCCAGGCTCTCGAAGTGCTCAGGGGCGACGAGTTTTACCGGGACGCTCACCGCATCATTTTTTCCGCCATACAGGATCTTTTCGAGCGAAACGAGCCTGTCGATCTGGTAACCATTGCCGCCTTGCTGGCCGAGCAGAATCGACTCGAAGCGGTCGGCGGCGCCACGTATCTTGCCTCTCTGGCAAATACGGTGCCCTCGGCCGCCAACGTCTCGTCGTATGCCAGAATCGTCAACGAGAAGGCCTTACTACGCCGTCTCATTCAGGCCGCCAACGAAATCACCGCCTCCGCCTACGGCGGCGGCAAGGATGTCGAAGCTATCCTGGACCAGGCGGAAGCCGCCATCTTTTCCATCACGGAAAGCCGCATCCGCAACAGTTATTTCTCCTTGAAGGAAGTGATCAAGAAGAGCATCGAGGCCATCGAGCGGTTCCAGGAATACCGCGATGTGGTCACCGGGGTTCCGAGCCACTACGCCGACCTCGACAAACTCACCGCAGGCTTCCAACGCTCGGACCTCATCATCATCGCGGCGCGTCCCAGCATGGGGAAAACGGCTTTCGCGCTCAATGTGGCCCGGAACGCCGCGGTTGAAGGAGTTCCCGTTGGTTTCTTCTCTCTCGAAATGAGCAAAGAACAGCTCGCCATGCGTCTTCTCTGTTCTGAAGCCCGCGTCGATTCGCACAAGATCAGGACCGGTTTTCTCAGCCAGCAGGAATGCGCCAAACTCCTCGCTGCTGCGGGCGCGCTCACGGACGCCCCCATCTACATCGACGACACCGCCAATATTTCTCCCCTGGAATTGAGGGCCAAAGCCCGTCGCATGATGGCCGACCGGGGCCTTGGAATGGTGGTGGTCGACTACTTGCAGCTCATGAAGGGTCGCGAGAACGCCGAACGCAGGGAACAGGAAATCTCCGAGATATCGCGGTCGCTCAAAGGTCTGGCCAAGGAGCTGAACATACCGGTCATCGCCCTCTCCCAGTTGAACCGCAAAGTTGAAGAACGTCACGACAAGCGGCCCATGTTGAGCGATCTTCGGGAATCCGGAGCCATCGAGCAGGATGCCGACGTCATCATGTTCATCTACAGGGATGAAGTATATAATAAGGGAACGGCCGAGCCCGGCGTGGCCGAAGTGAACATCGGCAAGCAGAGGAACGGGCCCACCGGGGGAGTCAAGCTGGCTTTCATCGGGTCGTACACCCGGTTCGAGAATCTGGCTTACGCCGGATAGAGGGCCATCCTCGGCGTCCGTTCCCGTTCCGGCGGTCACGACCCGCTTCCGGTGCCCCGCCGGTCCGAACGCAGGAGCTACGCGGCGTATCCTCGGCCATGGAAACATCTCCGGCAAGGAGGATTTCCTTATTAAGAATCTCTACGGCAACACCAGCGGTTTAAAAAGCAGCCTTCGCCAGCGGATCGAGAAGCTCTACCGGCGCAAGATCCCTCACAGCCAGGTTGCGTCTCCCGATCTATCCCGCGAACTCGCACGGCTTTCCTTCGACAGCGGACGCCAACTGGGGGTGCTCATCTCCCGAAGCGGCGCAGTGGAGATGGTGCTGGTGGGCGGGCCGCGCTCGCTCTTCATCTCCGACCTCCCCAAGAGCCGCGGGGGGCGCGGCCGTTTGAGGGGCCTCCGCCTGGTGCACACGCACCTGGATTCCGCGCCCCTTACTGAAGACGACCTGATGGATCTCGTTTTCCTGCGGCTGGACTGCGTGGCGAGCGTGAGGGTGGATCGCAACGGCGGCGCCACCGAACTGGAAATCGCACACATCCTCCCCGGCGCCCCTGAAAGCAGCGCCGGATGGGAAATCATGCCTCTTTTGCCCTGCCACGATCCCGACCTGGATTTTCTAGAACTGGTTCAATCCCTCGAAGACGAGCTCGAACGAAACAGGCTTGCCGCCGCCGCAGCGAAGCAGGAAGATCGGGCCATCCTCGTCAGCGTGACCGGAGCGGAGAGGGAGACGGCGGAGCGATCTATGGGCGAACTCGTCGAACTGGCCCACACAAGCGGCATTGCCGCCGTCGACACCATCATCCAGCGCCAGAGGGAAGCAAATCCCAAGTATCTGATCGGCAAAGGGAAACTTGGAGAAATCGTACTGAGAGCTCTTCAGTGCGGCGTCGATCTTCTCATCTTCGACCAGGAACTCAACCCCTCGCAGGTGCGGGCCTTGACGGATACGACCGAACTCCGCGTGATCGACAGGACACAGCTGATCCTGGATATTTTCGCACAGCGGGCACAGAGCCGTGAAGGGAAGATCCAGGTGGAGATCGCTCAGCTCAAATATCTCGTTCCGCGCCTCGGGGTGAAGGACGATGCTCTCTCGCGGCTGACGGGCGGCATTGGCGCCAGGGGGCCGGGTGAGACAACCCTCGAAATCAACCGAAGACGAATCAAAGAACGCATCACACACCTCGAAGGCGAGCTCAAAGGGGTCCGCAGAAACCGTCTCCAGCGGAGATCCATGCGATTGCGAAAATCCATGCCGACCATCTCCATCGTCGGTTACACGAACGCCGGGAAATCAACCCTCTTGAACGCCCTTACCCACAGCAGCGTTTTCGTCGAAAACAAGCTTTTCGCAACGCTCGACCCCACCAGCAGGCGACTGCGTTTCCCGAGAGATTTCGAGGTCATCGTGACCGATACGGTCGGTTTCATCCGCGATCTGCCGAAGGACCTCATGGACGCATTCGCCGCCACCCTGGAGGAATTGGACGACGCTGATCTGCTCCTCCATGTGGTCGACATCAGCAACCCCAACTTTGAAGAACAGATGGCTTCCGTGGATAGAATCCTCACCAAACTCGACCTGACCCTCAAGCCCGCGATACTCGTATTCAACAAGATCGACCGGGTTGACCCCGAGTTGGTTCGACGCCAGTTGCGGCGTCACGGCGGAGTCGGCATCTCGGCGCTTTCCACGCGGACATTGGAGCCTTTGATTTTGGGGATGCAGGGTCAGGTGGAAGCGATGATCGAGCGAGGGGTGTTCGATCCAACGCACCACGAGGCCCCTGCCGTCGGAGACGACGAGATGGACCCCGACGGCCCGATGGAGTCGCAGGGCGCGGAAGACCAGGAGCTTGTCCGAGAATGAAAAACGTAGTTCCAGATTCCCACTTCAGCTGTCAGAACAAAGGCATATTGATCATCTTGAAGCGGATAATGACCGGAATCATGAGCTTGATTCCCACTTTTCGCGGCTAATCTTTTCAAAGCCGGAGTTCTCGGACAGGCTCCTGGTACGAGACGATGGCAACCCGAAGGAAGCCCTCCGCCGTTCTCACATCGAAGCCGAAACGCCAGCCGCCAGGATTTCCTTCGCTTTTTCGATATCCATCCGGATCTGTGCGGACAACTCCTCGATGCTCCCGAAGCGTTTCTCGTCCCGTAGCCGATCCACAAACCGCACCGTCAGCGGTTTACCGTAGATCGTTTCATTGAAATCGAAAAGATGCACTTCGAGAGTGAGTTCCGTATCGCCGAAGGTCGGATTGTATCCCAGGTTGGCCGCACCGCCGAAACTCTTCCCGTCGACCTCGGCCTCGACTGCGTAGACGCCTGTCTTGGGAGACGACTGCCGCGACACGGGAATATTGGCCGTTGGAAAACCCAGGAGTCTCGCCCCCCGCTTTCGTCCCGTCACCACCAGTCCCGTGATCTCATAGCGCCGTCCGAGCATCCGGCTCGCGCTCCTGAGATCCCCTTTCCGGATGAGTTGCCGAATCGTCGTACTGCTCACAACTGTGTCATCCATGCGAAACCCCGATATGGTATCCACTTCGAACCCGTATTGTTCTCCCATCTTCCTCAGGAAGTCGATGTTTCCTTCCCGTCCACGTCCGAAACGATAATCATACCCGACGACTATGGCCTTGATTCCGATGATCTCCACGAGGATCCTGACGACAAAATCGCGGGCCGAAATTTGTGCGAATTTCTTTGAAAACGGGATAACGATAGCGACGTCTATCCCGAAGGTAGATATCAACTCGAGCTTCCGGCCGTGAGCGGTGATGCAAAACGGGGCTTTCCCCGGCATCAGGATTTCAAGTGGTTGCGGATCGAAGGTCATGATCAACGATTCACCGTTGAATTTTGCCGCCCATTCCTTTAGTTTTCTGAACAGCGCCTGGTGGCCGCGGTGCACTCCGTCAAAATTTCCAATAGTGAGAACAGGGCTTTTAAACGACCTGTGTACATTCTCGATTCCCGTAATCACTTCCATACAAGCTTTCGTGCCTCTGTCCCTGGATAAACAATTTGCCCTTGACACCAAAAGATTTTCAGCATACCCTGCGGGCGTTTTGTTTGCAATGCTTTTTAGCTGCCGAAGTGGCGGAACTGGTAGACGCGCTAGGTTCAGGGTCTAGTGGGCGTACGCCTGTCGGGGTTCGAGTCCCCGCTTCGGCACCAGAACAAAATCAAGGGGTTAGCGGAATCCATCCGTTAACCCCTTTTGCTTGGGTCGAGGGAGGTGTACGGATGGTGTACGCCATGGTTGAAGCCTTGAAACAGAACCGCCGAAAACGGTCACTGTGGGGGGACATGAGAAATGAGAAGGCGCGGAACTTGGATCCAGTGATACTATTGTGCGACTAATGCAGTCCCGGTGCGAGCAAAGAAATTCCCGCCCGAGTCACCCCGCAATCTCAGGGACGGACAAACTTCGGCATATCTTCTTTGCAAGCCTGTCTGAAATCTCCGTATGGCGCGGAATGGCTTCAATGTGTCCAGTCGCAGGGTTGCACCATAGCGTATGCTCCCGGCCATCCCTTTTGAGAAAGCACCCGTATCTTCGCAAGTGGCGGAGTAAAAGGGTTCGCTTCATTGGACGACTACCGTCTCTCTGATCGCATCAGCGGGCACTCCGCGTAGGGCATCCATTCGCCTGTCTTCCAGGACGAGAGCGATCGCTTCCGCCAAATTGTGAAGGCATTCAGGAATGTCGCGGCCCTGCCCGTTCGCTCCTGGAATCTCCAGGCTATAGGCAATGTACCAATCTTCATCTTTCTCGATGATGGCAGTAAATTCATTTCTCATGAGGTGTTTCCTTTCGGGCCTATTCAGTAATCAATATCACCTTCGCCGAAGTTTTTTGGGGGGGGGGGGGAGAAGCTTCTCCGCCCAAATCTGCCGCCCGGCGCAAGCTTTCATCGGACAGGCGGCTGTACCGTTCAGACGTTCTGATATCTTTGTGGCAAAGCAGCTTCGAGACCGTAAAGAGGTCGACGCCGTTAGAAACCATAATGAGAAGCCAGGTTGTGTCTCAGGCCGTGGTAACGGAAGCCCTCCGGGAGCCCGGCCGCCGCTCGTATCTTGTACCAGGGATCCCTGAAGGTTCTTTTCATCTTCCCGTCCGGCGCAGGGAGAACATAATCCGAGATCCGCCTATGTTCGAGAAAACGGAAGCGGTTTCATCGGATCAAGGAATAGCGGTTGTTACTCCCCCTTTGGGGTTTCTGAGGGTCAGCGTTCTTCTTTCAAGGTCCACATCCTGCCACTTCAGTTTCATAATCTCGCTCTTGCCCAAACCCGTATACAAGCCGATTCTAACAATATCGGCCGATTCCTTGCGTGGCGGGCCGTCAGGCGTTTCAATCAGCCGGCCCACCTCTGCGGGCGTCAAGAACTCAGTGACCTTGTTGTCGAGCTTCGGTTTCCTCACAGCGCGGTGCGCCCTGTGGCCGGCACCGCATAAAAAAACCGGAGCTTTTTACAGCTCCGGCCAGGATTCATCCGTGAAATGCGCGGACTATGTTTCCGTTACAGCTTTCGCACATTCGTCGCCTGCGGCCCTTTGGCGCCCCTCTCTTCCGTGAAGCTGACCTGGTCACCTTCGCTGAGAGACTTGAAGCCCTCGCCCAGAATGCCACTGTGGTGAACAAACACGTCGTGTCCACTGTCCGCCTCGATAAAACCATAGCCCTTGCTGTCATTAAACCACTTCACTCGACCTTCCGCCATTTTTCTCAATCCTTTTTGATATTGTGTTTTTTCCACTGCTTCTCGGTGCGGCACTCGGAGCTACCCTCGAACCGCACCTTTGCCGTAGCGAAAGATCGATTTCTTGAATAACTCGCAATAGCGTACTCAATCAGCATCCAATAAGTATAATTACAATACCTGAAAAGACAAGGCGTTGCGAGAATTTTTTTCCACTCCCCTTTTTCATGAAATATCCATGCTCCGCGCCACATTCCTTCCTGCACCGGACCGGGAAGCTTCTCCTTTTCGAGGCAATCCCGGCCCGGTCGCCAACCGCCTCCGAGCCCCTCGAATGCAAAACCCCAACGATTCGATATTCCATTCTTTACACGCCATTGCCGCCGCTCTATAATCCAAACCTTCCGGGACAGCAGAAAAAGGCGGACATCCAAACGACGAGAGTACTGCGCCGGCATCCGCACGGATGTCTTAGAGGGTGTCAAGAAGGTCATCCTCTCACCACACGCGAAGTGGGCGGAGAGGAGGGAAAGACCTCGATTTGCGGCACGGCCTTCACCTCGACCCTTACCCATGAAAATCGAGAGAGAGGAGGCTCTTTGACACGCTCCGGCATTCCGAAAGATCTTCGCCATTCGCCCCGGCAAGTCCTTCGGGTCCCAGGAGGTACAGAAAAGACTGCATTCCCGGTTCCGCGGGAATGCCGATGCGCACGTTTCTACGGACCTGTTGTGCGCTCTCGTTGAAAGCAAATCGGGCCGGATGCATTCTCGAATTTTTCGAAGCGTCCGTTTTGCGGACTTCACCCACATTCACCACGCCACGTTCTCGGTTGGGAGGGCAGCATGGAAGCAACCAGATACCAGCAGGCCTGCGAAGCGTACCAAAAGACAGAAGAGGCTTACGCGGCTGCATCATCGAATTTTGTCGCCGATTTTGCCGAAGGGTTTTCCTCCTTCCTCCAGTGCGATAAGAACCTTGTAACCATAAAGCTCGGGGAACTCAGGCGCGAAAGGATTCCTCAACCCGAATGGTCCATCGTCTGCGACTTCAGCATCGAGCTGCTGATCGAACAGTCGGGACGACTGGTTACGGTCTCCCAGGGAGAACTGAGGTTCATCACCGAAGACTGCAAGGAATTTGTAGTGGGATTCGGAAAAACGATCTACGACATGGAGGAAGAAACGAAAAAAACGGCTCTCTTCAGGGAGGTCTATCGGAATATTCTGGAGAAATGCAAGTACCACCATTGATCGCGGTTCGAGCGATCATCTCGCCTTTCCCTCTCATTTTCTGCTGCCAGTGAGGCATGGCCGGCCATCCCTTTCCGTTCATCGGCCCCGGAAATCTCCCGGGGTCGGCACCCCTTTCCCATTCATCGCACGGTTGAGATCCTTGAATGCGAGGCTCAACGGCATCTCTGAAACAAAACAGTTCCGCAAAAATGATGAAGGCTGTATAATTCCCCTGGTAGAGGTTCCAAGGTCATACCTTTGCCTCAATCTTGTCTGAATCCCAAGGGACGGGACCATGGCCGCGCACGCCGTTTGTCCCGATGCCTTATCAATCATCTGGACGCACTCTGCACAAGAAGCAGGACGGGAACCGTTGAGGAGCTTCCAATGAAAAGGGTGTTTGCATCGTTTATTGTCTTCTTCCTGGCTTCGCTTTCCTGCGTTGTTGCGGCGGGGGGACGATCCCTCGAAGAAATCAAGAGGACCAGGGAAATCCGCGTCTGCTTATCCCCCATCCATCCTTCCGTGTGCAGCGCACAGCCGGAAGGATGCCGCGACAACTGTCAATTCAGCGGACCGACATATGACGCCGCGGCGGCTTTTGTATCCAGCCTGGGCGATGACATCGTTCCACGCTTTATCCGGGTGTCATGGGACGAGCAATTCTTCAACAAAGCAGGAGTGACGGTCAGAGAAGCGAGTTATACGCCCGAGTTCCTGGCGTCCGATCGGTGCGATCTCTATCCCAGCAACCTTGCAAAAAACGAATGGCGCCTGAACAAGATGGATTTCGTCACCATGTTTCCCAACCGAAAGATGGTGATCGTCAAACGCTCCGAGAAAGACCGGTTCAAGACGCCGGCCGACCTTGCGGGGAAAACCGCCGCAGTCGTGAAAGACACATCGCATCACGCATGGTTGGAACAGCAGAACCGCGGCGCCTTCTCCGGTCGTCCCGTCACGATTCGGGTAATGTCGATGGAGGATAGCCTCGGCGCTGTGAACAGGGGCGAGGCGGATTTTACCATGATGGATTCGGATGCGGCCATCTGGGCGATCCGGCATGAATACGGCGATGCGGACATGGCCTTTGCAGTTGGAGCGGCTGATGAAATCGGGTGGGCCTTCCGCAAAGAGGATAAGGACCTGCAAGATGCCGTCCGGGTGTTCTTCGAGCAGCAGCGCTCCCACGTGGATTCCGCGTTGAATCGTATCTGGCAAAAATATTACAGTATGTCACTGACGGATTTTGTCAGATTGGTCAGTTCAATTTCGGAATAGACTCGAAAGGGGACGGAATGAGGTCGTTTAGACTTGATTTGCCGGGCGTGGCAATGGCGGCCATCATGCTCGCGGGGCTCCTGTGGCCAACCCCGCCGTCTTCTCATGCCCGGAGCCTGCAAGAAATCAAAGCATCCGGGGAAATCAGGATTTGCATTGCACCGATACTGCCTGCCTATGCCGTGCTCCTCGACCCCGATTGTCGTGACGATTGCCGATTCTCAGGGCCCATCTACCGGGAGACCGTGGCGTTCGTCCGCCATATGGAAAGCACTCTTAGGCCCGTGTTCCGCCCCGTGGACTGGGACGAACACTTCCACGATTGGGCGGGCCAAACCGACCGTGACGCGGCCTATACCCCTCATTTGCTGTCTACCGGCCGGTGCGATCTCTATTCTTCTCACCTCACCAAGAACGACTGGCGTTTGAAGAAGGTCGATTTTGCCATCCTCTTTCCAAGCCGCATGATGGTCATCATCAATCACTCTCGGAAAGACGTCTTAAAAAGTGCTGACGATCTGGCAGGAAAAACCGCAGCGGTGGAGAAGAACACCAGCTATCATACGTGGCTCATGCAGCAGAACGAAACCACGTTTTCACGCAATCCCGTTGTCATCAAACTGATGAGCACGGAAGAAAGCCTGCATGCCACGGAAAAAGGGGACGTAGATTTCACCCTCGTCGATGCGGACGTCGCTCTATGGCGAGCTTCCCATACTTTCCGGAATGTGGATGTGGCATTTCCAGTGGGATTGGAGGATGAAATCGGCTGGGCGTTTCGAAAAGAAGATCGAGATCTGCGGGATGCCGTCCAGGATTTTTTTGATGTACAGGCAAGCGATGACGCATCGGAATTGAACCAGATCTGGAAAGAGGAATTCGGCGTCACTCTGCCACAATTCAAGGCCCTCATCCATGCAACGAAGTAGCTCGAAGATGAAGAATCCGTTTCCTTCGTTTTTTGCGCGTTCCATCAAGATAAAACTCATCACCATGACAACAGGAGTCGTTCTGTTTGTCATACTTCTTCTCACCTTGGTCACTGGATACCATTCCATCAGGCTTTTGGAGCAATCGGCAATACGCCAATTGCATCAGTCAGTCGGAATGGGATTGGATATACTCTCAGGATTTATTGATATTCTTGAAGCAGACATCGATTTATTGAGCGTCAATCCATTGGTCGAATTTGTTGGAAGCGATCCGAAGCTGAGTGAGGTTTTTGTCCCAAGCCTAAAGAGCCTTTTCTCGCAGATGAAGGCCAAAGAACCCTACATTGATAATGTATTGATTACGAAAGACGAGGATGTACTATATGATGATATAAGCTATTTTAAATCAGTGGGGTCTGAGGACACGTCACGGAATATCCTTCTGAAAATATTATCGCTTGAACCCAAACAACTGTCGATCCTCAGCATTCCGACGCCTGGCAGCGATAAGAAATACCATGATGTCATGATATTCAAACAACCCGTATATAAACAGGGCGCACCCATACAACGATGTTATATCGTCCTGCTGGTCGATATTGAAAAAGTGAATGCAGCCTTGTTCGAAAAAACCCGGGTCGGCGAAAATGGTTTCATCACAATCGCCTTCAAAACGCATACGGGTGATTTCAGAGTATCCTCGCCGAGTTTGGCCGGTTCAGCGGAAAGCGACTCCACGCGTGCGGCTCTTTCAACTTTTTTAGAAGCGAGCAACCAGTGGCAATCGCCCAAAGACATCCCCGAGCGCTACCAGTCGATTCTTCTGGCCAGGCGGGAACTGTTTCAATACCCCCTCCGGCTCGTTGGCGTGGCTTCCCTGGACGACATCAACCTCCCGGTCCGCAGGCAGATCGCGTCATCCGTTTTGTTCGGAATCGCAGCCCTGGTGATGGGAATCGCCGGAGCGTTTTTCTTCTCGGGCAGAATCACCGTACCCATTCGGAACCTGACGCAGAAGGTCAAGGAATTTGCGGCCGGCAGCCTTGCAGACAGAAGCGATCTGCAAGCGCACGATACGCTGCCGTCCGAACGCCCCGGCGATCTGGACGCGTTTATCGAAATCAAGTCCCGGGACGAACTGGGGGTGCTCGGTGAAGCGTTCAACACAATGGTTCGACAGATTTACGACCTGTTTTGGCAAACCCGATGCAATGCCCGGGAGTTGAAAAAGTATAGCGATCATCTGGAAGAACTGGTCGAAGCACGCACTGCGGAGTTGGGGCTGGCCAACGAACAGTTGCATGAGGCGAAGGAAGCGGCCGAGCGGGCGCAACTTGCAGCGGAACAGGCCAATCTCGCCAAGTCGTCCTTTCTGGCGGCCATGAGCCATGAGATCCGCACGCCGATGAACGCCATCATCGGTATGACCAGCTTGCTCTTGGACACTCCCCTTACCTCGCTTCAGCATGAGTTCACGGAGACGATCCGGTTGAGCGGCGATTCTCTTCTCTCCCTCATCAACGATATTCTGGATTTTTCAAAAATCGAAGCGGACAAGCTGGAACTGGAGAACCAACCTTTCGCTTTGCGCGACTGCATTGAATCCGCGCTCGACCTGGTGGCGGTCAGGGCCGCGGAAAAGGGTTTGGAACTTGGGTACTGGATGGATGCCCACACCCCGGCCTTTGTGGTCGGAGACGTGACTCGTTTGCGCCAGATTTTGATCAACCTGGTCAACAACGGGGTCAAGTTCACCGGAAAGGGAGAGGTGGTCATTGCCGTCTCGAGCGGGAAGGGACCCTCGGACGCAACCCCGCCGGGAGCGAAGGGGAAGAACTGGAGAACACTGCGCTTTTCTGTTCGGGACACCGGTATCGGCATTCCCGCTGGTGGTGAAGAGCGTCTCTTTCGTTCCTTCAGTCAGATGGACGCCTCGACGACCCGACGATATGGCGGAACCGGTTTGGGGCTGGCGATCAGCAAGAAGCTGGTCAATATGATGGGCGGCGACATATGGTGTGAAAGCGAGGGCGTCCCCGGAAAAGGCTCCACGTTCCATTTTACTTTGCAGATGCAGGTTGCGGATCGGTCGCCGGAAATGATCTGGGCGGGCGAGCAGCCCCAATTGCGCGACCGCCGCATACTCATCGTCGACGACAACCCCACCAACCGACGAATCCTCACCATGCAAACGCAATCGTGGGCCATGCAACCCGTGGACATCGCGTCACCTCTCCAGGCATTGGAATATATCCGACGCGGAGAACACTTCGATATAGCCATCCTCGACGCGCAGATGCCGGAGATGGACGGCGTCGCTCTGGCCAGGGAGATCCGCCGCCATCGAGACAGGCGCTCGCTGCCCTTGATCATGCTCACGTCCATATCCCAGAGCCCCCACGGCGAAGAGGGAGTCGATTTTGCCGCCTATCTGACCAAACCCATCAAACCATCCCTCCTCTATAACGCGCTGGTGGACGCCTTGGGGTTGCAGGGGGTCTCTACGCAGAGGATGCAAAAAGCGGCCGAGATCGATCGCCAGATGGCCGAGCGTCATCCCCTGCACATTCTTCTGGCCGAGGATCATGCAATCAACCAGAAAACTGCCCTGCTTCTGTTGGGAATGATGGGCTACCGGGCCGACGTGGCCGCCAACGGTCTGGAGGTGTTGGAAGCCCTGCGCCGCCAGCACTACGACGTGGTGTTGATGGACATTCAGATGCCGGAAATGGATGGTCTGGAAGCAACCCGTCGCATCCAGGAGGAGTGGCCGCCCGACCGGCAGCCCCGCATCGTCGCCATGACGGCGAACGCCATGCAGGGCGATCGTGAAGCATGCCTGGCGATTGGAATGCACGACTACGTCGCCAAGCCGATAAAAATCGCCGAGTTATGCCAGGCGTTGGCGAATTGCCAACCCCGCGTGCAACTCGAGGCCCGGGAGGTCTCCGGCCCGTCCGCACCTGTATCGGACAGCACCGGGCGCCCTCCTCCTTCCGACATCGTTTCCCCCTCCCCTGCAACGTTCCCAGCGGCGAAGGAGGGGGCGACCTTCCTCGAACGCCGAACGCCGAATGCCATTGATCGAGATTCGCTGGATGAGTTCTTTCCCGGGGTTGAAGCGGATGTTCTGCGGAGCATGATCGGCCTGTTCCTGGAGGACACGCCGTCGAGATTCGATGAATTGCTTCAGGCGATCGGCGAAAAGGATCTCGACAGGGTCTGCCGCCTCGCTCACTCGCTCAAGGGGGCCAGCAAGACGTTCGGAGCCGTCACTTTATCGGATTTATGCCGGGAACTCGAAGCGAGCGCCCAAAAAGGAACCCTCGAGGGAGCGACCGAGAAGCTGATGAAAATTAGAGCTGAATACCAACATGCAGAGACGGAACTCAAGTCGATAGGGGGACTATGACAGACATCACCCGCCAGTCCGCCCAGCCCGTCAGCGGGCAGTCCGTTCAGGAAAACCGGACTCAACGTTTGATTTATCTGGTCGACGACGATACGGTTCAAGCTGGAATGCTGGCTTCTCAAATCGGCTACTTCGGCTACAGCGTTCGCGTTTTTCATGCTCTGGCAGACATGAGGATCGCGGTCGAGAACGAACTCCCTGACGCCATTCTCATGGACATTATCTTCCCCGAAGGGAAAATGGCGGGCGCCGAGACCATCGCTGAAATGCGCCAGACCTCACTGGCGAACGTGCCGGTATTGTTCCTCTCCGTCAACGACGGCCCTCTGTGCCGTTTGCAGGCCGTCCGGGCAGGCGGCCAGGGCTATTTTGCCAAGCCGGTCGACGTGGCCGCCATGACCGACGCCCTCGACCGTCTTCTTTTCGACGTGACGCCCGAAGAATACCACGTACTCATTGTGGACGATTCCCGCATCCAGTCCCAGGTGAACGCGCTCTATCTCAATAAAGCGGGCATGAAAACCGTCATAGTTACCGATCCCTTTCAGGCCCTGCCCACATTGAAGGAATTCAATGCGGAACTGATTCTCATGGACGTCTATATGCCCGATTGCAGCGGCCTGGAATTGGCCAGGATGATACGCCAAATCGAGGCGTACATCAGTATCCCGATTGTCTTTCTCTCCTCGGAGACGGACCGGGATCGGCAACTGGAAGCCATGGGCCTGGGCGGCGACGATTTTCTGGTCAAACCCATCAAACCCGATCACCTGGTTGCCGCGGTGAAATCGCGGATAGAACGGTATCGCGGGCTGCGCGCACTGATGCTCCGCGATGGTCTGACCGGACTTTTCAATCACACGACCACCAAGGAGCGACTGATTCAGGAGGTTGCGAGGGCCGAGAGGCTGAAGACTCCCCTCTCCTTCGCCATCATCGACCTGGATTGTTTCAAATCGGTAAACGATACTTACGGGCATCCCGCCGGAGACAGGGTTCTCAAGAGTCTGGCTCAACTGCTGGTCAGACGCCTTCGCAGTTCCGACATCGTGGGCCGCTACGGCGGAGAGGAATTTGCCGTAATCCTCCCCAATACGCCGCCGACTGAAGCGGCAACGTTGATGGACGGACTGCGCAAGAGTTTCGAGAACATTCACTATCGGGCATCTGGAGTGGAGTTCTCGACCACATTCAGTTGCGGCGTATCCTCCTACCCGCTCTCCCCAACCCCTGCGGCGCTCACCGCGGTGGCGGACAGGGCTCTTTACACAGCCAAGGGGAATGGGCGGAATCAGGTTTGCCTCTGAGGGGAAGCAGCCGGACAACCGACCGATCCCCTGCAATGGACACCATCCAAAGGTCTTTTCCCAATGACGATCCGGCCGGTCATCGGCACCCCGGAGCAAGCAGGCAGGACCGCGCCCTCGCCTTACAGCTCCACCGTCCACTCAACTGTTGACATCAGTCCGATTGGTTCGGAAGACGATTCGTTCCGAAACCGCCAGGCTCCGGGCGGTCAACCCCAATTTCTTTGATCTTACATCACCACCCGGGCCTGGACCATCACCCGGACACTCTGCCCCCAGTGCCGCCACAAATCTTCGCCCGGTGGCTGTCAGCCCCTGCGATTGGAAATCCAACCTGGAACGTGGCGCCGCTTCCCGGTTCGCTCAGCACCCGGATGAAGCCCATATGTCTCCTCATAATACCCAGCACGGCAGGCAGTCCGAGGCCCCTGCCGAGAAATTTCGTCGAGAAAAAGGGGTCGAACATTCTGGCCTTTGTGGTCTCATCCATGCCACAGCCTTCATCTTTGACCTCTATCGTCACATAGGGGCCATCATGCTGGTTGCCGTCAAGATACGGGTCGCCGGACAGCACCGTATCCGTCCCCGACATCCCGGTGCTCACGACGATCAACCCGGACTCCTCGCCCATGGCCTCCACGGCATTGGTGACCAGGTTGACGACTACTTGCCGAACCTGGTTGCAGTCGGCATTGATGGCGGGAAGATCCGGGGATAGCCGGTAACTGATGGCCATCTTTCCAGACAGACCGATTTCTATCAGCGGGGTCATTCCTTTGATCAGGTCCGAAACATTCAATAGCTCGAGACGAACGGGCATGTGGCCCGTATAGGCCACTATCTGCATGGTAATGTTCTGTGCGCGCCGACAAGCATTGATGATCTGCTCCGCCCTCGCTTGTTCGGGCGATTCGACGGGCAGTTCCATCCGGATCAACTCAGCATTGCCAAGAACGGCGGCGAGGATATTGTTGAAATTGTGGGCAACCGCCCCGGCCATGCGCCCGAGACTTTCCATCTTTTGGCTCCAGAGGATGGAAGCCTCCACCTGCTTACGCGCACTGATATCCTCAACCATGCCGTCATAGCGGATCAGACATCCCTGCTGGTCAACGTAAGGAACCATGGTATTCCTGATCCACACTGTGGCGCCGTCGCGTCGAACGATACGATGTTCCATGGGGGGAATGATTTGCCCTTCGAGGATCTTGCCGACGGCGTTTTCCACCATTCCGCGGTCAGCGGGGTGAATCATCGAGTACCACAAGAACGGGTCGCGTTGGTAGTCCTCTTCACTGTACCCGGTAACGAAGAGGCAGGCTCCGTTGTGCCGGGTGGAAACCGCCTGGCCTTCTGAAACCTCCACGGAGTATGTATAGGTTGTGATCGCATTGAGCATGCGCCGGGCGCGTTCTTCACTTTCACGGATGGCCCCTTCCACCCGAAGGTGCTCGGCCTCGTCTTTCTCCAGTTCGGCATTGCGCTTTCGAAGGCTCGACAATTCCCGAATGAGTTGTTTTCGCGTCTTGTCCTCATCTTTCATCGCCCACTCCTGGATAAATGATCGAAGCTGTGCAGCTTACCCGGTGAAATCATAGCTTTTATACTATCCAGGTAAAAGTGGTCTTTCGTCAAGGCCTATCCCGCGCGGGCAACGTGAGACGATGCGTTTGACACGACATGAGCGCCCCAACAGACTCTCGGCATAAGGCCTTGAACTTCGAAAGGTCTACCTGTATGCTTAATGCCGGTGCAGTTTTGTGGATCGTATTATTTGGTGGCTAATAACGATTCTCCGAAGAGCGCCGCGGGAGATGCTCTGCATCTGAATCGCTCAGGTTGAAGAGGGCGTTGGGTTCCACTCCCCCGAAGGTCATCCTGTAGTACATTCGGAAATAGTGATTTTTAGGGATCGGCATGGGTCTCATCAGTCTTTACTTTGCCCTTTTTTTCCTCGTGGTGCTGCCGTTGAACTGGGCGCTTCGCACCACTGGGCGACTGTATCGTTTCTTCCTGCTCGGAGCATGCTATGTCTTCTACGGGTCTCAGAATCCGAAATTCCTTTTGCTGCTCATCCATTTCAGTTTCTGGACCTGGCTCCTGGGCCTGGGAATCTGCGAGGCTTGCAGGTCGTGGCTCCGAAAGGGATTGTTGACCTTCCATCTCGTCATCGGGATCGGGGGACTCCTGTTTTTCAAGTACTACGATCTTCTTTATGAATCCCTCAACCAGGCGTTCGGCTTCATCCGATTGGGAGCCTTGTTGCCGGATTTGGACCCGATCGTGCCGGTGGGAGTCTCTTTTTTCACCTTTCAGGGATTGTCGTACACCATCGATGTCTACCGAGACCAACAGCGCACCGTGAGAAGCCCTCTGGACATTTTCATTTTCATGGCGTTCTTCCCCACCGTCCTGAGCGGTCCCATCATGCGCGCGGCGAATTTCATCCCACAGATCGGCAAGATGCATCATGACATGAAATCGAGCAGCGACGGATTCATCCTGATTCTTATGGGGCTCGTCAAGAAGCTGGTGCTATCCTCCTATCTGTTCGAGCACGTTGTGCAGCCCGTCTTCCAGGCCCCTTACGATTATTCCTCCCTTTCCGTCGCGATTGGAGTGGTCGGGTATTCCATGCAGATATTGTGCGATTTTTCCGGTTACACCGATCTTGTGACAGGAATCGCCCTTCTGTTGGGATACTCCATTCCGCCTAATTTCAACCACCCGTATTCCGCCAGGAACCTCAAAGAATTCTGGCCTCGCTGGCATATGTCCCTTTCATCGTGGTTGAAGGACTACCTGTACATCCCTCTTGGGGGAAACCGTCGCGGACTGGTTCGCAAGTACTTCAACATCCTCATCACCATGACCCTGGGTGGTCTGTGGCACGGGGCGAACTGGAACTATTTGTTCTGGGGGGTCTTTCATGGCATGGGGCTGGTGGCCACCCACATGGCCTCAGATTTCCGCGGAAGGATCTCTCTTTTCCGCAACCGGGAAACACCTATCCGCCGAGCCAGGTGGGACTCCAGGACCGCCAGCACCATCACGGCCGTAGTCTCATGGCTATCGACTTTTGTTTTTTTGTTGATCGGGTGGATTTTTTTCGGGACGAAGAGCCTCGGCCAGGCCGCCGCGCTTCTCCATAGGATTTTTGATCTCGATCTTGTGGGGAAAGGCTTTTCCCACTATGTTACAGTTGCTGCACTGTGCATCATCGCTACGGTGCTTTTGCACGAGATCTTCCGGATAAGATTCAGGGAAGTTTTGAGCTGGTTTTTCCAAACGCTGCCTTTTGTCTTTCAGGTTGCGCTGCTGAGTCTCCTGATTGCCGTACTGCTGAGACTCGCGCCCGACGGTGTTCCTCAGTTTGTCTATTACCAGTTTTGACCTCGACATGCGGTTTGCCGCGATGGATCGAGGTCATCTCCTTTTCTTGTCGTTCTTCATGTTGGTGGTGTGATGAAGAGTGCTGTCGTTCATACGTCGCTAGTTTATTTTTTCTCTCTGCTGTTGGTTTGTCTCCTCAACATCGACAATGTCCTTTCCTGGTATGAAAACGGTGGCGAAGGACGGGAAGATGTTTTGAGATGGCTTGCGGCAGCGAAACGCATCCGCATGGAAACGGGAATCGGCCCATCCCTGGATCGGTTCGAGTGTGCTGCGGGGTTCATGTTTGAGGGATCATATAAGGACAAGAGCAAGTGCGATGGCGGCTCCCGACATTCAGCACACAACCCCGGAGGGGGGGGGACGCCCCATGTGAGGTCGGTACTTCCGGCGCCGGTTCGCGCTGGCGTCGGGGGCGCATCCCGGCGGGAGACGGGCGACCAGGTGGAAAACGGCCTTCTTTGGGCAAATGAACCCCCGGAAAAGTCTGAATCTCAGTTGATCGTAAAATCGGCGCTGACCGGGGGGAGCACCCGACTGGAGGGCAATCGAAAAGCCCCGTCTGAGGGGCTCCTGGCGGAAAAGAACAGCGAGATCAATGATCCCGCATCCTCGAAACGTCCCCGGGCAGAAGGGTCATACGATTCTCGGCCGGTGCACGCTGCCGCGAATGAACCGGCGGCGCCGGGAGAACGGCTGGCCTCCGTGAAGGACCTTACGGACTCGCCATCGGTGGGCGAACCGGCTCTTGTCGAGAAGACCATCGGGAACGCATCCGTCAGGTCCGGGCCTCGGTCTCTGCTTCTCGTGGGAGATTCCCTGGCCTACGGTCTCGCCATCTCTCTGGGGAAAGACATCAAACAACGGGATGGGACGGAATTGTCGTGTTTCTCCAAGGTATCGAGCGGTCTCCTCAATCCGAACGTCTTCAACTGGGAGAAGAACATCGGGACGCTCATCGATGAAGCGCAACCCCAATCGGTTTTGATCATGATGGGCGCAAACGACGCCAACAACCATATCCGGGATGGCGGCAAGCTGTGCATGGTGGAGACCCCCGAATGGGCCGATGCGTACGAAAAGAGAGTGCTGAATTTCCTGAATCTCGTCTCAGAAAGCAACACCCGCGTGTTTTGGATCGGAGTGCCGGTGGTTCGAGAGGAGTGGTTGCAGAAACGTATCGCGTTGGCCAACATGGCAGCGAAAAACGCCTGCGGCAGGATGGACAACTGCCGTTTCGTCGACACTCACGGCGCCCTTTGCGATGAACGGGGACACTACACGAATTATCTTAAGGAACCCAATGGAACCATCGTGAAGATTCGCGCCAAAGATGGAATCCACTTTACCGTTGCGGGAAGCAAATTCCTATCCAGGACGGTTCTGCCCAAGTTGGTCGGCGTTGGCGACGGGTCTCTTCGCGCGGAGAAGTGATCCGGACGGACATCGGGAGGAGAGCGTTCGGGGATAGCGGTCTGCATGGTGCCTCTACAGCAAAAGGGAGCGTTACAAAAGGTTCTGACGATGGCTTCCTTGAAACCAGCGAGCGTTGCGTTGTGGATTTCCATCGCGTTGTTGTGCATCCTTCTCCTCCCCTCCTCAATCTATCGGCTCAAACCTCCCGGACCCGGAGAGTGCCCCGTCGGCTCTCATCTGCGGCATTCGCTGCTCATCGTTGGCGACTCTCTTTCCGTGGCCGTGGGCGAGCAACTCGAACGGTATTTCGCAAGATACTCCAATTGCGTTGTCTTCCACAGGCTGGGGAAGGTATCGAGCGGTTTGGCTCGCCCGGAATTCTTCGATTGGGAGCAGAACCTGAAAGACCTGGTAGGCCGTCAGCAACCCGATATCGTGGCTATTATGCTCGGAGCGAACGACAACAAGCCGCTGAAGAAGGAGAATCTCACCATTGAGTTCGGCGCCTCGCCCTGGTGCCGCGAGTATGCGGCGAGGCTCCAACGGTTGTATGAGATCTGCCTGGACGGAAACCCCAAGGTGCGGGTCTTCTGGATTGGCGTTCCCATTATGGGAGATCCGGCCCTCACGCGGGATATGAAGACCATCAACAAGACGATCGAATCGTGGTGCCGGGACAAACCGGACTGTGAATACGTCAACACGTGGTCTGCGCTTGCGGACAGCGACGGACAGTATACCCAGTACCACCGGGACGAACAGACGGGGGAATCCCTCGCGATACGAGCCAAAGACGGAGTCCATCTTTCAGCCTATGGCGCCTGGATTCTGGCCGGAGTGACCATCGATTCCATCACGAAATATTGCGCTTTTGAGTGAAGCATCCTCAAGCGGCGGCGGACGGACGCATTCGGGACGGCGCGTTTCCGTCGATAGTCTGGAAGCAGAACTGCATGTATCAACGATCACCTGGAATGAATGCGTTCAAACGCGTTTCAGCGAGATTTTGAACGCCTCAAGGGTCAAAGAAAGTATGAAAGTATGGTTGGCATATCTGAGCCTGATCTCCCTGATCTCTCTGCATCCGTCGGGGAGTGCCCTTGCGGGTTTTCCATCCGCTTCCACCGCGGCTTCCGGTTCGACTCCGGAACATTCGGAGATGAGGTGGGACCGACGCCACATCCCGGATAGAGAGGACCTGGGAGACTCCTCCGTGCAAGCGGCATCGACGGTCCTTGCCGCCGCCTCGGCGAATTCCAGCCGGAAGGACGGGACGGTCTCCGGAAGAAAGCTGGAGCCAAAGCAAAGCGTCAGAGAGCAACCCACAAACGTCCGGAAGAAAGTCGAAAAGAAGAAGCGGACCGTTTCCGTGCATCCCGCCCGGAAGAAACACGTACGGATACGCCACGATCGGACGCCATCCCCCGCGCCCGGCCCCATCGGCCCCCCGGGAACTTCCCTCTCCGTTCTGGTGGTTGGCGACTCGTTGGCGGTCGGAGTCGGCATGACCCTGGACAGGGCACTGCAAAGCCAGGGCAAAGCGGTCGTCAGACAGATGGGTAGGACCTCCAGCGGATTGGAGTCTCTGGGCTTTTACAATTGGAATGGAGCGCTCAGGGAAGCTCTCGACCGGGAGAGATTCGATCTGGTCGTGGTCGTCATGGGCGCCAACGACTCCCACAATGCTTCCGGCTCCCTGGCCTGGGGCAAGCTCTATGAATCCCGGTTTTCGGAGTTCTTAAAGATCCCTGCAGAAAAGCGCATCAGGACTGTCGTCGTCGGGTTGCCTCCAATGAAAGCACCCGACTTTTGCCGACGCGTGCAGGTGGCCAATGACGCCATCCGAAACGCCTCGCACCTCTTTCCCGAAACCTGTGTCTACATCGATTCATTCAATCATTTTTTGGACGAGGGAGGCAATTTCACCGATTACATCACGGTAAATGGGGAATGGAAAAAGGTCCGTGCACGTGATGGTGTTCATTTCACCGGGACGGGATACCTCGAACTCAGCAAAATGGTGGCGAGGAACGCCGTTTACGGCAAGTAAGGCGCGCCGTAGCCAGTCATTGTCTATGAAACTATGGCGTCTCGCAGTCTGTCGAACTCAATCTCAATGGCCTCCAGCATAGGAACCATCACGCCGGGTTCTTCGCCCGCCGCCGCCCGCTCCAGTCGGAGCGCAGCTTTCTGCAGTGCGAGCGCGCCGAAGTTTCCCGCAGCGCCTTTCAAGGTATGCGCCTGGAGTCGAGTCAAAGACAAATCCCCCGCCGATACGGCCTGCTGAAGAATGCCGATTTGCCGCGGCACATCCAGCAGGAATATATCCGTCAACTCTGCAAGCATCATCTCATCGCCGCTCAAACGATCCAGGACCGCCGTGCGGTCGAAAACCGCCTCTTCATCGCACTGCGCCGTAGCCCGCCCCTTCCGTTTTGCGGCCAGGTCAGCCGAGAGCCATCGGGAAATGACTTCAGCCAATTCATTTGTTTGAACGGGCTTGGATACGTAGTCGTCCATGCCGGCATCCAGACACTTCTCTCTATCGCCTTTCATAGCGCTTGCTGTCATGGCGATAATGGGCACATCCCTTTTCAGAACTGAAGAAGCGGGAGAACGAATCCGCCTGGTGGCTTCCAGCCCGTCCATTTCAGGCATCTGCACATCCATGAGCACGAGGTCGTAGGGCACCTTCCTGAGCGCCTTGATCGCTTCCAACCCGTTGTCGGCCAGGTCGACGCGATAGCCCATTCTCTCCAGAATCTTCATGCCGAATTTCTGATTGATTACATTGTCTTCCACGAGAAGAACATGGATTTTCCGTCTCTCGTGTTCCGCGACGCTGTGCCTGGTGATGATTCCTCCGCCGGCTGGTTTGAGCGTTGGATGGCGGCCGATGACTGCCCGCAGACAGGCATGGAGCTGCGATCCTTTGACGGGTTTGGTCAGGTAACCGGCAAATCCCGCGTTTTCAAACCTGCTCGCATCCCCCCGGCTGCCGATGGACGTCAACATGATGAGTCCGGTAGATTGAAGCAGAGGCTCATCTTTGATTGTCCTGCCGAGAGTCTCTCCGTCCATCCCGGGTAAATGCATGTCCAGGATGGCGACACGGAAAGGATCACCTCCAGCCGCAGCCGCGCGCAGCCGTTCCAGGGCCGTCTCCGCATCGGGTGCTTCCTCATGGCGGCATTTCCAGTGTTCGAGCATGTTCGAAAGCACGCGGCGGTTTGTGAGGCTGCAATCCACTGACATCACCCGCACGCCATCGAGGTCCGGGAACACAACCCTCTCCCGCTCTCGTTCTCGGGGCTGCTTTTCCAGACTTGCGGTGAAACGGAACGTCGAGCCCACCCCTTCTTCGCTCTTGACCTCAATCCCTCCACCCATCATTTCAGCCAGTTGCCTGGAAATTGAAAGCCCGAGGCCGGTACCTCCAAATTTTCGACGGATAGAGGCGTCTGCCTGCGTGAAAGGCTGAAAGAGATAACCGAGTTTGTCCGAAGGGATGCCGATCCCGGTATCTCTCACGGCAAAACCGATCCCAACCGACAAGTCGTCATCCCGGTCCAAAGAGATGTGCACGGCGATTTCGCCCTTCCGGGTAAATTTAATGGAGTTGCCGATAAGGTTGGTCAGTACCTGGCGGATACGGCCGGGATCTCCCCGCAGCAACGAAGGAACATCGTGGTCGATCAGACAGGTAAGGTTGAGGCCCTTTTCATGCGCCCGCACGGCGAGAAGATCGCACAGATCTTCCAGTGTCACCCGAAGATCGAAATCGATCAGTTCGAGGTCGACCTTTCCCGCCTCGATCTTCGAAAAATCCAGGATGTCGTTGATTATGCCGAGGAGAGCATCCGCGCTGTTTTTCACCATTCCGGCATACTCGCGCTGCTCCGCGGTGAGATCCGTTTCCAGAAGAAGGCTGGTCATGCCGATGACGCCATTCATGGGCGTGCGGATCTCGTGGCTCATGTTGGCGAGGAATTCGCTTTTCGCCATGCTGGCGACTTCGGCCTGCACCGCCAACTGATTGGCGCGTTCGATGGCGGCTTCGAGCTGCAGGTTGATGCTCTCAGCCTCTTCCTTTGCTTCCAGGAGCGCCTTTTCCATGCGTTGACGTTCCGTAATATCCCGGAAGGTGATCACCACCCCGACGGACTCCCCCTGCACGCAAATGGGCGTATTGAGATACTCGACGGGAAACACGGACCCGTCTTTCCTGCAGAAAAATTCATCGGCTCTCCGGCCCGTTCCGTCGACACACAGTGAATCGTTGAGCTTGCATTCCTCTCTGGCGTGCAGACTCCCGTCCGGTTTCTTGCGGCGTACCGTTTCGCAATAGGATTGACCGACGAGTTCGGCAATATCCCATCCCGTCATGCTCGCTGCGGCGGGATTGACGAAGGTGACTTTTCCACCCAGATCGAGGCCCAGAATGCCTTCGCCCGCCGACGTCAGGATGAGTTCCATTTCCTGGCCGATTCGTTTGAAAGCAGCCTCCGCCTGTTTGCGCTCCAGGATCTCCTTCTGCAATGTGAATTCGGACGCACGCAACCTGCGATTCAAACGAAGAGTAGCCAGAAAGAGACCGGCCAGGATGAAAGCAACGCAGCAGGCGGAAACGAAGAACCACCAGTATCGGCTGAAAACCGCTGCGAGAGTAATTTCGTCAAGATCTTTGTGAATGCCCACGTGAAGCACCTTGAGGCACTCGTCGACGGAACCGTAGTCGAGGGGAACGGTCCAGCCGCCATACTCGCCCGCCAAAGCCGCCGGGCTGTTGTCACCCATTCCGAGAAGCGCGATGGCCACCTTCTCTGCCAGGGCGTTCGGGGTGTGCTCCAGTTTGGCAAGGGGCCACCGGGGATAGAGGCGAGTGCTGTGGGCATAGGGAAAATCCCCGTGTTCTCGTGGATCGATCGTCTTGAAAACGCCGGGCGCGACCTTGCCCGCACCCGTCATTTGTTCGAGAACGGACGTCGAGACAACGCCAGCATCGGCTTCCCCATCGCGCACCGCAAAAATCACCGCATCATGGGTTCCGAGAAACAACAGTTTCCTGAAATCCTGGTATGGATCGATGTCATGCTCCTTCAACTCCCGCCAGGCCGCCATCCATCCGCCGAAGGAAACCTCGGCGACGGCCACGAACGATTTACCCCTCAAATCCTGCAGGGATCCGATATCCGACCGGTCTGCCCTCGAAAGGATGACCCCTCCGAAGAGAGTCGAATATTGACCGGGCACTGCATCCTTCATGGTGGCCATGCAACTGGTCCCGTAGAGGGTCTGGAGTTCGACATAAATGGAGGGGTTCACAACGATGAAATCGACGGTCTCCTTTTGAACGCTCGGCACCGCCTGTTCGAACGTAAGCGGCACGATTTGAAAACGGGCGCCTTCGATACGGTCGTTCAGGTACTCCGCCGTCGGCGTCCAGGCACGGAGGCATTCTTCAGCGCCTCTCTTGGCGAGGACCCCTATCCGCACGGTCTTCTCGCCGGACTCCGCCGCAATCGCGGCATGGCCGGATCTATCAATGACTCGGGCGAAAACAAAAAGAGAAATAATCGAAACGAGCAGGAGGGCGGGGATCGGTTTGAGCATGACAATTGGCTCCTCTGAAATCAAATGGCTCTCATTGCCACGCGACAGCCGGAGAAAAACAGCTTCCCGATGAGTTGCCCTTTCGAGGCCATCACTGCCCTGCAATACGATGCAAATCCCTGAAACCGGCCCTCATTGGGGCCACAAGAATGTTGAATGCGCAAAACACAGCGTGGAAGTCTGAAAAGGCATCTCAAAGAAAAACCAGATATCAGATACTAAGCCATATGATTTCATTATTACTTCTACCGCAAAACCAGGCTTCTTTCAAGCTCTGTTGAGAGACGACAGTCACGCCATCGAGAACGGGCACGGCCCGTCCCCGCAGCTTCGTTTTCCGGCTTCGCGTCTTCGGGAATGGCAGGAGAAGAATCTATCGGAGAATGACCGCTGCCGGTCGAGAAACCAGCAACCGGCAGCATGCAGCATTGAGGATGGGAAAATGGCGTGGAACCGCATCGCCCCCCACGAGACGCATGACAATCATTCGCCGAGCGTTTCCAGGTAAGCGCTCAACGAATCCACATCACGGCAAGGCTCCATTTCCTCTCCCGATCGGAGTTCGCAAATCGCGACTTTTACCGGTTCGTCCAACGCCCCGGGCAGACCGTCCCCGCTCATGTCCGTGACAGTGATATAGGCCCGTTTCCCCTGGTGCTTGATCCATTTCACATACGACGCCTTCCCGGCGCAACTTGCCGAGACACGAAACCCCTGTTTTTCCATCGCCTCATCCACGTTCATCGCGTTTCATCTCCCTCTCCCACGGGGCATCAACCAGATCATCTCACCGTACCTATCTCCCGGACACATCAATGCACTGTTTTCCTCCACTTCGAACGGGACGCCGCGCCTTGAGAAATCCTGGCGGGCGTCCTCCCGCCGCGTGCGCGTCAGCGTCCTTTCCACTCCGGCTTTCTCCTTTCGAGAAAGGCCTTCACGCCCTCTTCGGCGTCTTCGGTGCTACAGAGCGCCGCGAACAATTCGCCGAGATAGTCGAGCGCCTGGTGGTAAGGGACATCCTGCATTCCGTAGATCCCGGCTTTGCCAATCTGTAGAGCCAGCGGGCTCTTGGCGGCCAACTTCGTCGCCAGCTCAAGGGTCGCCGCCTCCAATTGATCTTTCGGCACCACTTTGTTCACCAAACCCAACCTCTCGGCTTCGGCCGCCGTGATGATATCCCCGGTAAGGACCATCTCGAGGGTCTTCTTGCGGCCGAGCGAGCGCGCCAGCGGTGCAGCCGGCCCCAGGCAAATGAGACCCACGTTGATGGCGGTGGTGCCGAATTTGGCATCCTCCGACGCCACCGTAAGATCGCAGGCGAACGACAGACCCGAACCGTTGGCGAGAGCGAATCCTTTGACCGAAGCGATCACCGGCTTTTTCATCTTGGAAATGGTATGATTGTGCTCATCCATCAATCGAATGAACTCACGGTACTCCTTGTTGCTCTTGCCCTTGAATTCCGCAAGAGAAATTCCAGTGGAAAAATGCTTTCCTATAGCCCTGATCACCACGACTCGAACCTCTGGATCGTTCTCCATTTCCCAGAGGGCGTCATTCAACTCCCGCGCAAAGGGTATGTTGAATGTGTTCATCTCTTCCGGACGATTGAGAGTGATGAAACCGATGAGATCCTGCTTGTCCACCAGAACGTTGGTATAGCCCATGATGCGTCTCCTTTGCCTCCTGCTTTGTCAGGATAAGAAAATACCAGGTTTGTTCGGACAATTACCCCTCTCTCCTCAGGTACCGGATGTAAAGATGCAGTTGCGAGACGGTCTGTTTCCAAATGGCAGGATCCTTGCTCGACGCATACAGCGGCGCGGCCCCGTTAAGAGAAATAACGATGAAATTTGCAACGTCGCAAAGGTTCAGGCCATCTCGCAGCATCCCCCTACATTCCGCTTCCCCCAGCCACACGCACAGTAGATCGGAGAACCTTTTGAAACCTTTCAGGACACGCTCGCTCATGATCGAGGACTGCCCGGAGAATTCGGCCAGTGAGTTGAGCAAGAAACAGCCCCCCGCGAAAAGATCCGCTCCCAGGTAATTCTTCATGCTGTTTTCTATTACCTTCTCAATTCGTTCGAGCGGATCGGGAATGTCGCGCACGCCATCGAACACGATGCCCTTCCACATCCTCACGCATTCGTCATAAACCGCATGCCAGATGTCTTCTTTGCTCCGAAAATGGCCGTAGAGGCCCCCTTTGGTAAGACCGGTCGATTTGAGGATATCGGCAATCGACGTGTGAAAGTACCCTTTTACTGAGAAGAGTTGCATGGACTCATTGATGATGTTCTGCCTGGTGATGTTTCCCTTGGTGGCCACGAAGGATCCCCTGCTCTATAATGTACCGTCCGGTTGGTATTTTCTTATGATGATTCCCGCTTTTCGTCAAGCATTTTTTGACGGTAGCAAACGAATTCTACCGTGATCCCTCCAGGCAGGCCGCGTTCCCTTCAAACGAACCAACAGGGAAATGACTTGCCGCCTCCGGTTCAAATGGATTATCATCCGTGGATCGTTTACGGCCTCAGGCGCAATCCGGGAAACTTTTTCCATAATTTGGGGAGAAAAATGAAGACAGAAGAATCAAATCCGATCGTGGTCATGGAGACATCCGAGGGAACAGTCAAGATTGAGCTTTGGGCCGACAGGGCACCCGGCACCGTTGCCAATTTCCTGCGTTACGTGGATGAAGGGTTTTACAACGGCACCATTTTCCACAGGGTCATCGCTGATTTCATGATCCAGGGCGGCGGGTTCACCCCCGACATGAAGCAAAAGAAACCCCGCGATTCCATAAAAAACGAAGCCGCCCCCGAGCTCAAGAACGAACGGGGCACTCTCGCCATGGCGAGGACCAACCTGGTCCATAGCGCGACTTCGCAGTTTTTCATCAACGTGGTGGACAATGCTTTCCTCAATCAGAAAAACAAGACGCCGACGGGGTTCGGCTACGCCGTATTTGGAAAAGTCGTCGAAGGAATGGACGTGGTGGACCGCATAAGGGAAGTGAAAACCATTTCATACGGCCAGCATGAAAATGTGCCGGCCTCACCGGTTCTCATCACCGGCATCCAACGTTTCAGCGAGGAATAGACGCCGGGCGTCCCGGTCCGGCTGCCCGAATGCGAGCAGGCTCATGGGCCTGCTCGAACGCCGTTCGGCTGTTTCGCTTCGTCCCACAATTCCTCATGTAGTAAGGGATCGAGTTATTTCCATCGATCGATCCCCGAAACTGCAACCCTTTCTCTCGAGTGAGTCAATACCCCCATGCCAAAGAGGATGAAGCGGATATCGCAGAGGGCCGGGCTTCCACCCGGCGCGCTCGTCTACACCGGGCAGAGACAGTCCGAAGAGTCACGGATCACTCTCATCGAATACGGGGAGAAATTCTTCGAGGAACGAGAAACCGCGTCTGTCGAGGATTGTCTGATCCAGGAGGACAGGCCCACCGTCAGGTGGATCGCCGTCACGGGCATCCACCAGGTTGACAACGTGGCCCGGCTCGGTCAACATTTCAACATCCATCCCCTCATACTGGAAGACATATTCAATACGGAACAGAGACCGAAGATTGAAGACCTGGGCGACTATATTTACCTCCTTGTCAAGCACCTGGTGTACGAAGAGAAAAGCGGAGGGACATCCATCGAGCAGTTGAGCCTCATCCTCGGCCCGGACTATGTCCTCTCTTTCCAGGAAACGGATCGCGGCGCATTCGGCCCCGTCATCGATCGGCTCAGAACCGAAAGCGCCCGCATCAGGAAGAGAGGAGCCGATTTCCTCGCTTATGCCCTTCTGGATTTGGTCGTGGACAATTACTTCGTTGTACTCGAAAAGCTTGGGGACAGGATCGAATCGTTGGAAGAGGATCTCACTGAGAATCCCAACCAGGTACTCTTGCGACGGATTCACGACCTGAGGCGGGATATGACTCAGGTGAGAAGATCCGTCTGGCCGTTGCGGGAAGCCATCGTAGCCCTCGAAAGGAGAGAATCCGATCTCGTCAAAGACGCCACGGTGCTCTACCTGAGAGACGTCTACGACCATACCGTGCAGGTGATCGACACCATCGAAACATTCCGCGATACGCTCACCGGCATGCTCGACCTCTACCTTTCGAGCGTGAGTTACCGGTTGAACGGCGTCATGAAGGTGCTCACCATCATAGCCACCATCTTCATGCCTCTCACCTTCATCGCCGGGGTCTATGGCATGAACTTCAAATACATGCCGGAGCTCGAATGGGACTGGGGATATCCCGCCGTGCTGCTCGTGATGCTCCTCATCGCCCTATCGATGCTCATTTATTTCAGGGTGAAAAAGTGGATTTGATCCGATAAATCCATGGTCCAGGGGTGAGGACGTGATGAGGCGCCGCCGACATGGCACGTAGTCGGCACGACGTCAACATACAGCCAGGCTCGACCCCCTTTATCCTGAGGGCCGCCGTACAGCAAACCAGCCACCGAAATGCAATCGGTCCAGCCAGTTGCATAATTGTTTCAGTATGTTATCTTCACCCTGAACCAGCAGTTACAACTCCTCTACCCGGTTGCATTTCCGCTTGCCCCAAAACCGCCGCGCCGCCTCAACCCCATGTGTATGACCGCCCGGAGCGAGACATTCAATTTGCGATATGATTTGAAGAAGTTGTGGATTTCAGAAGTTCGTTTTTTTAAGGATTAGGAGAGGTATGTTGACCCTTTCATTCGCCCGAGCGGTCCTCAATGGTTGAGACTTCTCTAAGCATTATGGCATTTTTTGAGTGGGAATTGTCGCAGTATTCTTACTTTCACCAACCGTTCACCTCATCAATTAAGGTGCGCCTGCAATGAAAGGACACACCATGCTCCGTCCATTTTTTGCCCACACCGGCTTCCTCTCTAGCCATTGTCAATATATTTGGCTCCATTCGCCCTCGCCTTGGAAGCCAACGTGCCTCTTTTCAGGCATGTTAAGCACACATTGAACCTTTGTCTCATATGGCTTTATAAAAATGGCAAACTCAGGAGACTTTATTCGACCCTATTTATCATCATCCTCGTATTCAATTCCAGCTAATTTTCTTTCATATGTAATTAATATACTCGTGATTTCAGGATCCCCTATTCGTTTCTCAGCTCCTCTCAAGTTATTCAATGCTTCATCAAAATATTCAAGATTTCCTGTCATTTTAAAGTATTCAAACCCAACATCGCAGTATGTTCTTAATATATCTTTATTTTCAGGATGCAACTCTATAGCAATTAACACCTGGTCCCAAGCTTTTTGCAATATTGCTATCCTATCCTCAGGAAGTATGCCTAGCGAATTTTGTGCCCTTGATAACATAAGAATTATTTTATATCGCCTTACAGGACTATCTAATCTAAAATCATTTTCAAACAATCTTATTTCCGTTTCTGCCTTATCAAATTCGTTTAATTCAATTAAGTTGCGAATTAACCTGTGACGAGGAATTCTTTCGCCTGGTGCCGTGGATATGAGTTTTCTTAAGAGTCTGTTCCTCCTTTGCTTATCTGGAAATCTGCTAATTCCAGTATGAAAACCACATAATTGCCTGATAGTACGAACTTCGATATCATACGTTGGTAGAATATTATCGATGACAGTCTCTATCAGCTTGTAAAACTCATTTTCATCAGACATTTTATATTTGGTTATAATATCCGTTATGACCGGATGCCTACCTTTCCAACCATAAATTCCTTCTCTTTCGCTCACTGTGTACTCGTGGATTATATCTACCAAATTTGTGAGTGATGCTCGAACTTCAGCTGCCGGAATTCCTAGCAGTCGTATAACAAGCTGCCTATGTACCATAATCCCAGCACTTTCCATTGCCGATACAAGTCTATATATATCTCTGTATTTTGGCTCAAGTTCAGCATATTCACGCAACACGATATCATCAAATTTTTCAGAGGCGAATATATTTTTCAGGCAAACAAACGTATCCGATTCGCATTTTGCTATTAGCCTTCTTTTTCGTTCGGTCCGGGAAAATCCTATAAAGCTATTTTCCACCAAAAGGCGTATGTCCGGTGATGTATCAACTAAGGTAAGCAAATTCTCTACCTCAGATTCATCTAATTTTTTTAATAGAAACTCGCGCCCATTCCTAAAAATATTTGGCGTCTTTATTCTAGGATACCATTGATTTCTAGCTGATGTTACAAGTAGCTTCAAATTGGTAGTCCCATCAGAGACCAATAGATCGATTAGATTATTTAGTTCATATAGATGTGAATGAGCATCGTCAATGAATAATACTCCTTTCTTCTCCTTAGAATGCATTCCACGTGCAACGTTTCTCCACATCTCATATTGCAATGTATGTTCATTTTTGTGTTCCCAGCAATCAAATTGTTTTTTGTGAAGACATAGCATGATCTGACGAGCAAAAGTTGTTTTGCCTATACCACTTGCGCCTAAAATGACCGTACAAAGCATGCCGTTTTCAATTTCTGTTTCAACTTCACTTAACAACGTTCTCTCGAAAGTAATTTGGGCTTGGATATCAGCATAACTTGCAGACCAGCCTTGATACATCGCGCTTGCATTTTTCTCATGGCATCTGATTTCGTGGTCAACATCTATAGTAACTGCATTTAATGTCGGAGCAATATCTAGTGGATTATCAGCAAAAGAATAGCATATTTTAACCGGCTCACACTTTTTGCTTAACTCAATAAAAAAGTCATCGAGTCCACCAAAAGACACCTTGATACCTCTTTTTTCGTATAAAATAGAACGATTTTGATCAGCAGAAAAAAGCAATAGATTGATAGAAAATGGATTATATATTTTATTGTTTATATTTATAGATCTGTTAACGATATCCTTAATGTGCGGATCTGATAACGAATAGCCAATGATGATTAAGTTTGCTCCTGATAAATCGTTACTAAATGAGCTAAACAATGCCTCCCTGTAATCAATAGTATTATCGTAATCCGATTCAGTTATAATAATTCTACCATTGCTACCATCACTAATATCCTTATCAATCGTTCCATGAAGTTTGAATAATTTTATTGCCTCTGGAATGGACTTTACCGTGAAGTCAAAATTAGATGAATAAACAATTATTGGTGTGTTCTTTCGTTGATAGGACTGCTCAATAAGGTGGTCATAATTCGTTGTGTATATATTTTTCCAATTGTATAATGGAAGATTTAATAAGCTACCAGTTACACTGGGCAATCTAAAAAGCTCTCTAATACAGGCGATTAGAGCCGGTCTTCCTCTCTTTTCCTCTGCAAGACTAGCTATTTCACTAAGATTGAAACCATTTGAATCCAACTCGAATTTTTGTGATATATGAGATATAATTTTATCTACACTCGGGGCTCCTGATGGCAAAGATGAGCCTGCACCAAAGAATAAAACGGTGTTATGAGGCTCAATTCTCCCGATCATATTTGAGAGTGGGATGCTCATATACTTTTTCCCTGTGCTTTGAGGAAAATGGTTATCATGGCTGGACAATTATACGGTGCACAAAACAAGAGACGGAAACTATCTTTTTTCTATAACGAAGCTGCAAAACCTTCCTTCATACTGAAATTAGGATTGTGCCTGTTCTATAGATATCATTTGGTTTTTGCATAAAGCATATTCGCTTGTTACACTCCTATAGCCTATTAAAAGTAAATGGCAGCATAATATGAAACATCGGAGATTCGTAAATGGGTGGTGAGGGATTTGACGTATTCATTCTCAATGGCAAATTAACGTCGCGATTTCTCAGCATTTGACTCACAGGTGAATTTCAAAGAACCAGGAGACAGAAAGTATAATACACCCAGAAGGAATCCATTGACAAATTCTTTTTCGGAGGTTTTGAGCATTTGGCTCGAATGGGAGACAGAGTGGGCAATGATGCGAGGACTCGCGCAAAACGGCAAAAACAGGCTGCATGTCGGGCACCTTCGTCCCCAAAATACCACGGCATTTGCATATTATAAAGGACTTACAGGCTCAATCGTAGCGGAAGATTGTCGGTGGAAATGCCACACCTTGCCACTGGTTAACTTTGCAGTTTTTCAAGATATGATTTTCTCATGGAATCTCATCCCCGGAGCGGAGAAGGACGGATCTCAATCCCTGTACTCGTTCGGGGGGCACGAAATTTCAGGGAACCTTATGCGTTTCCAGCAGGTGGACAATATGTTGTCTCCTGCTGCACGGCGCACTTGAATTGAACGGCTTTCCGGAAGCAATCGCCCCGTACGGAGATACGATCACGGCATGGTCTGTCATGGGGCGAGCGGGGTCTACCCAGTTTTGAACAAATCCATGGCCGCGACGCCGCCAGGCGCGCAATCCAAAGGGCTTGCCGCACGGGATGCTCATGCATGCCCGCTTTCATTCCTTCCTCTGTTTTATCCTGGCGTAGGCTTCCCGCATCGCGCTTGTTAGCGTATCGATGTCCACCGGTTTTTCAAGATAGGCGGAGGCCCCCATCTCCATGCATAAATTCTCTATTTCCTTCGATCCATGTCCCGTGAGCACGATGACCTCCACGTTCGGGTGCTCCCTTTTCACCCGCCGCAACACTTCGAGGCCATCGACTCCCGGCATCTTGAGGTCCAGCACCATCACGTCCGGTTCTTCCTCATCCACGAAAGTGAGCGCTTCGTCACCACCGTACACCACCGCCGTGCCGAGGTCCCTCATTTGCAGACGCTCCGAGAGGGTCTCGACGAACTCCCTCTCATCGTCCACCAGCAGCACTTTGGAAGGCAGCGGCATATCGAAGTCGAATTTGCGATAGATGTCCGTCTGATAGTAGCCCGATCCGACCCTGGTCTCGACTCCCCGAACTCCGGGAACCTTGCCGACGAGTTCCTTCAGCTCCTCCTCAAGGGAGGACAGCATTAAGACGTGTTTGTTGATGGTGACCTGGACGATGCCGTCTTTTGCCGATATGGATACATCGTGTCCTTCTCTTGCGAGTCTCAGATCCACTTCCGCAGCGAGCACGAAATCTTCCACCGCTCTCTTCGATTGATCCGTCACCCTGAGGATGTCCTTGCGGACGTTTTCCATGATGAGCGCCGCCGCGGAACTGACGCTGTGTTTATCCATCGGGATCAGCATGTCGTAGAGTTCCGGGGCCCACGGGTCTCTTTTGTTGTGTACGTGTTCGACCCAGACGACGCGGCTTTCATTGTCGCGGTGAATCCTCTTCAGCGCGTCCTTCTCCGTGAGGCCGTCCATTGTTAAAGCGGCGCTGAGGCGATACTTGATGTCGGCTATGAGGCACACCTTCAGAACGTGGGATATGTCCCGTGGCACGAGGTGACTGAGAAAACCCGCCAGCAGCAGGTTGTCCCCTCTCAGGAGTTTGGCCAGGGCAACCTTGAGGCAAGCAAGGGAACGCTCTCTTTCATGTGTGAATTTGTTGAAAACGGACGTCTTGCCCGTGATGGCCCTGACAAACTTGTTTTCTTCGATTTTGAACCTCTTTGCGGCGTCTCCGATCACAACCGAGTCGTTCGCCAACTCGTATCCGAGTTCTTCGCCGACAGTCCGGGCAACGTCTTCGCCGTGGCAATAGACGCCGGTGAAAAGAGTGATGACAGACATGGCATTCCTTCCTTCGCAGCAATTAAAGAGGAACGTTCATTCATTCAGGAAACACACCGTCGTGAGAGGGCATCGCTCTTCGGGGCACATTGTATGAGCCCTGGCATGGATGGCCTCGACGGCCTTGCGCCGCGAGGAAAAGATATTCTCCTCGCCGATCTTTTCGTATAGATGCGTTCGTTTCATGACCGCAAGAACATTCTCGTTCACCCCGCTGAAGGAGATGTCGTATCCCCCGCTTCTCAGGCGATCCACTATGAGGGAGAGCATCTCCTCACCCGATGCGTCCATGTCGTTGATGCCGTTCGAGACAACGAGAATGTGCTTGAGTTCGGGTTTTTCCATCAGGAGATCGGAAATGTAGTCCTCGAGGTAACCGGCGTTGGCATAAAAGAGCTGGCCGTCGAATCGCACCATGGCGATGTGGCGGCATTCCTTCAACCCGAACTCCCTCGCGCTGCGATAGGAGAAATCCCGGTACATGGCGAGCGTCGTCACCTTGGGCCGCATGCTCTTGTAGAGGAACATGCCCAGTGAGAGCACGACTCCGATCATGATTCCCTTGTCCAGGTGCGGCGCGGTGATGAGCGTGGCCAGGAAGGTGATGACAGAAAAGAGCCCGTCATACCACTGGGCCTTCCATGCATGGATGAAGCCGGAGACGTTCAGGAGGCCGATGACCGCCATCATGATGACCGCAGCCAGGACGGACTGCGGGAGATGATACAGCAATGGGGTGAAAAAAAGGAGTGTGACGCCGACGGTCAGGCTCGTGAAGACGCTGGAGAGCCCCGTTGCCGCTCCGGCCTGGAGATTAACGGCCGACCGGGAGAACGATCCGGAAACGGGAAAACTCTTCGCCATGGCCCCCACCATGTTGGCGATTCCCTGCCCGATGAGTTCCTGGTTCGGATCGAGCCGTTGCCCCGTCTTTGCCGCCATGGCCTTGGCGATGGAAATGGCTTCCATGAACCCGAGCAGGGATATGATCGCCGCTATGGGCAGCAGATGGACCACGGCCTTGACATCGACTTTCGGGATGGAAAAGGCGGGCAGCCCTTTGGGTATTTCACCCACAACGCTCCCTCCGCCTCTCACGGAGAGAGCCTTCACATCCAACGGCCTGTTCCCGACCTGTAGACGCCACGTACGCCCGTCGCTCCCGGCGCCGGGGGGCGCTTCTCCGCGCGCGTAGAAGGTCAGTCCGCCGACCGGCTGGACAACCGCGGTCAATAGACAGCCGCGGAGTTCCGCACGATATTTGCGGGCTTCTTCTTTGAGTCCCTCCATCTTGAGGGTGATCAATTCGGATTCGTGCAGAAGATCCGACGCCTCACTCGAATGAGTCCCATGCTTTTCCTCCGCTTCCGCAATTTTCGACGTCAGTTCCGTACGCGCCGCCGCCAGTCGACCGTTCTCTCCCACGGTGGAATTGAAATTCGTGATGACTTTTCTCACAGCCTCCGATGAAATGGATTCCATGGGAACCTTCCTGTTGTGTTCATACCCCGTCGCCCAGGAGATGAGTGTCGTCACGACGACGGCTGCCAGGACGTAAGGTATTCGTTTGTCCAGGCGACGAAGGCCGTACATGATCGCGAAGGCCAGGATGCCGAGCCCCAGCGTTGGCCAATCGGTGTAGACGAACGCCGCCTTTATGACCCGGTAAACCGTCTCATAGTGGTGTTCGGCCTCGTCGACATAGACGTCGAACATCTTGGAGAGTTGGGAAGTGGCGATAATCAGCGCGCCCGCGTTTGTAAACCCGTTCACCACGGGATGCGAGAGAAAATTGACCACGAGTCCCAACCTCAAAACCCCCAGCAGGAACTGAAAGAGCCCCACGATCAATGCAAGCAGGATCGCATAGGCGACGAATGCGTCGCTGCCGGCTGTCGCCAGCGGCCCCAGCGCCGCCGACGTCATCAGCGACACGATGGCCACCGGCCCGGTCGCCAGTTGCCTGCTCGAACCGAAAAGAGCCGCCAGAAGAGGCGGAATCAGCGAGGCGTACAGACCGTAGTAAACCGGCATTCCGGCCAACTGCGCATAGGCCATGGACTGCGGAATGAGAATCAACGCCACGGTCACCCCGGCCAAGAGATCCACTCTCACCACATCCGGATTCACATTTTTGATCCAAACCAAAAATGGGAAGATTCGTTTGACCATAAAACCCACCTGCCCCGTCGAAGCCATCAGAGGATCGCATCCGCCCGATGACCCATCGCTAGAGAATCTGTAAGCCCCGCGCCATCGTGGACCGCCGCGTCCCCTTCGCCCGTGACGATCCGTAGCGCGTATTCCGGCGGCAGTGCGTCGCTCTGATACTCGCATGGATGCTGCCGGCCACAAGCGGAAATGGTCCTGGCGCAATACTGGAAATGATCCGACTACAGAACGATCGTGGAGAGAAGAGAAGGAACTTCCGGAAGTTTCAACCAACGAACGGGGTCCGAACCATCACAATCACTTATCCTGGCGCGAACTTAAGAATTTTGGACCGAACTGTCAAAGAGAAAAATTTCTCATGTGCAGAAGCAGTGGGAAAAGCGGCCGATAGTCTGCTTATCGCAATTCTTGCGGAAGCGAAAATCCGGCTTTTTAGGCGATTTTCCGGACCCTGGCCTTCGCCGGGGGCGAAGGGAGAAGAATCCTTGCAGCATCCTCTTGAGCGGGGCAGGAAAAATTTCCTGCCCCGCTTCCGTCAGGCGGACAGCCTCATGGGCATCCGAGGCTGGGCACATATGCCGTCACAACTATTGAATAGCGGGTTGCTGTTGCTGTTTCTTCTTCTCTCCTTGCTGGGATTGCTGCCCCTGCTGCGCGGGTTTTCCTGGAGACTGCGCCGGTGCCGGCGCCGGCGCTTTGGGCATCTGCACCTGAGGTTTCGCAGACTCCTTTACGGCGGGTTTCAATTCCGGCGCCGCAGACTTGGGTTGCGTCTGCACGGACGACTTGGGCGCCTGCATCTGCGACTTCGGAGTCTCCTGCACGGGCGTCCTCACCTGGCCGGGCTGCCTCACCGATTCAGATGGGCGCAAACTCTCCGAAGGGGATTTCAGCCCTTTGCCCTGATCTGCAGGACGCGCCGGAAGGCTGCTCCCGGAAGGCTGAAATTGCTGCCCGGGCCGTGACGGCTGTTGCGTTTCTGCGGGCGACACGGGAGTCGTCGGTTTTCCGGCAGGAGCTATGTTTCTCCCCGCTGGCGATTGCACCGGCTGTTCGGAAGGTTTGACTTCCTTGCCCGGCTTTGTGGACGTGCCCGGTTGGACGGAAGGCGTCACTGTTCCAGGCCGTGTCGGCGCCTGCAAGCCCTTCCCTTCACCCGCTTTTCCAGGAGTCGCGGGCTGAAGTTCCTTGCCAACCCCCGATTGGCCCGGCTGGACGGAAGGCGTCACTGTTCCAGGCCGTGTCGGCGCCTGTAAGCCCTTCCCTTCACCCGCTTTTCCAGGAGTCGCGGGCTGAAGTTCCTTGCCAACCCCCGATTGGCCCGGTTGGACGGAAGGCGTCACTGTTCCAGGCCGTGTCGGCGCCTGCAAGCCCTTCCCTTCACCCGCTTTTCCAGGAGTCGCGGGCTGAAGTTCCTTGCCAACCCCCGATTGGCCCGGTTGCATGGTGGGCTTCACGTCCATCTTGCCCGCGGGCCCCGCAGGGGAGGTCACGGCACCCGGAACCGTTCTTACCTCTGCCGGCTTCACTTTCGTCTTCATATCCTGCTGTTGGAACTTCACCTGGCCGGCAGGCTTATTCACCTCAGAGGTCGGGACGATCTTGCTCGTCACCTTCGGACGTTCCACAACCGCAGCTTTGACCGGCGTACCGACCTTCGCATTGGCGACGTTCCGTTCGAGCGTTTTGGCGTTCACGGTCGTAGCCTGCTTCGCAATTTGCTCGTTACGTTCAATTCTGACCATTGCGGTCTGGTGGGGCTTTCTTGCAACATTCACGTCGGTAAAGTTGTACCTGTTCCGATTCTTGTCGTAGCCCCGGACGATCGTGTTGTTCACCACCGGAGCAGACCGATAGTTGTTGATGATCGTCGTTTTGTTGACATTGACGACTCTGACGCTCGTATAATTGTTCACCCCGTAAAAGGCTCTCTGGGGAACCACGACGGCATGATTCACGTACGCAAGGGTAGCGACAGTAACGCCAACCACTGCGGCCGTCCCGATAATCGTTGCGGCTGGCCCCCACGCGTGATGGGCGTAATAGGGCTCGCTTGGCGCCAGAGGAACCCAACCCACATCCGCACCGGATCCGATCCAGGCAACGCGCCCCGGATACCAGGGAACCGGGGCGACCACTCCCGTTGCGACCACGGGCGGCGCCCAAAACCAGGCGTTGCCCACCATCACCCAGTTGCCGTAATGATGGGTGCAATACCCGAAAGATTCGGCGGGAACCCAGGTGTTGTCCCCGTAGTATTCGGTCCACCTGCCGTTGGTAAATGGAGCCCACCCGGCAGCCACGGTCGTGGGCCGCCACATGTTGCGGTATTCACCGTTGTATTGGACCCTCTCCCACCTGCCGTTTTCCTCCAAGGCATAGGCATCGTCCGCCAGGGCCGGAGGCAGGTATTTCGTCGTCTCGCCCTTCACACTGAGCCTCTTCGCCCACAGGCTGTCTCGGCCCGCGTTCCAGTCATCCCAATCGGCATCCACATTCCCTTCGCCAGCCGCCACCTGGTTACTGTCGGCAACAACGGACGACGATCCTGGATTGACTTGATATCTGGCGTCTCCATTCGAATGGAAGAAATCGACCTGGCCGCTCAACGCGATCACTTCGAGAGACGAATCCCCGACGTACAGATCGAAGCTGGACCCGGGCTGAGCGAGCACGTACCCGTAGGGAGCAGAAGCCTTGATCACCGCATCCCCGCTTCTGTTATAGAACCGCGCAACGCCTGAAGCCACGTCCACCTCGGTCACATCCTGCTTCAGCGCGATCAACTGAACCTGCGTAACGGCGCCAATCCTCACCCAGGTGTTGTTGGGCATTACGAACTCCGCTCTCCCGCCTTCGCTGGAGTATAGCGCGTCGTCCATTCCAAACGGGGCGTCCTTCACGACCGCCACCCAGTCCTTCTCGTCCGGAACGAAACGCAACAACTGCCCATCCACCTGCGAGATACGCCCGACGAGGATTTCACCCTGCGCGCCGGCCTGCGGGGCGGAGCCGACGAGCGGCGCAACGATGGCCAGAAAGGCGAACAACCACAATACCCTGTTATTTTTCCTCATCTTCTTCCCCTTGTCCCAATTGCATCCATCCATAGAACTGTCAAACCACCATTCCCACGTTCACAATCACTATAACCCGCTCCCCATCCTATGCTTCCACGATCGAGACCCCGCCCTCCCCCGCCGACAATGGACGATCGAGTCGGCTACACGGACAAGTGCGCTTCCTCCGTGCAGCAATAACCGTTCCAGCGCCGCAATTCCCTTCAACCGCACCCGCATGACGAGAAACCAAACCATTTTGCACGCGAAAAAATCCCTTTCGGTTACCATTTCTGCCCATCCGGTTACGTTTCTTGCGCACCTCGGGGTTGCAAGCTCACGCCAGGTTTTGTAGCGATCCCCCCGAGTCCGTGGCGGCCGCGGCGAAGAATTCACGAAATACGGGCATAATCGCGAATTCCGGAGAATTCGCCTGTCCCTCATAAGGGGAGAACGTCATCTACACGGAGTAAAGAGGAGGGGCAGGCTGTCCGCCACGAGAAAACCCCGAGGAGTTGGGCAGACTCTTTCTCCGGCAATCTCGATCAACCCGGACTCCTCCAGTTGACGCAGGGTATCCGCAGCCCCTCCGGCGCAAGCAAGGAGTTCCGCAGTCACCCCGTTTCTGGTCCGGAACCCGAGCATAAGCGATTCCAGAACGATCTGGTCTTCGTCGAGTTCCTCGAAACCTTCAACCGGCTTCCCCCCGGCCGAGATGGTCGAGCAATAGTTTTCCACGGACCGCACGTTCCACCATCGCCGCCCGCCGAGAAACGAGTGGGCGGCGGGGCCGAGGCCCAGGTAGGGAACATGACTCCAGTACTTGCAGTTGTGGCGGGAGAAGCGGTCCCTGCCCCTCGCGAAGTTCGAGACTTCGTAGTGGGTGTACCCCCGTTCTTCGAGAAAAGCGGAGGTGGCAAGGAAAAGGGACCTCTGCTCCTCTTCCCCGGGAACCCGCAGCCGCCTTTCGGCGCTTTCCGCCGCAAAGGGCGTTCCCTCCTCAATCGTCAACTGGTAGCAGGACAGGTGATCGGGAGCGAATCGAAGGGCACGATCGAGGGTTTTCAGCCAACCGTCCTGGTTCTGCCCCTCCAGGCCGAACATGAGGTCGATCCCGACGTTATCGAAGCCTGAGGACCGTACGACGTCAAGCACCTTCTCCGCCTGCTTTGCGGTGTGCCTCCGTCCCAGCCGGGCCAACTCTCCTTCGTCGAATGACTGAACCCCAATACTGATCCGATTGACGCCAAGATCGCGCAGGAGTGAAACCTTGCTTTCGGTCACGTCGTCGGGGTTCGCTTCCAGGGTGATTTCAGAATCCGGGAGGAACGTGAATCGATCGTGCACACACTCCATCAGAGTGGCAAGATCGCGTTCCGGTAGGACGCTGGGGGTACCTCCCCCCAGGTAGAGCGAATCGAAAGGCTTGAACTCATGGCGGTAAAGAAGCGCCTCTTCCCGCAGGGCGTCCAGCCAGCGAGGGATTCCCGAAAGATCGATGGACGAATAGAATCCGCAGTAGTGACACTTCGTTTTGCAGAAGGGAACGTGAACGTAGAGACCTGGATTCTCGCCGCTATTCATTGTCCGTCTTCAACACTGCAACGAACGCGCTCTGGGGGATCATCACCGCTCCCACCATCTTCATCCTCTTTTTGCCCTTTTTCTGTTTTTCGAGGAGTTTCCGCTTTCGGGAGATGTCTCCACCGTAGCACTTGGCGGTCACATCCTTCCGGAACGGGGTGACCGTGGACCGGGAGATGATCTTTCCCCCGATGGCCCCCTGGATCGCAATTTTGAACTGGTGACGCGGAATTTCCTCCTTCAGCCGGTCGCAGACCTGCACTCCCCATTCCCGGGCCCTTTCCTTGTGCACGATGAGCGAAAGCGCGTCCACCTTCTCGCCGTTCACCAGTATGTCTAGTTTGACCAGGTCGCTTTCCCGATAATCGATGAGGTCGTAATCGAACGAGCCATATCCCTGGGTGACCGTCTTCAGTTTGTCGTAAAAATCGAAGACGACCTCGGCGAGGGGCATGTCGAAAATGACTTCCACCCGGCCGGGAGAGGGATAATTGAAGCGGGGATTCTCCGCCCTCTTGTCCAGGCAGAGCTTCATCACCGCGCCCATGTAACGCTCGGGCATGATGACGGTGGCCTTGATGTAGGGTTCCGTCGAACTCTTTATGGCGAGCGGGTCGGGATAGTACTGGGGATTATCCACCGTCAGGGCGCTGCCGTCGTTGAGGGTGAACCTGTATTCGACGCTCGGAAAAGTCATGATGATGGACTGATCGAACTCACGCTCCAGCCGCTCCTGTACGATTTCCAGGTGCAGCAGCCCGAGGAACCCGCAGCGGAACCCCTGGCCGAGGGCCAGTGATGAATCCTTTTGATAGACCAGGGCGGCATCGTTCAGTTTGTATTTTTCGAGCGAATCGACAAGGGACTGATATTCGTCCGAGGACATGGGGTAGATGGACGAAAAGACCACCGGCTTCGCCTCTTTGAAACCGGGAAGTGGGGCCGCCGCCGGATGGGATTCCAGCGTTATGGTGTCCCCCACCCTCGTGTCACTCACCGTCTTCACCCCTGAAATGATATAGCCCACGTCTCCCGCCCGCAGCTCTTTTCTCGGATCTCGCATGAGGCGAAAAACGCCCACTTCCTCCACCCTGTACGAAGAACCGTTGTACATGAAGCGTATGACGTCTCCGGGACGAACCGACCCGTCGAAGATGCGGCAACTGACGATCGTCCCGCGGAAAGAGTCGTAGTGCGCGTCGAATATCAGGGCCGAAAGGGGCTTTTCCGAATTCTCCCGAGGTGGAGGAATCCTCTCCACGATCGCCTCCAGGATGTCTTCGATCCCCCTTCCCTCCTTGGCCGAACAGAGAACGGCCAGTTCCGAATCCAGACCCAGCTCGCTTTCAATCTGCTCCTTGACCGATTCCACGTCGGCGGAGATGAGGTCTATCTTGTTGATGACCGGGATGATGGTCAGATCGTGTTCCAGGGCCGCATAGAGATTCGCCACGGTCTGGGCCTGGACACCCTGGGAGGCGTCCACCAGGAGGAGCACGCCTTCACAGGAAGCGAGAGCGCGGGAGACTTCATAAGAGAAATCCACGTGTCCGGGAGTGTCGATCAAATTGAGTTCGAACGTTTCGCCGCTCTTGCTCGTATAGGGCAGCGTCACCGTCTGGCTCTTGATGGTGATGCCTCTTTCCCGCTCGATGTCCATGTTGTCGAGGATCTGGTCGCGGAATTGCCTGTCGCTCACCAGGCCGGCATGTTGGATCAGCCGGTCGGCCAACGTGGATTTGCCGTGATCGATGTGCGCGATGATGCTGAAGTTTCGTATCTGTTTCATATTCTCCTGAATTCTCACGTCTCCGGACCAAACAAGAAAAACCTTCTACGCCAGCGAATGTCAGGGAAAAATAGCCTATTCCTCGCTTTCGGTAAACGGGCAAAGCGGGTTTCAGGTCCATGCCGGGCAAAAAATCGAGAGGAGACAACGGGGATACCCGAGTTGAGCGCATTTCCATTTTTTAAAGGAGGGACTGTTCGAGATGGGGAAGTGTTGCCCACCGGGAAAGACCGACTTGTCGTTTCGGTGGGCAGGGCAAAACCCCTGCCGCTCTGCCTGCTTTCGCAAGCATGACGGGCTGCGATTGGACACCCAATTATGTGGCGCGGCACTAAGGTGCGCGCGCATTGCTCAAAACTGAAACGAAAATTTCCTTGAGAACTCGTTGACAATTTTTAAGGTGCCTGCTAACCGGAAACGACAATAAGGGAAGTTCGAATGGCCTGCAGGGATTCTATCGGGGGACCAGAGTCCCATCTCCGTCCTCCCCCCTGATTGGGGGGATACTGAGTTGGATGAGCAGGGCAGATCATCTAAGACTACCAGCGTGGAGAAGAGACCGTGAAACCGTTCAAACGAACCATCGCCGTTTTGATTATTGCCCTGGCAATTCTATTCAGCACCTCATCGGCGCCAGCAGCGACTCTCAAGGTCGTAGACGGGCAATATAAGCTGCGCGCGTCAATCGATTCTTCGGTGACAACCATGTTGAAGACGGAGCTCTGGGCTCACGTGTGGCGACCAAAGAGCGGTGGACCCTACCCGATTGTGGTTTTTCTTCACGGAAATCACGCTACCTGCGGGCGATTTGACGCTGACCTGGGCGTGCGCATGGATGAACGAGTCGACTACACGACGACCGGCAAGTGTCCGTCCGGCTACGTGGTAACGCCGAATCATCTTGGCTACGCCTATCTTGCACGGACTCTCGCGGCGTACGGCTATGTGGTCGTTTCGATCAATGCCAACCGCGGCGTCACTGCAGCCGAACCCGAAGCCGACGACTACGGCCTCAACCTGCGGCGGGGACGTCTTGTCCTCCGCCATCTGCAAGAGCTTGCGAAATGGAATGCCCATGGCGGAGCACCCGCTTCGCTCGGTTTTCAGCTTAAGGGCCTTATCGACTTCACTCAAGTCGGCCTGATGGGGCATTCGCGCGGTGGGGAGGGCATGCGCGCAGCAGTGGCCCAATACAACGATACCGACAGTCCATGGCCGGAACGGATTGGGCCGTTGGAGTTTCGTTCCTTGTTTGAGATCGGTCCGGTAGATGGTCAGACAGGCCGGACCTTGAACCCCGTCGATCTCGTGTGGAACGTTCTCCTGCCCGGTTGCGACGGAGATGTCTCTGACCTTCAGGGGATCAGGCCGTTCGACCGGATGCTGCAGGACACCACCGAAGCAGAGTCACTGAACAAATCGACCTTTCAGGTCTTCGGAGCAAACCACAATTTCTACAACACGGAATGGCAGATTTCGGACTCCACCGGATGTCTCGGGCAGACATCGATTTTTCCCCAACTGAAAGGATCACTGACGCAACGCCGTACTGCGCTGAGAACATTGATTCCCTTCTTCCGCTCCAATTTGGGAGCCTCACCCATTGCGTCGTTGGCCAGGCGTTTCGATCCCAGCTACCCCATACCACCGGGACTGGCTTCCGAGACATCATATGCTCGGGGCTTTACGCAGAGCCCCCGCTCATCCGAGAATTTTATCGTAGACAACTTCGACCAGACGACCGGGACCTCAAGTCGGAATATGGCCAATCAATCCTCAGGGCTTTCGTGCTACGAGCATGGAATGGCCAGTGCAAACGAGGACCCGACGCAACGTGCTGCTGCGATCGACTGGCGCCGAGCGGGTGGTTTTCTCCAGGTTAATGCCGCCGCCACAGGCCAGGGCTTCGACGTCAGCGGCTATTATAATGCCCTCGAATTCCGCGTGATGCTGCGCTGCTTCGACAAGCTCTGCAGCTCGCGGCCCGATCCGACTGGAGACGTCGACTTTTCGATCTCGCTCGCCAATGCGGATGCCTCTGTGTCTGAGTCGGTCTCTCTGAAATCCATTGCTGCGGTGCGCCGACCGGGTGGTTCCTGGTTCTGGTACAACGAGGTGTTCCAGACCGTTCGCATCCCGTTGTCCGCCTTTACCGGTGCTGATTTATCCAATTTCGGCGGCGTTCGTTTCACCTTCGACCGCAACAAGAAATCTTCCATTTATCTGGCCAACGTGCGCCTGACCAAAGCTGATGCCGGATATGCCGGATATGCCGGATATGCCGGATATGCCGGATATGCCGGATATGCCGGCCTTGCAACGGCCGTGGAAACACAGGCCGGGGCCGAAACCATGGTGCAGACCAGCACGCAAGGCAAGGCTCAATCCGAGTTGAACGAGATCGTCGCGATCCGCAACCTGAGCAACTCTGGCGATGCCACATCGGAGACGACGCGCACTCCAACCGTGGAGATTGAACTCAGGTCAACCCGACTATTTCCTGTGACTGACGCGCTGCCGACACTCGTTGCCGGTGATAAAACCTTTACGCTGTCGCGCTACCCATCCGGCGCCACCGATCGATTGGTGTTCACACTGGAGGCGACTGATTTTGCGGCGATCAGCCAGGGAGCTGAAGTAAATGTTCGCATCGGCGGTGCACGCCCCTGGAAATTCGGCCTGCTCGACAAATCACTCGCCCGCTGACGAGTTGGGTGAGGCGACAGGGTAACGGGTAGCAGCGTCGAACGGGAGCGCCGTAACAAAAAAAGCTTTAGGGACAGACCCTTCTCAATGCTTATGAATCGTTGCTTTTTGAAGTACAAGGCTTTCGGCAAGCTTGACTTGCCTTCCATACTCTTTTGGGATGCGCTGTTGGAAAGGTAGCAACGTAGAATGCCCCGCAAGATACGCTGTCACGGAGGTCAAATCCGCTGAGCACCTCTTTCCTCCTTGCGATCCTGCCGAGAAGGGGTACAATATTGCGTATGTTCCGATGTTTATTGTAGTATCCAGATCAGGTTGAAGATATGTAACCATTTTAGGGAAGGGTCAAAACATGAGCCGAAAGGTATTGGTCATGGTGGTTTTCCTGGCTGTGGTTGCAGGAGCGGGAATTGCTTTTGGCCAGACGGTGGGTAGTTCATCGAGGCCATTCGGCATTACGGACGAGGAGATGGCACAGATAGCTAAAGGATGGAGTGCCCACAAACACCTCCTGGGAAAGAATGTGTATAACACTGAAAACGACAAAATCGGCGTGATAGAGGACCTCATCATTACACCTGGAAAAGGTGTCTCATACGCTGTCATCGCTGTCGGAGGATTCCTTGGGATGAACAAACATAACGTTGTGATCCCTGTGAGCCAGATCAACGTTTTGAATGACAAACTAACCTTACCTGGCGCAACCAAGAAGTCAATTAAAGCGATCCCAGCTTTTAAGTATACCCAATAGGACGAGTAGATCCATATCGCATTCATGAGATATACAAGACAATGGAGGAAACTTGAAAGGGATTGTTTGACCCATGGAAAGCTTCGGTCGAGTTCAAGTATGCTCTTGACGGCAGCTTCGACGAAAAGTATCAATGGAAGTGCTTTCGTGAGTGTCACTCACTTTTTATCGTGGTGGGAGGTGCTGCTACACCCTTCTGCCTCTACCCCATTCCCGAAGCCAGAATAATTCAACCCCCTCTTTCCGTCAAGCTATTGTGAAAATCTCACCCCTCTTTGAGGTCAAATATTCTGATGAGAAACCAGATGCAAACGACGAACACAAACCACAGACTCAAGCCAGGCGAGAGGACTGAAGCAGGCGCAATCGCGCCTGACCGCTGTGAAGGGGAAAACATCAGACGTCGGGGATCTTCACGGAAAGGAGTCTGTCATGAACATTCGCACATGCTTTGGCATGCTCTTCTTGCTGCCTTGTTTCCTGACAGCGGCTTTTGCCGACGATAGTCAACTGGTCAAGAGTCCTGGGGGCATCTGGCAGCTTTCGGCGCCTACGGCCTGGAAGGTACAGAATGACGGCCAGACGATAATGATGGCCTCGCCCGATGGGCCTGCCAATATCGTGATCTATTCGGAGGCTCTTCAACCGGGGTCCGCTGCTGAGTGGCTCGAGACCTTGATCCCCGGTCTCCAGCGAGAGATTCCCGGCTGGAAGCTTCGCGGGAAGCAACCCTCAACGGCTGCCGATCGGGAGGGGCTCCTGGCGCGCGCTGAGAACCTGACGCAGTCCGTTCCCATGCACATCGATCACGTATTGGCGAAGGGTGCCACACACCAGGAGATACTTTCGTACAACTGCTCCAAGGCGGACTTTGCAGCCAACCAGTTGACATTCGGCCGAATCATCGAGGGTGTCAAATTCGAGGACACTTCGCTCCAAATTTCTGCTGCTCCTGCTCCCAAACAGCGCACCTCCTCCGAGAGTACTGGTCAAAAGCTTCAGGTCAAGTGGGAGAATTATATCTCCAGGCATCTCACATTCACGATCGTCAAGCCCTCTGGATGGCGTGTCGAGGAGGCATGGCAGGAGAACCCGGCACAGTGGAGGTTTACGATCGCGGAGCCCAGGGGGCTCTACAGCGTCTCCTGCACTCACGGTTACAGTCCCGCGGGGCGGGATGCCATGAACGTGGCCCGGTACGTGGTGGGGGAGCTTTCGCGGCAGCGTCCCGGGCTCGAGCTTGCTCCCACAGCACGTTCCAAGCGGTTTGGCGAGAAAACGGTTTTTCTTTTCGAGGGAACCTGGGTGGATGCGGGAAACCAGCGACACCAGTTTCGAAGCCTGGTTACAGGTGGCGACGGCATGATGCTTCACCAGCAAATCGATGCGGTCGAAGGCCGGCTCGACGAATCTGCCCCTGTCCTCCTCCAGACACTGGCCAATCTCCGGATCGCCAAGAATGTTTTTCCGTTTGATGAAGGCAGTACCGCTCAGGCCAACCGTGCGCAGTCCGTGAGCGTGACGCTCGTCCCACGCCGGATCGGGGGTGGTTGGGGGACCTTTTCCGCGCCTGCCGACTGGCAGCAAACGGACCTTGGCAAAGGCCAGCTTATCGCCATGGATCCCTCCCAGCAGATCTTCTTCATTGCCGCTTTGGTTGAGTTCTACAACCCGCGATACGCGAATCTGATAAGATCGCCCGGGGTGCTCTTCTCGGAATTCAAGCCTCCCCATCAGGCATTGGCCTTCGCCTGCGTCCAGCAGGGAGTCGGATCGGATTTCAGATTCCAGGTTCACGAACGCCCCGACATGGTCGCCTGGTTGCGGGCTAATTTGACAGGCGGGCGTCCGTGCTCCGCCGAGGACTTCGCCTATACTTTCCGGCACAAGGGAAGGCCCTACAGGGGTATTTCCCTCGGTTACTGCGTTGGGACATACATGGACGCCACTTTCAGTCTAGGGCACACGACGGTATGGGCGCCAGCAGAACAGTTCGACTCCTGGCTGCCGACCCTGGGACAGATCATGGCTTCCTACCGGCTCAACGAGCAGAAAGTTGGGGAGTACATCCGCGATGGGCTCGCGAAATACTACAAGGAGGTTCGCAAAACCAGCGAGATGATCGCCGCCAACTCAGAGCAGATGCGCAGGGAGAACTACCAGCTTTTCATGGAGCGCGGCAGGGTCAGCGACTACACCTCCTACCAGACCACCCGAATGATCATGGGTGAATACGATTATCTCGCCGGTGCTTCTGGTTACGTGCGCGGAGACCCATCGGGCCTCTACACCGCGGAAGGCAACCGTATCACCAGCGATCCCTATGGCGGAAGCGTCACACGCGGCATGCAGGAGATAAACTCGCGGCAGATCTACGAGGCCGTGCGGCCGAGGTGAAAGATCCCATGCCCCTCCTCTTTTCCGCGGATCGGTCCGCCTTCGGGCAATCCGCCCGCGCCCCGACTGCCGCGGGCATGGACGTGCCGTCGGAGAAGGCGATCGGGACCGGCCAATTAGTTATCCGTGCCCCCTGGTCGGCTCAATTCCAAAATCCATCCAGGCGACAACTACCCTGACACAGGGGGAATGTAATGAATCGCCGGCAAGTTCGCTGTCGTCTCATTTCAGTCTTGCGCTTGCGGTGATGATGTACGAGAATTGGCTTGCCGCCTCCCGCTCCCACGTCATGACGCAAGGCGTAGTCTCGACGTGCGTAGCACCCATGGAACCCTAAATGCCATGCGTGTCACCGGAGGGCGGTCCCGCATGAATACCTCACACCCGCCGAACAAGTTCGCTGTCATGCCTCAGTGGTGGGACGATTCCGATTTATGTGACCATGTCAGGGGAGCAGGTGTTCAGCCGAACTGAATGCCTTCCCCCGCTCGGGATGGGATCGGCCGCGGGGGAGGATCATCGATGCGGTGGGTTTGGTTGGGGCCTTTCGTCCAAAAAAGCGGGACAGGAGCGGGACAAATCAACCCAGGGAAAAGCAAAGGGGTTACAGAGATTCTGTAACCCCTTGATTTTCTTGGCGCGCCCGGCGCGATTCGAACGCACGACCGACGGATTCGTAGTCCGGCACTCTATCCAGCTGAGCTACGGGCGCCCCGACAAAGGTTACTTCTACCAAATTCCACCCTCTTGCGCAAGGATAAAAGCGGCCCGCGCCGCCCCCACAAGGTCCGGTCAGGACGCCATCCGGTTCCATCCCCGTCTGGCCCAGCGGGATTCCTGCCGCTGATTGCAGTTCGTGCACGCCCGTATCAGCCTCCCGCCGGAGAAGACTTGTTGAACCCGTTGGAAAGTGAGATAATTTTCGAGTTTCTTTCCGGAGTGCTTTCGTCGGCCTTCGACGTCACCTCCTCCTCTATCGATTCTTTGATATTCCGATGGGAAGCCGGAGGATAAACCGACCCGGGCGCCATCTTCCAACGGCATCCGGTTTTCACAGTGGAGGATTGCATGCAATACAGTGAAGGCAGCGTGGGACGCGTTTTCGCATTGAGGCTCGAGACGGGGGACCGGTTGCCGGACGTCATTGAGCTCTTTGCACGCGAACACGGCATTCGTAGCGCGCTTGCAATTTACGTGGGCGGCGCCGCAGGGAACAGCCGCATGGTCGTCGGTCCCGAAGAAGGAACGGGAGACGCCATTGTCCCCACGATCCACACCCTGCAAGGTCGCCAGGAGGTCCTCGCAGCGGGAACGATATTTCCCGGGGAATCCGGGGAACCGACCCTTCATATGCACGCCGCCGTCGGCCGCGAAGGAGACGCCGTTGTGGGTTGTATCCGTCCGGGAGTGGACGTCTGGCTCGTAGGAGAGGTAATCCTTCTCGAGATCCTCGGGATCGGAGGCAGCCGTGCAATGGATCCGGCTGGGTTTCAACTCCTTCAGCTCGTGAAATAGCCGCATGGCCCGAACGGGTCGCAACGCAGCACGAAAACGGGGATTGCCAATCCCGTTTTCATTCAACCTCAAGGGGACTCGATGGCCATCTGGAATCGCCGCCAGCAAATGGGGTGGGCAGCCGTCATCATGGGAGGGAGCGTCCTCCTCTCCCGTTTCATGGGATTGGCCCGGGACAAGATCATTTCCTATCTCTTCGGCGCCACCACCGAATCCGATGTCTACTTCGCGGCTTTCGTGATTCCCGACTTCATCAACTACCTGCTTGCGGGAGGCTATTTCTCCATCACGCTCATCCCATTCCTCGCCGACTATTTCCAACGTGACGAAGAAGATGGCTGGCGATTTTTCTCGACCGTTTTCTGCTGGCTCGCCCTCATCATCACCGTCCTTACCGCCATCGGCATGCTATTCGCTCCAAAGTTGGCGGAAATCGCCGCCCCCGGCCTTCCTTTGGAATCGCGCGAACGCCTGGCCACCTTCCTGCGAATCATTCTCCCCGCGCAAATCTGTTTTCTTACGGGGTCTTGCCTCACCGCGCTCCTCTACCTGGGAAAGCAATTCTTCGTGCCGGCCCTCACGCCTCTCATCTACAATCTCTTCATCATCGCCGGAGGGGTTCTGCTGAGAAAGAACGGTATGGAGGGCTTCTGCTGGGGCGTTTTGGCCGGAGCCTTCATCGGCAACCTGATGCTGCCTCTCCTCGCCGCAAGAGACGGCGAAGGATTCAAACTCAACCTGTCCTTCACTCATCCGGGATTGAAAAAGTATCTTTTCCTTGCGCTTCCCCTCATGGTCGGCCAGTCCATCGTCGTGCTCGACGAACAACTCGTCAGGGTATTCGGATCCCTCGCCGGAACAGGAGCCATCAGTTGGCTCAACTATGCGCGGCGCATCATGCTGGTACCCGTGGGCGTCGTGGCCCAGGCGGCAGGGGTGGCATCCTACCCCTTTCTTGCGGAACTGGCCGCCAGGAAAGACTTTACGAAATTTAACGAAACCCTCCGGACGGCTCTCCAAAACGTGCTCACCCTCCTCATTCCGCTCTCCATCTGGATGATGGCCGCCTCCGAACCCATCATCCGACTCATCTTTCAGCAGGGCCGTTTCGCTTCCGGAGATTCCATGGCGACGGCGCAACTGCTTCAAGTCCTGCTTGCGGTCGTCTTCTGCTGGGGATTCCAACAGGTGCTGGGACGAGCCTTCTATGCACGGCAGGACACCCTGACGCCCGCAGTTCTGGGAACCGCGACAACACTCCTGTCCATTCCGGCCTTTTACCTTTTCACGGAGCGCCTGCACGCAATCGGCGTCGCCACGGCGAGCGCACTTTCCATCGCGGTTTACACCCTCGCGCTTGCCCTCTGGTGGAAGGTTCGGAATGGAAGCGACTCTTTCACGGGAATCGGAAAGGGCGCGGTTCAAGTGACCCTCGTCGCACTCATTGCTGCGGCGCCCGCGGTCTTCACCATCAACTTTCGGTTCATCGACATCGCCACCCATCCCTATGCTTCGGCGATCTGGGAGATTCTCGCAAGCGGCCTTTGTTTCACCCTCCTCTTTCTCGCTCTTTCGAGCCGTTTCATCCCATCTCTCGTTGGCCCCCTCCTGAAAAAGGCCGGTCCCCTCGGTCGGCTTTTCGTGCGTTAGGGCGTATCCCGAAGGACAATGTTGTTGAACAGGGGTTCCCTCTCCCCCCGAAATGGGGGAGAGGGAGCGTTCGTCCCACCTCAAGCCAACCCCCAATGGCCTTCCGTCCGCAACGAAAGATCAGGAGGCAGCACAGCCACCTTTCAGACAAGACGGCGTTGCCCGGGCCCCCCCCGTGCCCGCAGGCTTTGAACGGGGCGAAGGCGACGTTGCAGGATACTTTCGGGGACATTCTCCTGGAGGATGCGGGAGCGGCAGATGCCGGGCGTCCATCCGGAAGGCAAATGCCCTGTCATTCTGTTAACTTGCTTTTACACAATCGTTGTGCTAGATTCGAGCGTGTTTTGAAGATAGGACTTCGGCGGTTGACTTGCCATCTCTCACGCTCACGACGGTCAACCGGGTGAGATGCGCATTTCACCATATTCCGCGAGACGCCGCGAAAATGGATAAGCTCCCCCTCATCGTTGAGACTGAGATCATCATCCGTTCTACCGAACAGAAGGTCCTCAAGGCCAGGTCCAAGATTCTCGGAGGACGCCACGGAGATTTCATCCTCATAGAAAAACCCATCGTGCCCTTCGGCGAAAGGCTGGAAGCACACTTTGACGGAAACTTCGTGTGCACGTTCCTCTATGAGGGCGATATTTACCGCTTCGAAAGCAAAATCCGCAGGTTCATGGAGGGAAACCTGGCTTTCATCGAATATCCCCAGCAGTTCCAAACGGAACAGTTGAGAAGGCATCACCGGATCAGCGTGAACATCGATTGCCGGATTCAGATGAATGGGGTCCGGGGCGTGCTGACAGGCGCCATACAGGATATCAGCGAGGGCGGGTGTTCTCTTTCCTTCGCCCACCTGACGCCGATAGCCATCAATACGTCCTGCTCCGCCCAATTTGTTCTTCCTGACAACCAGGTCATCAACGGGATTCAAGCTAAAGTGCGAAGCGTCAAGTACCATAAGCTGCACAAAGCCACCGAACTCGGCCTGCAGTTTCTGGCGCCACCCGAGGAACTGGCAAGAATCTCATCGTTTTGTCAGTATTGCCTGTTTTTCAAGGTATGATCGCAAGGAGAATTTTCGTCCGGCCTCATTCGTCGGCTCCTCCTACAACCGGGGGAGCGCCCGCAGACCTCACACGCCTGTTCATGAGGTAGATTCCGGAGAATACCAAAACCGCGCCCGTCGCCAACGACGCGTCGACGGTTTCATGAAGCATGAAATAAGCCATTGCGACCGCCGAGACGGGCACGATGTTGATGAAGATGCCGGCTCGTGAAGGACCGATCGCCTTTATTCCCTCATAATACCAGATGAATCCCAACGCCGATCCGAAGAAGCCGAGGTAGAAGATGCCTATCCAAAACACGGGAGGGTAATGAGTGAATTCCCGCGCCATGCCCTCGTGAAGGGCGGGAGGGAGCAGGAAGAGCGCCCCGATGGCACAGGCGTAGGTCACCGTGACAAGCGCAGACAACTCCCGCATGACCACTTTCCCGACGAGTGAATAACACACCCAACTGGCCACACACCCCGCGATGTATAGTTCTCCCGTTCCAAGTCCGCCCCGGAAGATTTCAGCCGGGTTCCCGTGTGACAATACCAGGGACGCGCCGAACAGCGAGAGCAGGATGCCCGAGATTTTGAGGGCGTCGATCTTTTCACGGAAAACCAGGCAGGAAAAGAGGGTGATGCAGGCGGGGTTGCATGCAACGATGAGAGACGCACGACCCGCCGGAACGGTTTTTAAACCGGAGAAAAAGAATATATTGTAGGCGAAGACGCCGGTCAGGGCGAGCATTGCCACGGGAAGGATCTGCTTCGGTTCGAGGACGGGCAGCTTTCCCTGTGATTTCAACACGAATGCGATCAGAAACGCGGAAGCCACGGCAAAGCGGAAAAAGGCGGCTGAGGCCGGTCCCGAATAAGGCGCTACGGCTCGCGCCGCGATGAATGTTCCACCCCAGAATACGGCCGTGAGGACCAATTTCAAATAGAGAATCATAAGTTCCAGCGGTTGGCCGCGATTCGCCGCCGCTGTCAACGGCTCATTCTGCCTGTTATCCCATGGTTTCCCGTTCACAAATCCCCCCATTGCAGGGCCATCGCCCCGCGACTCTTCCTGGACACGCCTCCGGCTCTGCGAGGACCCGAGGCGTGCGGTTCGCGGCAAACATACTCAGGCGACGAAGTTTCATCAAGAAATAAGTCTACCGGAGAGCCTGCGGCCTCGAGGATTATCGTATTTCCTCCTCTTGACTTTCACCTTTTATTCACCTAAATTCGAATGGTGTGGAAGAACATGCGCCGCGCCAACCCTTCGAGGACGGGCATGCATCCGCCACGGGAACCGGAAGAGTTCGCAGCGCGACCTTCGGCCGCAACTCAACCGGAAATCCCAGAGCCCGCGCGGCAGGAATTTCCGGACGGAGTTTCAGGAAACCCAACGCGTACAGCGTAGCGAAAAATCGAATCGACGACTGAGGAACGGAGAAGAACGGTATGGGACTCACCCCTGCACAGGAGAAGGTCTACAATTTCCTGCGTGACTACATGCAGCGGCACGGACACTCGCCATCCTATGAAGAGATCCGAACGCACATGGGGTTTAAGTCCCTCAACGCCGTCTACAAGCATTTGAAGCAGTTGGAGCAGAGGGGCTGCCTCAAGAGCCTTTGGGGGAATCGAAAGCGCGTCCTCGACCTGCTGCCGTTGCGCACGGGAACGGCATCCCTTCTTTTTTTGGGGACCGTTGCAGCGGGAAGTCCCATCGAAGCGATTGAAACACCGGAATCCATCGAGGTTCCCGAAAGTTTTCTCGGAAGCGGAAATAATTTTGCTCTGCGCGTGCGGGGAGATTCCATGATTGAAGAAGGAATCCGCGAGGGGGATATTTTGATCGTAGCCCGGCAGCCGCACGCGGAAAACGGCCAGACGGTAGTGGCACTGGTGGGTGGGGAGGCGACCGTGAAGCGGTTTTACCAAAATGGCAGGGAAGTTGAACTGAGGCCCGCCAACAGCCGGATGGAACCTCTCCGCGCACTCGCCGATGACGTGCAAATTCTTGGAGCGGTGGTGGGATTGCTGCGCCATTACCGCCAGCGCCCCGCACATAATGCATAGGCGGAACGATTCTCCGCAACGTGTGTGGAGAACGGAAAGAAAAGCGACACGATGCGGTACATCGTTCATCTGAATATTCCCGATTTTGGCGCCGCGCTTGAAGAACGGCGACGGGGAGAGTTGAAAAAGCGTCCGCTGGTTTTGGCGGAACCGGGGCCGCGAGCCGTTGTACAGGGCGTTAACGGCATTGCCCGCCGGGAAGGCGTCCACGAAGGGATGTCTCTCGGTCAAGCCCGGCGCATCTGCCGGAGAATCCTGACGATTCCTCCGGATCTTCGTCTTTACGGGGAGGAGCATCGACACATCGTTGAAGACCTCGGCCGTTTTTCGCCACTGGTGGAGGGGACCCTTCCGGGGCGCTATTTCATCGATCTCACGGGCACGGAACGACTGTGGGGATTCGGCCCGGATGCAGCGTGCCGCATGGAACGGGATCTGACCGAGAAAAAGGGATTGCACGCGCGGATCGGGATCGCATCGAACAAATTGATCAGCCAGGTGGCGGCGGATTGCGTTCCGCCGGGAGATTTGAGCTGCATTTTCCAGGGGGCGGAGACGTCCTTCCTCGCGCCACTGCCGGTAACCCACCTTCCCGGTGTGGGGGCCAAAACGGCCGTTCGTCTGTCCGATTTCAATATCCAACAAATCGGCCAACTGGCGGCGCTATCAGCGGAAGCCATCTCGGGTGTTTTCGGGAATACGGGCCTTCGCCTTCTTAAAATCGCCAGGGGAATCGATCCGGCTCCCGTTCTCCCCTTTCGAAAAGTTCCACGGCTGGCGGCGGTTCACAACCTGAGAAGGGATGAGATAGACAGGGAACGGCTCGAAGCCATCCTGTTCCGACTGGTCGAGGAGGGAGGGTGGAATCTCCGCTGCAGCAACCGCTATCCGGGGCGTTTTGCATTGGAGATCCGTCACGCCGACGGCATGACCGTTCGGCTTCAAAACCGGATGCCTCCGGAATCGGCGAACGTGGACTGGTGGTTATTCAGGGCGATATACCCGGTTTTTTTGAAACTGCTCCGCCGTCGTGTCGCCGTTCGGCGGATAGCGGTGGAATTTTCCGAGTTCTCAATGCCTTTTCGCCAAATCCCCCTTTTCCCATGGGAAAACATCGCCTCTCAAGACGATCGGGAACTGCAGAGCGCACTCGACGGCATTCGCCAACGCTTCGGGCGCCACATCATCTCGTGGGGACGCGCTTCCATCGATGGACCGGCCCGTTCCCCTGAGGACGAATCCTCATGAGAGAAAATTTTGTACACCTCCACGTGCATTCCCATTACTCGATGATGCACGGTGTGAGTTCGGTAAAAGCTCTTTGCCGGGCGGCCGTGCAGGCGGGTTTCCGATCCCTGGCCATCACCGATGCCGATGGGCTGTACGGAGCGGTCAACTTCCTGGCGGCGGCCCGGCAATACGGTATCCGCCCCATTTTGGGCGCGCGCCTTCGAACGAGGACTGAAACCGCCGTCATCCTCGCCAAGACGCCCAAGGGTTATGAGATCCTGAGCGAAACCATCACACGCCGTCACATGCAGAAAGACTTTTCGCTGATCCGATATTTCCCTGAATGCCCGGACGACCTGGCCGTGTTGAGCGAAAACGCCGAGATCCTGAAAGCTCTGCGTTCTCGCGCCGAAATCTTCGTCGAAGCGGTCGCGGGCCCAAGGAGCCGCAGGGCGCTCGCCATGGCGCGGGATCTGGGGATTCCTCCCATTGCAGCCAATGCCGTCCATTTCGCAGAACCGGACGGTTATTCTCTCCACCGTCTGGTCCGGGCCATCGATCTCAATCGAACCCTCAGCACCCTTCCGCCGGAAGAAGTTGTTTCACCGGACCGGTGGCTGAAATCCGCCGGAGATATGGCCGGACATTTTCCCTCCTGTCCGGAGGCGTTGGCAAACGCAGCCGATCTCGCATACCGCTGTCATACAGACTGGGACGACCACTTCCACACCGTTTTCCCATCCTACGGAGACCGGGCGGATGACCATTTCGCTCTTTTGGAGGAGGAGTGCCGTAAAGGAATTCGCCGCCGGTACGGCGAAAGCAATCAAGCCATTGAAAAACGTCTTTCGGAAGAACTCGATCTCATTCGAGCCAAGGGCTTCATAGACTATTTCCTCGTGGTGAATGAAATCGTCGGGCGGCTGGCCATCCACTGCGGACGGGGAAGCGCTGCGGCCAGTCTGGTGAGTTACCTTCTGGGAATCACTCACGTGGACCCCATCCGGCACAACCTCCTCTTTGGACGTTTCCTGAATCCCCAGCGGAAAGACCCGCCCGATATCGACGTCGACTTTCCCTGGGACGAACGCGACGGTCTGCTTGAAGAGCTTCGCGGGTATTACGGTCCGGAGAGGATGGCGCATGTTTCCAACCATACGGGCCTGGCGGCTCGGGCTTCAGTGAGGGAAACCGCCAGGGTCTACGGGATTCCGGCCTCGGAGATCAAAGAAGTAACACGCCGGGTCAACTTTTGGGCGCATCCGGCCAAACTCCGGGAACATATTGAAACGCATCCCAAATTCCGGGATTTCCCTCTCGATCCGCCCTGGCCGGAAATCATCCGTCTCGCGGGCCGCCTCGAATCCCTTCCGCGAAACCTCTCCACGCATTGTGGCGGCATCGTCCTCGTGCCCGATCGGATCGCGCGCTACGTACCCGTGCAGAAGAGCGCCAAGGGAGTCGAAATCATCCAATGGGAAAAGGACCAGACGGAAACGGCCGGTCTCGTAAAGATCGATTTACTGGGAAATCGATCTCTTGCCGTCATCCGGGACACCCTCGCTGCGGTCGAAAAAAACACCGGGAAGCGCATCGATTATGCTTCCCTGAATCCCATCGACGATCCCGCAACGCAGCAGTTACTCGAAAGGGGCGACACCATGGGGGTTTTCTACGTGGAATCCCCGGCCATGAGACAACTACAGCAAAAGACTCAACGCGGGGATTTCGAACACCTGGTCATCCACTCATCCATCATCCGCCCGGCCGCCAACCGCTACATTCAGGAATACATCCGGCGTCTGCACGGAGCGCCTTACGAACCACTTCACCCGGACATAGGGGGACTCCTGCAGGAGAGCTACGGCATAATGGTTTACCAGGAACACGTGGTCCAGGCGGCGATGATCCTGGCGGGCTTCTCCTGGGGGGAAGCGGACGGGCTGCGCAAGGTGATCAGTAAGAAGAGCATCGAACAGATTTCGGACTACCGGCAGAGATTTCACGAGGGGTGCGCCCGCCGGGGAATATCATCGAACGTGGCCGACGCCGTATGGGGAATGTTCCGATCCTTTGCGGGATACTCCTTTTGCAAACCCCATTCGGCCTCCTATGCACTTGTGAGCTTCAAGTCCGCCTACCTCAAGACGCGCTACCCGGCCGAATTCATGGCGGCCGTATTGAGCAACGGCGGCGGCTATTACAGCGCGTTCGCCTATGTTTCCGAAGCGCGGCGAATGGGGTTGGACGTGGTTGGACCGGACGTCAACCAAAGCGACTGGAACTGGACGGGAAAGGAGAGACTCATTCGAATGGGGTTCCAGCAACTCCAGGCCATCCGCAAAGAGACCTCGAGGGGGATTCTGGAAGAACGAAAAATGAACGGCCCTTTCGCCTCGTTGGATGACCTGTCGGAGCGGGTCGAACTGACGTTTGCAGACGCCCCCATACTTGTGAAGAGCGGCTCTCTGGATTCCCTGGCCCCCGGATTGAATCGGCCTCAGATACTCTGGCGCATCGAAGCGCAACTCCAGCAGAATCACATTCGACGCAGCAGGGAGAAACAGACTCGGAAAACTGCATTCCCATCCCGGGTGGGAAGAATAGCGGTCCCACCCCTGCCGGACTTCACATACGCTCAAAGATGGCTGCACGAACGGGAGACTCTCGGATTCCTGCTATCCATCCATCCGCTGAAGCTGGCCGAACCATTTATCCGAAGGCTGCCGCACCGGGTCGTTGCGGCGTCGGATCTCGGAAGCCTGACGGGGCGCCGGGTCTGGATCGCCGGATGGCCGATCACCCGCAAGGAAGTGCTCACGAAGCAAAAGGAAGCGATGGAATTCGTTTCTTTCGAAGACACGACGGCCATTTACGAAACGGTTTTCTTTCCGGGAGCTTTTCGGCGCTTCTGCCAGAAAGTGGACATGAACCGGGCGTACCTCCTGTATGGGGACGTGCAGAACGAATTCGGCGCGACGAGTTTGAACGTTCTGGACGTAAAGCGCCTGAGCGAATCTGGAGGAACGAATCCGGGAAGTCCGTCGCGGTGCAGCGGTTCGCATGCGGAATACGGGTCGGCGAATCAATAGCAAACCGCGAGCCAGACGTTTTTTTCGCATTCGGTTTGGCGTGCTCTGGCACAAACCTATAGGCGTTTGTGAGAGCTGAGAGCTGGACGGGAAGAATAAGGCTGCGGTGTTCTCACAAAATGCCATCGTTTCCTTATGCACGGGCTCCGGTAATGGGAGCGGCTTTTGGTTTATTACTGGTTTTGGGGTCGATTGTAATCAGTGCACACGGTTTCCTGGCCTTTTTCAGTCTTGAAGGGTTGATGATCGTGGTCGGTGGCGTGATGGCCGTCGCTTTCATGAGTTTTCAGGCAAGTGATGTGCGCAAAGCGCTGGGCGCCATTTCGACTATGCTCAAAGATTCGCCCATAACGCACAAAGACCTTCATCGCGATACGATGAACATCATGAAATGGGCGTGTCTGGAAAAGAAAAGGGAATGCGTGAGTTGGAGGCCAGCGATGAAGGGATTCCAGCGCATAGACTCCGTGCAGCAGGTTATGCCGATACCTTTCCGAAGGCGTCCAACCGCGATGCAAACGGCAGAGCAATACCAGAAAACCAGGCTCAAAATCGCCGCGTCGTCATCAAACTGGAAAAAATAGAAAAATCAACCTGACGCTCCGTCATACCACTCCGACGGCCACCCCAAAATGTTCTACCCGGAACCGGCGGACCATGGTCAATCCAATACAGAGGCAGGGAGGGCCTCGGGCCGCTCCCAGGCTTCCTCCACATGGCGAAACCCGAAAATTTGAGACCGGTTCACACACTGTTCACTGGCAATAGAACACGGCCAGCCACACTGTTTTTTGCTTCGGGTCGGTCCATTCCACCCGATGCCTCACGTGCGCCGGAATATCGATCCAGTCGCCGGGCTTCAAAAGAATGAGTTCCTCTTCTCCATCAAATTTCAAAGCTGCGCTGCCTCTCAGGAGCAGCACCCATTCCCCCTGGTTCTGGTCATACCAGAATCCCTCGGGGCACGAATGGTTGCACGAGACGATCCTTTCAATGACGACTCCCCCCGCTCCGCCAAGCTTCTCGAAGAGTTCCTCCGGGATGCTCTCGGGGATGCTCTCGAAAATGTTCCTGACTTCCATTGCCGATCCTTCGACGTCGATGTGGCATTCGAGCGGGACGCTCGCCGTCCCGGGCTCCGCCGCGAGCCGTTCCGTCATTCAAACGCACGTTCCGGCAGGGTGAATTTCCACGCGCAGTACCATTCCTCCGGGTGCTCGTCCGGCGGGCATCCCACGCATTCCGTCACGATTCGCGAATCCACCGCCGAAGCGAAAAATGGGTATTCGACCGTCCCCGCGGATTTGCACGCATAGTCCGCCAGTCCCCTGCGCTTTCGGGCGACTTGAACGCGGCATTCCTCCATCCTGAAGATGAAGCTTCTTTCATCCACATCCTCAATCGACTGTTTATTGATCCTTGCATACATCCTGAAGCCGAGGGCGGTCTTCAGCCCCTCCAGGCCCGGTGTGGCCGAAAGCCCCAGCAGTTGCTTTATCCGTAGTGCTTCGTAGGGCGAGAACCTCGACCAACAGGTATCGTTGCAGCGCTTGGCTCCATCCATGCCGAACCGTTTCTCAACGGATTGAAACCAGACGCCGTCGTTTGCCAGCCAGTTCAGGCAAATCGAGTCCAGCAGACGCAGAAGCGCATCCCTTTCCATGACTTTCAATGCCTTCGGTATCCCGCCATCCACCTCGAAGCCCAGAACGGAAGCCAACCGTTTCATGACGATGCTCAAAGCTGCATCCCCCGCCTCGAATTCCACATCCGAAGCTCTTTCGATCCCGAACTGGTATTCGACTTCCCGAAACCAGCATCCATAGTGGATCAGAGTCCGTCGAAATCCTTCCATCACCCACCGAACCAGTTCCGGCTGTTCCAGGTCTTCAAACGATTTGGCGAGAATCCTTTCAGGCATGAGGTCTCCTCCTTTCGGTTTCATTCAATCGAGAGGATTGTTCCGGACGGACGACAATAAATCCCGGAGAAATCGAGCGACTTCCCCGTGCGCGGCAATGAGAAAAGCCGCAATAGTTGCCGGGACCGATAGTTGGAGAGCTTACACCAATCACGAAGCGAGGATCAAGCTCAGGATGAGATTTCTCGATCGATTCTCGATGGCAGGAAGGGTGAAGAAACGAGGGACGCACATTCGCACTTCATCCTCCCGGGGCGGGGGCCGAAGCCCCGCGCCCCGAACAGGACGTTCATGGAGTCAACGGTTCGACCACCTGCGGTCGTCCGAATCAAATGTCGAAGTACAGCTTGAACTCATGAGGATGAGGACGCATGCGTACGGCATCCACTTCGTTCAGCGTTTTGTATTCGATCCATGTCTCGATGACGTCTTCAGTGAAGACGTCGCCTTTGAGCAGGAATTCGTGATCCTTCTCCAGCGCCTTTAACGATGCTTCCAGCGACCCCGGGGTTGAAGGAACGCTCGCAAGTTCCTCGGGCGTCATGGCGTAGATGTCCCTGTCCAGAGGCTCACCCGGATCGATCCGATTCTCGATGCCGTCGAGCGCCGCCATCAGAAGAGCACTGAACGCCAGGTATCCGTTGCAGGAAGGATCGGGGAAACGCACTTCGATTCGTTTGAGTTTCGGCGAGGGCGAATACATCGGGATGCGCAGGCTGGCGCTGCGGTTTCGGCTCGAATACGCCAGGTTCACCGGTGCTTCATACCCGGGCACGAGACGTTTGTACGAATTCGTCGTCGGGTTGGTGATGGCACAGATGGCAGCCGCATGCTTCAGGATCCCACCCGCGGCAAAGAGAGCCATTTCACTCAGGCCCGCATACTTCTCGCCAGCGAACAGGGGCTGTCCGCCCTTCCAGATGCTCAGGTGGATGTGCATGCCGGACCCGTTGTCGGCAAAAAGCGGCTTCGGCATGAAGGTCACCGTCTTGCCATTGCGGTAGGCGACGTTCTTGATCACATATTTGTACCACTGGAGATTGTCACCCATCTGAACCAGCGGGGCGGCCTTCATGTCAATTTCCGCCTGGCCCGCAGTCGCAACTTCATGGTGCTGACATTCTATGGTGAGGCCCACCTGCTGAAGGGCAAGAACCATCTCCGTACGGAGGTCCTGCTGGGAATCCATGGGAGGCACCGGGAAATAGCCTTCCTTGTGGCGTGGCTTGTACCCGAGGTTTGGATTCTCGACCCGGCCGCTGTTCCAGATACCCTCCGCTGAATCGATGTAATAGTAGGCGAATTGCGACGCGCCATCAAAACGAATGTCGTCAAAGATGAAGAATTCCGCTTCAGGACCGAAAAACGCCTGATCGCCAATGCCCGTGAACTTCAGGTATTCCTCGGCTTTCTGAGCGATATAGCGTGGATCGCGCGTGTATCGTTCCTTCGTCACCGGATCCACCACGTTGCAGATCATGGTCAGGGTCGGGACTGCCATGAAAGGATCCATCACGGCCGTTGCAGCGTCGGGGATGATGAGCATGTCGCTCGCATGGATGGGTTGCCAGCCGCGGATGCTCGAACCATCGAAGCCGTAGCCGTTTTCAAAGTCGGACTCCCCGAGTTCCGAGATCGGATTGGAAAAATGCTGCCACGTGCCTATGAAATCCAAAAACTTGAAATCAACCATCTTCGCGCCCTGCTCCTTGGCGAACGCAAGTACTTCCTTTGCCGTCTTCGGTGTCATACCGTCTCCTCCTGTACGTTCATAGAGTTCAATAAAAGTTAATTACCATAGCTTACGCAATTTGCTTGCCAAACGCCCCGTTCACTGGATTGTCGCCTCATTCGTCCGCTATTCCAGAGCCATCCTCCACATCCGCCTGCTCCGACGCCGGATGCTGCCGGACGGAAATCCAGGAATGGAACAAAATCGTATTTCCATTTTGTAACACTCGGCTTCCGAAAGGCCTTCGCCCCACCCCAAGAACACGCATCAGTTTCAAGATTGCAAGTAGTTAGGAGATCTTTGGGGAAGAAATACGAAAGGCACAAAAATGTATCTTTCAGAATCCCTGCAAGCGGCTCGGCCTTGTGGCTCCCCGCCCGGCAACGGGGACTCACAGACCGGAGCGCGCCGGGACTTTTCGCCACGATGTGCTAGCATTCATAGGATAAGCATTTCAAAAGGTCATCTTTGAGTTCTGCGTGAAGGTTTTCGTCGAGGAGCTTATTGTTGCTCAGATCGGTAACGTAAAAGACGTCGGCGACCTGAGCGCCGGGAGTCGAGATTTTTGCCAGTTGAATGGAGATCCCATGCTGGTGCAGCGTGCGCGTGATGGCGTGCAAAACCCCGGGACGGTCCCACGTGTAGACTTCTATGACCGTGTAGAAATCGGACGCTTCCTCATTGATCACCACGTTGTCGGTCTTCCGCGGCAAGGACTTTTGCTGCAGCAAAGACGGTTTCATCTTCTGTGCGACGAGATCTTCCAGATAGTTCTTCTCAGTGAGGCTCCTGGCAAGATCCGAGTGGATCTTCTCCCAAAGGTCGGCGGCGCGAAAAGGATCGGGCACTCGCTCCACCGTGAGAATATCAAGGGCGACGCCCGATTCGGTTGTAAAAATATCAGCAGAGAGGATATTCAACCCTCGAATCCACAATACACCCGTTATCATGGAGAAAAGACCGGGCCGGTCCCGCGTCGCGACGGTGAGCTGCCACATCTCCCCGTCAGCCTGTCTGGCGCTGGTCGCAACCGGGTTATCCGCCAGAGTCTTCACCATCCGGTAGTGCTGCACGATCACATTCGGCGCCTGTGAGAGGAGATAGCGAAAAGGGAGCGTATCGATCCACTTTTCGACCATATCCTTTTCGGACGGCTCCCCCACCAGTTTCAACACATCCCGGTGCACCTCCTCGGAACGTTTTTGCAGATCCCCCCTTTCCCAGTCACCCCTTTGGAGCAATCGGTCGACCTTTTCATACAGTTCCCGGAGCAGCGAAGCCTTCCAGGCGCTCCAGGCGCCGGGGCCGGTGGATCGAGAATCGGCGATGGACAGCAGATAGAGCAATTTCAAACGTTCCCTGTCGGCTATTGCGACGGCGCAATGAGCGATGGGCTTTTCGTCCATCAGGTCCCGCTTGAGGGCTATCTCCGGCAGGAGGAGGTGATACTCTATCAGGAATCGCAAGAGATCCGCTTCTTCGGGAGTGAATCCCAACCGCGCCGCGATCTCAGGAGCCATGGCGGCGCCCCGCAGAGCATGCTTCTTTCCCTCGCCCTTCCCGACGTCGTGGACCAGTGCCGCAAAAAAAAGAATACGTCGATTTTTCACCTGCACAAAAATGTCACTCAGCGCCAGCGGCATCAAATCATCCGCCTTGTTCTGCTCCATCCTGTGCAGTTCCAGCACGGTCCTCAAGAGGTGCTCATCCACAGTGTACAGATGGTAGACGTCGTGTTGCACCCGGTATCGCACCGCGGAAAATTCCGGAAGAAAAGCATCGAGGAATCCCGTCTCCAGCATGACGTCCAGAACCCGGAAAGCATGGCGGGAATCGAGCAGGATGTCGAAAAACTGCTTCACGATCTCCGGGTCTCTACGCATTGCATCAGAAAACGCGGCCAGGTTCTCCCGGATCACCTGCCCCGCCTGATGGTGAAAGGTGGCGTTGGACCTGGCGGCCTGCCAGAAGAACCGCATGAGAAGACGCGGGTCCTTGACGATCCATTCGGGTTCGAGAAAGTGTAGATGACGCCCCTCCAGCAGAAATGGGCCAGGGAGGATTCGTCTTCGGAATCTGATTCTCGGGAAGCGCTGTTGAGATTCCTCAACCCGTTCGAGGAAGAACGACACCGTACGACGAATACGCGCCGTGTGTCGGTAGTAGAGCCTCATGAAAGCTTCGACCGCCGAACCCTGCCTCCCGTCCATACAGCCGAGACGGGACGCCAGCTGCTCTTGTTCGGGAAAGAGCAACTGGTCCTGACGCCTGCCGGTCAACTGGTGGATCTGCAGACGCACTCTCCACAGAAAGTCGTAGGCCTGCTCCACCCATAGTTTTTCCTGCGGCGTAACCCAATTCTTCAAGACCATCGTATCCAGCGACGCGTCCTGCAAATAGACTATCCCGGCCCACCTCAGGACGTGGAGATCTCGCAATCCTCCTACTCCTTCTTTCACGTGCGGTTCGAGCAGGTACGAACTGTCGCCGTACTGATGGACCCTCCCCGTACGGTACCGAACGAGATCCTGCAGAAAACGCCGACGGCTATGGCTCCCGAAGCGCTTGAGAAACGACGCCCGCCACTCTTCGAAAAAGGGCCGGTCCCCGCTGACGAACCGCGCTTCGAGGTAGTTGGTGAGCACCGTGAAATCTTCCTGCACGAGACGCTTGACGCCGGATACGGACGACGTCGCGTGACCCACCTCAAAGCCTGCGTCCCACAGGCTGTAAGTGAACTCCTTGACGATATCCTGGAGGGCCTGGGGCAGCTTGTTCTGATGCAAAAACAGGAGGTCGAGGTCGGACGCAAAACTCAGTTCCCCCCTGCCGAAGCCACCCACCGCCACGACTGCCCATCCGTTGATATCTCTGCATTCCTCCAAAAACGTTTTCTCCAGACTCTCGAAGAAGTGCTGGCAATATGTCCGAGCAGCCAGTGAACCAGGCACGTCATTTCGGCATAATTGCAGAAAAGTGTGGCGCATTTCCTTAAGTCGCCGCGCGAGGTACTGAAAACGCTGCTGGGCCATTTCATCCTTTCAATATGGACACGGATTGTGCCAACGGTCCTCTTTTCCTGAAAGATTACGCCCCATTGTATGATTCTGTGCAGAAGTCGAAACCAGGGGGCATCGCTATTCCGCCTGAAGTTTTCCAACCGCTACAGCGCGTCCTCTCCGGTCTCACCGGTTCGAATCCTGATGCAATCCTCCACGGGGAAAACGAATACTTTGCCATCGCCGATTTTGCCGGTATTGGCGGCGCCTCGGACGGCCTCGACGATTTCGCTCACCTGACTATCCGCAACGACGACTTCAATCTTGATCTTCGGGAGAAAATCCACCACGTATTCCGCCCCGCGGTAAATTTCCGTGTGTCCTTTCTGGCGGCCAAACCCTCGCACTTCGGAAACGGTCATCCCCTTCACGCCGAGCGCCGTGAGCCGCTCCTTTACGTCATCCAGTTTGAACGGTTTTATGATAGCCTCGATTTTTTTCATGTGCTTCTTCCTTTCAGCGATTTCAGTGAAAGGCATCTTCTCTTTCGACAAGCAGCTCTCTTCAAGCGACCGATGAACCGGAAATGCGGACAGCCCCTCACCCCCGCTTCCCGCGTCTATTTTCCCTCTCCATAGCCGTGAGCGATGGGATTGCGCCGCCCCATTCCGAATGCCTTGGTGGTCACCCGCAGGATGGGAGGCGCCTGCCATCGTTTGTATTCATTACTGTCCACGCGCCTCATCACCCATTTTACGAGGTTTCGGTCCCACCCCTGCGCGACGATGTCTTCGACCGGAAGCCGCTGTTCGACATAGCCTGCCAGGATGGCGTCCAGGACATCATAAGGAGGGAGACTGTCCTGGTCCGTCTGATTCGGACGAAGCTCCGCGGACGGCGCTCGCACCAGCGTGTTCTCCGGTATCCATGCGTATTTCTCATTCAATTTCCGGGCCAGTTCATATACCAGCGTCTTGGGAACGTCCCCCAGCACCGCGAGCCCGCCATTCATATCTCCATAAAGAGTGCAATAGCCCACCGCAATTTCCGACTTATTTCCGGTGCTGAGCAGGATTCGACCGAATTTATTGGAAATCGCCATGAGAATGAGCCCACGCAACCGCGCCTGAAGGTTCTCCTCCGCAGAGTCCGGCGCCAAGTTCTCAAATATGGGCCCCAATGTCTTGAGCGCCGCATCGAAAAGCGGCCCGATGGGAACAACATTGAATGCGGTGCCGAGCCTTCGCGAGAGTTCCTCCGCGTCCGCAAGGCTTTCCGGGGCGTTGTAAGGACCGGGCATTCCAACACCGAGAACGTTTTCGCGGCCGAGCGCAAGTGTCGCAAGACAGGCTGTCAGCGCGGAATCCACCCCGCCGCTCAACCCCACCACCGCTCTCTTGAACCCGCACTTCCCGGCATAATCACGCAGCCCCAACACCAGGGCTTCCAACACCTCCGATGCCTGATCCAGATTGGAGCAGTTCACGTCGCCGCGTTGAGCGCTCGTATCGTAAACCACAAAGTCCTCTTTAAAATCGGCTCCGCACGCAACCAGTTCACCTCTCGGATCCCACACCATGCTGTGGCCGTGAAATATCAGCTCATCGTTCCCCCCCACCTGGTTCACGTACACAACGTGACACCCGGAACGCGTGGCATGCGTCTTCAGAAGCTGGCTGACCCACGCGGCTTTCCCGACGTGGTAGGGCGATGCGGAAATGTTGATGAGCATATCCACTGATGCCGCTTCCAGTTCGCAAACCGGATCGCAGTGATAGAGCGGACGAGGAAGATAATCCGTCACGTTCCAGATATCTTCACATATGGTAATTCCCAGGCGTTGACCTCTGAAATCGACCCACACAGCCTTTTGTCCCGGCTCGAAATACCTCTCTTCATCGAATACGTCGTAGGACGGGAGAAGTCTCTTGTGGGCGCACCCCAGCAAGACCCCGTCCGCGTAGAAAAAAGCAGCATTGTGATACGGCTTCCCCGCACCGGTCTCATTCTCGGCAACCGTCCCGAAAATCACCCCGATCCCGCGGCTGGCATCCTTGATTTGGGACCAATACTTCTTGCTGGTCTGAATGAAACTCGGCTTGTCCAGAAGATCCCTCGGCGGATAGCCCAGCAAGCTGAGCTCGGGAAACACCACGAGATCGCAGTCTCTATTTTTTGCCGTATCGATGAAATCCAGGATTTTTCGGGCGTTGCCCTCCAGATCCCCAATGAATGGATCGATCTGAGCTAAAGCGATTCGCATTCTATAAATCCCTGAATAAAGCAGCTCGATCGCTGCATTGAAAGAGGCACTTCACTTGACATCAAACGGCTGATGGAAGGCGATGCGAGAAAAGTCTTCACATTGTTGTTTTGGCGCGAAAACGCCTCGGATCGATTCCATATTTCTCGACCTTATACTGAATGATCCGTTTGGTCGTCCCCAACAACCGCGCCGCTTGCGACTGATTTCCGTAGACGTCTTTGAGCGCATCCGTGATGAGATCCCTTTCAAACGCACTCACAAGGGCCTCCAGCTTCCCACGGCTCGCACTTTGCGTTCCAGCAGGCTTCATCTGCAGAGTCGGAGGCAGATGCCATGCTTCTATCGCCTCCCCGCTTGAAAGGAGCACCGCCCGCTCGATACAGTTCTCAAGTTCACGCACGTTCCCCGGCCAATGGTAGGACATCAACATGTCAATGGCGCTCGTTGAGATCCGTTTGACGTCCTTACCGAATTCCCCTGCGTACTTCAGCACGAAATAATCGGCGAGAAGCAATATATCCGGCCCCCTCTCTCTCAATGGAGGGAGGAAGATGGGAAAGACATTCAGCCGGTAAAAGAGATCGGAGCGAAACGAGCCGAGTGAGACTTCCTTTTCGAGGTCTTTATTGGTGGCGGTGACGACCCGCACATCCACTTTCACCATCCTGGAAGAACCCAGGGGTTGAAACTCACGCTCTTGGAGCACCCTGAGCAGTTTTGCCTGTGCGATCGGCGACAGTTCACCCACTTCATCCAGGAATATGGTCCCACCCTGCGCCTCTTCGAATCGGCCTTTTCGCCGGGTGATGGCGCCTGTAAAAGCTCCCTTCTCGTGACCGAACAACTCGCTTTCGAGCAGGGTATCCGGCATGGCGGCGCAATTGACCTGAATCAGAGGGGCTTTTTGTCTTCTGCTGTTCTCGTGGATGGCTTTGGCAACCAATTCCTTGCCGGTTCCAGTCTCCCCGTCGATCAAAACCGTGGTCGACGTGTCCGCGACCTGGTCGATCAAGCGCAACACTTCCTGCACGACCTTCGAGCGCCCGATAATGTTCGTGGTAGGGCGTCTGGCTTCCGCCAGCATGCGGCGCAACCGGCGGTTTTCCTCCTCGACGGCGCGAAAATGCACCACCTTCCCGAGCAATTCCGCCACGGCGCCGAGAATTTCAACTTCCTTATCGAGACTCTCCACCTGATGCGCGAGCTTATCCGCCGAGAGCACCCCAACGACCCGCCCCTGGTAAAATATGGGAACACAAAGGAACGCAAGTTCCGCCCGGTTCAAAGACTTGCGCGCTCCGGTGCGATCGAGGAAATGGGTCGCATTGCCGAGGTTGGCGGTCGCCATGGGCCGTCCCGTTTGGGCGACCTTGCCGGTTATCCCCTCTCCGGGTTGATAGCAGATCTTACCCGTTTCGAAATCCACCCCTCTGGCAACGTCCAGCCACGCCTCGCCCGTCTGGAGATCGAGAATCGAGACCATTCCCCGCTCCATGCCAAGCCACGTGCTGAGGATGTCCAGAGTCTGCTGAAGCTGGTCTTTCAGTTCGCCCGAGTGGGACAATACCCTGGCGATTTCATGTAACGCGCGCAATTCCAGGTAACTGTAATTCTCCGCCATCGCTCACAAACCATCTCATCCGCAAAACGTCAACTACCACCGACCTTGTCGGTGGCTTAGTCACGAGTTAATGATTTTGCAGCGACTCATACCGCATCATTACAAAAATGTCACGAATTTCTTTCCAGTTTGATGGACAGGCAACGGCAGGGTTCAGTGGATCGAGGTCTCCTTTTCCATACGTGCAAAGGGTTTCAGCCGAATCCGCGAGATCTTTCGGCCGGGAGGCGCATAATTACGGAATATCTCAAAAACCCTCCTGGTGTTCGGGCCGGAGAAGATCGAAAACCGTTTTCACAGGGTTGAAGGTTATCATGGGGACCTCGACGAAAACGGTAACCCAGTCCGCCATGGACCCGTTCCAAAGCCCGGGTAGTTCGAGGGCTTTGAGATCCCTCCCCTCCTTGCTTTTTTTCGAGATCAGGACGGCGTTGCAGTCCACGAAACGTCTCAAATTGAAGGGCCTCCCCCGATAGTCCTTCAACGCGCAGACGAGATCCACCGGATTGAAGTGGGTCGAAGACATCCAGATGTCTTTCTGCTCCGAGTCATTCAGATTGACCTGAGCCTGTTCCACAATCTGGAGCGACAGGTCTCCATCCTCACCCTCCACCCAAAATGGCGCACCTCCCGGTTCCCCTGCATTGCGAACGACCCCGCAAACCCGAATGGGTCTGTTGAGTTTGTTGAAAACGAACTGTCGCTTCCGTTCCACCGTCCACGATTCATAAGCCGGTGGGAAGTGAATCAAGAGCCTATCCCGCGCGAACACCGCAGCGTCCTGCGTCAGCGTCTGAGACGGCCTCTCATCCATCGAGCGCAGGTATCCATGAATCCGATCCTGCAACCACACGAGACAGCCCCCCAGCACCTGTTTCCAAAAAGCCACCGCAGGTTTGAAACGATCCTGCACCACGTTGTCGATGTTCTTTATGTAGACAAGATCTCCATCGAGGTCGTTCAAATTCTCCAACAGGGCGCCGTGCCCGCCCGGCCGAAAGTGAAGACTCCCCGAACGGTCCCTGAACGGATAGTCGTCCATATCCACGGCGATAGTGTCCGTCGAGGTCCTCTGACAGGAAAAAGACACGGAATACTCGATCCCGTACCGTTCTTCGTAAACCGGGCGCGCCGTCTCCCAAAGCCGCGCAAAACCGTCTTTGTGCTCCGGCGGAACCGTAAAATGCACCCTCGAACACCCGGCTCCATGCGAAAGGTAATCCACCGTCTCCACCAGATGTTCTTCGAATGCCGTACGGCTCCCCATCGCATATCGATGGAATTTCAGCAAAGCCTTGGGGACGAAGCCGTAATTCAGGCCTCTACTGGTGAGCAGGTATTCAAGAAGCGTATAGTATTGGCAGTCCTCGACCAGCCCCCCGAGCCAATGGCCATCTCTGCTTATCGCCCGCGCGAGATCCTCAAAAAAGGCAAACTTGTGAAGATCGTTCAAAAACCGCAGGAAATCGCAAGCTATAGCAACGCCTCTCCCTGCCCGCTGGTGGAGTTCGTGATACTCCAGGAAATGCGGCACGTGGTAGATTTGAAGAAGCGACTGGAACATACGTGAGGCGGCGCCGGAAGCGGGCACGAATTTCGAGAAGCGGCCCTTTTGAGCGGCTGCCCTGTGGAGCTGCACGTAACGCTCCATGTCATCGGGCAGGAGATTCTGCACTCCGTCGTCAATTCTGCAAGGTCTGTTCAGGCATACCGCAAACGATGCCCGGTTGAAGATCTCGATCTGGCGTATCGCCCGGGCTTCATCAATCCCCTGGGCCTCCATCTGCCTGCGATCACCTTCCGTGAAAACAAACCTTCTCATGTTGTCTCACCAGCCATGCAAGCCCTTCACCCATCTCTATGGAAGCATCATGCAGCACACGGTGCACACGGAGGTGCGCCCGGATGATGCCACGGGACGGGAACGCGTGATTCCCCCCGCTACCCCATCGTGAGCAACCCTCGGACGCACCTCAGCATCCTTCAGTCAGTCGCGGGGGTCGGTACTCTTCCACCAACTCTCCCGTCAGCACATCAGGAGAGAGCGCCCGGAATGCACCGTCTATTTCGTGAATGTTTCTATCGTATCCTTGGATTTCAACTGATCGACATATTGAGCCAACTGCTGGTTGACTTTTTGCTGTTTGAGATATTGTCCCAGTTCATCTTTGACTTGATCGTAAGTCTTAGTCTCGGCAGGTTTCTTATCCGCAACTTTGATCAGATGGTATCCAAACTGGCTTTCAACAATATCGCTCACCTCGCCGGGCTTTAGCTTGAATGCAGCTTCCTCAAATGGACCCACCATCTGGCCTCTCTGAAAATAGTCCAGGTCTCCCCCATTGGCGCCGCTGGGACACTCGGATACTTCCTTGGCGACAACGGCAAAATCCTCTCCCTTCTGAATCCTTGTCTGAACTGCTGCAACTTTCTCCCGCGCCTTTGTTTTATCGGCATCTCCAGCCTTAGGGTCGACCTTTATAAGGATATGACTGGCCCTGACTGTTTCAGCAGTCTTGAAAAGATCGGGATTTGAATCGTAATACGTCTTGGTCTCCGCATCCGATACGGTCACCTTGCCTGCAACTTCCTGCTCTATGAGTTTCTTGATCGCCATGTCCTGAGTGAACTGACTCTTCAGCTCGGGCTCAGTCAGAGCCATCTTGACAAGCGTATCCGTGAAATCCTTTTCACTGGGAAATCGCTTTTTTAAAGCTGCAACCCTTTCATCGACCTCAGCGTCGGAGACCTTGATCCCGACCTTTTGACACTCCTGCTTGAGTACCTCCCGCCCGATGAGACCGTCCAGCACTTTCTTCTTCAGTTCTCCAACCTGAGCCGGATCCGAAGCCTGGCCCATCATGGCCATCTGCCGCTCGTAACGGCTAAACTCCTTATCAAAATCATTTTGGGAGATCGCCACCCCATTGACTGAAGCGACCTTTGAGCCGGCAGCCGCTTTGTCGACCGATGGCTTATCACTTGCACCTTTCGCCGTTGTCTGTTTCTGATCGGCTGCGTTGGAATAGGATGCAAAACCACTCAAGAAAAAAAGAAGACCCAGTGTCACAATCCATGCAGCCCGTGTCCGTGTCATAACAAAACTCCTTTTCTGCCAGCAAAATAACCCACAAAGACTGTTATCCCTGCTTCGCGGGCCCCTTCAGCGCTCTCCATCCTCGGGAGGCAAGCAAGAAATGATCCGCAGATCAGCCGAATTTGCAATATAACCGCACAGAACAACCGCAGTCAATGAAAGTGTTCCGGTACGAGGCAACTACCAACTCATCCATTCGCCCGCCACGTCCAACAATCGTCTGGTCGGACAGCATCAATGTTCTTGAATTAGGACTGGACCGCGTTCCCGGGTATCGGGCCAAAGCCTTCGGAGACGTTGATTGGCGTGGTTTCACAAGGATTTCTGGCTGCCCCTTAAAGAAATTTTTTGTCGCAAGTATGTGAAGCGTGTTATCAAGACGACGTTGGCCGAGGGACCCGGCTCTATTCGGCGCCTGGAATATGAGATCGATAGCGAGACCATGCGGAAGCTCGGGAAACCTGCCTTGGGACGATCATTTTCATCACGAACGGGAAGCTTAGGACGATGCCAAAGTCGTTCGAACCTAACCGGGCATGTCCCTATCGATAAGCAGAATGCTTGTGGAGTCAGATGCCATACAGGAGATTGTTACTATTTATCCCAGGAAATCCTGACAAAGGAAAACACGAAAGCATACAGTGTTAACGAACACATTGAAAATTCAAGAACGGATAATCTCGGTTCTTGACTTCAAGACATGGGAAGACGAATCTTTTACGATGAAAGGCAGGTCATGGTGAATAGGTATTTCCTCGTACTTCTACTTGTGGTTTTCCTGCCCCGGGTCTGCAACGCAGCAGAACAGAAGGCGGCTTCGGCGCCTTCTCAGACGAACGTTCAAACCCCGACGGCCGATACAAAAAAGGAACAGGAGCCCGAAAAGACTTCCTCGACCCATCACGTCATCAGGATCAAAGGCGGTGCAATCAATTACACGGCGACTGCCGGGCGTATCACGCTCAGGGAAGAATCGGGGAAAGCCAGGGGGGACATATTTTTTACGGCCTATGTGATGGACCAGCCAGCCGAAAAGTCGAAGCGGCCGGTCACCTTTGCATTCAACGGAGGTCCCGGAGCATCTTCCGTCTGGCTGCACATGGGGGCGATCGGGCCCAAGCGCGTGATGACGGAGGATCTCGGCGGGGCATCCGCCCCTCCATACACAATGGGGGACAACGAATATTCATGGCTGCCGTTCACCGACCTGGTATTCATCGATCCCGTCGGAACGGGCTACAGCCGCCCCGCACAAGGCGAAAACAGCAAGCAATTCTACGGGATAAAAGAAGACATAGAGTCGGTGGGCGAGTTCATCCGCCTCTACGCCACCAGGTATGACCGTTGGGTGTCGCCGAAATTCATCGTTGGAGAGAGCTACGGTACGTTCCGAGCCATCGGTCTCTCCGATTACCTTTACGACAGCTTCGGAATGGACCTGAACGGCCTCATGCTGATCTCGCTCGCGATAGACTTCCAGAGTTTTTCGTACAACCTCGGCAATGATCTTCCATATACGCTTTTCCTGCCGAGTTATGCCTGTTCCGCGTGGTACCACAAGAGGCTCGATCCGGACTTGCAGGAGAACTTCGAGAAAACCAGAAACGAGGCGGAAGAGTGGGCGTTGCACGACTATTCCTCGGCGCTCCTGCAGGGTGACGCCCTTACGGACGTGCAGAAAGGCAAAACAATCGAAGGGCTTCTGCGTTTCACGGGACTCCCCAAAAGCTATCTTGAAAACACTAATCTTCGAGTGAACCGATCCGGTTTCATGAACGAGCTTCTCCGATCCGACGATCTCAGCCTGGGCTTGATGGATGGAAGAAAAGTCCGGAGAGGTCGGTCGGGGGATTTTTTGAGCGATCCCGGCATGGTCGGGACCCTGGCGCCCTATGTTGCCGTGTTGAACGATTATTTCAAAAATGAACTCAAATATGAAACCGACCTTGCTTATGTTTTCTTATCCGAGGAAGCCAACGGCCAATGGAACTGGGGCTCCGGTTTGCGCGGATATCCGAGCGTACTGGAAAAGCTGCAGAAGGTGATGCGTCGGAGCACACATCTGAAGATTCTAACGGCGGGGGGATACTTCGATCTGGACACGCCCTATTTCGGCATCAAATACGCCATGAATCATCTCGGGTTGGATGCATCCCTTCGGGCCAACATAAGGATGGGCTTCTATGAAGGCGGGCATATGCTGTATACCAATGTTCGCGCGATCGAGAAGCTGACCGCTGATGTTGCAGGATTCGTAGCCGATGCGATTCCGGCTCGCAAGTAGCAATCCATCGGATAGGATTCCCATCCTGCCCGCCGTGCAGTTGAACGGGATGAGGTTCGCCGGCAATGCAGCTTCGGCGTAATGTGCGGGCATCCGGACCACCGCGGAACTTGCGGGAGACAACGACGTGGTGGATCGTCGCTCGCATGTTCTCGACAGATCCGGTCTGCTTCAGGCGGTAGATGGAAGCATCCCGGGGTATGGGGACTCTCACTTGTAACAGGCGTTGAAATCGGCTTCCCGCAATGCGCCGATTCCGCACCAATAGGCCTTCCAGTTCTTCTTTGTGATCCGTAGGCTGCTTGGGTTGTTGACATCATAGTAATCCATGAAGAACTGACGGGTTTCCGATTTGTCTTTTATTCTGGTAGAAACAGCATTGAGCGTCGATGGCGTCAAGGAAGATATTTTATAAGTTTTATCAAAGTTATACTCCTTTTTCCAGGATGTTTTTTGATAGTACCAGGTATCGACGTTAAGTATTGAAAATGTTCTAAGGTTGTAAGTCATCACCTGAAAGGCCGGGTTGTTGTTGGACCACGGAGTCACAGCAGGTGTAATGTGAACGTAAGAAATGGGTTTCTTCTTGTCAAAAATCAGCCTGAAGTGATCCATGTGTGTGTGCCCTGCATAAATAGCCTTAATATTTGAAGCATATTTGCGAATGATCTCGTTGAATTTATCGAGAAATGTCTTAGAATCCCGAGTGACCGTAGTATCCCAATAATCAACGAGATGACTCGATTTCTTTCCTGCCGCGTTGACTGAGTCTTCGACGCACACACCAGGGGGCATGTGAAGCATGAGCCATATCTTCTCATTATTTGCGGTTGCCGCTTTGAGTTGGGATTGAAGCCATTCGAGTTGAACCCATCCCTGTTTCTTATACTTATTATCCTGTGAGAAAAAAATATTGTTGATCGATACAATACGGTTGGCTTTAATAGGAGTAGGAAGCATCGAATAGTTTCCGCCATGAAGGAATGTGGCATCAAACGCTTTCTTGTTGCCTGAGGGTTGGTGCATGTAATTGAAATATATTTCATGGCTATCTCTTAAGAAACTTCCATTTGGTACTATCCCAAAATCAACGTAGGCATCGTTGTTTCCTAGTGTGCATATGACTGATACGCCTGGGAAATATTTATCGAACTCTAAACCTATAAACTTAAGCGTTTTCATTACGAACTTGTGAAATCCTGATTCATTATTCGGAAAGTATTTCTGCTGGTATATAGAGAAGTAATGGCCCAAGATGTCTCCTGAAAATAGTATGAAATCTGGATTTGCACATGTACTGCGCATCTTTATCAATACGGATTCCAAGAGATTGAAATTGGTGTCTTGACCATAAATGCTCAAATCCTTATCGCTGGAAGCGGAAAATATGGATTCCCAATCCGTGTACGGGTGTTTTATTAATTTGGCAGGTATCGTTGTGTCGGTGGTATTGAACGGATCGAAATGGATGTCCGATATGGAAAGAATGAGCCTGTGGCTCGCTCGATCGGATTCGATGCCACTCATGTCCTCCGCTCTTAGGGGTATGGACGTGACGAGCAGAAGCGACAAACAAAACAGAATGATTCTGTGCAAACGGGTCATGTAGTCCTCCTCTGATTCTCTTGTGGTTTCATAGAAGAAGAGATATCGTTTCGGTTTTGTGACAGAGAAAACAAAAGATCGAGATAGAGTTGCGAAGCTTCGATGACTTGTTTGAAAGAAACGGATTCGTCCGGTGCATGGGCTTTTTCCAGATGTCCCGGGCCCATGAGGATTGGTTTGACGCCGGCCGCCCAAAGAAGGTTGGCATCGGAATGACTTCGGAAGTCCTCAGTTTCCCAAGGAATCGAACTCTTCAGGTAAACTTTCTTGAACGCCTCGACGATCGTCCCTTTCTCGGGAAGCGCGTAACCGGGGTGAATGTTGGCGAACCGGAGAGAACCTTTAAAACCCTGGTGTTCCCGCCGTTCCATCACCAGGAGATCGTCGATCTCCACGGTTATCTCACCGGTGGGCGCCGTGGGGGGCAGATGGAGGTCGACCCAGGCGTTGCAGCGATCGGGCACCGTAAACCCCGTCTGGGAACTGGATAGATCTCGGATGTTATAGACGATTTCCGGCCGATCCGTTTCGATATAGCGTGATAACCTCAACAGAAAACGAAGCATGTTTTCAATTGGGTTCTCACCCTGTCTTGCGAGTGAGGCGTGCATGCGCTTCCCCCTCGTGGTGATCTCCAATTCCAGGTAACCGTAATGCCGAAGGCATGGCCGCAGATTGGTCGGTTCGCCGATCAAAGCCCAAGGAAAATGGTAGTCTCTCACGAGTTTGCGGCTTCCGTCGCCGTCCTCTTCTTCGCCCACCACGAGTGCAAGCGCCACGGGCGGCGGAGCGGAGGCGTTCTGCACAAGGGTGAGGTATGCTTCGATCATTGCGGCACACCCGCTTTTCATGTCCGCTGCGCCAAGTCCGAAGATGGTATCCCCCCGTTCCTCACAGCCGAACCGATCGTAGTCATAGGCTGGAACAGTGTCGACATGTGCGATGAGGGCCAGGGATACGTCCGTTTCAGGGGGCATGGCGACGAGATTGTGCCTGCCTTCGTCCACGATCTGGCGGACCGACGAGACGCCATTCGCATCGAGGTAATCTTCCAGGAACTGGAGGATTTCTTCCTCCTTCCCGGAGGGGCTGTAAATGTCGAGGAGGCGCGACAGCAGGTCTTTCAATCTCTTCGGTTGGATGGAGAGACAGTCTCTACTCGTCGTCATGCATTTTGTACCGTGCGCTCGATCGACCGTTCGTCTTCTTACCCTTGAGCTGTTTCAGGTGGTGGTCGAGGTTGTATGAGAGGTAAATGTGCTCCTGGGGGCAATGAAAACCCATTTTCCGGAAAAAATGGAGAGCCGGCAGATTGTCGGCCTCCGTGTCTACAAGCAGCATGCGCACACCCTCGGAGATCATCAGGTCTCGGAATCGGTTGAAAAGTCTGGATGCGAGGCCCTGGCCATGAAAGGCAGGATCCACCCCCAGCCAGATCAGGTAGCCATATTTCCATGCGGAGCGGGTCTTGACCACCGTCGTGCCCAGGGCAAATCCAGCGAGTTGGTCCTCGGACTCAGCCACAAGACAAAATTCGCGATCACTTTGAAAAAGGGACGTCACTTCGTATTCGTCCCATGTCCTGTAGAGATTGGGAACTTCGCTTGCAGTGAAGAGTTTTTCTCCAAGGTGAAAAACAGCCGCCAAGTCGTCGATCTCCATCTGGCGTATCAGAATGTTGATTCGCTTCTTAATGCATTCGGAATTATCTTCGGCTTCCATACGTTACTGCTTTCTGACTCCTCCTGCTTTTTGGGCTCGTGGTGTTCTGGCCCGACGTGAAGGAAGAAAATCTTTGCCCTGCTCGGGATGTCCGGCTTTCCCTCAACCTGGCTTTGCGTTTCAAATCTCCATACTTCCCGAAACGGCCGTTTCGCGCCATGTGTGCTCCTTTCAGACAGCGGCGGTATTTCGTCTCGGAGGACAAACCGCTTGCCGTCCCTTCGGGACAGGGCTTCCACCTGCTGTCCATCGCGTCCTCTCCAATATAATAACCATTTTCCAGGAATTTAGGCAAAGGATTTCAGTATTTGAATCAAGTGCGTTCCCAAGAGGTGAAAGGATCGATGAGCAAAAGGGACGATATGGGGTCATTCAGTGAGGGAGGAGGGGGAAAGAAAGCCTTCGCTCAATTTCAGGCACAGATGCAACTACATGGTAGCACGGGATAAAATTCTTTTTATTTGAAGGTCGCTTCGATCTCACCTATAATTCACGTCGACATTGCCTCGCACTCTTAGAGCGTCATTCCGGCATTGAGGTGGATGAGAAGATATGATCGGAGCGGTTGGGGGAAGGGTTGGGGCGCACCGGATGATTCATAATGAACGCTCTCCCACGTAAATCATTCGAAGCATTGTAACTCAACCGATATGAAGGCGCCAGATCGGGAGCTCCCGTTTAGGGAGACTCCCTTTTTTCTTGCAGATGAGACGATTGGCGGGGACGATCATGGAAAGGTTCGTATTCACAAGATATTTTCTGTCTTTTCTCATTCCGCTGCTTTGTGCGACCTGGGTATCTGCGCAGGATCGCGGCATCGTTGCGCGGCGCAGCATGGAGAATAACGCACAGCCCGAACAGCGTATTGCGCTCGTCATTGGAAACGGCGCGTATGATGCGATGCCCCTTCGAAATCCCGTGAACGATGCAAAGGCCATGGCTAAGGCATTGACTGAGTTGGGTTTTGACGTCACGGAGCGTGAGAATCTCGTCCAGAAGGACATGAAACGGGAAATCCAGACCTTCGGGCAGAAACTCCTCAAGGGCGGAGTCGGTCTCTTTTATTACGCGGGACACGGCGTGCAGGTCAACGGCCGCAACTATCTCATCCCTGTCGGCGCGGCCATCGAGCATGAGAAACAGGTGGAATATGAAGCAGTGGACGCGGGTGCGGTGCTCTCTGAAATGGACTATGCGAGAAACCGTTTGAACGTAGTGATCCTGGATGCATGCAGGGACAACCCGTTCGCCCGCAGTTTCCGGAGCAGTACGCAGGGCCTCGCTTCGATCAACGCTCCCACCGGATCGTTGATTGCCTATGCCACTGCGCCCGGCGCTGTGGCCAGCGACGGTCCCGGCGAACACGGCGTCTATACGGGCGAGCTGATCAGAGCAATTAAGAGTCCGGGGATGAGGATCGAAGATGTTTTCAAACAGGTGAGATCGGCTGTCCGGGAAGTGACCCAGGGAAAGCAGGTTCCCTGGGAGTCATCGTCCCTGGAGGGAGATTTTTACTTCAAGAAGCCGGTCGAGAAGCCCGCCGCGGAAGAAATCCCCCCCGCGGCTGTTCCGGAAAGGACATCGGCTCCGCTTCAGCCGCAGACACCGCGTAGCGAGGCACCGCCACGCAGCCAGAAAACATGGAGGGAGCCGGTGACCGGCATGGAATTCGTTTGGGTTCCCGGCGGTTGCCACCTCATGGGCAGCCCTCAGACCGAAGCGGCAAGAAAGGCGGACGAGGGGCCGGTCCACGAAGTCTGCGTGGATGCATTCTGGATGGGCAAGAGTGAAGTGACGAACGGACAATACCGTAAGTTCGATCCCAACCATGACAGCAAGGATTACGGCGGTTACTCCTTAAATGGGGAGAACCAGCCCGTTGTCTACGTGTGTTGGCTAGATGCGAATAATTTTGCCCAGTGGCTGAAAGGGCAGAACGGGGGTCAGTACAACTTCAGACTGCCTACGGAAGCGGAGTGGGAGTATGCTTGTCGGGCGGGTGCGGAGGCATCCCGATACTGGGGAGACAACGCGGGCCAGGCGTGCGATTATGAAAATGTGGCGGATCGGACGGCGGGGCGTCAATGGACGTGGGATGATATTCACGACTGTGACGACGGGTATGCCGCAACGGCTCCAACGGGAAGCTTCCAGGCGAATGCGTTCGGGCTCGTGGATATGCTGGGAAACGTCATGGAGTGGGTGGGCGACACATACAGCGTAGATGCCTATATCAAACATGAACGCAAGAATCCCATCTGTTCGCCTGAAAGCTGTGGACCCGACAGAGTGATACGCGGAGGGAACTGGCACGGAACGCCCGCCAACGTTCGATGCACGAACCGTGTGAGCGGGCTTCCGGGAGGGATGAACGACGATCTCGGTTTTCGTTTGGTTCGAGAACCGTAGCCAACGGGCTTGATGCAGGGATTCCATGTCCGCTGGCGCACGCCCGCACCTGGACTGTTGGCCGACGTGGCCAACAGTGGGGGAGATTCGGTCGGGCAATGCGATCCCTTGCTGGATTGGCGGTTGCCCTTGCGTGGTTGCCGCCGGGGTTCGGAGGAGATACGATGAAGATCTTCGGACGGGACATGATTACTACATGTGCTGGATTCGCGGCGCTCTGCATGATTCTTTTCAGCTTCTTTTCGGCCATTCCATTGCTTCCATCGAATGTCGACGCCGCCTCTGAGGACGATGGACAGACCCGGCGGGTGGATTTTCTCTGGGCGTTCGGCGCCATACCCCGAGGGAAGGACGGCAACGGGATAATCAAAGCCGTGAAGCCCGACACGGTCCTGAAGAGCGGCGACCGGCTCAAAATGATGATCGAACTCCGAGAGAAGTGCTTCGTATACGTGATCCACAGAAATCCCCAGGACGAAGTGTTCCTCCTTTTTCCTTATGACATCGAGCAGTTTGGGTCCGATTACCGGGTCGGAAGGCCGTATTATATTCCACAGGGGGATTCTTGGTTCGAACTGGACCAGAACGTGGGGCGCGAGACGTTCTACATCTTTGCCTCTTCGGAACGGTTGAGCGATCTGGATGGTCTGTTTTCCCGATACGGCGCCGCGCGCGGTGTGGATAAAGGGGCAATCGCACAGGAAATCTTTGCAGAAGTCCGAAATCTCAAGAAGCAATATAAGGAATTCGCAATGCCCGCGGAGCGTCCCGTGACCATCGGCGGCGCGATTCGGGGGATCGAGAAGAACCGCAAATCAACGGACGTGGATCTCCCGTCGATTGCTGAGGAGGTCCACGCAGGCGACGCGATTTTCAGGACTATCACAATTGAGCACCAGTAGGAGAAGGCAGATTGCGGTCTCAACCATACTGGTCGGCATTGCGTTTGCCCTCGGTCATCTCAGCTTCCGGGCGGCTCCGGGAATGCTTCGATCCTGGGACGCACAGGCAATCGATCAGTTCTTTGTGATTCGCTCTTCCTCGAACCGTCTCCGTCCCCATTACGACAGAACCGTGGTCCATCTCGATGTAAACGACTCGACCATCGACAAACTGAAGAATTACTACCTGGACCGGTCTCATTACGCCCGGGTTATGCACAATCTTTCAGCCATGAACGCGGCCGTCCAGGCCTACGATATCATTTTCGCGGCCCCGTCCACTGAGAAGGATGACAGATCCCTCATGGACGCAACGGCTGAGAGCGGGAACGTATACTTCGGGCTTGCTTTTTCGTTCGATGAAGAAGATCGTCCCAGGCGACGTAAGCCGCCAGGCGAAGAGACCCGCGCATACCTCGACAGAACGACATGGCAGGTCGATGTGAGAGGGGACGCTTCGGGCTTCTACACGGGCACAGCGCGCGTACTCACGTTTCCCCGCCTGGCGTCCCCTTCGCGGGGGTTGGGGTATCTCAGCATCAAACCCGATGATGACGGGGTGTACCGACGGATTCCATTGCTCGTGCGCTATGAAGGAGGCTATTACCCGAGCCTGTCGTTTCGAGTCGCCTGCGACTACCTCGATGTTTCGCCGGCAAATATCATCGTGCGCCCCGGCAAGGACATCACACTCAAAGACGCCCGCCGGCCCGGAGGGACGCCCCACGATATCGCTATCCCCATCGATGACCGCGGCGCGATGGTCCTGAACTTCGTGGGTCCTTGGGAATGTATGGTCCATTACGACTTCGCCGACGTCTATCGCGCCTCCGACGAAGCGGAGGATTTCGAGCTGTGGAGGGAGGAACTTGCTGGAAAGATCATTCTCATTTCCGATGTTTCAACGGGTTCGGCCGACACGGGAAGAGTGCCCGGCGATATCAATTTTCCTCTCAGCGGACTGCATGCAAGCGCGGTGCATACCATCCTGACCGAGCAATTCCTCGATGAACTCACGGGCCGCCAGATGCTCCTGGTGGAACTGTTGTTGGCCGTCGTCGTTTTGTGCTTCGCAATCCGATTCCCATCGTTTTACTTTCCACTATGCGCCTGCGGGGTTGCCGCCGCGTACATCGCTGTGGCCGCATTCTGCTTTTTCTACCTGCACGTCATCCTTTCCGTCTTGCCCTCACTTGTCATCGTTGGTTCTGCCACGGTGTTCGTCAGCGTGTATCGTTACTTCATTGAGGAAAAGGAAAAGGAGGTTTTGCGCAAAACCTTCGAGGCGTATTTCCCTCCGGCGGTGGTCGGGAAGCTCGTCTCGAACCCGGAGCTCGCAGCAGGCAAAGGGCAGAAGAAGGAGTTGACCGTCCTTTTCAGCGACATAGAGGGCTTCACCGGATACTCGGCGGCACTGCATCCGGATGAGATTCAAAGACTCCTCAATGAATACTTCGACGCCATGGTGGAAATAGTATTCAAATATGAAGGCACCGTGGACAAATATATCGGAGATGGTTTGATGGTCTTCTTTGGCGATCCGGAGCCACAGCCGGACCATGCTTTGAGGTGCGTGCGGGCTGCGATCGAGATGCAGAAGAAGACAGATGAACTTAGACGGAGATGGTCCGCCGTCGGGAGTATCCCCATCCGCATAAGGATAGGCATCAACACGGGGGAAGTGGTGGTGGGCAACATGGGGTCCGCACGCCGTCTGTCTTATACGGTCCTCGGCTCCGCCGTGAATCTGGCTCAACGTCTGGAGAGAAGCGCTTCGCCGGGCGGCATCCTGATTTCGCAGAGGACTTGCGACCTTGTGAAAGGATCGGTTTCCGTTCGCAGCCTGGGCGCCATAGCAGTCAAGGGGATCGGTGGGGAGATTCCCATCTATGAAATCCTGGAAGGCAAAGGAGAAGACCCGGAAACCTTCATGGATCGACCGCAAAGTTCTATGGAATGAGACTATGCCGAATGAAGAGGAGAATTCCGCTCCGCTGGCGGTCTGAGCGGCCGTTTCAGGAGGAGATTCAGAAGCTGGAATCAGGAAATTTCCGTGTGGGGGCGCTATTTTTTTCGTTGACACAATACCCTAGGGGGGTACACTATCTGCCCGGAGAGGTGATTGGGAAATGGACGAACATAAAGAAAATAGTTGCGTGAATTGTCAAGGTGAAGGCAAGAATAAGCAAAGAAGCTGGCGTGATGAAAAGACAGTTCGAGAACTTACCAATCGTCTCAACCGCATTGAAGGTCAAATAAGGGGGATTAAAAGAATGATCGAAGAAGGAGTGTATTGCGATGATGTATTAAATCAGATAGCTTCGATCCAATCCGCTTTAAATGGAGTTGCCAAAATGCTATTAGAAAAACATATAAGAAATTGTGTCAAAGAACAACTCAACGCAGGCGACGATGAAGTTATCAATGAACTAATGGCAACAATTTCCAGATTGACTAATAAATTTTAATATCGTTTATAGTGATTCTGTGGATTATTCGCTGATAAGTATCATACATGCAAAAGTATCATGGTTGTATATTTATATTTAGTGAATACATACAGATAGATGGTAGTGATATGGATAGAATTAAATCATATGCAGGATATGAGGCAACGTGTTATGACAAATCTTGATTTAGAATAGAGAAGGTTCATTTAAATGGAAACAGTCAATGGTAAGCATGCCGCTCTGTCTAAGGAACATGAATATATAAGAATGGGTTTTAAGATAAAGGGGATGAGTTGTTCGGTCTGTGCTTCAAGGGTAGAAAAGGGACTATCTAAAATAGGGGGGGTAAAATCAGCCCGTGTAAATTTCGCCGCTGAAAACGCTGGTGTAGAGTTTGACCCCAATCTGGTTGATTCGCAAGGAATAATAAAGAAGATAAGAGAGTTGGGCTATGATGTCATGTCAGAAAGGCTGGATCTCTCCGTCAGGGGCATGTCCTGCGCTGCATGTTCGTCCAGAATTGAAAAGAAGTTGAAAGCTGCGGCGGGAGTGATCACCGCGACGGTAAATCTGGCCACTGAGAAAGCGTCCATAGAATACAATCCCGTGGAAAATAGCCCTGCCGATCTGATTGGCATCATTACAGGCCTGGGATACGGAGCCATCAGGGAGGAGATGGCAAGCGCCGGCAGGGTGGAAGAGCACCGGGAGGCTGAAATACGAAGGCAGACATTTCTCTTCATCTTTTCCGCCGTCTTTTCTGCGCCGCTCCTGATTGGCATGTTGGGCATGCTGAAGCCCTTGCACTATTATCTGCCGCAGTTTTTACACAACCCCCTTTTCCAATTCTTCATGGCAACGCCGGTGCAGGTAGTTGCCGGGCGCCATTTTTATCGTGACTCTTACGTTGCTCTCAGAAACGGGAGCGCGAACATGTCGGTCCTGGTTGCTCTCGGCACGAGCGCCGCCTACCTCTACAGCGCGGTCGTCACCTTCTGGGGGCACGAACTGGGGCTGCGAGACGTTTATTTTGAAAGCAGCGCCGTTCTGCTTACGTTGATTCTGCTTGGAAAGATGCTGGAAGCAAAAGCCAAAGGGAGAACGTCGGAAGCGCTCAAGAAGCTGGCAGGACTGCAAGCCAAGACCGCAAGGTTGATCAGGGACGGCGTGGAAGTTGATATTCCGGTCGAAGAGGTCGCTGTGGGCGATTGGCTCATGGTCCGCCCGGGCGAGAAGGTTCCGGTTGACGGGATAGTGAGAGAGGGTCGCTCTTCCGTTGACGAATCCATGCTCACCGGTGAAAGTCTGCCTGTGGATAAGAAGGAAGGGGATCAGGTCATCGGGGCCACACTCAATAAGTTGGGCGCGTTTCAATTTGAGGCGACCCGCGTCGGAAGCGATACGGCGCTGGCGCAGATTATCAGGATTGTCGAAGAGGCTCAGGGATCTAAGGCGCCAATCCAGCGAATGGCCGACGTCATTTCCGGTTATTTTGTGCCGGCTGTAATAGGCCTCGCTGTAGTAACTTTCCTTGGCTGGTATTTCGCCGGCGATCCAGGCAACATGACCAGGGCTGTACTGAACTTTACGGCTGTCCTTGTGGTTGCCTGTCCCTGCGCGCTCGGACTGGCGACGCCGACCTCGATTATGGTCGGGACGGGAAAAGGCGCGGAGTGCGGTATTTTGATCAAAGGCGGAGAGTATCTGGAGAGGGCGCACAGGGTGAAGGCCGTTGTCCTGGACAAAACCGGGACGATAACGCACGGCGAGCCGGTTATGACCGATCTGGTTCCCGTACCGGGCTTGGACATGAAGGCGGAGACCTTGTTGAAGCTCGCCGGGGCCGCCGAAAAGGGGTCGGAACACCCCCTGGCGCAGGCCGTTGTAAAGAAGGCGGGTGAAGACAATAGCGATGACATGGAGACGGCCAGGTCATTCGTTGCCGTACCGGGGCGAGGCATAGAAGCGGAAATAGGGAAGAGGACTGTTCTTGTCGGAACCAAGCTTTTGATGCGGGAAAAAGGCATTGCATTGTCCCTTGAATTTGAATCGGTTGTCGAAAATCTTGAGGTACAGGGCAAGAGCGTAATGATTTTGGCTCTTGATGGAAAGGCGGCAGCTGCGCTGGCCGTGGCCGACACAATAAAGGAGACTTCCAGGGAAGCCGTGGCGCTATTGAAGAACATGGGAATCGAGGTATGGATGCTGACCGGCGACAATGCCCGTACCGCCGAGTCCATCGCCCGGGAAGTGGGAATTGAAAGCGGTCATGTTTTGGCCCAGGTTTTGCCTGGAGACAAGGCGAGCAAAATCCGCGAACTCAGACAGCGGGGCCTGGTGGTGGGCATGGTGGGAGACGGTATCAACGACGCTCCTGCCCTGGCTGAGGCTGACGTGGGCTTCGCCATCGGGGGCGGGACCGACGTCGCCATAGAAGCCGCCGATATCGTTCTTGTCCGGGGGGACTTGCGTGGCGTGGCGGATAGCATCTCCCTCAGCCGGGCTACGATACGCAACATCGTCCAGAATCTATTCTGGGCTCTCATTTACAATATCATCGGCCTTCCTGTGGCCGCCCTCGGGTTTCTGAATCCCGTAGTGGCGGGCACAGCCATGGCCTTCAGTTCGGTCTCGGTTGTCTGCAATGCCCTCCGTATCAAGCGTTTCAGGCCGGAGCGTTTGGCAATGCCGGAAGCGGTTCAAAATGATAGAAACGATCATGCAAAAAGAGGGCAATGAGTGGATTCATCGCATACGCTCTCAGATTGCTCACGTCGATCGGATGCAGGCCTACGGCAAACTTCTCCTCAGGCATGTCGAGAATCCCGGATCTCGTTTCGCACTGGAATTCGGGTCCTCAAACTTCTGAGTCCGCCTGATAATGGGGCGGTCTTCATACGTGCAGGCATCTCACTCCACCCCGCCCACCATGATTCTCGGATCATGCGGCGCCAGCGCCGGAGGCCGCATGGCGCGCCGCCTTCAAGCCGGAGGGTTCGTGCGCGGCCTTTTTATACGGGTTGATGCTCACGACGGGAACGGGCGAATTCCTCATGACTTCCTCCGCCACGCTTCCGAAAATGATCCGCTCGATTCCCTGCCTTCCATGATGGGGGATGATCACCAAATCGATTTTTTGGGCCGCTATGTAGTTCAGGATTGTCTCGACCGGATCCCCACGTAGAACCACTCTGGTGGTTCTTGGATAGTCTTCGAAATGCTCCCTCTCAAAATCCTCCAGTTTACGCCCCGCGCTCTTCAAGAGTTCACTTTCGAGAGTGTCGAGAGATGGATGGGGAACAAAAAAAGTCGCATATTGCTCAAGGCCGTGAACGACGAAAAGAAGGTGAATGTCGGCGTCCAGCTTCAAAGCCAAATCGATCGCCTGCGGAACGATTTTGGCCGAAGCGTCCAGGAAGTCTAACGGCAAGAGAATCCTTGTTTTCCCCTTCATTTGTCTCGCTCCTTTCCTGCTTCATCGGATTTCGATTGCCTGCTCGATACGAGATGGCGGAACATTCGCGAGTCTTCTCTCTATATCTACATCTACTTTTAATTACTGGCGATTTGCATGTCAACAGGGGATAGGCGCCCGGAAAAAGGGTAACCGTAAACGGTCAAAACAGGTACGCGAGGAGAAGAACGGCCGCGGCCGATTTCAGCGGGATTCGCGGATTACCAAACCCTCCATTCGTTCCCGACGGTTGAATTCGGCGGCAAACCGGAGCGCACCGTCACGGTTTGGAAAAGACCCGAGAAGAACCCGGTTCCAGTTGGCGCCGCCGGCATCGAGGGGTTCGAGGCGAGCATTGTATCCTTTAGCGCGGAGTTGATCCACCAGCTTCCTGGCGCCGTCAGCGTCTTTCAATGAAGCGATGAGGAGCGTGAAGTGTTCCGAAAGGTTTTCCGATGCATCTTGCTCTTTGGGCGATGACTGCGAGGCGCCCTTTAGAGATCCCGGCGAAGCCCCTTCAGGACGCTGGGCGGCTGGGGACGGCTGTTTGACCTTCGCTTTCTGATCCCGATCGGCGGCTTTATCCTTGCCGGAGGTTGTGTGCGGGTCGGGAGGCGCGCCGGGAGAAGCGGGCGTGTCCTTGTGGGCGAGGTCTTCGTAATAGTTGAGCGATTCAAGGATTTTTTTCTGCGTCTCCTGTTGCTTCTGGGGGGTTTCCCAGGTTTCTGCCGCATTTTCCACTGCGGGGTGTGCGTCCTCCTGCCCGAGCCCCAGGAATTGGAGGAATTCGGCGCGAAGCGAGACGTCCCTGGAGTCCACGAGGGGAAGTCCGCGCCCCACGAGGATTCCGAAAACGAACATCCATGAAAGCGAAAACAGCAGGGCCAGGCCGCAGAGGAAAGCCTGCACGCCACTCAATTCCACGTGAAAGCGCCGTTGTCCTCTTGCTTTGTCAACATCCTCAGAAAAATTTTCGTCCATTCGAGATTCACCCATAGAAAGCCGGTCTCACTTTTCAACGGTTTTACATTTTTTCAGGAGCGTGGACTCCCAGAATTTCCAGGCCGTTGTGGATGACTGTACGGAGGGCGGCAGCCAGGTAGAGACGCGCCTGAGTGACGTCGGGATCGTCTCCAAGGACTCGATTCTGGTTGTAATAGCTGTGAAAGAGAGACACGAGTTCGTGGAGGTAGTATGGAATGAGATGGGGTTCCAGCGACCTGGCGGATCTGGCGAGAAGTTCGGGATACTCTCCCAGGAGCCTCAGCAACTCCAGTTCCTGGGGACCGGCAAGCAACGAGAGAAAGGGCATCTCGCCGCTTTCCATCCACTCCAGGGATATCCCTCTCTCCTTTGCGACCTCAAAGATGCTGCACAGACGGGCATGTGCGTATTGAACGTAGAAGACGGGATTGTCGTTGCTCTGCATCTTTGCAACGTCCAGGTCGAAGTCGAGCGGGCTGTCCGATCTGCGCGTGAGAAAAATGAACCGCGCCGCGTCCCTGCCCACTTCATCCACAACCTCCTTGAGTGTAACGAATTCGCCTGCGCGAGTGGACATGGCGACCGGTTTGCCCCCGCGCAGGAGGTTCACGAGTTGCACCAGGATGATCTTGAGATCCGAAGGATCGCGTCCCAGGGCCTGAGCTCCCGCCTTCATGCGATCGACGTATCCATGGTGGTCCGCGCCCCAGATGTCCACGACCATCTTGTACCCGCGTTCGTATTTGTTCTTATGGTAGGCGAGATCCGCCGCAAAATAGGTGCTGATTCCGTTGGCCCTGACGACCACTCTGTCTTTCTCATCGGAAAAAGCCGTGCTGCGAAACCATACGGCTCCTTCGCTTTCGTATACGAATCCGCGTTCCTTCAATTCGGCGACGGTTGTGCGAATGGCGTCTTCATCATGGAGGCTCTGTTCGCTGAACCAGGTATCGAAGGCGATTCCGAAGTCGCTGAGATCTTCCTTGATGCCATCGAGAATGCGATTCGACACGTAGGCGGTGAAGACCGGGAGCACATCGTCGATGGAAGCCCGACGATAGCGCCCGCCCGTTTCTTGAATGAATTCCCCGGCGAGAACCTTCATGTAATCGCCTCGATAGTGGCCCTCCGGGAAATCGACCGGCTCACCCACGAGTTCCTGGTATCGATAGTAGAGGCTCCGGCCGAGAGTGTTCATCTGGTTGCCCGCGTCGTTGATATAGTATTCCCGCTCGACGGAATACCCGCAGGACTCCAGAATGCTGGCCACCGCGTCACCCGTTGCAGCGCCTCGTCCATGGCCGATATGGAGAGGACCGGTCGGGTTTGCGCTGACGAATTCAACCTGGACTCTGGCCCCATTTCCGATATCCTGACGACCGTATCGGCTCCCTGCTGCAAGGATATCCTCCAATATTCCATGAATCGCGGACGCCCGCACGAAGACGTTTATGAATCCGGGGCCGGCGATTTCGATCTTTTGGAGAATCCCCTGGGAATCATCGAGGCGTCCTACGATCTGGGCGGCTATGTCCCTCGGACTGCGTTTGAGTTGACGGGTCAGGCTGAAGGCGATATTGGACGCGTAGTCTCCATGTTGACGAGTCTTGGGAATTTCGAGTTCGATGGATGAAGCATCGGGCGCCGGATGGCCGGCGGCTTCGAGAAGCGGGGATATGGCTGCCGCGAACATGTCGATGATTTGTTTTCTTACACTTGCCATGTTACAGGATTTCCTCCTCAAAGTTGCCGGTTGACTGGAAAGGGTTATATATCACGCGAGGATCGAGGCGCAAAGGTTTGAGACGTTCCCCCCGGACCTTTCGACGTCGGCGGCCGCATGCAGCATCCGGCGCATCGTGCGCGCGAACCGATGAGACCTCTATGCAATACGGCAAAAATATGTTAGGCGATTGAAACTCGAAAGCAAAGGGAATCTTGAAAAGAACGGAGAGAATGTTGAAAGGTTATTTGATCACCGTGCTGGGGTTGATCTGTTTTATCGAAGGATTGCCATGGCTTGCCATTCCGGATCGATGGAAGAGACTGACTCTCATGATCGTGTCGGTGGATTCTCGAGTGGCGCGCATCCTTGGCGGAGTGCTGATGGTGTTGGGACTGCTGCTGGTGTACTGGGGACGCACGCATGGCGGGTAAGGAGGAGCCGACCTTTCACATCGAGGATTACGATTACGACCTGCCACAAGACTCCATCGCACAGACTCCATGTACCGGGAGAAGCGAGTCGCGCCTGCTGGTTCTGAACCGTTCCTCGGGAACCGTCGAGCATCGTCGTTTCGAGGACGTGGTGGAGCTTCTTCATCCCGGCGACCTTCTGGTCTCCAATGACACGCGTGTTGTGGCGGCTCGGCTGGTTGGAAACAAACCGAGCGGTGGCAGGGTCGAACTGTTGGTCCTCAACCCCTACGAGTCTCGGGAAATCGGTGCAGAAGAAGGCTACTGCTGCCTGGTGAAATCTTCCAAGCGAATGAGACCGGGCAGTGCTATCCTGCTGGGAGACGGCCTTCGAGCGGAATACCGCCAGCCCCTGGGAGAAGGAAAGGCCATGGTGCGGTTCCGGACATCAGAACCGCTTCTGGATATCCTCGACCGAATCGGACGCATGCCTCTGCCTCCTTACATTCGCCGTGAAGACGGCGGGGCGTTCATTGATGACCTGTCCTCATACCAGACGGTCTACGCGGCGAAACCTGGAGCCGTGGCGGCCCCGACCGCGGGACTCCACTTCTCTCGAGAGTTGATCGAAAGACTCACAGAACGAGGGATTGAACGAGTCAGCATCACGCTCCACGTCGGTTACGGGACGTTTGCTCCCATAAGGGTCCAGGATATTCGACAACATCGAATACATTCGGAATACGTCGAAATACCGTCTGCCGCCGCCACTCGGATTGAAAGAGCCAGGCAGGATGGCAGCCGGATCGTTGCCGTGGGGACCACGGTCGTAAGGACTCTGGAATGGGCCGCATTTCAATCCGGCGGTGTTTTTGCCACTTCAGGACTCTGCGACCATTACATCTACCCGGGATACCGGTTCCAGGTCGTCGACGCCATGATTACGAACTTTCATCTCCCCCAATCGACTTTATTGGTTCTGGTTTCGGCCTTTGCGGGGCGGAGAGCGATCCTGAGCGCTTACCGGGACGCGATAGAGCGGGGGTACCGATTTTACAGTTATGGCGATGCGATGTTCCTTGCATGAAGATGAAACTCGATCGAACGGCTCATGATGTTCAAGCAACTCATAGGGTTATGTCTTCAGCGTTCCCGTGTCGTAAATCGAACCTGTTCTCAGTAGCTATAAGAGGTAGACAGTGAAATTTGAAGTTTTGTCCAAAGACCCGGCCTGCAGGGCACGGCGCGGACGGTTGACCACGTCGCACGGTATGGTCGAGACGCCTGTATTCATGCCCGTCGGCACCCAGGCCTCCGTGAAGAGCGTCTCACCCGATGAACTTGAAGATCTGAACGCCCGGATGATCCTCGGAAACACCTACCACCTTTACCTCAGACCCGGTGGGGAGCGGATAGCGAGACTTGGCGGATTGCACCAATTCATGCACTGGCCTCGTTCGATCCTCACGGACAGCGGTGGCTTTCAGGTGTTCAGCCTCGCCAGGATCAACAGGGTGGAAGAAGAAGGCGTGGCCTTCCAGTCCCACATCGATGGATCGCGGCATTTGATCCGCCCGGAAACAGCCGTCGAGATTCAGATGCAACTGGGTTCGGATATCGCCATGTGTTTCGATGAGTGCACTCCGTATCCCGTTTCCTACCAGTACGCATCGGATTCCATGGAGAGAACGCTACGTTGGGCGGCTCGATGCAAGAACGTTCACGCCCTTCCGCAGCAAGCTCTTTTTGGAATAGTCCAGGGGAGCGTGTTTTTGGACCTCAGGCGCCGATGCCTCGATGGTCTCGCAGAAATCGATTTTGACGGTTATTCGATGGGGAGCCTCTCCGTCGGTGAATCCAAAGAGGAGATGCTGGCGGTTCTTGAAGCCATCACCCCTCTTTTCCCGGATTTGAAGCCGCGGTATCTCATGGGAGTGGGAACGCCCGAGGATCTCGTGGAGGGCGTGAGGCTGGGCGTGGACATGTTTGATTGTGTGATGCCCACCCGAAACGCTCGCAACGGCATGCTTTTCACTTCATCGGGAAGCATCCAGATAAAGAACAGCTGCTATGCGGACGATCCTCTGCCCATTGAACGTGACTGCACCTGTTATACTTGCCGACGATTTTCGAGGGCTTACCTGCGGCATCTGTTCCTGTCCAGGGAATTGCTCGCTTACCGGCTGAACACCCTGCACAATCTCCACTATTACCTGACGCTCATGGACGAAATGCGGAAAGCCATAGAGAATGGAAACTTCGAAGATTGGCGTCGTTGGTTTTACGCCCAAAGAGACGGGCGCCCTTCCTGAGGACAAATGCCCTGAAGGCCGTTCGCCCGATGATGGCCCACTCTGCCGGAAAATATTGATTCTGGTTCATCAGTCACATACTCAGTGTAATCTTGCACTCACCACAGTAATAAGATGACTATCTAATGGGAGGAAAGCTATGAAGAAGTCGACTGTCGTTTCTTGTTTCTGCTCTTTGTTCATTATGCTCAACCTGTTTGTCGCAGTACCTCTTATGGCCCAGGAAAAAGCTCCAGAGTACTTCATTGAAATGGTAAAGGTCCCCAATATCGCTGGAAAGTGGTCTGGCGCCTGGACCAGTTCTACTGGAGGCTCCGGTTCTCTTTTAGCCAAAATATCTCAGAAGGGATCAAAGATAAGTGGAAAATTGAGCGTCACGAATACGGATTGCGGCTATTACAGCAATGTTCCCTTTTCCGGAGCCATTAGCGGCAAGGTCGTAACCTTCAAAATCAAGACGAGTTGTGGGAGCCAGAAGGTGGAAATGAAGTTCACTAAAGGCACGATATCCTCTAATAACAAACGGATCGCCGGCAAGTACTCCACCTATGTGGACGGCAGTCTGTACGACCGCGGGAAGTTTAACCTGACCAAGTAGCGGATCACGGTATGTAGTTCAGCATGGGGGGCGCACTGAGCCACTTTGGGGTTTTAGTGGCCACAGGCTCCCCCGGCGGCCCGTGTCGACGGGTCTCTCAGATTTGGTCTGTCATTCAGGAGAAACGCAACTGCTGACCGGGGCGGAACGAAACTCCGAGGTGCTCGTAAGCGAGGCGTGTGGCAAGCCTCCCGCGCGGCGTCTTGTTGAGGAATCCCTCCTGGATGAGATAAGGCTCGTAGACGTCTTCGAGGGTGTCCTTCTCTTCCGACACCGCCGCCGCCAGTGTTTCGATTCCAACCGGACCTCCGTCATATTTTTCTATGATCGTGCTGAGTATCTTCCGGTCCATGCGATCGAAACCCCTCTCGTCCACGTCCAGCATCTTGAGGCCTTCATCGGCCACACGACGGGTGATGACCCCGTCGGCGCGAACCTCGGCGTAGTCCCTCACCCTTCGCAGCAGCCGGTTAGCAATCCGCGGGGTTCCCCGGGAACGTTTCGCTATTTCCGCAGCCCCTTCCTCTTCGATGCGAATTCCCAGGATTCGGGCGGAACGCGTCACGATGAGTTGCAATTCGTCCTCGGTGTAGAACTCCAGCCTCAACGTCACTCCAAATCGATCGCGAAGCGGCGGCGAGAGCAGACCCGCTCGGGTTGTAGCGCCCACAAGCGTAAAGGGTGGCAGATCCAGCTTGATCGTTCGCGCAGACGGCCCCTGTCCGATGATGATATCCAGTTGGAAGTCTTCCATGGCAGGATACAGAATCTCCTCCACCACGTGGTTCAAACGATGAATCTCATCGATGAAAAGAACGTCGTGACGCTCGAGATTCGTAAGAATAGCGGCCAGATCTCCGGGGCGTTCGATCACCGGCCCGGAGGTGCTCCGCATATTTACCTCGAGTTCATTGCTGATGACCGCGGCGAGCGATGTTTTGCCAAGACCGGGATGCCCGTGGAACAACACGTGGTCCAACGGTTCCGACCTCTGTTTGGCTGCTTCTATGAAAATCGCCAGATTCTCCTTGACAGTCTTCTGTCCGATATATTCATCGAGCCGACGCGGGCGGAGGCTGTTTTCAACCGGCAGATCTTCCTCTTTCGGCCTCGGTTCAATCACTCGATCTACCATTTTCGCGCACTTTCCCCACTCACCGTGTTTCGCCGGGCCAGGCCCGACTCCCCTTCCTCCGGTTCAACCTCGCATGGCTCCCCGCGCGGCGCTCCACCCATGGCGTCCTCACATCCCCAGAAAAACGGGCGACATCTCAAGGCGAGACCCGCAATGCTTCTTTCAGAAGTTTTTCCAAGGGTGGATCTTCTCCGAGTTCCACAAGGGCTTTTTTCAACATCTTCTCCGCTTCCACAGAACGATATCCAAGATTGACGAGAGCCGAGAAAGCGTCCGAACAGGCTCCCGCCGCCTGGAGTGCGGCAGAAGGTTCGACTTCCCTTTCGCCCTTCACCTTCAACCTGTCCCGCAGTTCCAGAAGAAGGCGATCGGCAATCTTTTTCCCCACTCCGGGGATCTTTCTCAACCGCGGCTGATCATTTTGAAAAACCACCTGGGTGAGTTCGTCAGAACTGATTCTGGAGAGGATGCCCACGGCGAGACGCGGTCCCACGCCGTTCACCGTAATCAGGTGCAGAAACATTTCCTTTTCGGCTGCGGTTCGAAACCCGAAGAGTTGCAGCGTGTCCTCACGGACGTGCGTGTGGATGTTGAGCGAGACGGTTTTTCCTGGATCGGGCAGCTCGTAGAACGTGCTGAGCGGAATATGCACCTGGTAGCCCACACCGTGGGTGTCGATGATGATGTATTCGGGAGTTTTGTGTCGCAGCGTCCCTTCGAGGTAACCGATCATGCGCGTTTCGATGCCTCCCATATCGCTCTGGACGCTCTGGAGTTGAGGTGACAGATGGCGGCGGCAAGAGCATCCGCTGCATTGGGATTGAGGGACTCATTCAGTCTGAAGAGTCGTTGCACCATTTCCGTCACCTGGTCCTTGCCGGCCCTTCCGTAGCCGACGACCGCCTGTTTGATCTCGAGGGCGGAGTACTCGAAAACGGCAAGCCCCGAATTGACTCCCGCGAGTATGGCCGCGCCGCGGGCCTGCCCCAGACGCAGGGCGCTCTTCACGTTCTTGGCGAAGAAAACATCCTCCACGGCCATGCTCCCCGGCTTTCCTTCTTCGATGACGGTTCTCAATTCTTCATAGATGATCCGCAGTCGCTCCGGAAAAGCCACACCGGCAGGCAGCCTGATCGTTCCGTTCGTGATGTGCCGCAATCGGCTCCCTTCGCTTTCCACGATTCCGTACCCCGTAAACCGAGAACCCGGGTCGATCCCAATGGATCGGCAGATGGTCTGTATCGGTATGCTCATGTTCTCATTCAGTCTCAAGCAATTTCATTCAGGATTTCATCGGGAATGTCGAAATTGGCGTATGCGTTTTGAACGTCATCGCAATCTTCCAGAGCATCCATGAGCCTGAGAAGCTGTTGTGCGACTTTTTCTTCTTCGATCCGGACCGTCGTCTGAGGAACCATCGTTATCTCCGCCAGTTCGTACGAAAACCCTTTCGCATCGAAGGCCGCCTTGACGGCGGCAAAATCCTCAAGACTCGTGGTCACCTCGAACTCATCGCCCTGATCTCTAACATCCTCTGCTCCCGCTTCCAGGGAGACTTCCATGAGTTCGTCTTCGGCGACTTTCTCCTTATTGAAGACGATGCTCCCCTTCTTGCTGAACATCCAGGCGACACAACCCGCTTCCCCAAGACTTCCGCCGTTCTTGCTGAATATGTGACGTACGTCGCTCGCCGCCCTGTTCCTGTTGTCTGTCATCACATCCACCAAAACAGCCACCCCGCCCGGACCGTAGCCTTCGTAGCTCGTTTCCTCATAGTTGACGCCTTCCAATCCGCCGACACCTTTTTTTATCGCCCGTTCGATGTTGTCCTTGGGCATGTTCTCAGCCTTGGCGGCAAGTATCGCCGCCCGAAGCCGCGGGTTCCCTTCCGCATTGCCACCCCCTATCCGTGCGGAAATCATGATTTCTTTGATCAGCTTCGTGAATATCTTGCCGCGTTTGGCATCCGCGGCGCCCTTCTTGTGCTTGATCGTGCTCCATTTGGAATGTCCCGACATGAATCATCCTCCTCATGGCGACTTTTTAAAACGCATAGCAAGTATGTATATTTCCTTGCTCTCTTTTCGCGATGCATTGGGCTTGACTACTTTAACCCATTCAAATTCCTTCTTGACCTCCAAAAGAAGACGGTGAAAATCGGAACCCTGGAATATCTTCGCAAGAAAATGCCCCTGCGGTCTCAGCGTCGATCGGGCAACCCTGAAAGCGATCTCGAACAGCAAGGCGGACCTGGCGCTGTCCGCATTGCGAATCCCCGACGTCGCCGGCGCCATGTCGCTGAGGACGACATCAAAGGGCGAGTACAAAGCGATCAACTCTTCCTCGAACGCAACTTCCCCCACGTCCCTCTGCATGACCACGACATGCTTGGGAAAGGGATGCTCAATCTCCTTGAGATCCACGCCCACAATAAGCCCCGCCGGACCGACGACGCGGCACGCAAGTTGCGTCCACGACCCCGGCGCAGCGCCCAGGTCCAGTACGCGCATTCCAGGCTTCAATATTTTGTATCTGCTCTGAATTTCCTCGAGCTTATACACGGCACGGGCCAGAAAGCACTCTTTCTTGGCCCGATGAAAATAGTGGTCCCGGAAATTAAAAGACATTACATAAGCACCCCAAAATACATTTCTTTTCTAGAAAACCCCGTATATCATAAAATCGAGTCTATTGTAAACAAAGCCGTCCGCCGGGCAATGGAGATTGACAACTTTCATTGCGAGGACCATCTCCAACGTGCTATTCAGACAAAAACAACACACCGGCGCAACAGGCCGAAGGAGGGACAGCCATGCAACGAACGGTAAATGGTAGGACCATTGGGTTGATTCAGGGCGATCTGACGGAACTTGCCGTCGATGCCATCGTGAATGCGGCCAACGCTCAACTGGTTCTCGGAGGCGGAGTAGCCGGGGCGATCCGCATGAAGGGAGGACCGGCCATACAGGAGGAATGCGACCGCATCGGGGGGACCACTGTCGGCCAGGCCGTGATCACCGGAGCCGGAAACCTGAAAGCGCGCCACGTGATTCATGCGGTGGGTCCGCGATATGGTGAAGGCGATGAAGACAAGAAACTCGAAAACGCGACCAACAACAGCCTCAAGCGCGCCACGGAAAAGAACCTCGAATCCATCGCCTTTCCGGCCATCAGCACCGGCATATTCGGTTTTCCCATCGAAAGGTGCGCCACAATCATGCTCGATACGGTGCGAAGGTTTCTTGAAAACGAGCCCACGAGCCTCAAGCAGGTGTTCCTCTGCCTTTGGACGAAGCGGGATTTCGACATCTTCGGCGACGCACTTGAATCCATGATTCCCGAGAAATGAGCAGCCTTTACTCGTAGGGTGCAGACGGGAAAAGCGCTCCCCGCAAAGGGCGCAGCAGCATTGCGTCACTTTTTTCATTCCTGCGCTCTTGGAGGCGTGGGTTCATCCGCTCCCGGTTTCAACTTCCGAGAGCACAACCGCGGACGGGGCACCCTCGCAGCGCCGGTTCAATACCTCACAAACGTCACGGTCGGGGACAAACGCAAACCAATCCGTTGGACTGACGCCTTTCAGTTCCAGGTCTTTTCGCAGTCGCCACTCCCGCTCGTGTTTCCACGAGCAGAGCGGTGGCTCATGTTTTTGAAAGCGATATCTATCGGCTGGTTTCAAACGGTTGCGAACGTCGGCTCCCGCGTAAATGGTCGGTCTCGTTCCGTGCGCCTTCAAGACCCTTCGGCTGATAGCCAACCCGTAAGGTTCGAAGGTCCACCGGATGAGGCCACGATTCCACAAGCGGAGAGATGTGATCTCCAGGGGCGGACGCGACGTCCACGAGACGACGGCATCTTTTCCTTTTAGAAGTCTGGAACTCGCCCGCAGAACTCCTTCTGAAAGGATTCGAATCAGGGTGTCCAGAGCGCTGTGGGCGCAAAACGGTTCCCCGCTGAGGAGATCCAACAGGTACTCTCTTTGCGACTGCCCCGGCCATGGTCCGCGGCATCCCCGTGTGTAATGATAGAGATAGTCGCCCCAGGCGATATCCTTCACCTCTCGAATGACTCCCGAGTGCGAAAAGGCCTGCTGCGGGGCATCGGGCCTTTCGACGAAATCCTGCACGCAAAACGTCTTCGCACGTTCCGGAAATCGTTCCAAAAGATTTCGATTCCCCTCGTTTCCCCGAACCTGGTCCTCCTCTTGAAAAATCACCAGCGGCCTCGGGTTCTTCTCCTGCTGCGCTTCGATGGCGGTGTAAAGGTTCCCTCCCGGACGGATCTCGATAACGCAGTGAACGTCGGCCAGAAAAGCGAGAAGGCGATCGCGGCAAACCGGCCGAACCGTCTTCGGGCAACGACACCCACCACTCATGCAGGAAAGACCAACCGTCGGTCTGGGGACGGCGGCGCGATCACCGCCGCTATCCCATCCGTCGGCGCCGTCCAGACCGGATGGATACACCAACAGCGTCTTGGAACCGGCCTTTTCGGCATATGCCGCCACAAGGTCGTAGGTGGTCGTGCCGTTGCTCGATGCAAAACCAAAACCGATGGATTCCATCACGGGAAGAATCCGCCGTAACGCCTTGAGCCACGCCTCTCTGCCGGTCACGATCCTGGGCTTTCTCGAATTGAATACAGCAACCCACGGATTGCCCGCATCGAGAGAACCTCTCCCGAAGATCACCCGCGGGCACGCGGAACCACCCAACCTCGGAGAACCGCTTTCAGCCCGGACGGCGATCCATGTCCCTTCTTTCCAGCGGCGCTCTCCCTCTTTTCGCGCTCGATCCCAAGATTTCGTGAAATACGAATCCCATTGCAGTTTCTCGGCCAGCCAGATTTTCAGATCTTTTTCCGTCGTGTAACCGCTCTCGACCCATTCCATAAGGAACTCGTGATAGGAGGGGCCATCCAGCTTCCCGGTCAGGTCGAGGAAAGAGGCCAGCAAGAGAATCCCCGGCGCCACATCCCCGGGCAACGGGGGTATCAGACATCGGAGACGCGTTTCTCCGTTCGAGAGAAGACCGGTGAGGGGGGAATCTTCGAGCTTCATCATCTTTTTCGAGTTTCAAGTTGCGTTATCGGGGGGTTGGAATTAGAGTCGATAACCGTCCGACTTTCTCGATTAAGGGATGCTCCCCGAATGTCATTGCAAGCCGCAGTTGCGAAATCTCTTCGGGACCGGAATGCCACAGTGTTCGAAGTTCTTCCCCTCCACTGCCCCGCGACTGAAACGGCCACGAAATGCTGTCACCCCCGAGAATGAAGACGCATCTTCAATATGAAATGACAGGAAGTGCCGGCTGCACCCTCTTAAGAGAAATCAGAGTGCGCCGCATCTGAATGGAAATGCGCGGGTTGACCTTTTCTGCGCCTTTGAGTATCTTCCGCACGTTCGCAGGCGTGAAATCAGAATTTTACGAGCATCCGCCAGTCTGCTCGCTTTGGAATGCCCGGCAGTCGGTCTGGCACTGATTTGCCTTCTCAAATGGCTCCAACCGCATCCCGTCAGCAGGAGACGGAATATGTTTGCAGGCAAGTACATACATTCGACCCGGCCGCAATGTCAAGGCTCCGGTCGCCTTCTCGTTACTGCGAGAGCGCCATGCGCCCTTCTCCGGGCAGTTGGGACCATGGCGCCAATCGTGTGGAGTGTCAGATGAAGCTTGGCATAATTGGACTCAATCGATCCGGAAAGACTACCATCTTCAATGCTCTGACCCGGCGAATCGGGGAATCCGTTCCGGCAGGCGGTCATCTGACACCTGTCCCTGGAGTCGTCCCCGTCCCGGATGTGAGAGTCGATTGGTTGAGTCAACTGTACCTCCCCAAGAAGACCACCTACGCGCAGGTCACATACATGGACCTTCAGGGGATGCCCGGTGGCGTGGAGAACAAGCGCGAATATATGTCCCTTTTGCTCACGCACATGCGCCCGATGGATGCCCTCTTGCTGGTTGTCCGCAATTTCGCCGAACAGGGGGGCGATCCTCCGGACGTGGCCCGCGATTTCAGAGAACTGCAGGATGAGTTCATCATTGCCGACCTTTCAACAATTGAAAAACGCATGGAAAAGCTCGAAATGGAGCAAAAGAGGGGAAAGAAGATCCCCGGACGGGAGAAAGAACTCCTTGATGCCTGCGCCGAGCATTTGAACGCGGAGACTCCCCTCCGCACGAAACCCGATCTCGCCGCAGCGCCTGAGCTCAGAGGGTTCACTCTTCTCTCGGCCAAGCCGCTCCTCGTCGTTGTGAACAACGCGGACGAAGACGACCTGCTGCCGCAGATCCCGTTCGAGTATGCCGAGGCGATGGTGGTCCGGGGCAAACTCGAAATGGAGATGGCTCAACTGTCCGAGGCGGAAGCCGCCGCTTTTCGCGAAGATTTCGGAATCGCCGAGTCCGCTCTCACCAGAGTGATTCGTAGATCTTTCGAGTTGCTCCATGTCATCACTTTCCTGACGGTGGGAGACGATGAGGTGAAGGCATGGACGATCCTCAAAGACCTCCCGGCGCAGGAAGCTGCGGGCGCGGTGCACTCGGACATACAAAGAGGTTTCATCCGAGCGGAAGTTGTCGCGTATGACGACCTGCGACGGAGCGGAGACTACGCCGCGGCCCGCAAGCACGGTCTCGTCCGGCTGGAAGGCAAGACCTATCCCGTTCGCGACGGTGACGTGATCAACTTTCGTTTCAACATTTGATTTCTTGCACCCTGAGTTTTCCAAATGACTATTCGCTTGAGATGTTGGAACAGGTTTCGCCGCTACGCTCCGGCAACTCTTTTTCCAGATCCCTCAACAAGGGGCAGGATATGATGAACCGGCCGGAAGGCCGTTCCGTTCGTTGCAGGTTCGAGGTCCTGAGACGGTTTGCTGATTCAGCATCCAGAACTGCAAAGAACTGTCTCGAGGTGTATTCGAATCGAAGGGTGCTGAGTCTTTTCGGTCTCGGTTTTTCTTCGGGTCTTCCCTATCTTCTCACGGGGTCCACGCTTCAAGCCTGGATGACGACACAGAACGTGGATCTGCGGGTCATCGGCATATTCGCCCTGGTTGGTTTTCCCTATACCCTCAAGTTCTTGTGGGCTCCGTTGATGGATCGGTTCGCACTTCCGTGGCTGGGCAGACGCCGCGGCTGGATTCTCTTAACCCAGATCCTCCTCGCTGCGGTTATCCTCCTTCTGGGAGCCTCTTCCCCAACCTCCATGCCATGGATGCTCGCCTCTCTGGCCGTGATGGTCGCTTTCTTCAGTGCGAGTCAGGATATAGTCGTAGATGCCTACAGAACGGATGTTCTACGGGAGAGAGAACTCGGCGCGGGCGCCGCTACGGCGGTAACCGGATACCGCATCGCCCTTCTGGTTTCCGGAGGCTTCGCCTTCATCCTTGCCGACCATTTACCGTGGCGCTTCGTATATGGCCTCATGGCCGCCATCATGCTTTTCAACACGCTCTTCACGATGTGGGCTCCCGAACCCGCAGAAGTAGCCGTTCCCCCCAAATCCTTGAAGGAAGCCGTCTGGGGGCCGCTTGCATCTTACTTTCACCGTCCCGGCGCCGTGGAGATGCTTTTGTTCATAGTGGTCTACAAGCTCAGCGACAACCTCGCCGGCGCGATGACCACCCCCTTCCTTCTCGGCCTGGGATTCAGCCTGACAGACGTCGGGATGGCGACCAAGTTCCTCGGGTTGGCGAGCACCATTCTCGGCGCGCTGGCGGGAGGGAGCATCATCTCCAGGATAGGCATCAACCGGTCGCTCTGGATTTTCGCCTTTCTCCAGGCTGTCTGCCACCTCTCCTTCACCTGGCTGGCTCTGGTCGGAAAGAGTTATGCCCTCATGGTCGGCGCCATAGCTATCGAAAACCTCTGCGGGGGCATGGGAACCGCAGCCTTCACCGGTTTCATGATGAGCCTCTGCGACAAGCGGTTCTCCGCCACTCAGTACGCTCTTCTGACCAGCCTCATGGCACTCGGCCGCATCGTCTTCCAGGCGCCCACGGGTTTCATGGTTCAGTTCATGGGCTGGCCCGTCTTTTACACCGTGAGTCTTCTCGGGGCCGTACCCGCAATTTTGCTGCTGCCGAGGTTCGCCCCCTGGAACTCTCGTGAAATGCTTGCCGCGGGCAGGCCGACAGGTGAATCGGCCGCCGATCGATCGGCAATTGTCGAAACCGAAGTCGCCGTAAAAGTCAAGGTCAGTGAATGAGATGCCGGTTGCCGAGCGTGACGCGCCGCAGGCCTGCACGCCGGGCCGCTTCGAGGCACGCTTCGGCCTGATCCCGTGAAGTGGTCGGAAAGTCTTCCAGGTAGAACTGCGGAGCGAAAGCCAGGAGAGCATATGGAATGTCGGGGTTCAGGCGGGCTATGAACGATGCAATCTGAGCCACCTCTTTCACTCCGACGTATTCCGGAACGAGCAATGTACTGGCAATGAGCAGCGGCGGCGTTTCACGGAGATGGGTCCACTCCGCCAGCAATTCAAAGTTTTCCAAAACCTGCCGGTTGTCCACGCCGCAGAGGCTTTTGTGCATATGGGGATCCCACGCCTTCAGGTCTATCTTGATGCATCCGCCCGAATCCATGGAAAGCTTCCCCATGCGTTTCATCCACGAGGGGTGGAGGCTCCCGTTCGTCTCCCAGCATACTCGCAAGATCTTGCAGGGATTTTCCCTTCTGACGCGTTCAGACAAGCGCAATGCATACGGGATTTGTGGACCGGGATCGCCGCCGAAGAAACAAATGCAGCTGGTCTCCGGGGTCACTGCCGCAGCGAGCGCATCAATCGAATGCCATTCGCTTTGTTTGTGGTCGGGCCTCTTGAACTGCCAATTCTGACAGAACAGGCAGTTAAAATTGCATGCTTCGAAGAAAACCGCCAGGTTGTGGAAGCCCACTTCTCCGCATCTGTCATTTGCATACAAGGGATAACCGGAGCCAGTTCCACCGGCGCAAACCCAATCGGCTACGCAGTTCGTCGGCAAAGGATCGTAGTAGTAGGAAGCCCTTGCGCGCGACCGGCCATCCAACCGCATGCTGGTCCTGTCCCCGGTCCGTATCCCGCAGTAGCCCCTTTCTCCGGCGGCCATCCGGCACTCATGGGAGCACAGGTTGCAGGACACACCCTCCGGATTCCTGGGCGGGCGCAACGGCAGCTGCAACAAGCTTCTCGAATGGGCGTGTATCGCGGCAATCCGGCATCGGCTCTCTTCCCATCGCCCATGAATGCACTCCGGACATACCTCCATGTTGCTTCCGAAGTCGTTCATGCGCTTCCCGCAGACAAGACAGATGAATCGCCTGTCCCCCGGTCGCCCCCATCCTTTGATCAGCATAACCCCCTCAAATTCGGGCAAGAACGGCCGTATTGATTCTTCAGAAGGAATTCGATGTTCCGGGCTGTGTCAGCATATCCTCGGGAGTTGCTCGCCCCGCAGCATGTCCACTAGACGGTGCCCACCAATGCCGGTCCTCAGGAACACACGTCCCCTGTCACTATCCACCACTTCGCCGATCTTGCGCGCCCCCGCACCCAGAGGATCGCTTCGCATCGCGGTTAGCACGGCATCGACCCCGTCGGGGGGAACGAATGCGAGGACCTTTCCTTCGTTCGCCACGTACAAAGGATCGAGCCCCAGGAGTTCGCAAGCGCCGGCAACATCTTCCCGAACGGGCAGCCATTTCTCTTCCAGGCGAATGCCAACCCCGGACTGCTGAGCGATTTCATTCAACGTCGTGGCAACCCCTCCCCGCGTGGGATCTCTCAAGACGTGAATGCCCGCGTACGCTTCCAACATCCTCGAAACGAGATGGTTCAATGACGCCGAGTCGCTCAGGATCTCGTTTTCAAAGGACAACCCTTCCCTTTTGCAGAGGACGGCCATGCCGTGATCGCCCATGGTCCCGTTTATGAGAACGGCGTCTCCGGGCCGGGCGTATTGACCGCCGATTTTCACGTCGGCAGGCGCCACCCCGATGCCGGATGTATTGATGAAGATCTTGTCGGCCTTTCCCCGCGGCACCACCTTGGTATCCCCCGCAACCACCATAACGCCGGCGCCGGAGGCTGCATCAGCCATGGAACGAACGATGCGCCGCAGTATCTCAAGGGGGAGCCCTTCTTCGAGGATGAAACCCGCCGTGAGATAAAGGGGCCTGGCGCCGCGCATGCACAGGTCGTTCACCGTCCCGTGAATCGCCAAGCTGCCTATGTCTCCCCCCGGAAAGATAATGGGGTCCACCACGTAGGAATCGGTGGTCATGGCGATTCGCCCGCCGGGAACGGCAACCAGCGCGCTGTCATTCATCTCATTCAGAAATTCATTCTGAAGTGCATTGACGAAGAGGTCCACCACCAGTTCATGAGTGGCCCGTCCGCCGCTGCCTTGATCGAGTTGTATGGTAACCGGCTCCATTCCACTTTGCCCCTTATAGCCTCAGGGAAAAAGGCTCTCGTCCTGGAATAACCCCTCACGATTTACGTATTTGCCTGTCGATGGTCCCGCAAAAGCGGGAGGCCGAAATAATCGAAAAGAAGCCAGAGCTCCGCCTCCGAGAAAACGACGTTTCGCACACCCGCGTGAGGACGAAATCTCGACAGCTTGCATCGGACCACCCCAACAGGATCACTCGTGATAGCGATGATAGGCTCCGCAGGTTCCCTCGCTCGAAACCATGCACGGCCCCTTCGGATTTTGAGGCGTGCACACCACGCGGAACAGCCCGCACTCGGGAGGCGTCATGATCCCCCGCAACACCTCCCCGCACCGGCAGCCGGGGTGTTCCTTCACCCGGATCTCCGGCATATGGAAGCGTTTGGCGGCATCGAAGCTCTCCCACTCTTCCCGAAAACCAAGCCCACTCTGAGGAATCACCCCCAACCCTCGCCAGGTTGCGTCAACGGGCCGGAACACTTCGTCCATCAGACGCCGTGCAGCCGCATTCCCGCCGTAACTGACAGCCCTCTTGTATTCGTTCAACACCTGGGCTTTTCCACTGTCGATCTGCTCCACCAGCATCGAGATTCCCTGTAGAATGTCGAGGGGTTCAAAACCGGTCACAACACATGGAATATGATAGCGGTTCACAACCTCCTCGTAGGCGACGGCTCCTATCACCGTGCTCACATGACCGGGACAGAGGAAACCGTTCAGGCTGAGCTCTTCTGCCTCCAAAAGCGCCCTCATGGCGGGAGGCAAAAGCTTGTGCGCGGAAAAGACGGAAAAATTCTTCAATCCTCCCGCCGCCGCCATCCGAACCGCGGCGGCAACCGTAGGCGCCGTCGTCTCGAAACCGATGCCCATGAAGACAACCTCTCGATCCGGGTTCGTCTTCGCTATCTGCAGAGCGTCGAGGCTCGCGTAAACCATTCGTACATCCGCCCCCTCGCTTCGTTCCATGTGAAGCGAGGTGGACGATCCCGGGACACGCATGAGGTCACCGAACGTCGTTACGATCGTATCGCGTTGTCGCGCGAGCCAGATGATACGGTCGATATCTTCATCGGCCGTCACGCACACGGGACAACCGGGGCCACTGATCAATCGAATCGACGGTGGCAGAAGCTGTCTCAAGCCGCATCGAAAAATGGCCACCGTATGAGTGCCGCAAATTTCCATCAACTTCACGACGCCTCTGTCGGGATTTCGCTGTTGAAGCCTTTCAATCAGTTTCCCGGCAAGATCGGGGTCTCGGTATTCATCGAGGTATTTCACGAAAGCATCTCCTGACTGCCTTGACAATGGAACTCACGGACCGAGACGAGGTGTAAGGCTTCGCGATGATGCAGTTACGAAGCACTCGATTCGAGCCACCGCGTCCCAATGTGCGCCTGCCCGAGGGAGATGCAGGCATCGTTGGCCGGAACCTCCACATGGGACCATACTTCGAAACCTCTCCGCCTCAACTCCCGTTCCACACGCTCCACAAGGTAAGCGTTCTGGAACACGCCCCCCCCCAGAACGATGCGGCCGATCCCCGTCTCTCCCCTCACCTTCTCGGCCGCGTCAGCCAAGAGGCCAACCAGACCGTTGTGAAATCTGGCGGAGACGATTCCCCGATCCCGGGCGCGTCTGACATCTTCAACCACTTGAAGAATCATGGGGAAGGGATCGAGCACCCACATTGCCCCTTCTTTTCGAACCTCGCCAGCGTAGCTTCCACCTTCGGGCGTGATGGCCTGTTCCAGCTCGATGGCCGCCTGCCCTTCGTACGTCACCGAATCCCGCATTCCGGCCAGGGCCGATACGGCATCGAAGAGCCGGCCGCACGACGAAGCGATAGGGCTGTTCACCCCGCGTTCGAGCATTTGAAGCACCACGCGCAGGCTTTGACGGGGCCACCTTCCGAAAATATCGCCAAAAGTCCTCTCGGCATTCTCCGGATCGAGACTCCAGAGGTAACTTACAACCATTCTCCACGGTTGCTCGATCGCCTTGCCGCCACCCGGAAGGCGCACCTGCCGAAAATGGCCGAGTCGATCGAACAGATGGCCATCGACCTTTAAGATCTCACCGCCCCAGATCGTGCCGTCCGTCCCATATCCCGTGCCGTCCAGAGCGAAACCCAGCACCGGGCCCGACAGTTTCTGTTCCGCCATCACCGATGCGATGTGCGCATGGTGGTGCTGAACGGCCAGGAGCGGGACCTTTTCCTGCCGAAGCGCCCATTGAGTGCTGAGGTAGTCCGGATGGAGATCGTGCACGATGCACTGTGGATCGACTTCCAGGATGCGTTTCAGGTGCGAAACGATCAACTCGAATGAGTTCATCGTTTCGAGATTCTCAAGATCCCCGATATGTTGGCTCAGGAACGCCTCGTTATTCCGCGTGAGGCACACGGTGCTCTTCAATTCGGCTCCGACCCCGAGGACGTTCGGTCCCTTATTTTCCAGAAAGACCGGAACGGGCACGTATCCCCGCGCGCGCCGCAGGGGGCGAGGTTTTCCGCCCAGAACCCTCGTGACCGAATCGTCGCATCTCATGTAGATGTCCCGGTCGTGCAGAAGCAGGAAGTCGGCGATATCCCTGAGCTGATCTCTTGCCGATTCATTGTCCATCACGATGGGCTCATCGCTCTGATTCCCGCTGGTCATCACAAGGGCGTCGTACGGGCTGTCGTCGAAAAGCAGATAGTGGATCGGCGTGTAGGGAAGAAACGCGCCAAGGAATCGATTCTGCGGCGCAACGGAAGGCGCGATGGGTGAATTTTGAACGCACGGAAGTTTTTCCAGCAGCACGATGGGGCGCTGTAGGCTGGAAAGCAACGCCTCTTCTTCCGGGTTTACGCTGCAATATCGTCTGACGGCATTGACATTGGAAAACATGACTCCAAAGGGTTTTTCTTCCCGGATCTTTCGCTGACGGAGCCTGCTCACAAAGTCTTCCCTGAGAGCATGAACCGCCAGGTGGAAGCCTCCCAGTCCTTTTACAGCCAGGATTGCTCCCCCGGCCAGCAAACGGACGGCTTCCTTCATCGCCTCATCCCTTTCGGCAATCCTTTCCCCCCCGGCGGTTTCCAACCATGCCTGAGGCCCGCACTCCCAGCATGCGTTGGGTTGTGCATGGAATCGCCTGTCCATGGGATCTTCGTACTCGCACCTGCACGCCGGACACATCCGAAACCCGGCCATGGTGGTCTTATCCCGATCGTAGGGGATATCCTTGATGATGGTATATCGGGGGCCACAGTTGGTGCAGTTGATGAAAGGGTAACGGTAGCGGCGGTTTTCGGGATTTCGAACCTCGCTCAGGCAGTCGCGGCAGGTGCAGACATCCGGAGCGATCAACGTGGAGCGCGCCTGCCCGCCGTGACTCGTCACGATGGTAAAATCATCCAGCACCGCAAAAGTCCGGTCGGAGACATCCAGGCTCACTATTCGCGCGAGAGGCGGAGCCTCGGCGGGTAGTTCCCTGAGGAAATCGTCGATTCCCTGAGAGGAACCGGAGACCTCGATCTCCACCCCGTCCGCCTGGTTGCGAACCCAACCGCCAAGATGGTGCCGTCGAGCCAACTGGAAAATGAAGGGCCGAAAACCGACGCCCTGAACGATGCCACGAACTCGCACGACGATGCGGCGCTTCCCCGCGTTTCCCGCAGAACCCCGCCCTTCATTCCATCCTGCTGCCGATGCTTCCTTCACTGTTGCACTCAGCGGTTCCGGAGGTTCTTGCATTCCCGGACCTTGTTTTCAAGCCAGGAAAACCATGCGCCCAAGCCTTCCCCCGTACGGCACGAGACTTCAAAAATCTCCTGAGCGCCATTGAGCTGCCTTGCCCGTTCGCGAATGGTTGCAACATTGCAGTCCACATAGGGAAGCAGATCGATCTTGTTCACCAGAAGAACCGATGACAGTTGAAACATGAGAGGGTATTTCAACGGTTTGTCGTCACCCTCGGCAACGCTCAGGATCATCACCTTGTCGTGCTCGCCCAGGTTGAATTCGGCGGGACAAACCAGATTGCCCACGTTCTCGATGACCAGCAGGTCGACATTCCCGAGATCGAGGGAATCCATGGCGATCTGTATCATGTTGCCGTCCAGGTGACATCCCCCGTCGGTGTTGATCTGGACCGCCTGCACCCCTTTACTCTGTATCCGTTCCGCATCATATGAGGACTGAAGATCGCCTTCAATCACCGCCATCCGGATGCGGTCCATCATCCCTTCGATGGTTCTTTCGAGAAGAGAAGTCTTTCCGGCCCCGGGAGAACTCATCAGATTGATCGCAAAGATGCCATTCTCGTCGAAACGCCTGCGGTTTCCTGCCGCAAGTCTCTCATTGGCCTGAAGGATGTTTCGGACTACCGGAACTTTGATCTGAGTCATCAGCATCTCCCGTTTCACCTTCCATGCTCATCAAAGCCATATCTCTGCCGCTGATAAGACTCACGGCAGGATCTCCGCACTGCGGGCATAGAAACATGTGGTTCTCCACATCGAATTTGAATTTGCACTTGGAGCACTGAGCAACAATAGGACTTGTTACAATTTCCAGAATAGCCCCTTCGGCAAGGGTATCCTTAGTCACCAACTCGAAGCAAAACCTGAGCGAATCAGGAACTACAGCGGCCAGCATCCCTATCTGGAGCTTGACCACATGAACCTGTTTCAGGTGGTTTCGTTCACTCTCCTCCAAAATGATATCGAATAGACTCTGTGCTATCGAAAGTTCATGCATCACGAATCCTCACGCATCAAACATTATTTAAGCCTCGAAACCATAACATTCTCGGAAACCATTGGCAATGGCGCACACCGCTCGTCGAAGATGCAAAAAGTTCTCAGACTGCTTCATGCGCCGCCGAAGGCAGACCGTGCCACGGAAAACAACCGCAGGAGGGCGCATCAGGTCCCGTGCAGCGTCGATCGAAACCGGAGTATTTCCAGAAGGGATCGATCGATCCCGTCAAACAGGGTCTTGCAGATGCCCCCATGATTCATCCGCTTCCCAAAAAGTTGCTCGCGCAATTCGTCGACCCCTTCGTTCACCACGCCCAACTTGGACAACCCCCCTGCATGACTCGCGACCTGTTCCTGGACGAGCAAATTCCGGGCAATCCTACAGAACTCATCCACGCCCCCGGCGATGGCTTCCGCATCCCGCATCCATCCCGCCCCGGACCCACCATCTCGCACGCTTTCTCCCACGATTCGAACCATCGACCGCATCGCCACGGCCAGCGCTCCGTATTCGAGACCACGGATTCCTCTCTTCCACTGCAAGAGCCAATCACGCCGCCACCTCCAGAACAGGCGCCTTTCCCCGAAGGCGACAAGCTCCTCCACCGCCCCCTGAGCGCGCTCAAGGCAACACAATACCGACGCATCGGGACTCCGAGAGTATCTGCCGGGCGGACCTTTTAAAACACCGCCACCATGGAGGTGCCGGGAAGACTGGCTATCGAGATAAGTCAGGCAGTTGACGAGAAGGCGATTCCCCCATGCGTCACCCGGGGTTTCCAGATGAGGGTACGACAATATGAGCCGCCCTTTCCCCGCATGCGCCTCCATTAGCGCGGGATGGCCGAGGAGCCTCTCCGGATTGAGATTGATGCCGTAGATTTTCTCCCATTCGTCCCATGGCGTCCGCATGTCCTTCAAATCGGCAATCGGAAGATCCGCAACCAGGAAATCCGATCCCACCGCCGAATAGACGCCAAGGCAAACCGAACCGGGGAACGGCTGTGAGGAGAATTGAGAGGGCCACCAGATGGAAACCGGCAATGCTGCAGGAAGGTCTTTCCAGACGGGATGATCCGCATTTCCGCGAATCCAAATCTCTCCACTCGCACTGGGAAGCCTATCCTCCAGGCTCATTCGTTCCAGCGGCACGAGACGGATCGAAGGAGGACTTGCCAGAGCGAGGCCCGCTCCCCCGCAGAATCCCATGTAACTACCGCCGCTCTCGACAAAATCCTTGATGCGTCCGCCCCCCGCCTCACCGAGAACCTGGACCTTGTGAGACGCCCACCCTCCCGGCACCAGCAGCACGCGATAGCGCGAAAGCCATCCCGCCGCGATATCCTCAGCGGTAAGAAGATGAAAAGGTATCCCCATCACGGAGAGACTATCGATGCATATCAATCCCCATGGCAGCGACTGGTCCCAGAAAACCGCCACGGGAGGGGCCTTCCATTCCCCCGATCTCACGATTGGAGCGCTCCCTCAGTCGTTTCCAAAACTGCAAATGGTTCCACAATCGGGACAAGTCCAGGTGATCCCATTACAGCTCATCCCCCACAAGTTTTCATCCATGCACACCGCGCAGATCATGAATCCGCAGGGGCAATTCCAGCAGAACGAATGCTCCTTCCCGCAGGCCGCGCACAGATAGCGCCCCGGCTGCTTCCACCTGCGTTTGGGGACTGTTCGATACTGCGAATCGGCGGTCATCGTCCTCCCGCTCCTCGTTCCCATGCTCTTACGTTTAACGCAGACATGAGCAAATGGCCGGCTGCCCTTGCATGCGAGTACCCAGGTGGCGGTCCGCTGCACCGCAGGATTTGTCAATGCGCACGAAAGACGGCTCCAGCGGCTTTGCCTGGAATCCAGAAGGATTGCCGCTCAAACGAGGCTCACGCCCAGAGCCCCGAGACAACTCGAGCAGTTCCGCCCATACTCGGTCACGAATCTGAATTCCCACTGATAGACCGTCGCCAGTATCTCTTCGAGTATCTTCCGAGTGATTCCCGGAAATTGTTCCAGCGTCTTTTCCAGCTTCTCCCTGGTGAGCACAAGGCAAACGGTTTTGGCGGCAGCCTGCAGCGAAAAGAGCCGCTTCGTCCGGCAAAAAAGAGACAGCCCTCCAATGAAATCTCCCTCTCCATACTCTTTGATGACCTTCTTCGAATCATTCTCGTCGAGTATGAGGCGAGCCTTTCCGGTGATGATGAAATACGCGTTCCCGTCCACTTCTCCCTGTTGGAAGATGACCTCGTCCGCCTTGTAACTCTCTCGCGTGGAAAGATAAGCGAGGAGCTTCAATGGATCGAGAGGCAGCCCCGAGAAAAGCGGAACCTGCATGAAAATTTCGAGATTGGCCTGATATTCGCTAAGCCCCTGCTCTTGCTCCGTGAACGAGTTCATACAGTAACCCCTTTCTTGCAATCAGTTCCTCGTAGCTTCCTATTTCCATGATCTTCCCGGATTTCATAACGGCTACCTTATCGAATCCCTTGATGGTGTCGAGTCGATGCACCACTGAAATAACGGTGCTCTTCCCTTTCCATTTCGTTTCGAGCAGGTTTTGGATACGCTGTTGAGACCTGTTGTCGAGGGCCGACGTGGCCTCATCCATTATGAGCACGGGAGGCTTCTTGAGGAAAATTCTCCCTATGGCAAGCTTCTGCTTTTGGCCTCCGGACAACCTGTCGCCCTTCGTTCCCACGGCGAAGTTCATTCCTATTTCCACGACCCGCTCCAGGAGGTCCTCTTCGATGAGCAATTGGATGATTCGCTGATTCACCTGGTCCTGAGCCTTGGGTTGGTCGCCCCTGGGTTTTCCGAACAGGATATTGTCGAGGACCGTCTGTGTGTGGATGTAATCATCCATCCGATAGAAGGCCACCGCGCCCGGGCGATCCTTTGCGACCGTGCCCATGAACATGTGGCGACTGTCGAGGAGCAGGTTCTCGAGCATCTTCGGAAGGCCAACCATCTTGTGTATCCCCGGGACAAACCGCAACGCCAGGCGGAGCAACATGTGCCGGTCTTCGTCAGAAATCTCATGAAGCCGCAGCCCCTTCGTGCGCAGTATGAGCGCCTTGTAGTCGTCGAACTCGTCGATGGAAATGGGGCTGTTCTGGAAAAAAGCTTCGTCGGGGGGGAGATTGCCCAAGATGTCGACGGCCTGCTCGGTCAACTCTCTTCCCAGGTTGACAAGTGGATTTTTGATTTGAGCCCGATCCAGGAAATCCAGGAAGTAGGCATTGGAGGGCAGTTGCTCCAACGCGAACTCATCGGCGTTCGGATTTCCAAAAGTCAAATTTGCAGCCACAGTGGAAAAGTACAGGTAGCTCCGGAGATCGAAAAACTCGACGTATTCCTCAAGTTCTTCTCCAAATTCCTTCCGAAAATTGTGCCGTATCCGTATGAGCTTCTGGACCAGTTCTTTCTCCTGGTCCGCTGCAATCACCTTGTTGAGGCCGAAGCGCAACACGTCCACAAAAATTCCTACCTGTTGCATCACCTGGATCATTTCGTCGAGACCCGGCAGCTTTTCCTTCTCCTCGGGCGAATCGGAATCGAGCAGAGCCTCACACGAATACAAGAGATTCTCTCTGATGGTTCCATCGAATATGTAAGGCGCCTGGGCAACTACTCCGATATTTCGAGCCACATCCTTTTTGGTCAGCTCGAACACCTCGGCTCCGTCTATCCGGATGCTGCCGCCAGTGTAGTCGTAAAGCTGGGCGATGCACTGCGCGAGGGTGCTCTTTCCGCTCCCGGAAAATCCGACGAGGGCAAGCTGATTCCCCGGTTTCAGTTCAAGATTGATCTGTTTCAGAAGATTTATATTATTGCCCACGGTGAAGGAAACGTCTTTAACGGATATGGTGCCCTCGAACTGTTGGACTTTACCGTCCGGAGCCTCAAGAAGATGTGGGGGTGCAACGTCGAAGTATTCCATGATGCGGCCATAACTGACATGTGCGTCCTGGTAGATCTGATAGAAGTCCATTAACTCCTTCCATGGGTCGTAGAGCTTTTCATAGGCAGAAAGAAACGCCACCAGAGCGCCCAAATCAAATCGCCCGTTGATGGCTAGCCAGCCTCCCACAAGGAACAGTATGAACGGTCCAAGATTCTGAAAAAAACTGTTCAAGGCCTTGGCGCCTTGTTTGTAGAGAATCCAGATCACGCGGATCTTGAAAAGCTGATCGACGTAACCACCGTACTTCCGGTTCTCGATGCGATAGCTTCCATTGGCGTGGACTTCATGTATTCCGGTGATGGTTTCCCCAATCTTGCTGCTGATCTTTCGCGTTGTATCGACACGTTGCTTGTTTGCCCGGTTGGAGCGCGCTTGCAGCCTGGGAACGATGATAATGACGATGGGGTACGTGACGAAGCTGAGGAGCGCCATGAGCGGGTTGAGGTAGAACATGTACGCGGCAAAAGCAATCAGGGTGAGCAGATTGGTTAGGGGTACGGCGACAGCTTGACCGACGAATTCGCCCGCCGTCGCCACCTCCGTAACGAGCGCCGAAACGATCATTCCGGAGGATGCTTTCCGGAAAAAATCGTGAGGAAGAGTCAGGATATGGGCATAGAGTTCCTTGCGGATTCTCGACAAGGCCTCCTGACCGATGTACGTTTGAAGCACGGCGCTGGCGTACTTTAGCCCGCCTGCCAGCACGACCGCCGCCAGGTAGAGCCAGCAGTACATGAACAGCAAATCCACCCTGCGCATGGCAATCGCTTTGTTAACGATGTTCTTCTGCATTTCCAGTGGAACCACCCTGGCTCCGACCGTGACGACGATCACGATCAAAAGCAGAATCTGCAGCTTCATGCTGCCGGTCTTCACCCAATAGAATAAAGGTCGCTTGGTTATCATCTGGTTCCTCTCCCTTTTGACGTTCCCCGATGCCCTGCAGGTATAATATACGCGTATCCCAAGCCAAGATGATTCTCACCGGAAGACGTCCCACAAGGAGAACCGTATCACGATGCTTCCGGCTCCTGTTGCCAAACGATTGTCTGCTACCTGAAAAAGAATAATGATTACGAAATATGGCGGTTCCCCACCGCCTGCCGCTAACACTTTCCGCTGGAATTCCGCTTGCCGTGTGGACGTCGTTGCGACGTCACCGGACGGCAAAGTCAGTCTCCAAGATCCTGCAGGAGATTCTACCACACCTTGTTCGGCGCCGCTAATTCCAAAAAATGGAAATTATGATTGACCGGATGCCATTGCTCTCATATCATCCCACTCTGACAAGCCATAAGGGCAGAGCAAGGAGCGGCTTCGATGCTCGACGCCTCGACACCCCGCCGCATGAGGATTGAAGGCACATGCCACACGATACGATGTCTTTTCAGCTGGCATCTGAAGCTTCCGAGTTGGAGCGCCTCTACCTTATCATCGAGGATTTCGGCAAGGCGAACGACGTCCCCGCCGAGGCGATCTTTCAGATCAATCTTACGCTGGAGGAAATCGTCAGCAACTCTATAAAATACGGGTACCAGGGCGAAGCGGGACACACGATCGATCTCAGCATATCCCTCAATTCAGGGACGGTCACTATAATTATCGAGGACGACGGCCTACCCTTCAATCTCCTCGATTTGCCGGAGCCGGATATCCATTGCCCCGTGGAGGATAGGCCCATCGGTGGACTCGGGGTTCACCTGGCGCGTACCTTGATGGATGTTCTCGAGTACGATCGCCGTGAAGGCAAAAACGTGTTGTGTCTCAAAAAGAGAATCACCATCGAAAACTAATATCAATGAGACCACATCAATCATCTCAGGAGGATCAAATGTCATTGCAGGTCACGGAAAGCAGCCAGAGCGGAGCCATGGTTCTCCATTTGAAAGGCCGGTTGGATTCCAATACTTCTGGAGACTTCGAAGCGAAAATGCTGGGCATCATCCATGGCGGCCAAACCCGTCTCGTTCTGGATCTGGGGCAATTGGATTACATTTCCAGCGCTGGACTCAGGGTGTTGATAAAATCCATGAAGGAACTCAAGGCCAAGAGCGGGCTGATGTATCTCTGCGCCATGCAGGACTATATCAAGGAGGTATTCGATCTCTCCGGATTCACTTCTTTTCTCCCGATTCATCCTTCCTTGGAGGAATCGTTGAAAGCCCTGTAACTGTTGGCGGCAGTGAACTCCTCTGGATCAGGACAGGACTCCGGTTTCGCCGCCTCCACGGTCACGACCGTCATGTCATCATTCTGAGGCACAGAACTACAGTGCGCCGGCGCAGCTTCAATCATTTTGCCGCTTCTTCCCCACGCGGAATTGTCACGCTGCCCTACGAACCTGCAGGTTCTTGGAACCGTGCTGAGAAATGTATGCAGGTTGTCGTTTTCTCTACGATCTCTGCGTTCTCCGCAGTGCATTGTCTTTTCTTTGGTTGCGGCTGCAAGGATGCACCAGGAAGACGGAGCAGCAGGGATGCGCTCCATCGCGAGGCAATGGAGCGCCCAGTGAACTCCTGACAGTTCTTTGTGCGCTCCACTCTCTCCACCTGGAAAATCTTCCGTTTTTGCCAGGCTTACCCGTCCGGATAGAAGATTGAATTATCTACAGAAACGCAAACATACCTTGACATAGCAAGTCTATATTATTAAAGAACACCTGTAATATAAGAGATAAATTAACGAAAGGAGATTTCGATGGTTCACATTTCCCACAAGGCTGAAACGGTGTTGCTCGAATACTTCAAAGAAAAGGAGATTTCCCCCATTCGCATTTTTCTCGAGACGGGCGGGTGAAGCGGTCCGTCTCTCGCCATGGTTCTGGACGAACCTACCAGCAAGGATGAGGTTTTCAAGATAAATGGATTCCAGATGGTTGTCGATTCGGATCTCATGCAACAGACCGGGGGCATCACCGTGGATTATGTTGACTATGGGATGGGCTCCGGCTTCAAGCTGATGCCGAAAGCACCGATTGGCGGCGAGAGGGGGTGCGGCTCTTCGTGCAGTTGTTGATTTTCCCAACGATAATGCACAGAAGATCCCCTGGGGCAGGAGATCGCAAGACGTCCACTATGTGGCCTGGGCCTGGACCGATTGGATCCGTCCCCAGAGGAGCAGTATAAAAGTACCCACTTCCAAAACGCACGCGGGCGAACCGTGACGGTTCGCCCGCAAACAATAGCCCGCATTTCCAGACCAAGCATGGCTCTCTTTATGTTTCAAGAGCTGTTGCCGACGTCTTGCTTCCCGCGCAGGTTGATTTCAGCTTCTGTCTTTCTCGGCAACGCTCCACTCCTTCTCATTCAGAGAACTGTCATCTTGAAATCCTCTCTCAGTTCTCCCGATGCGTCCTTTTCGGCGACGCCCCCGCCTTCCGGTTCAATACCTCCTAATCTGCCCCAATCGACATCGAGCCGATCGGACCGAAGATCTCCTCCTCCGCCCAGCATGTCGGCAAAGGATTCGATCCCGAAATTGGTCATCCAGAGTGGTCTTCCCTTTTCTCTCAGTTCTGAAATGTTCAATTCCATCTTCTCCTCCATATTGGAGAATCATCCGCTTATTCTATTTAACCTGTCAATCCAACTTTCTTAAATATAGATTAAGCGCGAAAAAACATTTGTCAATCCACCGCTTCGACGAGTCCGGCTGCACTTGTGGGAAACCCGGAACCGATGCCCCCTTGCCCGAAATGGCAAACAGGATAACGAGACGTTTGAAGCAATTCAATTCATCACATCACACACCCAGCGCCTGCTACGCGGAAGACCTCCTCCACGGTTGTCTGCCCCATGCACACCTTCTGGGCTCCGCTGATATGGAGAGGATACATCCCCTCTTTTACGGCCTGGGCGCGGAGAGCTGCAATGTCCGTGTCGGCCTTGATCAATTTGCGCAATGTCGGCGAGAGGATGAGAATCTCGAAAATTCCGGTCCTTCCCCGGTAGCCGGTTTCACGGCATTCAAGGCACCCCACAGGTTTGCAGATTGTGTCCGTCCTGGCGATCCTCCACGGAGTAACGAGCGTTTGCCAGGTATCCTCGTCCACAGATCCACCTGTTTTGCAGGAACTGCAAAGGGTACGAACCAACCGTTGCGCCACAACGCCGAGCACCGTCGCCTTTATGAGGTAATGAGGAACGCCTATCTCCAGAAGCCTGGCGATGGCCGAAACCGCATCGTTCGTATGCAGGGTGGAAAAGACGAGGTGGCCTGTGAGGGCGGCCTGCACCGCCATTTCTGCCGTCTCCACATCCCTGATCTCGCCGACCATGATGATATCGGGATCCTGCCGCAGCAGGTTGCGCACTCCCCCGGCAAAATCGAGACCGATGGCGGCATGAACCTGCATCTGGTTGAACTTGGGCTCTACCATTTCCACCGGGTCTTCAATGGTGCAGACGTTGACCTTGGGGCTCGCCAACTGCTTGAGTGTCGAGTACAGGGTAGTCGTTTTGCCGGAACCGGTCGGTCCCGTCACCAGGATGATCCCGTAGGGGCTGTTCACCATTGAGTTCCAATGCCCGAGTTCGGTGGGACTGAAACCCAACTCTTCGAAGGTCTTCACGGTGATGTCCGGGTCGAAGATACGCATCACAAGCTTTTCTCCGAACATAGTGGGCATTGTGGAAAGGCGCAATTCCACTTCACCTCCGCCCGGAGCCTTGGTTTTGATGCGCCCATCCTGGGGGCGGCGCTTTTCCGCCAGATCCATCCGTCCCAGCACTTTGAGCCTGCTGATCACGGCGCCCATCACTACCGTGGGAAGTTGATAGACCGGATGCAAAACGCCGTCGATACGAAAGCGCACGTCGCTTTCATCCCGGCGAGGTTCCAGGTGTATGTCGCTGGCGCGCTGATCGAAGGCGTATTGCAGCAGCCAATCGACAATATTGACAACATAGCGGTCGTTTGCGTCCAGTTTGCCGGCACGCCCGAGTTCCACCATTTGTTCGAGATTCAGCGTGCCGGTGACGGTTCCACCGTCTCGTTTCCCGAATGCTCGTTTGACAGCTTGCGTCAGCGCGTAAAACTCGAGCAGGTATCGGCTGATGTCCAGGGGATTTGCGACCACCTTTACGACCTTGCGGTGCAGCATCCGCGTGAGTTCTTCCTCCCACTCAACGACAAACGGTTCCGCAGTGGCAATCACTACCTGCTCCTCATTCACCTCGACAATTAGAATATTGTATCGCGAAGCATAAGCATAGGATACGATTGCGGTCGTAGCGGAAACATCTATCTTAAGAGGATCGATGCGTTGATAGGATAGTCCCGACTTCTTCGCAAGCCACATCGTAAGAACCTCAATGGTCAGGAGGTCGTGCGGCCGGGAAGCCCGGGTGAACCCTCGTTCGGCAACCGCCACGAGAGGATGCCGTTCCACGAGGTCTTTCTGCTTGCCATGAAGGAGCATTTTCTGCGCATCATGCGCCCCCAGTATCCCGTCCTCCACCAGTGCCATAAGAAGCCGACGCAATTCAAGTTTGTGTGCCAGATTGGTCTGTTTGCTCGTTTCTGCCAATACCTTTTCCTCCATTGAAATCCTGCATATCGCCACCTTCGCCGATTCTAGAGCGCTTGCGCGGGAACGGAAATAACGAATGCATGGGTTTCGCAACAATTTGAGGCGGAACGTCATCGAAAGGCGAGGCCCCTTCTCCGGAGCATCCTCGTGCAATTGAACTATGTGGTTAGAGATTCTGACACTTTGAGCGGTGGTGTCAAGTGGGATGACGACAAGGCGGTTGACATCGAAAAGCGGCGGCTGCTATACTTACCGTTCAGTATATATGTTGAACCCTTTTCTTGCGAAGAAAGGATATTCCGTGATGGCCTCGAATCGGGTAGCCCCCACTAATAGAGATTCCGCACCGGCTTCGATCTCGAATGTGCATCTCCCGGGCATTCTGGACGAAAAAGACAAGAAGGTCTGGATACTCCGGGCCGCCACCCGTCTTTTTGCCAACCGGGGCTTTACCGGGACTACGGTTCGAGAGATCGTGGAAATGGCCGGCGTTACAAAACCGACCCTCTATTACTACTTCAAGAACAAAGAAGACCTGTTCATAAACCTCATGGACCTTGCGATGCGGATATTCTCCGACATCATCGACCAGTCGCTCGCCGCGCCCGGCGATATGCGCGAGCGCCTCATCAATCTTTACACTTCTATCTATGAGATTTTTCGAGCCAATACTGATTTCCTGAGGTTTATGAACTGCACGTTTTACGGCCCACAGGGCGCCACGCCTCCCTATGATTTGGGCGCGGCCCACGATTCCTTGAAGAATGCTCTCCTGGAAGTGCTCCGCGGCGGGATAGTCGAAGGCGATCTCGTGGAAGAGAACGTGAGACCGATCATCCTCCTACTCATGGGATTCATGAGAAACATGCAGGAGATCCTGGTCAGCGACCCGGTGAACCCACACCTGGATCCTTCCGACATTGCCATGGCGATCGGCCTCATTTTCGACGGCCCCCGAACGTTGCCAGCCAAATTGCAGCAATGAATAATGGGATGTTCGGCCGCTCCACCTGAATCGCCCATCCCCTGCAGATCCGGCCCCAGAGATCAAACGACCGCTTTTTCGCGGGGTTTTTACTGTGGCCCTTGCCGAAGGCGACTTTTGAGGATACATGTACTGCTCGTTCCGGGTTGCCGTACGTATTGACAATCGAGCTTCACAGTCGGGTTGGGAGGGCGCGTGATAGGCTTTGGGATCGGATTTCTTTCGGGCGTCTTCGGAGGATTACTGGGAATCGGAGGCGCGTTGGTAATGATTCCCCTCATGGTGAGCTTTCTGAAGCTCGGGCAGCATCGCGCTCACGGGACCAGTCTCGTCGTGGTCGTGTTCACGGGGATCTCCGGCGCCATATCCTATGCTCTCCATGCGATGACGGACCTTGTTGCCGCTCTGTTGATCGCCGCAACAGCCATGCTTACGGCCTCCGCAGGAGCGAGATTCGCTACTGCGCTCCCCGAGTGGAAGTTGAAGCGATCCTTCGGGGCCTTTCAGATAGCCATCGCCTGCCTCCTCGCAGCCAAACCCTTCCTGCCGCAGTTCCCTGCCGCCGTAACCATGTCCTACTCCAAAGCGGCGATACTGCTATTCACCGGAATATTCACGGGCTTTCTTTCTGGCATGATGGGTGTCGGAGGCGGGGCGATCATGGTGCCGGCAATGATTCTGCTTCTCGGCTACAGCCAGCACATGGCGCAGGGGACCTCCCTCGTCGCCATGATTCCGGCCGGTACGGCGGGATCGATTACGCATTGGCGCCTTGGAAACATTCAGACGAACCTGTTGACCGGTCTGATCGCGGGAGCCGTGGGAGGAACATGTCTCGGGGCCGCCACCGCCAACTTCCTTCCCGATGCTCAGTTGCGAACGGCCTTTGCAGCCGTGCTCGTATTGATGGGAATCCGCAATCTCAAGACCCCTGTTGCCAATTTCCCCGGCAAGACGTCGCTACGTTTGCAGAATGCAAAGGAGGTCTCCCTTTCATCCGTCGCGCACGAACACACGAAATGCGACCTTCGCTGAATGTTCGACGTCCACCCTGCCCTTGCCTGTGCTGCTAACGTCCAGGTTCCTGGAATCTTGCCGGGAGATGTATACAACTCCTTGTTTTCTCTGCTTTCTCCGCGGTACACCGTTTCTTCTTGGTTGCGGTCATACCGCGCTGTGGGAATCTCATGCCGCAACCGACCCTGCGTGCAGCCGGAGAACGGGAGACCACCCGAGTGTCTTCAGCCTGCAATTCCGGCTTTCTCCAACTTGAAACAATCGAGAAGCTCTCTGTAGAGGGCATCTCCCAGGAAGCTCCTCACCTTTTCCGCCTGCTTGCAGCGCCCCCTGTACTCACGCCAAAAGTCCTCGATTTCCTCGAGATTCCCATCGGACCCGGCAAAAATCGACCGAAGTTCGTTCTGAAACTCGCCGTACCCCGCAAGCATCTCGCAACTCAGAGCGTCCATAGCCACCAGGAATAGAACATCGGAGAGAGAAATCAGACCATCGGTAACATCAGCGGAGAGGTACACGTTCACTTCCTTTCCGGGCTTCGTCAGACGGCACCGGTAATGCCGGACTTCCCCTCCTTCCGCCTCTCTTCCCAGGATTGGATTGAACGACATCCTCCGGATGTCCATCAAGATGCGCTGGTTTCCGATCACTTTTTCCAAAATGGCCTCATTCTTCATTTCGGCACTCCCTCTCCAGTGTTCCCAATATCCTGCGTGCTGCATGGAACATCCAGAACGTCCATCGACTCCCTTCGCGTGCCCGAGTCACAATCAACCTTGAAAACGAGGGATGTAGATCCCATTCTCGCATGAACCGTACCGGCTCTTTTTCGATTTCACTATCGGGAAGCCTTGCCGAAAAACGCCCGGGCTATTGTAACGTCCGGCACCAGCACGATCGGGAGGATGAACGGGTCGAAGGCATCTTCCAGGGCATTTTCACGCGCAAAGACATCTCGTACGGGCTTCCATCCCAGGTGTCTTTGCGTATTTCCACCTTTACACCAACTCGGGCACCCACATAAATACGGTAAATGGAGTATTTATTGACCTGGATTGTGTATTTTTCAGTACCTGATCCTACCGGCTACCACCATCTGTACATTTTTGCCCACACGCAGGAGATACATGCTTGCTCATGAGTAACTCACCAGTGGACTGGAGCCGTTGTGCAACCGGCAGCAGGCGCACTCGATGGCTATTTCGAATCGGCTTGACTATAGGCGATACAATGTGAAAACAAGCGCATTTTCATATTCCCATCCGGAGTAGTTGAAGCTCGAAATGCGCCGCTCCTTCGCCGGGTGTAGGAACGCCAGACCGGGCGCCTCGGGCGCGAGATTTGAACACGCTTTGTGCAGACTTCAGCGGATTGCGGGAAACAACAGATTTTCGGTGTGCGCTCCCCCCGGCCGCAGCAAAGCACCGGGCAGCGGAAGCAGTGGAGGCAGCCCCGCCCTGGCGGCTACCCCACTTCATTTGGACGGTTCAGCCATCTCTTGTCCTCAGGATCGAAAAGAAGAGCATCAAGGCGCCGACCGTTATTGCACTGTCTGCAACATTGAAGGCTGGCCAGTGGTAGGACTGGATGTAAAAATCGAGGAAGTCCACGACCTCCCCAAACCGAAGACGATCGATGAGATTTCCGACTGCACCCCCCACAATCAGGGTGTAGGCTGTTTTTGCCCAGTAGTCATCACGACTCGTCTTGGAATACGCGAAGAGAATTACCCCCACGATAATGAGAGTGGTGATAATGAAGAAAGGCAGGCGCCATGATGCATCGGCGCCTGCAAGAAGACTGAATGCCGAACCGGTATTTCTCACATGCACGAGATTGAAAAACCCGGGAACGATTGTTTTGCCGCTGTAGACGGGAAGGTATCGAAGAACGGCGAGCTTGGACGCCTGGTCCAAAAGAATGAGCGCGATGGAGATGGGAAGAAGAAAGGACATGTTTGTAAGCGCCTCCCCTACCGGCCGGCAATCCGCAAAAGGCAAGCCATTCCCAAACCCGCATCCGACGGAGGGAATGGCGCAGCCACCGTGGAATGCCTCAGTCTTGCCCTGCCAGAACGCCATGACAGCGGTCGCAGAGATTCGGATGATCGGCCATCGTTCCCACGGACTCCGAGCGAACCCAGCAGCGTTCACACTTCGGGGCGGAAACCGACTCAACCTCGACCAGCAATCCACGAATCTCGACCCCTTCCACAGGATTCACAAGTTCCTCGGGCGCAACAAGCCTCACCTGGGAAACGATGAATACCGAACGGAGCAAATCCTCCTGACCCCGAAGCTTCTCTCCCCAATCAAACGGAAGTGCAAGCTTCACCCTGGCGTCCAGGGAATGACCGATCAGCCTGGCCTGGCGAGAACCTTCGAGTATCCGCGTAACCTCGCTCCGAAGCAGGATGATTTCTTCCCATCGCTCCCGGAGTGTCCCATCCTTCCAGTCCTCATTCTCTTCGGGAAACACTTCCATGTGAATGGTCTCACCGGATCGAAACGGCAGATGCCACCATGCCTCTTCCGCCGTGAAGGAGAGGATGGGCGCCATCAGTTTCAGCACTGCCGTGACAATCTCGTGGAGCGCCGTCTGAGCGGAACGGCGGGCCTTGCTCTCGGCTCCCGAGGTGTAGAGCCGATCTTTCAGGATGTCCAGGTAGAACGAGCTCAAATCCACGACGCAGTAGTTGTGCAGGGCGTGATACACCCGATGGAATTCGAACTTGTCATAGGCATGGCGGATTCTCCCGATCAAATCCTGAAGCTGGCACAAAGCAAACCTGTCCAGTTCGTGCATATCGGCATATGCGACGGCATGCCTGGAAGGATCGAAGTCGTAGAGGTTTCCGAGAAGGAAGCGGCATGTATTGCGAATTCGCCGGTACGCTTCGCTCAATCGCTTCAGAATATCGGGAGAGATTCTGATGTCGTCACGGTAGTCTTCGGCGGACACCCATAGCCTCAATATCTCAGCACCGTATTGGCGTATGATTTCCTCCGGCGCGATTACGTTCCCGAGAGACTTGGACATCTTGTAACCCTGGCCGTCAACGACGAAGCCATGTGTGAGAACCGACCTGTACGGAGCGGTCCCGCGCGTTCCCACAGACGCCAGGAGAGACGAATGGAACCAACCCCTGTGCTGATCGCTCCCTTCGAGATACAGATCCGCAGGAAACTCGAGATTCGCCCGCTGCTCGACCACAGCAGCGAAAGAGACCCCGGAATCAAACCACACATCCAGGATGTCCATCTCCTTTTCAAACCGGCTCCCCCCACATCCCGCGCACGCAGCGCCGGAAGGCAACAGTTCCTCCGCGGACATCTCGAACCAACAATCAGCGCCCATCTTCCCGAAAAGTTCCACAACTTTGTCGAAAACCTCGGGCGAGGCAAGCATTCTGCCGCAATCCCTGCACGTGAAGACCGTGATGGGGACTCCCCAGGAACGCTGCCGCGAAATGCACCAGTCGGGACGATTCTCGACCATGTTGTAGATGCGGTCCCTCCCCCAACCGGGAATCCATGCCACCTTGTCGATCCAGGTCAACGCCTTCTCGCGCAGGTCGTTCTTCTCCATGGAAATGAACCACTGTTCGGTAGCGCGGAAGATGACGGGCTTTTTGCACCGCCAGCAATGCGGGTAGCTGTGCGTGATCCTTTCCTCCCGGATCAACCTTCCCAGTTCCTTCAGTTTTTCATTCACGGCTTTGTTGGCGTCGAAAACAAACTGACCTGCAAAAAATGCCACCTCGGGGGAGAAACGACCCCTGTCATCAACGGGAGAATAAACGTCCAGGCCGTATTCGAGGGCCATCTCGTAGTCTTCTCGACCGTGTCCCGGCGCCGTATGGACACAGCCAGTCCCGGCATCGAGCGTTACGTGCGCGCCCAGGAGCAGTACGGATTCCCTGTCCAGAAACGGATGTCTACACAAAAGGCCCTTGAGCGCATCGGCCTGCCACGTCGCGACCACATGGTGCTCTTTCGGACCGAACATTCCCATGCATTTCTCGAACAAACCTTCGGCCAGGACCCAGAATTCCTCTCCCACGTCCACCGCAACGTACTTGAATTCGGGGTGGAGCGTGATGGCAAGGTTGGCGGGAAGAGTCCAGGGAGTGGTCGTCCAGATCAGCACATAAGCCGGCTTTCCGGCCAGCTCGGGCAGTCGGGCCTGGCTGTCCGGTTGCATGGGAAATTTCACGTAGATGGAAGGCGAGGTATGATCGTGATATTCAACCTCTGCTTCGGCAAGGGCGGTTTCACAACTGCTGCACCAGTAAATGGGCTTCTTGCTTCGTATGACGCTTCCGTTCTCGAAAAAGCGTCCCAACTCCCTGGCGATGGTCGCCTCATAGTCGAAAGTCATGGTCAGGTAGGGGTTCTCCCATTCCCCGAGCACGCCGAGTCGCTTGAACTCATTCCTCTGGATATCGATAAAACCCTCGGCATACCGCCGGCAATGTCGGCGAATTTCTCCCAGCGACATGGACTGCTTTCTCTCGCCGAGTTCCTTATCCACCTGATGCTCGATGGGAAGCCCATGGCAATCCCATCCCGGCACATACGGCGCGTCGAAGCCGCTCATCTGCCGGCTCTTGAGAATAATATCCTTCAAAATCTTGTTGAGAGCGGTTCCCAGGTGTATGCGCCCGTTCGCATAGGGCGGACCATCATGAAGGATATAGGTTGGACGCCCCTTGCTCTGCTCCCGCATCCGATGGTAAAGCCGCATCTCATCCCATTTGGAAAGAATCTCCGGCTCCCGCTTTGAGAGGTTCGCTTTCATGGGGAAGGAAGTCCGTGGAAGGTTCAAGCTATCCTTTATTTCCATATGCTATTTCCTCGTCCGCTCCTGCGCCGCATCTGGGAGCATCTCAGCAAAAGACTTCAAGAACAAACGCGCGATTGCACGCATTCCGTTGCATCCTGAAATGTTCTTATTAACATATCGTTCTGAGAAGTCAAGCACTTATAAGCTTTTCACATCAGGGAACGACGCTTCGCGCCCCTTCCTTGAAAACAGAGAAGCCCTCCACATCCCCGACACCGGGGTAGGGAGGGCTCTCTTCAGATGGATCTTCCGAATAGCAGCGAGTCCGGGCCGCCGCTCTCATTCATCGTCGGACTCTCGGAGACACGGCCCCTCAACTGCGTTTCAGCAATCTTCTAGTACAGGACGGCGGAAGTCCCTGACCAGTTCCGGTGGGCACAAGAAGGCGTGCCCACCCTACAGTGCCAGCCGCCTGGTAGGGTGGGCACGGTTTTATCGTGCCCACCAAAACGAGTGCCGAATTTCCGCCCGCGTGTACTAGTACATTCCGCCTCCGGGAGGCATTCCGCCCATTCCACCCATCGGAGCGTCCTTTTCCTTCGGAATCTCAGCCACCATGCACATGGTGGTCAGCATCAGCGCGGATACGCTGGCTGCATTCAGGAGCGCGGTCCGTGTAACCTTCGTGGGATCTATGACACCCGCTTCGATCAGGTCGCCAAAATCTGCCGTTTCGGCGTTGAAACCGTATGCGCCCTCACGCTCTTTGATTTTCTGAACGATAACGGAGCCCTCTTCGCCAGCATTGATGGCGATCTGGCGGGCGGGTTCCTCCAGTGCGCGTTTGACGATATTCAGGCCCAGCTTCTCATCGCTCTCGAAACCGGCAGCGGCGGCCAGCAGAGCGGGCAGGCACCTGAGGTATGCGACTCCGCCTCCGGGCACTATGCCTTCTTCCACGGCCGCACGCGTGGCATTCAGGGCATCTTCCACGCGAGCCTTCTTCTCTTTCATTTCCGTCTCGGTCGCCGCGCCGACACTGATGACCGCCACGCCGCCGACGAGTTTGGCCAGCCGTTCCTGAAGTTTTTCACGATCGTAATCGCTGGTGGTTTCATCTATCTGAGCGCGGATCTGCCGTACGCGCCCCTCAAGAGTCTTGCGGTCTCCGGCGCCGTCTACGATGGTAGTATTGTCCTTATCGATGCGGATGGTTTTCGCTCGCCCCAGGTCGTTCAGACCCACGGTCTCCAACTTGATGCCCTTCTCTTCGCTGATCACCTGACCACCGGTCAGAACAGCTATGTCTTCGAGCATGGCCTTGCGGCGATCGCCGAAACCAGGAGCTTTCACGGAACAAACCTGGAGGGTCCCGCGCAGTTTGTTGACAACCAGGGTGGCCAGAGCTTCGCCTTCCACGTCCTCAGCGATGATGAGCAGAGGCCGGCCCATCTTGGCGATCTGTTCGAGCACCGGAAGGAGATCCTTCATGTTGCTGATCTTCTTCTCGTTGATGAGAATGAGGGGCTCGTTCAGGAGGACTTCCATCTTCTCGGGATCGGTCACAAAATACGGAGAAATATAGCCGCGGTCAAACTGCATGCCTTCAACCACTTCCAAAGTGGTTTCCATGGCCTTGGCTTCCTCGACCGTGATAACCCCTTCCTTGCCCACTTTGTTCATTGCTTCGGCGATGATATTCCCGATGGTGGGGTCGTTGTTGGCGGAGATGGTTCCCACCTGGGCGATTTCTTTCTGATCCTTGGTGGGCTTGCTGATCTTCTTCAGTTCTTCCACCACCACCTGAACGGATTTCTCAATCCCGCGCTTGAGGGCCATGGGATTCGCACCGGCTGCAACCAGCTTCGATCCCTCATAGTAGATGGACTGTGCGAGGATGGTAGCCGTGGTCGTTCCATCGCCGGCGACGTCGCTCGTCTTGCTGGCCACTTCCTTGACCATCTGGGCGCCCATGTTCTCGAACTTGTCCTCAAGTTCGATTTCCTTCGCCACCGTAACGCCATCCTTGGTGACCGTCGGGCCGCCGAAGCTTTTCTCAATCACCACATTACGACCCTTGGGGCCAAGCGTCACCTTCACGGCATCCGCAAGGATATTGACGCCGTTCAAAAGGGCTTCGCGTGCTTTCACATCATAAATCAATTGTTTTGCCGCCATGAAGCATTCCTCCCGTAAAAATGGATTCTTCCAAAAGGATCTATTCGAAAGAACGTTATATATCGGCTACTTGTCAACTATCGCAAGAATATCGTCTTCCCGCATGATCAATAGTTCTTCGCCTTCGACTTTGATCTCGGTGCCGGCATACTTGCCGAAGAGCACCTTGTCGCCTGCTTTCACGTCCAATGGACGTCTGCTGCCGTCTTCCATCACTTTGCCATTTCCAACAGCCACAACTTCCCCCTGGATGGGCTTCTCCTTGGCCGTGTCGGGAATGATGATTCCGCCTGCGGTTTTCTGCTCTTCTTCAGTGCGCCTTACGACGACCCGGTCATTGAGCGGTCTGAGCTTCATGATTTAAACTCCTTTCCTGCGTCTGGCTTAGGTTTTGGGGGATGAGGCACACCCTCTTCTCCCACATTTGATTGCCGCTATTAGCACTCGCCTTCAGTGAGTGCTTATAATCACTTCATCACAACTTGGCAAGAGATAATCAACGGGCGAGAGGGAAAAAAACGGAAAAAGCGGTCTTGGGGCCTTCCTCACGAGCGACCTCAATCCGGCCGTCCATGTTCTCCACGAGTTGGTAGACGATGCTGAGGCCCAATCCAGTCCCACCTTCTTTGGTGGTGAAGAAAGGATCGAATATTCTATCGCGCGCTTCGTCGGAGATACCGACACCCGAGTCTTGTATGCGGATGCAGCATTCGAATTCGTTGGGAACGGTCACGCGGATCTCGAGGTCGCCGCCGCACGGCATGGCCTCCAAGGCGTTCGTCAAGAGATTCCAGAGAATCTGCCGGAAATGATCCGGATCCAACAGGGATACCGGGGAGGCGTCAAAGACTGTCTGTATCTCGTGTGAAGGAGCGACTTTGTTTTTCGCTTTGAGCAGGGAGATCACTTCCACAATGATCGCACAAACGGACACGCTTTCCATCATCGCAGATTTTCGCGAACCCTTTGCCAGCCATAGGAAATCCGTGATCAGTTCGTTTATCCGCTGAATTTCCCGGTGGACTATGTTCATGAGTCTGAATTCCTGAGACCCTTCCTTCGATTCGGACTCGAGCATCTGGACGGCTCCGCTCATGGAGGCCAAAGGATTCTTGATCTCATGAGCGATCTCCGCCGCAATCCTTCCCGCAACGGCGAGCCGTTCGAGCCTCCGGACATGTTCTTCCATAGCCTTTATCGGGGTGACATCCTGAAAGATGAAAAGACACTCAGCCGGAGCATCCCCACCAACCTCCAGAAGGGTGACCGTATAGCCGAGATGGCGTAATTCCCCCGAAGGACGCTGATATTCCACCTCTCGGCGATCGGCGGCGAGTCGCCTCCCCGGATGGGATGCATTCAACTCCCCTTGCCATACCTCCCGGTCAAAGGATGGAAACAACTCCCGAAAGGCGCTTCCCAGAAGGGCATTCGCTTGCATGCCGAGAATCTCCAAAGCGGCGCGATTCGCAAAGCGGATGACTCCGTCCGAAGCGATAGTCAACAGGCCGCTGTTCATACTCCGCAGGATGTTGCGATGCAGCATTTCGAGCTGTTGGAGGTCTCTTTTCTGTTCCAGAACACGACGGCTCGACTTTTCGAGTTCCTTGGCCAGGTATCCGCTCAGATACGCCACGAGGAAGAACGCAGCGATATTCATGAGGAGGCTCTGGAGGTATACCCCGCTGTCCCGTGGGTAACCGGATTGCGGAAACACCTGCGCCGCCGAAATCAACCCGAAGTATTGCAGGTCGACAAGCAGGCCGTAAGAAAGGCTGCACAGGGAGGCGGTCAGAAGGCTGGCGCGCAGACTGAGCAGGAGAGAAGCGCTCACAATAATGGGCATGTACAGAAACGAAAAGAGGCTCTCAATGCCGCCCGACAAAAAAACCAAGAAGGTTGCAGCCGCCACATCACAGACTATCTGCACATAGGTGAACCATTGCACCTTCCGGACATGCGAAAGACTCCACGCGGCTACGATGGTGAAAACGAAAAGGATGCCCGAGAAAAGATAAAGGGGGTTCAGTTGCGCGGAAAAGAGCTCGCCTTCACGGCGGCCTTGGGCAATGATGGCCAGAATCAGAAAGAACACGGCCAGCAGAAGCCGGAATAGAAGCAACCCCTGCAGTTTGCGTTTGGACGGGCTGACACTTTTGGCAATGTGGTTGTTGCCATCCGACCCCGCAGGAACGTTAAGACGCGTCCACATAGATGAGTGTCCCATATCAACCGTCGCACCAAAGAGCGGGCATCCAGACTTCTCTTCTGGATGCCCGGTAAAAGCACGCGGGACTGACGTCTCGGGGTTCTGATCGCTTCAATTCTGTGGCGTTGTACTTAGTGGCCTTTGGTAGCCACATCGGCTATCTGGAAAATGGGCAGGTACATGGCGACCAGGAGGCCACCCACCGTAACGCCGAGAAAAACGATCAACATGGGCTCCAGGAGAGACGTCAGAGCCTCCACGGCAGTATCCACCTCTTCATCGTAAAAATCCGCGATTTTGCTCAGCATGACGTCCAGCGCTCCAGTGGCTTCTCCCACGGCAATCATCTGGGTCACCATGCCGGGGAAGACGCCTGTTTCTTCAAGGGGCTCCGCCACGGGCCTGCCTTCGGCAATAGCAGCCCGTGCCGCTCGGATGGCCTTCTCCACCACGACGTTCCCGGCCGTGGAAGCGACGATCTCCAGACCATCCAGGATTGGCACACCGCTGGAGAGCATCGTGCTCAGAGTCCTGGTAAAGCGCGCCACGGCAACTTTCCTGATGAGCATTCCCAACACGGGCATTCTGAGAAACAACCGGTCCGTCGCCTCCCTCCCCACCGCGGTCTGCCTCAGTTGCTTGAACCCCATGCCCAACAGCATGATCCCGCCAAAAAGCATATACCAGTACTTCACCATAAAATCGCTGAGAGACATAACCGTCAGGGTCATCGTGGGCAGGGGCGCGCCCGCCTCTGTGAATAGCTTGGCGAAGGTGGGAATGACAAAAATGAGGATGACTGCAACGACAACGAAAGCGATTGTAATGACAATGCCGGGATAGGTCATGGCCCCCTTGACCTTCTTCTTCAACCTTGCCGCTTTCTCGATATAAGCGGCAAGGCGGTTCAGAATCACATCCAGGATGCCTCCCATCTCCCCTGCGGCAACGAGGTTAACGAAAAGATTGTCGAAAACTTTCGGGTGCTTCTGAAGGGCTTCCGAGAGGGTGGACCCCTCCTCCACATCCTTTTTCACCTGCCTCAGAATCCGCCTGAAAGTCGGGTTCGGTTGCTGCTCCTGGAGGATATCGAGACACTGCACCAAAGGCAAACCCGCGTCGATCATGGTGGCAAACTGACGCACCAAAATCACCACATCCTTTTCTTTGACCCCTGGTTGCAGAAATGGGAGATAGTCTCCCAGGTCCTTGGGCTTCGGCCTGAAGCTCTTGATGGTAAAGCCCTTGCGGTTCACGAGTTGTCGGGCGATAGCGGCATTGTCGGCTTCGATTTCACCGCTCTGTTTTCTTCCGCTCTTGTCGACCCCTTTCCAAATATAGCTTGGCATGCATCACCCCTCAAAATTGCTGTGAGAACCGAAACAAGACCTTCTCTTTCCTCCTAGTACACGCGGGCGGAAATTCGGCACTCGTTTTGGTGGGCACGCCTTCTTGTGCCCACCGGAACTGGTCAGGGACTTCCGCCGTCCTGTACTAGTCTTTGACCGAACACCGGATTACCTCTTCCACGGAAGTTATCCCCAGCTTCAGTTTATTGATCCCGCTCCTGCGCAAGGTGAGCATCCCGAGACGGATGGCTTCCTTCTTGATCTCCGCCGAAGACGCCCCCATCAGAACCAGTTCGCGCAATTGTTCGTGCATGGGCATGACCTCATAGAGCGCCATGCGCCCACGATAGCCCGTATGGTTGCAGACCGGGCAGCCCTTTCCACAGTAACATTCAAAAGTGCCCAGTTCATCATCCCGCACCCCCAACTCCAGCAGCGACTCGGGAGCGATCGTCTCAACAACGCGGCATTCCGAACACACACGGCGCACGAGTCTTTGCGCCAGAACCAGGTTGACAGCCGAGGCTACCAGAAATGACTCCACTCCCATGTTGAGGAGCCGGTTAATGGTGGCTGGAGCATCGTTCGTGTGCAGAGTACTGAGGACCATATGCCCCGTCAGGGCCGCCTTGATCCCCACCTCCGCCGTTTCGAAATCCCGGATTTCGCCAACCATTATGATGTCCGGGTCCTGCCGCAGGAAGGCTCTCAGTGCCCCCGCAAAGGTAAGGCCGATCGCTTCGTTGATGTGAACTTGATTGATGCCCACAAGATTGTATTCAACTGGGTCTTCAGCAGTCGAGATGTTATGGCTCACCTTGTTCAGTTCCGAAAGGGCGCTGTACAACGTCGTTGTTTTCCCGCTGCCCGTAGGTCCGGTCACGAGAACCATCCCGTACGGCAGGTAAATCGCTTCGCGAAATGCCTTATATTGAATTTCCTCAAAACCAAGTTTCGTCATGTCCAACTGCAGGCCCGATTTGTCGAGAAGCCTGAGCACCACCTTCTCTCCGAAAAGAGTAGGGAGCACCGAAACTCGAAAGTCCATTTCGCGTCCCTTGGCCTTGAGCTTGATGCGGCCATCCTGGGGAAGGCGCCTCTCGGCAATGTCCAACCGGCTCATGATCTTCAGGCGCGAAATGATCGCGTTCTTCAACTGGAGGGGAGGGCGCATGATCTCATAGAGCAATCCATCGATGCGAAAGCGAACGCGCATGGATTTCTCATAGGACTCGATGTGGATGTCGCTCGCCTGCTTCCGGATGGCATCCATGAGAATGAGATTCACGAGCTTGACCACCGGCGCCTGTTCGGCGGCATCCTCGAGAAAAGAGAGGTCCACCTGCTCGGTGGATTCCACAACATCCTCGACGTCGACGTCGTCTCTCAGCAGGCCCAAAACGTCGTCAAAACTTTCGTCCCCGGCGGACTGCTGGCTGAGCACCTTCTTGACAACGCCTTCGGATACCGCGTGGACCTGGATATTCTTTCGCGTCAGGAAGCGCAGATCGTCAATTACAAAGAGATTCCCGGGATCTGCCATGGCCACGTTCAGAGTGTTTCCCATCATGCCGAAGGGAATGGCCTGGTATTTTTGCGCGATATCCGTCGGGATCAACCCAAGAACATCCTTGGGTATAGTCAGCTTCGACACGTTGACCTGCGGCACATGGAACTGCTTTGCAACGAATTCAACAAGAAGGTCCTCATCGATATATCCCAGTTTCACCAGGACGGCGCCAATGCGTTCGCCGCTGTGCCGCTGTTCCTCGAGCGCCCGGGAGAGTTGCTCGGCTTCTAACATCCCCTCATCAACGAGGAGTTCTCCTATTTTTTTCGCCACCCCTTCACACCTCTCAGGCATGGATCATTCTGCGAGATTACTCTCAAGCCATCGTTCCGACCGGAAACGCCACCGCTCCCGAACCATGGCGGTAGCATCACCATCAAACGTCCCTGTACTCAAAAAAATAAGAAAAGTGTAGCATTCAATTACCAATACGTCCAAAAAAGCTTCCGCACTTTCCCCGGAGGCCATTGCCAGGCGCCTCATATCCCGCCACGGCGAAGAAACCTCCAGAAAAAATCTTGACACGATGAAATTCCCGGTTATTATTCGCTGAACTTTTACCAGAGGGACAATGCGATAACAATACACTAAATTTGGAGGTATGTGTCATGATTTGTGCAACGGTGAAGGCGGGAACGGAATGCGCCTTCATGACAAAAGCTGGCTGCGGGTTCAATGGGGGTTCCTGCCATCCGGTTGTGGAACAATGTGAAGGATGTCAAAAGGTTATGGCTCTGCCAGCGGGAAGCTACTGCAGCGCCTATCCCAACCCTTCCGCCAAGTGGCGAACGAGCAATTGCAATTTTTCTACCCATGTCAAGATAGATGCACAAGCTCAACAAAAGGTCAATCCGCTCAAGGCTTCCAAACGGAGCACCAAGAGAAAATAAGCATATATGAGGGGTTGGTGAGAGCGGGTGGGGGGATCTGAGCCACCTGCCGGATGCGTCGCCCTGCTCTCGCTCCCGAATATTGTGAAGAGAAACCTTCCCGTCCCCTTTTTCTCCGCCTCATTCCTCACGCGCGCTGCATCGTTCTTGACCCCGGCCCCTTCCCCCGGAGCGCACGGAAACTGATTCTCCAGGCGCGCAAAGCCAAAGAACCGCAGCGGCCGGCCGTCAATCGCACGCTCTGGTGAGAACCCCATACGCCTCATTGATGAGCTTCATCTTCTCCTCCGCCAACTTTCTGAAATCATCCGCGAGACCGAGAGGCACCTGGTCCGGATGATATCTCTTTGCATGGAGCCTGTAGGCCGTCTGCATTTCCTCCCTGGTGGCATCCCCCGTCAATCCGAGAACGCTCAACGCCTCTTCAAACGCCATTGGGGGCGATCCCCCCGGAGAACCATTCTTTTCCCTGCCGTCGTCATGCCCCTGGGACTCCCCCCCCGTGTCCCCCGCATCACGCTCGCCTCCCTCACGTTCCTCCGTATCCCCTCCCCGGCGCCCCGCATCGAAGCGGGCGTTCTTTTCCCGCTCATTTCTCCGCATCTCCAGCTCCGCATCCATCGCGGACACTATTGCCAGGACGTTTCGCCTGTTCTTTCCCCAATCGTACAGTTGAAAGGGGAGTACACATTTCGAGCTGACTCGAAGAGTGCTCGGGCCGATGAATTGTATCTCGATTCTCTCCCCCCAGGAGCAGTCATTGATCGGAACCCTCACGGTGAGAACATCCTTCCCTGACGACTCCCCGAGCCACCGCAAATTCAGACCGCTCAGCACTCCCAGGAGTGCATCCTCCACATCCCTGCGGTTTCCATCGAAAGACCTCGTCGTCTCATAACCCGCCGCCATCCCGGCACCACTTAAACCTTCCTGAGTCAACATTATCGTTCGCTTCGGGTGAGGCCCCCGCCCCTCGAGGCCCCTCGGGCTTCCTTGCCGTTGGATGATGAGCCATCTCGGGCCATCAGCACATCTCAAGCACCCGGAAACGACCTCAGTGCAACGCCTGTTGCCTTCCGGAGATCCACACTTCCGGCTGTTCCGCCAACCGGCCTGAAATCAATCGCAAAGCCTTTTCCAACACGCTCCGCAATCCTAATTGAAATCATATTATTATAAGTACAGACCTTCAACAATAGGAGTCCGCACAGTTTTTCCGATCCCCTTCCGGAGTCTTTCATTTCGGTTGACCGCCTAAACGCTTGTGGGTTATACAAAAAGGCCTGTCGATCCCATGAAGGTTATCGGGTCTTCGAGCTGCGGTTTTTCGCCGCCTTTTCAGCAAGGCACACACCGTTGCGAAATGTACCGCCGTCAAGACGCAGCCTCGCGATCGTTTGAAAGACGCGGGAAAATGGCCTCGAGTCCTTTGCGAAGGCTTGATGCTTGCTCCGCTGAAACGGCATTATACCAGAAAGGAATTCATTGCAGTGGGACAGACTCTTATATTAACCGGAACGCAGGCGGCAGCGCTCGCGGCCAAACTGTGCCGGGTGCAGGTCATTGCCGCCTATCCCATCACTCCGCAGTCCAAGATCCCGGAAGTCCTTTCGGAATACGTGGAACGAGGCGAACTGAACGCTGAATGCATCCGCGTGGAGAGCGAACACACTGCGATGGGCGTCTGCATCTCCGCGTCGCTCGTGGGCGCCAGGGTCTTCACGGCCACGTCAGCCAACGGGCTTGCCTACATGCACGAGCAATTGCATTGGGCGGCGGGAGCCCGTCTGCCCATCGTCATGCCCGTGACCAACCGGGGGATGGCGGCACCGTGGACGATTCTGAACGATACCCAGGACACCATCTCTCAGCGCGACACCGGTTGGATGCAGGTGTATTGCCTCAACAACCAGGAAGTCCTCGACCAGGTCATCATGGCCTACAAGACGGCCGAGCAACTGATGCTTCCCATAATGGTCTGCTTCGACGGCTTCCGCCTATCCCACACGCTGATGCCCGTGGACGCGCCCGCGCAAGAGGAAATCGATGCTTACCTGCCTCCCTTCAAACTCCCTTACGTGTTGGACGTCGAAAAGCCAGTCGACATCAACCCCGTGACCATGTCGGACCCTCTGCCCGACCCTGACGGCAATCTCTGCCCGAGTTACATGGGCTTTAGACGCCGGTTGCAGGAGGCTCACGAGGCGGCTTTTCCCGTCATCGCCGAATCCGGACGAGTCTTCGGAGAAATCTTCGGTCGTTCCTACGAAGACCCGTTGTTCAGGTATCGAGCCGAAGATGCAGACTATCTCTTCGTTACGATGGGATCGCTGGCCAGCGAAGCCTGCGAAACCGCGGACGTCCTCCGCGATGAAGGAACAAGGGCAGGCGTCGTAGGCCTCCGCGTCTTCCGCCCGTTTCCCGCCGCCACCCTGGTGGACGCGGTAAAGAACGCGAAAGGCATTGCAGTCCTGGAAAAAGCGATCAGTTACGGCTACGAGGGCGTTCTGGCAACGGAACTCAAGGCGGCGCTCTTCAATCGCGACGGCCATGAGCCGACCGTTTTCAATTATATCTTGGGACTCGGGGGCAAGGATATCAAGCCGGCCGATCTTCTGGAAGCCGGCAATGAAACCATCGACGCCACAACAAGAGGCGCACGTCAACAACAACCTCGATGGCTCAATTGCGAAGTGTAGGCACAGCCTCAAGAAAGGAAAGACCTAAAGGCAATGTCAACGACTATTTTGGATCTTCCCGACCAGGAATTCATCTTGCCCGGCACGCGCGCCTGCGCCGGTTGCGGGTTGCCAATCGCATACAGGTTCATTCTGAAAGCCCTGGGGCCAAAGACAATCATGACCCATGGAGCATCCTGCCTGACAGTCCTTCACGGTATTTACCCCAAGACCCCCGTCGCCATCAACGTCGTCAACAATACCTTCGCGGGCACGGCGGCTTCTGCAGCGGGACTTGTCGCAGGGCTCAAGGCCACGGGGCGTGAGGACTACACCGTTCTTGCCATGGCGGGCGACGGAGGCACTTTCGACATGGGCATCCAGGGGCTCAGCGGCGCAGCCGAGCGACAGACCGACTTCATCTATGTATGTTACGACAACGAGGCCTACATGAATACCGGGGTTCAACGTTCCAGCGCAACCCCCACGGGAGCGATCACCACCACCACCCCGGTGGTTCCCAAAGAGCAACCCAAGAAGGATTTTATCCGGATCATGGAGGCCCACCATCCGGCGTATCTCGCCTCTTCCTGTTCGTCCTATCCTGCTGACATTTACGAAAAGCTTCTGAAAGCCAAACCCATCAAAGGCACCCGTTTCATCCATCTCGTCGCGCCATGTCCCGCCGGTTGGGGCTTTCCCACCAAGGACACCGTCAAGATCGGCAGACTCGCCGTCGAAACCGGTGTGGTCGTACTCTTTGAAGTCGAAGACGGGGTTTTCCGCCTGACGGGAAAGAGTCTGAACATGGCGAAGAGCGGCAGGAAACGCCCGGTGGAAGAGTATCTTAAGCTCCAGGGCCGCTTCAAGATGATGAGCGCCGAACAATCAGCCGACTTCCAGCGCCAAACGGATCGGCTTTGGGAACAGTACCTGAAGCGCGCCGGGTTTTGACGACGCCCACGCCATGATACTTCATTCCCACCATCGGAGGAGGACGCTTCCCCAGGTGAATCCGGCTCCGAAGGAGCAAAGCACGAAGTAGTCCCCCTTTTGCAGACGCTTTTCTTCAACAATGGCGTCATAGAGGCACAGGGGGATGGTGGCAGCCGTCGTGTTTGCATATCGGTCGATGTTTACCGCCACCTTTTCGTGGTCGATTCTTATTTTTTTGGCGTTCGCCTGGATGATGCGGAGATTGGCCTGGTGAGGCACAAACAGCGCCAGATCCTCCCCGGTCAGCCCGTTTCTTTCAAGAATCTCAAGGGAGACCTGCGCCATTTCCTTCACCGCATACTTGAAGACCTGCGGACCTTCCTGGTACACGTAATGCTGCTTGTTCGTCACTGTTTCATGGCTGGCAGGAAGAAGACTTCCTCCGGCCTTCATGTGCAGGTGTTCTTTTCCGATTCCGTCGATTCGCTGTATGAAATCAAGGATGCCGTAACCCGGCTCGGGGGCCGGCTCCAGAAGAACGGCCCCTGCAGCATCGCCAAAGAGCACGCAAGTATTCCGATCCTCATAATCGATGATGCTGCTCATCACATCGCTTCCGATCACCAGGACCTTTTCGTATCGCCCGGCCTCGATCAGCGCCGCGCCAGTGGTGAGCGAGAAAAGGAAGCCTGAACAACCCGCGGAGAGGTCGAATCCCCACGCCCGGTCCGCCCCAATGCCCTTCTGCACCAGGCAGGCGGTCGCCGGGAAAAACATGTCCGGGGTAACCGTTCCAACGATTATGGCGTCCACCTCTCCGGCATCCACGCCCGCCCGCGCCAGACAATCCTCGGCTGCGCGAATGGCCATGTACGAATTGCCCAGGCCCGGGTCTAGAATCCGCCGTTCCTGAATCCCCGTCCGCGTCAGAATCCACTCGTTGCTGGTATCCACCATCTTCTCAAGGTCGCAGTTGGTAAGCCGCCTCTCGGGGAGAAAGCGGCCGACAGACCGAATATAGGCTTTTCGCACCGTATGTCCTTCCGTTGTCTCTTTACATGATACCCTTGTAATAGCCGCCATCAATCTGAATAGAGGCGCCGGTGATGTATCCCGCCCTCTCCGAGGCCAGGAAGGTGACGAGAGCGGCGAATTCCTCCGGCGTGCCGAGGCGCCCCATGGGCACCTGCGATTCCCAACGTTTGACAATCGCCTCCGGCGTGCAACCTTCCTTTACTGCAATTTCCGCCGAGAGGGATCTCACTCTTTCTGTCGAGGTGTAACCCGGGCAGACATTGTTGACCGTCACATTGTATGGAGCCAGTTCATTGGAAAGAGTCTTGGCCATTCCTATGACTCCCGAACGAACCGTGTTCGACAGAATCAAACCATCGATCGGTTGTTTGACGGAAACAGACGTCACGTTGACTATCCGGCCCCACCGTTTTTCGACCATGGTCGGCGCCGCCGCCCTGGTCATCGCGATGGTGCTCATCAGGTTCAAACGCACGCCATACAGCCAGAGGTCATCGTCAATTTCCATGAACTTCCTGTCCGGAGGACCGCCGGCATTATTGACGAGTATATCCACGGTCCCAAAGTGCTCCAATCCCTTGAGCACAAAGCCCGAAGCCTGTTCGCGAACCGTCAGATCGGCCGGAATTCCGATGATTTCCCCACCCGTAAGGGCATGGATCTCTTCCACCGTTCTCGGTAAATCGGAGTTGTCCAGGGCGCAAATGGCAACCCTCACGCCCTCGCGGCACATCTCAAACGCTACAGCCTTCCCCAAACCCTGGCTGCCTCCCCCGATGAAAGCCACTTTCCCCTTCAGCCCTAAATCCACTTAAATCTCTCCCCCTCGTTCCAGCCGTTCGGATCTTCCCGACCGGAAAAACACTCAGTCCCTTTCACTCCTGGTAAATCTTCTGCATGGATTCCGTGTAAACGCCCTTTTCACAGTAGACAACAAAAGGAGGCGCGATCTTGAGTTCTTCGCCGCCTCCTTTTCTGCACTCCAGATGAACAAGCCGCGCGGGACCAGCCGCGTACGAATGGATGACGGTGAGACCCCTGGGGCTGAAGCCGCATTTTTCAGCCACCTGAAGAAGATGCCCCAAACGCGATGACGGATAGATAACTGCCAGCCGCCCGCCTCGAACCAGTAGATATCCGGCAGCATGAAACACATCGGTCAAAGACGATGTCAATTCATGCCGGGCGACTGCCCGCTGGCGATGCGGGTTGATGCGGCCCGTCTTCAGACGCCTGTAGGGTGGATTGCAGAGAACGACGTCAAAACTCTCAGGCAGACAATGTGAATCGATTTGCCTGTAATCCGCTTCGAGTATGTGTATTCTCTCTGTCAGGCCGTTTGCTTCCACGTTTCTTCTGGCAAGCGCTGCGAGCTCGCTTTGTATTTCCATTCCCGCAAGGCTGCCGCCAAGCTTGCGATGAGCGAGAATGAGCAGAATCACCCCGCTGCCCGTTCCCAGATCCATTACCCGGTCGCAGGCCTTCACCGTTGTAAGTCCCGCCAAAAGGACAGCATCCAGCGAGAACCGATATCCCTCCTTTTCCTGATAGACGGTGAGATCGCCATTATAAAGCGTATCACAAGTCAACAAGGGCTTTTTCCCCTACAGGACGACTTCTTCAACGGGCGAGAGAGGATGCACGACTATCCCGCTCCCGGCCTTGGGGAAAAAATACGTCGACTTATGAGGCATCGTAAGGCCCGCGCTGGCCACTTCCTGAACGTGTTCTATCCTCGTGGAATTGATTAGAAAAACGGCGTCAAAACCTCCTGACCGAACTCCCTGAAGAGCCGTTTCGGCGACGTGCTCGAAATGGATATTCTTTTCGTCCGCCAAAAATACGTCTGAAAGTCCCATGAGCCTGCGCAGCACGATATGGTCGAGCACCACGACAACCAACTTCCGTAGGATCTGAGGTATGCCGAGTTCGCCCAGACACAAGTTGATCCTGTCGGACTTTCCTTTGAGGAGATAGAACGCATCCGCCTGCCGCCAAGAGAAGCCGATGGCGGCGTCATCGCTGGAATCCTCTTTCTCCAGATCTTCCCGCCACTTTTTCTCTCCAGCGTCCGTGGCGTCATAGCGGGAAATCCGAAAAAACGGCTCCGCTTCAAGCAAGAATCTCTCCGGATCCCACGACCCGAGACCTCGTAGAAGGCGATGAGTGGGTAGAATCTTGAGGCCCCCCTGATTCATATCGGAAAGATACATCATAACGTAGTTGAAAGAAGCCCGAGGGCTTGCCCCTGCAAACCGGCCGCGTTGGAGATCCCTGTAGGCCAAAGCCGTCTCGTAGCGATGATGGCCGTCTGCAATGAAGACGGCTTTGTCCCTCATGGAAGCAGCCGTCGCTCGCAATGCTTCGGGATCTGTAACTCGCCACACCCGGTGAGCCATCCCTTCCGTATCGCTAAAGGAGATTATCGCCTGCGATTCCCGTCCGGCGCGTAAGACCCCGTCCACACTCCGGGCATCATCTGCATATACAGCAAAGATGGGGCTCAGATTGGCGTTGCAGGCCAGCATCAGCCCGAGTCGCTCATCCTTGACCGCCTGAAAAGTTCGTTCGTGCGGCCGCACCGATCCATCGGCAAAATTCTCCAACCGCAGCACACAGATGAACCCATACCTGGTCCGCGGAATATCTCCTTCCAGTGCATAGTCCAATTCATAGTAATAAAGCGCCGGGCGATCCTCACGGATGAGGACATTTTCCCGTTCCCATTTGATCAGGCGGGCTTGCGCCCGCGTGTGCGCGTTTTCCGCCTCGCAGTCCCCCGGTGCGGACTTGCCCAATTCCAGGTGCACCATGTTGTACGGATTCATGGCGGAAAAAAACTCCTGTCGGTCAGGCGAGATCACATCATATGGAGGAATGAATACCTCAGTTAAATTCGGCAACTTTTCCGGATTATAGCGGAGCCCTCGGAACGGGGCGATTTCTATCATTCAAGACATCCTCTCTTACTCGCCTGTCGACATGTTCGCCGGAGAGTGGAATTCAGAAACATCGAATCGTGCGTCAGCTTTAGTATGACGGCTTCCTCCCACCCGCATCCAATCGGATGCGGAGTCGCGCTAAGCGACGGGATCGTTTTCACGGCAGCCCACGGCCCGCAGGAATCCGAGGCAGGCAACCGGTTGCCGCCGAATTTTCTTAGCTACCATACGCGGGGGGTTTTGACAAGGCACATGCACGGAGGAGCGGCAACGCCGCGATAAACGAGAGAGGCACGGCAAGAGTTACAGCCATGAATTCAGGGGTCCATTTCTCCTTCCCCGCAAACCGGCTTTCCAGGTCACGGTTGCGCCAGGAACGAATGCAGAAAGTCGAAAGAACGAAGACCTCACCCTGAGTCCGCGTCAGCGTCACCAGTCCTTTGTCCGGACCATTACCAGAGACGAAAAGTCCGTATCGATCATCTGAAAATCCGCAGCCGCCAATGCCGCTCCTGCGAGATCAAACCAGAGTGGAGATCCATCGATCACCGCCTGGTCGCTGCTGGCCGTAACGCACTCCGAGAAGGGAAATTCCCGTTCCGGAACCGCGACAGCTCTGGCGTCGCCTCGAAGCCCCATCGCCTTCATCCTTTGCCGGTAGGATCCCGCCAGCGAACCGCTATGGCTCATGGGAGCATCGAAGAGGAAGATGGTCTCACGCGGCCGAAATTCTTCGAGGAATCTAAAAACCACGTCCATGGCCATCTCGCTGCTTTCGGACAACCGGAATTTCGACGATTCGCCGGCCAGATCGCGCACGGCCCCATCGTTGGCCTTGAGGAGGGTCCGTCCCCGGATGGCACTCTCGACGGTGATCTGCACGTTGTGACCATCCACGAAAAGCCGCTGATTCAACCATGCGCTCCCCATGCATCGGCAACCAAGCCTCCTGAGCGCATCCCTCTGCGAGAATACACCCCGGTGAAGCAAATGGCGATCGACATCGGTCAGCCGGTACCGGTTGCCAACCCAATCGAGGGCAGCCCGCCGGGGATAAAGCCGGTTCTGGAGATAGAAGAAATCAAGCGCTGCATGACACAGAAGATCCTTTCGGTCCTCCTTTGGAGAAGCACGATGCATCGGAACGGCGGGAAGCGATGCGTCGCCGCTCTCCAAGACCCTTTGTCTCTCGCCCGTGTTGGATTCTACAAACTCATCGTTCATTCGACCTTATCGAGCGTCTCCCTGCGCAATTGAAATCTCGATATTTTTCCCACAACGGTTTTGGGCAGCGATTCCCGAAATTCCACCGACTTGGGCACTTTGTAAGCCGCCAGCCTGGCTTTGCAGAAACGGACTATCTCATCTTCGGTCAACACTTCGTTGGACTTCGGTACAACAAACACCTTCACGGCCTCGCCGCGTTGCGGATCGGGAACCCCCACCGCAACTGCATCGAGGATCTTCGGATGTTCATATAGCACTTCGTCTATCTCGCGGGGGTATATGTTGTACCCCCGGCTGATGATGAGATCCTTCTTCCGGTCGACGATGAATACGTATCCGTCCTCGTCCATCTGCGCTATGTCACCCGTATACAACCACCCGTCCCGGAGAGCGAAGTCCGTCTCCTCGGGCATCTTCCAGTAAGCCTGCATCACTTGCGGGCCTCTCAGCGTCAATTCCCCGACTTCACCGGCCGGGAGTTCTCTCTCCCCCGTCTCCAGGTCGACGATCCTGCAATCCGTATCGGGAAGCGGGAGGCCAATGGAACCGGGTTTGCGGACGCCGTTGATCGGGTTGGCATGGGTGACCGGGCTTGCCTCCGTAAGTCCAAACCCCTCGACGATGATGCTGCCGGTGAGATTTTCAAAGTTCCGGAGCACCTCCACGGGCATTGGTGCAGAGCCGGTAACACAGAACCGTATGGACGACACGTCGAAGCTCCCGATCTTCGGATGATGGAGGATCGCGGTATAGATTGACGGCACTCCAGGGAAAAGAGTCGGCTTTCTCTTCTGCACCGTCCCAATGAGTTCTTTCACTTCAAAGCGAGGCACAAGAATCAACGTGCTGCCGGCGAAAAGAGGCAGGTTCATGGCGACTGTCATACCGAAAACATGAAAGAACGGCAGCAGCGCCAGGAACCGTTCGGCCCCCCATCGTATGTCCGCAAACCACGCAGCAAGTTGTGCGACGTTCGCCAATATGTTCCTGTGAGAGAGCATCACTCCCTTGATGACACCCGTGGTCCCGCCCGTATACTGGAGCATGGCGACGTCGTCAAGAGAGGCTGCGCACGGATGCTCCGATGGTTGAGCGCTGCGTATCATCCGAGAGAAATTCAATACGGTATCGCTGTACGGCACGGCGGTAAAAAGTTTCTTCTGCCATGCCCTGATGGGATACAGCCACTTGAAGTGCAGAGGAAAGTACTCTCTCAGGCTCGTGACGATAACGGCACGGACTTTCGTTTGGGGGAGCACTTTCTCGACCTTCGGGAAAAGATGGTCCAAGACCACAGCAAACTCCGCCTCTGCGTCCCCCCACTGGTGTTCCATCTCCCTTTCCACATAAAGCGGATTCGTCATGACCACGACCGCACCCAGCCACAGAACGGCATGGTAGGCTATGACCGTCTGGGGACAATTCGGAAGCATGACGGCAACTTTGGTCTCCCGTTTCACCCCGATGGAACTCAAGGCGCACGCAAACCTCTTGACCTGTTCCCAGAACTCGGCGAAGGTCAATTCGGCTCCGTAGAACTCCGTGGCTATGTTTCGCGGCAGCTTCGCCGCTATTCGGTCCAACAGGACGGGCAAGCATTCATCCGGATAGTCAACCGAATGAGGAACACGCGGATCGTAGCTCCTAAACCATACGCGATCCATATCTCCCTTTCCGCTCATTCTCTTCGAGTGTCAGTTCATCAATTGGATCGCAGGAGCAATCCTGAGCAAGCGATTTCCGAACCGGCCTTGCCGGTGCTGCCTGTTCGGACTGAAGGGTGTTTTTCACGAACAAGTGCTTTTCAACTTCCGAACCTCCTCGACAAAGACCGGCACAAAAGTGAAAAGATCCTCCACAATCCCATAGTCCGCCTTGCTGAGAATGGGAGCGTCCGCATCCTTGTTTACGGCAACGATGAATTTGGACGAGCCCATGCCCGCCAGATGCTGAATTGCGCCCGATATTCCGACGGCAATGTACAGGCTGGGATTCACCACTTTCCCCGTCTGTCCTACTTGATCGGAGTGAGGCCGCCATCCCGAGTCCACAGCGGCTCGTGAGGCTCCGACCGCCGCGCCCAGCAATTCCGCCAGTTCCTCGAGCATGCTATAATTGGAGGCATCCTTCATACCCCTTCCCCCGGACACGATGATGTCCGCCTCTGTCAGTTCTCTCTTGCCCGAGGTATCCAGTTCCACTCTCTTCACGCGCGACTGTGCCTTGGGCACCGGGATTTCCACTATTTCCAGGGCGCTGACCTGCCCCTCCTCCGGTTCCAGGCAAGCCATCACATTGGGGCGGCAGGAAATGAAGGGGATGTTTCCTTCCGTCCACTCACTCCAGGCAAAACATTTCCCCGCAAAAATGGGCCACTTGGCCTTGATTGCACCATTCTCACAGCGGATTTCCATGCAGTCCTGAGCCAATCCGCCGCCAAGCCTGGCTGACAGACGGGCGCCCAGATCCTTGCCGTTCACCGAAGCGGGCAGGATCACCACTGAAGGATCGCATTTCCTGATGATCTCCGAGATAACATTCACATAAGTTTCGGTTAGATAGTGCTCGAGGGCGGAATCGTCGGTGACAAAGACCTTCTCCACGCCGTAACGCCCCAGTTCGACGGCCATTTCCGTGACGCCCGACCCGATGACAATGGCGCAAAGACTCGTGCCCAGAGCATCTGCGAGCCGCCTGCCCTCACTCGCCACTTCATAGGTGACGTGGCGATAATGCCCGCCGCGCACTTCGGCAATCACACAAACGCAGTTCCTCATCGTCTCCCTCCTCTCTAAATCACCTTGGCTTCTTCGTGCAATGCGCGGACGAGTTCTCTCGCCTTGCCGGCAGTGTCGAGACCTCCGTCGATGATTCGCCCCGGCATCCTCTGCGGGGGCATATCGAGCGAAGTGATAAGGATTCTGGCAGTAGCGGCACCGTAGTCCGAAGGATTCTCTCCGAGAGCGACCAGGTCCTTAACCGCCAGGGGTTTCTTCTTGGCCTTCATGATTCCGGGCAGGGACGCATAGCGCGGATTCCAGATCGAGTGAGACCCCCCCAGCGTGATCAACGCCGGAAGTTCGGCTTCGAGAGTCACCATCCCTCCTTCCACCGGCCGTTCAATGGTGACTTTGCTTCCATCCGATTCCAGAGACACCGCCAGGGCAAGATGTGGCCATCCCATGAATTCTGCCAGTATTGCGCCGCGTTGCGCCTGGTCGTAGTCCACGGCCCGAGAACCACAGAGAATGATGTCCGGCTTGAGGCTCTTGACCGCAACGGATACCGCCCTCATCGCCCCAAGCAGGTCCCCGTGCGCGAGACGAGGATCATCAATCAAAATGGCATCATCAGCCCCCATCGCAAGCGCGGTCCTCAGGGCTTCAACCGCTCGTTGCGGTCCGTAACTCACAAGACTCACGGTCCCGCCATGCTTTTCCTTCAATCGGAGAGCCGCCTCAATGGCGAATTCATCGTAGGGGTTGATGATCCATTTCAACCCCTCCGCCACAATAGACCTGCTGTCAGCGCCGATGCGAATCACCGATTCGGTATCCGGTGTCTGTTTGAGTATCACAACAATATTCACGGTCTTCCCTCCTTTCTGTGAGTGCGTCTTCCCTGGCCTTTCCTCTCATCACGAAGGGCGCCATTTGACTCAATCAAACAGTGTGCGCTTGCCCTTAACCTGTCCCTTAGCATATGATCATTCCGGGATTCAAGCGTAAAACTGAAGGCCTACGGCTGACCTTACGAAAATGGTAGAAAATATTCGTGAGGAGGATTTGAAGGCATGCCCTGGCATCAATTGTCCGTGTGAACGTTTGCGGATTTGGATGCTCGGAATCGTCGTGGCGCAATTTTGAAGAGAAAATCTAAAAGGCAGGATTGAAAGATTCTTGTAGGCCGAAAAAGACATCAACTTGTCGGATAATCTCACCCTCCACTCATGATGGGTCAATCGCCCGCGTCCCCAACACCGCCGACCGCGCCCACAAAGATTGAAGACGCCTCCGGTCGCTCATGCCCGCAGACATTTCTCCGCGCCCCCTCTCCCCGAAAATGGGCGCGAGCCTCATCTTTTCGACGTCATTTGTCTTCCGTGGCCAGGCCCACGAAGCCGTTCCGCATCATGAACTCGTGACGTCAATCGTCACCATCGAGCATCGATGGGATCTGAAACTCGAATGCGTGCAAAAGCGAGCAAGCCCGGCCCTCCCGACAGGATAATCCACTCCGGAGGATCACCGATCCCCCCAGCCATGCAAACACGTTCCGGCTGCCGTTCATCCCATCCCTCTCCGAGCTCCCGCTGAATTCCGGCGCAACACCTTGACATCCCATCCTGACCAAACGTCCCGTCAGCGCTTTCGGCAGTTGTCGCAATACCCCTGGAGGACGACGTGGTGACGGGTAACCTGAAAGCCACTGGCTTCCGGAAAATGAACTGCATTTTCCACGATCGCCTCCTCAACATCGAGGATAGACTGGCATTCCAGGCATACCATGTGGTGATGAGGGTGGATGTTGGCATCGTAGCGGGCCACCTCGGTGACCGGGCTGACCTTTTGGATCAAACCAACTTCGTAAAAGCGCTCGAGGGTTTTGTAAACCGTTCCCAGTGATATCATCGGGAAGCGCTTCTTAACATGCTGGTAAATACCTTCAGCGCTCGGATGCTCCTTCATGTAAAAAAGAGCCTGATAGATGGCCAATCGCTGATACGTTACCTGCAAACCGTGATCCCTCAACGTGGCAATAAAATCGCGTTCATTCTTTCCCGGCATGGAAGACCCCTCCCCCTTGATCGAAGGATTCTGAAAACCCTGACATTGATTCCAGTACGCCCCGTTTGTCCTGGTATTACTATATAGGAATTATTCCCCGTGAAGCAAGTATTTCCTTCAGTAATATATCCCTATTCCCATCGGTCCCATCTACTGGAAGTCCTCTCCTGGAATCGCTTCACGTACACCAGCAGAACGGAAATGGCTGCCGGGGTCATTCCGGAGATTCTTGAAGCCTGACCAACAGATGCGGGCCGTACAGCACCCAGCTTTTGCCTTATTTCGTTCGATAACCCCGGCACCTCGTCATAGGGGAACCCCACCGGAATCGTCATTTGCTCCGCCTGTTTGAAACGGTTTACCTCAGCCTCCTGGCGGCGGAGATACCCCTCGTATTTGCATTCGACTTCCACCTGCGCCCTTATCCTTTCCGGAAGTGGACGCTCTGGAGGGCATAACGTTTCAACATCTTGATAACTCAGCTCGGGACGCTTCAGAAGCTTGTCCAGCGACAACGATTCATCGAGAGCATTCGATCCTTTTTCGAGCAAAAGGGCGTTCACGGATGCACAAGGGCGTACATGAGTCTCACGCAGTCGGCTCAGTTCGGCCGCCAGGGCACTTCGTCTTTCCAGCAGGTCCCGTTTGACGCTCGGGGAATGCAATCCCGCTTCACACCCTTTTTCCATCAGTCTCAGGTCGGCATTGTCTTCTCGAAGCAGCAGGCGATACTCGGCCCTGGAGGTAAAAATTCGATAGGGTTCGCTGGTCCCCCTGGTGACGAGGTCGTCGATCATCACGCCTATGTACGCTTCCGAGCGGTCAATTCGCAGCGCAGGTCTCCGTTGGACTCCGAGCGCCGCGTTCATGCCCGCAACCAATCCCTGGGCCGCAGCCTCCTCGTACCCTGAAGTGCCATTGATTTGCCCGGCGAGATACAAACCTTTCACCAGTTTGGTCTCCAAGGTCGGGAAGAGTTGCGTCGGTTGAACGTAATCGTATTCAATGGCATATGCGGGTCTCATGATTTCAGCTTCTTCGAGGCCCGGGATGGAATGGACAAGTTGAAACTGAAGTTCGTAGGGAAGAGAGTTGCCAGTGCCGCTTGCATAAATCTCTTCCGTTTCAAGTCCCTCTGGTTCGAGGATGATCTGGTGAAACTCCTTCTGCGGGAATTTCATAACCTTATCCTCGAGGGAAGGGCAGTATCTCGCAGAGACGCCCTGAATGGCCCCATTGTAGAGGGGCGAGAGGTGGATGTTGCGACGCACGATCTCGTGCGTCTCCTTGCGGGTCTTCCCTATGAAGCACGGGGTCTGGTGCAGGCAGACATTGTCAGTAAAAAGGGAAAAGGGTCGAGGTCGTGCATCTCCATCCTGGACTTTGAACCGGCTGAAATCTATGCTCTTTCTGTGGAGACGCGCCGGCGTGCCCGTCTTCATCCTCCCGGTCGCGAACCCGAGACCCGCAAGTTGATCCGCGAGCCCCTCTGAAGGGAACTCACCCGCGCGCCCGGAGGGGATTCGGGCGCTGCCGATGTGAATCAGTCCGTGCAGGAAAGTCCCCGTGGCAAGCACGACGGAAGACGCCCGCCAAAAACACCCCAACTGATCCACAACGCCAACTGCTCGGGCGTCCTCGATAACCAGAGACTCGACGAGGGACTGCTTGAGGTCGAGGTTCGCCTGGTTTTCAAGAATATTTTTCATCACCGTCCGATACCGCGCCTTGTCGTTTTGTGTCCTCGTACCTCGAACCGCAGGCCCCTTTTTTGTGTTGAGCCACCGGAACTGAATGGCCGTCCGGTCGGTCACCTTCGCCATCTCCCCGCCAAGGGCGTCAATCTCTTTTACCAGATGGCCTTTCCCGATCCCCCCGACCGAAGGAGAGCACGGCATGTGCGCGACCGAATCGAGAGATATGGAGAAGATCAGTGTCTTGCATCCCAGACGCGCTGCCGCCAATGCGGCTTCGCAGCCGGCGTGGCCGGCCCCGACGACAATCACGTCATATTCCTTTGCCATATTCCAGGATTCCCGGTATTTCTCCGCCGTTGCCTTTGCATAGACCAAACCGCCACGATTCCTCGTTTCAGGCCCGGATATTTATGCTATCTTCTCTTTACGGCATATTCGGACTCGGCCGACGCCTCCACCGTGAAACGCCCTCCCACGGGAGGATGCGCTCCGCCACCTTACGGATGAACCTTTCAGTTCCAGAGCGGTAAGGCCCATGGACAAAGCCGACGCTCGGAAGACGTGCCCTTCCCTCAATCAGGAGGGGCGTACTTCCGGAGCCCATATGTGCAAAACAGGCTCATCACCTCCAAAACCGCTACTTTTCGGGGGAACTCTCATTAAAGTTTGTGCATTATAGCATGAATTCCATCCCAAAGCGAGCATTTATGTCAGACCTAGCACACACTGATTTCAACTCGTATCTTCGACGGTTATTCGGCTGCCGCGTGCAGAAAATCTCCCTGGACGCAGGGTTGACATGCCCCAACCGCGACGGAACCCTCGGCAGGGGCGGCTGTATTTACTGCAATGTTAGAGGTTCGGGCACCGGGGCCGCAGAGCGTTCACAGTCCATACCGGAACAGGTTCGCCAGGGGAAGCGCGTTCTTGCGAAGCGTTACCACGCGACCAAGTTTTTGGCATACTTCCAGTCTTATTCCAACACCTACGCACCGCTTGCCACTCTCAAACACCTCTATGGCATGGCCCTCGCCGACCCCGACGTCGTGGGCCTCACCATTGGAACGCGACCCGATTGTGTTTCGGAAGACGTTCTTGACTACCTGGCCGATCTCGCTCGCGCCCGGCTGGTCTGGATGGAGTACGGTCTTCAATCCGCCAGCGATGCAACCCTCGCCCGGATTCGTCGCGGTCATACGGTCGCCGATTTCAGCGACGCAGTGGAAAGAACCGCCGCCAGGAACATTCCGATTTGCGCCCACATCATCCTCGGTTTGCCCGGCGAGGGGCGCGCAGAGATGATGATGACGGCTCGATTTCTTTCGACCCAACCCATACAGGCCGTGAAGATCCACCTCCTTTATGTAGTTCGCGGGACAACGCTCGAAGAGTGGTACCGCAACGGGGACTATGAACCTTTAACCCGCGAGGAATATGTGTCTCTGGTCGCTGAATTTCTTACCCTGCTTCCCCCGGGAATCATCATCCAGCGACTCACGGGAGACCCACACCCCGACGAACTGGCCGCTCCGCTCTGGGCTGTGGAAAAGGCGGAAAATCTGAAAGCCATTCAAGCCTTTATGAAAATCAACCAGATGAGTCAGGGGGATGCACTCAGGGAAGGAAACCATGTTTTGCCGTCTCCGGGCATCCACGCGCATTGACACATTGACAACTGTCAGTTAAATACTGTCTGTGATCCGATCGGGGCGATTTTCTCTCCTTGCCATCCCGGACGGTACGCGTGGCGACGACGGCGCGGCGCCCGCCATCAAGCTTTCAATCTGACGCGGCATCCGCCCCCGAAGTCAGGATGCTGCCGCGACCGAACGGGAGCACCAATGGGACCACGGGTTGAATGCGGGGGCGATGCATGCTCGCCGGGTTATGCGCCCCCGGTGATCGGCCGATTCGGGTTGCCTGCAATCGATGCCGTGGAACCTCTGATGAGAGATTCCCGTCGATGGCTCGCGAACGTGAAGGATGCGGGAAGGATGGTGGAGACGGACCATGAAGGATGACTGCGGCAGGCTCACTGAACGTTTGACGAAATCTGGCAGGTCCCAGGGCGGTTTCACTCTCATCGAACTGCTGATAGTGATGATCATCCTTGGTTTGCTGGCCGCCCTCGTTGCCCCCAAGATGTTTCAGAAGGTGGGCAGTTCAAAACAGAAAGCGACCAAGGCTCAAATAGCCATGATCGGAACTGCCCTTGATGCGTTCCGCCTCGACCTGGGCAGGTACCCTACGGCAGAGGAAGGTCTCGATGGATTGAGGAAAAACCCCGGGTTCGACACGTGGGACGGTCCCTACCTTCCCAAGGACATCCCGCTTGATCCATGGGGACGCGCCTATGTCTACCGCTATCCCGGCGAACACGGGGACTATGACCTCTATTCTCTTGGAGCTGACGGACAGGAAGGCGGAGACGGGGAGAACGCCGATGTCAGGAGCTGGGAATAGCGCTTTCGGAGTGCTGCCGCCCCGCCGCCGCTTTTTCTTGACATCCTTTTCAAGAAGTGTTTGAAATGGAGGATTGTGGTAATGAATTGCCCTTTCCGGCGAGAGTGGCGGAACTGGTAGACGCACTGGACTTAGGATCCAGCCCTGTTAACAGGATGGGGGTTCAACTCCCCCCTCTCGCACCAAATGCCGACTTGATCCATTTTGACTGCCATTGTTTCCAACAGAAAGGTGAAGAAGGTGGAAATGAACGTTTCCGTTGTCGATCTCAGCGAAACACAAAAGAAGCTCCACGTCACGATCTCATCCAGGGAGGTCCAGGAAGAACTTGAACGCAAGTACCGCGATCTCGCCAAGACCGTGAGAATCAAAGGGTTCCGCCCCGGGAAAGTTCCAAGAACCATTCTCAAGTCTTATTACGGCAAGGCCATCGAGGGTGAATTATCGTCGAAGTTCATCCAGGAATCTTTCCATGAGGCCCTGCGCGAAACCGACTTGAAGCCGCTGACCGAGGCAGACGTGAGCGAGATGAAGTTCGACCAAGACGGTACGTTCAGCTACACGGCGATCGTGGATGTCAGCCCGCCGTTCGTCGTGGATGGCTACAAGGGCATCGAGGTCCATCGCCCTCCCTTGGAGATTTCCGAAGAACAAGAACGGCTGGAACTCGACCGCCTCCGGGAACAGCATTCTCAACTTCGCACCGTGGAACCGCAGCGCCCCATCCAGGACGGGGATATTTTGATGATCGACTTCACCCCCCGGGTTGACGGCGCAGTGTTCGAGAAAGGCAAGACCGAGGGTTACCTGCTCCAGGTGGGGAAAGGAACCGTTCACCCAGACCTCGATCCGCATCTCATATCGCATCTCGTGGGAGATGCCCTTTCCGTGGACCTCGATTACCCGGAGGAAGGCTCCATTCCTGAAATCGCCGGAAAAAGGGTCCGCATGGACCTCGTCATCAAGGACCTCAAAGAGAAAATCGTTCCCGAAATGGACGATGATTTTGCGCGTGAAGTTGGAAAATATGAGACTCTCGAGGATCTCAAGCAAGCCATCCGAGAACAGATCATGAAACGCGAGGAAGAGAAGATCGAGGGCGCCGTACGTCGGCAGATCGTTGATCATCTGTTAGAGCGTACGCCCCTGGAACTGCCCGAGAAGGTCATCGAGCGAGAAGTGGACGGACTTATCGCCCACTTCCAGCATCAACTCGAGAGCCAGGGGTTGAAATTGGACCCATCCAAATTCAACACCCCGGAGATAAGGGCTGACTATCGCCCCCAGGCCGAGAAAAACCTTCGGCAGCGTCTGATATTTGGGCAGATAGCCAAACAGGAGCAAATCGAACTCTCCGAAAGCGAAGAGGACGCTATCTTCCAGGATGTAGCGCGATATACGAGGATGGACGTGGAAGCAGTCAGGGAACACGCGGACAGCACCATTGTCGAGCAGGCTAAAGAAGGGAAAATCCACGAGAAGGTCTTCGCTTTGCTCGAAGAAAGCGCTGTCTTCTCCGACGCTCCCGTCGCAGAGGAAGCATGAATCAGGAGCAGACAATGTCCCTCATTCCAATTGTCATTGAACAGAGCAGCCGAGGCGAGCGGGCCTTCGACATCTACTCGCGGCTTTTAAGGGACCGGATCATCTTTTTGGGTTCCGCCATCTCGGATGACGTGGCCAATGTCATCATCGCCCAGATGCTCTTTCTCGAATCCGAAGATCCGGACAAGGACATCCATTTTTATATCAATTCCCCGGGCGGCCTCGTAACGGCCGGGCTCGCCATCTACGACACCATGCAGTACATCAAGCCCGCGGTATCCACCCTCTGCATGGGTCAGGCGGCCAGCATGGCCGCGGTCTTGCTGGCGGCGGGCGTTGAAGGGCGGCGGTACGCGCTCCCGCACGTGCGCATCATGCTCCACCAACCCATGGGAGGATTCCAGGGGCAGGCCACCGACGTTGAGATTCAGGCCAGGGAAATCCTTCGCCTGAGAGAAGAACTGAACCACATAATCACGAGGCACACGGGCAAGCCCATCGAGCAGATCCAACGGGACACGGATCGCGACTTCTACATGTCGGGCGAGCAGGCCAAAGATTACGGCATGGTGGATGAGGTCATCACCATGAGAGGAAAACTCATCGGCGCCCTGCCGAGCGATGAGCGCTCCGACTCCCGATAGACAGGGGGAAGGCTGCATTCCCTCTACAGGACTTGCCAAACCGAGGGGGCACGGGTTCCCTGTTTTCGGTTGTTGATGATTTTGCAGCAAGGGATCGTACGCCTCATTCATCCGCTGTCGCCGGGGTGGGGCGCGAACGAGCATAACTTCGGCGCTTGCCGCGCCGCGCTCATCTCGCGGCGACTCTGACTTCGCATTGTCTATCCGGCGTGCAGGAACGCCTGTTTTCAACCATTCGGAATTGGATATCACCATGCCAAAATTGCTTCTGGTCCCTGCTCTGCTCGCCGTATTTCTGTGCGGGTGGGTGCCATATGTTTGCGCTGCCCCGGACCCGAATGCGCCAGATCTCCAGCAAAACATCGCCTCCGATTCGGAGCCTCCAGTCCAACTCGCTCCAGTTGTCGAACTTCCCGAAACCACACACGACCTTGGCGCAGTCCAATCCGGGCAGCCTTGCGAATACTCCTTCACCGTAAGGAACAAGGGGACTGCTCTTTTAGAGATCCGCAAAGTTGCCGTCGGCTGAGGTTGCACCACGCTCTATGACGGGGCGATCCCTCCCGGAGGCGAGGGGAAGATCACAATCAGGGTGGACCTTGCGAAATGTGGCGGGACCAACAAAAAGTCCGCCATCGTCAGCACCAACGACCCCCAAAATGCCAGGTTCTGGTTGAACCTGACGTGGCGTCTTTGACCTCAGCGTTCAGTAGAAGATGGTCCGGCAACGGTGGTATGGTTTCCCGCGGAACTCCTTGATCTGGCCGAGGCGCCAGAGCCAGTTGTCGACACGAACGCTGTTCACCGGAAGCCCCCCGCGATGGAACCCGGCGCGTAGCGCCTCCACGGCGCAGATTGTGGCCGCCCTGATTTCGACCTCTTCCTCGCAACCTGCTTCGATGGAGTGGCGCTCATCGATTCTATTTGCGAGAACGGGATGGTACGAGATTATTTCGAGTTCCCGCAAAACCTGCGGCAGTTTGTAATCGGCAAAGGCCGTGAGTTCGTCGATGTCTGCAAATCTTCCAAGGCTCGCGCCCGTAAAGGCTGCATGCACGTCCGCAATAAATAGTTGGGCTCTTTTCCAAAAGCGGACCTTCTCCCCCTTGTACATTGCTTCATCCCGAAAACTCGGAAAGGAACTCACCACGTTCCACACCGCACGAACGGCGCTCCCGCCGGACGACTCCACCAAATGGACGATATCCCCATCCCACAGCGAGACGATCGCCCGACCGGCTTCCCTGAGATTCCTCAATCTTTCGGCAAAGAGCGGGATTTCCCCGTCACCCGCAAGAATCCTGCGCAGATCGGCTCTGTCGATGCCAGCCAGGTACTCCGCGCTGGTGATGGGCATGCCCTCCCCATAAGCGCGTTTGAGGGCGGCGGCAAGGCCCCAATATCCCGAATACGCATTCCCGTTGTAGAGTACCGTCCATGTCGCTTCGCCCCTATCGGGCCAAAAACAGTGATTCAGAGTGTCCAGAACAAAAATCCAGCGAACCGATTCAGCGCTTCCGTCGTAGTAGTGGCAGGGATGCGGCCAGCCTGCATCGTCTTCCAGCAAAAATCCCCATTTTTTGATGGCGGGACCGATACATTCCGGATGAAGGAACACGCTGTTGCTCGTTGTCAGCACCTGACTGGCGGAAGACGCTACCGGGAGCGAGTGGCTCGAAGACGACGTCATTTGTTCTTTCTTCCTTTCCGTTTCCGTAACGAATGCCTCATCACGCAGGTTCATGGGTTCCATTTTACTCCATGCGCCCTAATTGTGCGAGATCGAGAATCGATTCTTGACATGTCGCCCGCAGTCGCTTCACCCCTCCTCTTGACCCGCAAATGAAAGCGCCAGCACCGATGCCGCTTCTTCCTCGGTAGAATCAACCTTGGCTTGACTTCCATCCAGTCTTTCGCTTAAGGTGAGGTACTCCAGGACGCATTTCCGAACCCTCGACCGGCACGCCCTCTTCTCGGCAAGAAGCGTGTATCAATTGTGCCATGTTTCACTTGCATTGGGTCTTTCATTGTGGCATAGTTTTACTTTGGATAAACTATTTTCGGAGGGAGAAAAAATGAAAAGCCTGAAAATTGTCGTTCTCATGATTCTGTCCATCTCCCTGGCGCTGACAGTCCATCCGTCATTCGCACAGGAAGCCATCAAAGTTGGGATCATCCTTCCTCTGACGGGTGAGAAAGCCAAATTCGGAGAGATTGAGAAGAAGTCTTTCGAAATGGCCCTGGAGGAAATCAATGCTGCAGGGACTGTCAACGGAAAGAAAATCGAGTTTATCTACGAAGACGACACGGGGCGCCCCGACGTGGCGAGGTCGGCAGCGGAAAAACTCATAACCAAAGACAAGGTGGTGATGCTCGGAGGGGGGTACGGGAGTTCAGAAACTTTCGCCATTGCCGGCGTGGCCCAGCAGAACGGAATCCCCTTTGTCATCAGTACGGGTTCAGACAACAAAATCACAGAGATGAAATGGGATTACGTCTTCAGGATCAACCCGCCCGTCGGAGACTATCCCAAGGGTCTGGAGAGTTTCTTGACCGAAGTCGTCAAACCCAAGACGGCTGCCATTCTCTATGAAAACACAAACTTCGGTTCTTCGGGTTCGCGAGAGTTCGAGGCGATTTGCAAGCGCCTGAATATCAACGTGGTGCTCTCAGAAGGTTATCAAAGCGGCGGCGTCGACTTCAAACCGCTCCTGGTGAAGGTCAAGCAAGCCAATCCAGACCTGGTTTACATGATATCCTATCTGATGGATGCTTCTCTGCTCATGAACCAGTCCAAGGAACTCCGCATAGCCCCCAAACTCTTCGTCGGCGGAGCCGCGGGCTTTACTCTTCCGGAATTCCAGCAGAATGCGGGCAAAGCATCGGAAGGCGTGTTTTCGGCGACCTTATGGTACCAGACCCTGCCCTATCCCGGCGCCAAAGAGTACTATGAAAAGTTCGTAAAGAAGTTCAGCATGGAGACCGAGTATCACGGCGCCGAAGGCTACGCCTGTGCGTACGTCATCGCCGATGTCCTCAAGCGGACAAAGAGCATGAAGGCTGATGACGTTCGGGCTTCGCTCGCAGCCACGGACCTGATGACTGTTTTCGGACCTGTCAAGTTCGTCTCCTACGACAAGATGGCCAACCAGAACAAACTTCCCACCTATCTCGTTCAATGGATCGGCGGGAAGCTGGAACTCGTCTGGCCCAAAGAGATTGCCTCCAAACCCTTCATGTATCCTATCGACTGGGAAAAGATCCGGCAATAGGTTTCTATCAGGCAAGGAAGGCTGCGGGCGCTATGTCCGCAGCCCTGCATGCCGTTCGATCCTTTTGGGATGAGAGGACCACGCCCAATGGAAGTTTTTATTCAGACCCTCGTAGCGGGAGTTCTTATTGGCGGCATCTACGCTTTGATAGGGCTCGGCATGACTTTGATCATGGGTGTCATGAGAATTATCAACCTGGCCCACGGGCAGTTGATGACAGTAGCCATGTATATCACTTTCGTCCTATTCTCCTATTTCAAAATGGACCCATACTTTTCTCTATTCATATCCATGCCAGCTCTTTTCATTCTCGGTGCGCTCATCCAAAAGCATCTTTTGAATCCGCTTTTGAGGATTGAATCCATCATTCCGGAGAATCAGGTTCTAATGACGGTGGGAATAGCCATCGTGCTCACCGAGATTCTGCGGTTCATCTTTCACTCGGATTACAAATCAGTCAAGACGAGTTACAGTACGGCGACATTTTACATCAGCGGCATTTCCTGGAATGTCCCAATGATATTCGCTTTTCTCATCGCAGTCTTCCTGACCGCATGTCTATTCTTTTTCCTTTTGAAAACGGACACCGGCAAGTCGGTCAGGGCCACGGCGCAGAATAAGGACGCAGCGCTTTTGATGGGAATCAACGCCGAATGGATCACCATGCTCACCTACGGACTGGGTGCCGCTCTCGCCGCCGCGGCCGGGACACTGCTCCTCCCCATTTACTATCTTTTTCCTGACGTGGGCGGCCCCTTCACTCTCAAGGCGTTCGTCATCACCATTCTGGGCGGAATGGGAAGCACGGTGGGCGCCATTGTCGGCGGTGTGGTTCTGGGCATCGCCGAGTCGATGGGTGCGACATACATCTCCATGGCCCTGAAGGACGCCGTGGGCATGGTGATCTTTGTACTGGTTCTCGTCTTTTTGCCGGGCGGGTTGAAGACATTTACAAGGGTGTAACAGGGGTGGCGCGATGAAATCCGTTCGCTGGTCAGCATTCATCATTCTCTTATTTCTCGCTGTTTTCCCGCTCGTCGTTCATTCCGACTATTACAGGCACATTTTCATCATCGCTCTCATGTGGGTGGTTATCGGCTCCTCATGGAACCTGCTTGCAGGCTACACCGGGCAGGTTTCCTTCGGGCATGCCGTGTTTTTCGGCACCGGCGCCTATGCGGCAGGTCTGTGCGTCACCAAGCTTGGCATCTCCGCCTGGTGGGGAATGCTCCTGGGCGGACCGGCAGCCATGCTGGTTGGGTTCCTGATGGGCTGCGTCTGCTTTCGATTGCGGGGACCTTATTTCGCTCTGGCCACCCTTGCCATTGCGGAAATTTTCCGCCTCGTTGCAATCTTTTGGAGGGACTTTACCGAGGGAATGCAAGGCATTCTCATCATTCAGAGCTTTCGGAGCAAAATCCCTTATTATTACCTGGCCTTGATAATTGCCGCTATCTGCGTCTTCACGATATACAGCATCATGCGCTCCAAGTGGGGATACTATTTCGTCGCCATACGCGAGGACCAGGACGCCGCCGAGTCTATAGGAATCAGTTCGTTCCACTACAAGAGCATTTCCCTCATGGTCAGTTCTTTTTTCTCCGGTGTTGCGGGGGCATTTTACATGAACTACATGGCCTTCATCGATCCGGAAGTCGTCTTTTCTCTCCATTACATCTCAATAATGGCCATCCTCGTGGGAATCATTGGCGGCGCAGGGACTCTCTACGGCCCTCCGGTGGGCGCCTTCATCATGGTGCTTCTCCAGGAACTTTTCCGCAGTTCTTTCTTCGGCATGGCGCCTCGATGGGTCAGTGACGCTCACGCACTCGTCTTCGGTTTGCTCGTCATTTTCGTGATTCGTTACATGGCCAACGGCGTCGTTGGCGACTGGCCGAAGATTTCACGTCTCTGGTCTAGAGGAAAAGAAATTCCTTCTCCTACTGGTGGGAACCTATCATGAGCTTCTTTGAAACGCGTCATCTCACAAAGACCTTCGGCGGTCTCACCGCCGTGAGCGATCTCAGCTTTCATGTTGATGAAGGGGAGATATATGGACTCATAGGTCCCAACGGTTCCGGCAAGACAACCGTGTTCAATGTCATTACGGGGTACTATCCCATCACGTCGGGAACTGTCTTTTTCAAAGGACAAGAGCTGAAAGGGCTCCCCACATGGAAGATCTGCAAGCGCGGAATAGGCCGGACTTTTCAGATTGTCAAACCCCTCCGACGCATGACCGTGCTGGAAAACGTTATGGCGTCCGCCTTCAACCTGACCGGCAAAAGCTCTGAGGCCAGAGATAGAGCCATCGAGGTCCTGGATTTTTGCGATCTCACGAAGAAGCAAGACTTTCCCGCAAAGGGATTGACCATCGGAGACCGAAAGAGGCTCGAAATCGCAAGATCTCTCGCGACAGGCCCGCAGCTTCTCCTCCTGGATGAAACCATGGCAGGCCTCACCCCTCAGGAGCAGGCCGAAGGCGTGGGGCTCATCCGAAAAATCCGCAATTCCGGCATAACGATCATCATCGTTGAACACATCATGCAGGTCATCATGAATATCTGCGATCGCATCCTCTGCATCAATTACGGCCAGGAGATCGCAAAGGGGACCCCCCTTGAAGTAGGCAACAATCAGGCAGTCGTTGAAGCGTACCTCGGAAAGGAATGAGAAGAATGCTGCGGATGGAGTGCGTTGATGCGGGTTACGGGGACGTTCAGGTTCTGTGGGACGTTTCGTTTCATGTGGGCGCGAAGGAATTCGTCGTACTGGTGGGTGCAAACGGCGCGGGGAAAAGCACCATCATGAGGACGATTTCGAGCCTCCTCAGGCCAACGCGCGGGCAGGTCTGGTTCGAGGACCAACGCATCGACCAGTTGCCTCCCTATCGGATCATAAACGCAGGCATCGCCCATGTTCCCGAGGCGCGGCAACTCTTTCCCGAAATGACCGTTCTCGAAAACCTCGAACTCGGATCGCTTACTCCGCATGCGAAAGCCAACCGCAAGAAGTCCATCGAGTGGGTGCTCGATCTTTTTCCTCGTCTCCGAGAACGCCAGAAACAAGTGGCCGGAACCCTCTCCGGCGGCGAGCAACAGATGTGCGCCATCGCACGCGGGCTCATGTCCATGCCCAAGATGGTAATGTTCGATGAACCATCCCTCGGTCTCTCGCCTCTTCTCACGCAGGAGATCTTCCGCCTCGCGAGTCGCATCCACGAAGACGGTCTGCCCATTCTCATGGTGGAACAGAATGTCAAGCAGACTCTTGCAATCTGCGACCGCGCCTATGTTCTTGAAAACGGCAAGATCATCCTTGAAGGCAAGGGCCGTGAACTTCTCGATAACGAGAAAGTGAAACAGGCGTTCCTCGGGATATGATTTCCTGAAACCGGCTTCCATCGCCGAGCGGAAGGCATGACCCGGCAGAGCAACTCGTCTCCGCGATGCCCGTACAATGAAGCCGCTTGAGTTCCATGACGGGATTCCACGCCTGTTCCCGCTCGTCCGCCAGCCGTTCGGTGCGGTTCGCTGGCGGCATGCTATTCGAGAATGTCCCCGTAAATCTCCCTCTTGTTTGTACGGTGATCCACGACGTAGATGAGCGTCGCTTTTTCTTTCAACTCCTCTTTGAGCAGCGGGAGCACCTCGCGCGGGATTTCGTACGTCCTGATGTACACGATTCGATGACCGGCGGGAGCGCGTTCGTAAGAGCTCAAGATACTCGCGATACGCCCTTCGTGGTTGCGAATCACATCCGTCAATTCTTTGATGGAGCCGGATCGATCCTCCACCACAAAAGCGAACTGGATTCCCTGCTTTCCCAATCCACTCATCGAGATGAGCACCTTGAAGAGGTCCTCCCTCGTAATGATCCCAACGATATTGTCCGCACTGTCAACGACCGGCACCCCGGATATCTTTCTTTCCATGAGAATCTGAGCGGTCTCTTCGGTGGTGCAGTCCGGGTGAACCGTTATAGGGGTCTTGGTCATGATATCCTTTATTTTGATTTTCGAAATGAGGTAAAGGATTTCATGAACATCGAGTGTTGTCGCATCCGACGCCGAAGCTCTCTTGAGGTCGCCATCGGAGACGATGCCCACCAGTTCCCCTTTTTTCAAAACCGGCAACATGCTGACTCCGTGCTCCTTCATGAGACTTATCGCATGCTGCATGGAATCATCCACATCAATCGTCACCACGTTCTTGCTCATGTAATGTTTTACGAGCATTTCCCTTCCTCCTTCATCCGGAATTCACAATGCATGCGGCAAGACCATGCACCGGCATTCTTACGTCTGCAAATAGCGGCATCTCGGAGATGCCCATCTTTTCCAATGCCACATCGAAGGTGCACGCCACACGCGCGGTTGCCTCTATCAAATTCAGCCCCCAAGGGCATTTACATCATTTCCGACCCAAATGTCCATAACGACCTCTATTGGAAATTCGAGCCAACAACCCCATAAGTTGCCCATAGTCGTTGAGCATCGGATCGTCAAGGACTTTCCGATACAAATCTTCCAGCACCATCCTCACCTGCGGCCCCTGCTTCAGACCGAGTGCCTCCATCACGTCTTTCCCGCTGACGGCCAGATCTTTGATTCCGGCAACTGGCTTTTCAGCAGCCAAGAGCGAGAATTTTCCTCGAAGCAACTCAAGTCTGCGCAGCAGGGCGTTTCTGGAAGACTGGAAGGAGCACCGCGCCCGGGCAAGATCCATAAGGTCTCCGAGGAGTTCCGGGCCCAGTAGCCCGTAGAGCCGCCTCATCTCGGATTCTCTCCACCGCCCGGACCCGGTCTGGAGTTGAGATCCCACCAGCAAGGCGACTTCTCGAATCTCCCTCTTGGACATTCGCCAGCGCCACATCACATTGGAGGCCATACGAGAGCTCTCCTCCCGAAGAATCGAGTGCGCCGATCCCCCGGATTTCTTTCGAGGGATGAAGGGTTTCGCGATATCCTGGAAGAGCGCAACGAGTCGCACCCTGCGCCGCTGAGGACTGAGTTGGACGGTGTACAGGGTATGGTGGAAAGCATCCCAAACACCCGCAGGGCCGCGCTTCTTCCTGTACCCGGCATCGAGTTCCGGCAAGACCATCCGAAGGATGCCGCTTCGCCTCATCGTCTCGAAACTCCTGACAACTTGACTTCCGAGGATGGTCTTCAACACCTCGTCTCGGATTCGTTCTTGCGCTACCCTCTCCAGGCCGTACGCCTCGCACTTCATGGCTGCAAGAGTGTCACGATGAATCCTGAAGCCCGACACGCTTACAAACCGGCATGCCCGCAGGACCCGAAGGCAGTCTTCCCGGAAGCGTTGCCTGGCGTTACCCACGCAGCGCAGAGTACGCGAGGCGAGATCGTCCATCCCACCGTGCAAATCGAGGAGCCGACCATCGGGGTATGACAGGCCGAGGGCGTTTACGGTAAAATCGCGGCGATTGAGATCTGCGATGATTCCGTCCAAACCTGGCGACGGGCAGCTCGTCACTTCGACATCTCTTTCGGGCGTATGGATTGCCACTGTCCCAAACCGGATTCCGACGGGAAAGACCTTCGGAAACATTCCCATGACCTGCTGAGGACCGGCGCTCGTCGCCAGGTCCCAGTCCTTCGTCGGTCGTCCCGTGAGAAAGTCCCGCAACGCTCCCCCCACCAGCCACACCCCAAAACCGGCCATCGAAATCCGCTCCATGACGTCAAGAACGTCCCGCGGCACAAAAGCAAAACCCGCCAGGGATTCGATTCTGTCCACCATGAATGGCCGGCCGGCTTCGCCGGATACTGGCGCCCCCTTCATCTCTTCTATCTTCAGTTCCTCCCGATTCCGATTCGTTCGGCCACCTCTACGGTGCTCACCCTCAAAATCCCAACCCTCATCTTCCTTCAGGAAAGGGCCGGACCAGCAGCCCGTCAAGTTCCACCGCCGGTCCTCATCATTTTTCGCCCTCGCACCCGGCTCCCCCCCCTGGTCCAACCGGGAAAGGTTTTCATTTTATCCTTGATATTCTTCAACCCGACACTATAATTACTTTGTTTACACAGTCCCGCGCATTTCGGCAAGTTTTCTGATTTTTTCGAAAGCTGCCGCAATGTGGGATTGGCGCGGCAAGGCCTTTGGAAGGCATGCAAGAGTCAGCATCTGTTGTCCAGGCCTTCGGTGGAGATGGCGGTCTCGACGCACATCCTGCGGAACCGTTGAAACAGCCCGCGAGGGACGTCTGACCGCCCGCCCGATTGTCAAGATCGCGTTCATGTTCGTTGGCGAAGCGAAAACTGTCGGCTGCAGCACGTGCTCGACAGGTGAAAGACTCTGAAAGCAAACACAATGGTTATGAGGTTTTCTCTCCTGCTACTATCGATCCTGGCGCCAGGGTGCGCTGTAAGGGGAACTCATGCCTTTCGACTAACGATGCTTTAGACCAGTTCGCTTCGATGTTGCCAAAGGCCATGGGTTTCCACCCATGGCCTTTTCTTTTTTTTGCATTTCCTTACATGAATTCAGTGACGGAACCTTGAAGGGGGTGATCGCGATATGGGACTAGACAGCGCAGGGGATTTGACCGACCTCGGAAGCAAGCCCCACTTGTGCCCTTCGGCAGGATATGACATCGCTCAAGCCCGATCTGTGCGATTGACGATTCGTGTGGGCGGCATAAGATTCGCCGCTTTCGGAAACGACCTCCACCGAGGAGACGATAGGGTGGAGTCTCCCGAAAGCGGCATAAGACGAAAGGAATAGAGGATGAGCCGAAAAATCTACATATTCGACACCACATTGAGGGACGGCGAGCAGGTTCCGGGCGCCAAACTCAACAAGAGACAAAAGATCGAGATTGCCGAGCAACTGAACCGGCTGGGGGTGGATATCATAGAAGCCGGGTTTCCCTGCTCTTCTCCAGAGGACCTGCAATCGGTCAGAGCCATATCGGAACAGGTAAAGGGGCCGATAATCGCAGGATTGGCGCGAGCAGTGAAAGAAGACATCGATATCGCCTGGGAGGCGGTGAGGAGGGCCGAGCGAAAGCGGATACACGTATTTCTCGGCTCGTCCGACATCCATCTGCAGAAGAAACTCAAACGCGACCGGAACAGCGCCCTTGAGATGGCCGTCGAAGCCGTGCGCTACGCCAAGAGATACTGTGAGGACGTGGAATACTCGACCGAAGACGGTTCCCGCACCGATTTCGATTATCTCTGCCGGATAGTGGAAGCTGCTGTGAATGCGGGAGCAACCGTTATCAACATCCCTGACACGGTGGGCTACGCCGTGCCCACTGAATTCGGGGATCTCATCTTCAGGCTTCGGGAGCGGGTTCCCGCCCTGGATCGCGTCATCCTGAGCGTTCATTGCCACAACGATCTCGGCCTTGCCGTGGCCAACAGCCTCGCAGCCGTCAAGAACGGAGCGAATCAGGTCGAATGCACCGTCAACGGAGTCGGCGAACGTGCAGGAAACGCGTCTCTCGAAGAGATCGTCATGATTCTCAAAACTCGGAAGGCGGCATTCGACGCCCACACCGACGTCAAGACCCAGGAGATCCACCGCACCAGCCGCATGGTGAGCAGGGTCATGAATATTGCGGTGCAACCCAACAAAGCGATCGTAGGTTCAAATGCCTTCGCACATTCATCCGGCATCCATCAAGACGGCATCCTCAAGGACAGGAGCACCTATGAAATCATGCGGCCCGAGGACGTCGGCATCCGCGAGCACAAAATGGTTCTCACTGCACGATCGGGCAGAGCCGCATTGCGCCATCGCCTCAATGAGATGGGCTTCATCCTCGACCAGGAGCAGTTTGAACGCGTTTACGCACGGTTTCTGAACGTGGCTGATCGGAAAAAGGAAATCGCTTCTCAGGATTTGAGCTCCATCGTAGAGATCGAACTCATGAAGGTCCCGGAGACCTACAAGTTTCACAGCCTCCAGATCATGAGCGGCAACACTATGATACCCCTGGCCTCCATAACGCTCGTCAAGGACGGCGTGCAGATGACGGACGCCGCAACGGGCAACGGACCGGTGAATGCCGTTTTCAACGGCATCGAGCGGATTGTCGGCGAGCAAGGGACATTGCGAGATTACGATCTCAAAGCCGTCACCATGGGGAAAGACGCATTGGGGGAGGCAATGGTGCGGGTGGAGATACACGGAGCGGTATACTCCGGAGTCGGCACCAGCCCGGATGTCATCGAGGCAACCGCCCGGGCCTATCTGAATGCATTCAACCGCTACTTTGCCAACTCCCACTGAGCGGCATCGATGCGCGGGCTCGGCTCCTGAACATCTATTCCTGCGGGCGGCCGGGGGTGAGGACGGACAAATTCCCCGGCCGCTCCACCTTTCACTCGGGAAGTTACCCTTTCAGGTGGAGGTCTCATGCTCCGCCAGGAGATCCTCACGGTATTCGGCGCCGTACATGTACAGCATGATCATGGCAAAGCTCAGGATGAGAGGCCCGTAGAGTATGCCGAGAAGCCCAAAGTACTGCACGCCGCCGATTATGGCCAAAAAGATGTAGAAAGGCGACATGCGGCCCTCGCCCTTCATCAGGAACGGACGAAGAAAATTGTCGATGCTCCCAAGAAGCAACATGCACCATAAAGTTAGAAAAATCGCTGGCTTCCACATGCCAAGCAGCACCAGATAGATGACCGCAGGGACCCAGACCAGGGAGGTTCCCACAATGGGAATGAGCGAGGAAAATCCGGTGACCGTTCCCCAGAACAATCCCGGGATTCCCACCAGCGCCAGTCCGATGCCGCCGACGATTCCCTGGCAGAGAGCCGTCAGGAACGTGCCGAGCAAAACCGACCGGGCGACCACACGAATGCCGCTCAGCAAACGATCCAACTGGTCCTTCCGAAGGGGTGAGTAATACCTGCACTGCTCCACCATGCCTTCGCCGTCGCGAATCAAGTAAAACGCAACAAACAGCATCACGAAGAAATGCGTCACGAGGCTCGCCGCATTCCCCACCAGCGTCGCTCCTTTACTCAGCAGGAACTGTCCGAGTCCCTTGCTGATCTGCAGCAGATTCTTGGCGATATCCATATTTTCAAGCTCGAGTGCGGGGAATCTCTCGTGGAGCCAGTTGGAAAATGAGACGACAGCCGGATGTTGTACCACTCTTTGCAGGTTCCCGGCCCGAAGCCATTCGTTGATCTCGTCGATCGAGTCCAGCCCCTGGCTGACCAGCGCGGAGATGAAAAAGAAAACCGGAATGGCCACCACGAATGTGATGACAAATACCGTGGCCGCTGCGGCGATTGTCTTCCTACCATGGAAACGTCGAACGAACCACGTCTGGAGAGGGTAGAACATGGACGCCATCACGATAGCGATAATGAGCGTATGAAGGAACGGCTGAAGAATCAGATACGACAGATAAAGCGAGAAAAATAGAACAACCAGCAGAAATGGGCGATATCCCCGGCCGGGGCGGGAAGCATCCTGGTGCATTCGTTCATTCCTTTCAAAAAAGTGAAAGGGACCATTGAGGCATGTTCCTATAGTTTTGACGCCTTTTTCAGACACAAATCTCTGTTCGCCGCATCACCCATCTCTTTGTACAGATCGGCTTGAAAGATATAGACCTCTTTGAGCCTGGCAGGGTCGTCCTGGAAAAGGAGTTCCGCTTTTTTGCTGAATTCGAGGGCTTTCTGCCGCGATCCCTTCATGCGCCAGGCTTTTGCCAGTCCGTAGAAGGCTTCGCCGTTATGAACGTCCACCTGGATGGCCTCTTCCAGAACTGGAATCGCCTGGTCCGGTTTCTTCTGGGTCAACGAACTGTTGGCCTTTTCAACCAGGTGCATGGAAGCCAGGTATTGAGGTTGTGGCGCAGGCTGTTTTTTCTCGACCGGCGGCTCCGAACTCGCGGGCAAATCCTTCTCCTTGATGGTCGGAGCCATCTTCAGAACCGGCACGGCAGATGAAGGGGCAGGCTGCGCCCGGGGTTGAGCGGGTTTTGTCACAGCCACGGGCGGCGGAGGCGACTGCCATTCGGGCGGGATGTAAACGGTCTTTCGCGATGTGCACGCAAGGAGCGCCAGTCCCTGCAGGAGAACAAGAACATATGCAAGGGCGCATCTTCCAATAGATCGCTTCATCAAGCTCCTCTCTCCTCCTCTCCGATGAATTCCATCTTTCTGCTACGATGCTTCCCTCGGTCTCATTCCCTCTTGTGTTTCGTACAGTAGTCTTTAGGGGCCTGTTCGGCCAAGAACACTTCCAACTTTTTGTCCGGACAGTAGGTCGTGGCCAAGAGTCCGTTTTCGCAACAGATGATCCTCTGCACCACACCCGGAGGAATCCGGAACGGCTGTGCGTGAATCCACGGTCGTACCTGATTGATGAACTTCACCCAGATTTTCCCCGCCCCTTGCAGACCGCTCAAATGCGTGGGTCGCCCGTCATCGAAACCCACCCAAACCAGTACGAGGAGATCCGTTGTATACCCAATAAACCAGGAATCGGTGGAACCCATGCTCGTTCCCGCTTCCACGCCACATTGGAAATCAATTCCCGTGCGCCGCATGCTCTTTTCGGCTCCTCTATCGAGAGCCCCCCTCAATAAATCCGTTATGATATAAGCCTTGGCAGGAGTTGTCACTGAAATAAAATCCACATTCCGGCGTTCCTGAATGTCGCCGTTTTCAGCCACAACCTCCTTGAGACTCAAAAGATACGCCTTTTGACCGTCATTGCCCAGCGCGGCATAGGCTCCGGCCAACTCGAAAGGCGTCACGCCAAAAGCGCCGAGCGCCACCCACGGACGCGGCTGCAGTTGAGCGGAAATCCCAAAACTGCGGATTGTCGCGATGACGTTTTGAATTCCCGCTTCCATGGCGACATTGACCGTCGCAGCATTGAGACCTTCTTCAGCCGCTTTGCGAAGAGTGACCTGCCCCCGGTACCTGTCATCAAAATTCTTGGGAGACCACGGCTCCCCATCGACCATATACGATGTGGGTTCATCGAAAAGTGCGCTCACCGTCGTGAATCGGTCGAGCGCGGTCAGGTAGACAAAAGGGAAAATAGCTGTTCCGGCCTGTCGAAGCGAATGAAACACGCGATTGACGCTGTTCTCGTCATAGTCATTCCCGCCCAGCAGGGCGAGCACCGCACCCGTGCGTGGCTGAACGGCCACGAGCGCCGCTTGCAGAGGATGCTGAGGAGACGCTCCATCGTCTTGCGGGAATTCCCTGCCCAGTTCTTCCAGGCCTTCCCTCACAGCGCTCTCCGCAGCAAGAGCGAGTTCCGGATGAAGTGTGGTGTAGATGCTCAGTCCCTCGCTCTCCAATACCTCAGGTGCATATAGCTCCCGCAACTGCTGCCGCACATAATCCACAAAATAAGGCGCCACGTTGGGAGGCAGAAAGGTCCTGGCCACCCGGAGAGGCTCCTGGCTCGCTTTCTCGTGTTCGTCAGAAGATATCTTCCTCAGCGCCAGCATACGCTTCAAGACCACATTCCGGCGTTCCACGCATGCCTCTGGATGAGTCGTCGGGGAATAGTTGTTCGGGGCGCGAATCATACCCGCCAGCGTCGCGGCCTCCGCCAGAGTGAGGTCTTCGACATTGCGGCCGAAATAGAACCTCGCCGCTTCCCCCATGCCATGGACGGCAACGGTTCCGCGTTGCCCGAGATAGATCTCGTTCATGTACATCTCAAGGATTTCATCCTTGCTGTAGCAAAAGTCCACAATGAGCGCCATCGAGGCCTCCAGCAGCTTGCGCTGGAGATTGCGCTCGGGCTCCAAGAAATAATTCTTCACCAGTTGTTGGGTGATCGTCGACCCTCCCTGGACGACTCTGCGAGCCAGCAAGTCCGTCCAGAGCGCCCTCAGGATTCCCCACCAGTCCACCCCGCCATGTTCGTAGAACCGGTGATCTTCGATAGCCACAGTCCCGTCGATGAGGTACCGGGGAACCTGCTGGATGTTGATGAGGGATCGACTCACCCGCTCTCGCCCGAACAGGCGGGCGATCTGCAAAGGTTCGAGTTCGAGAAAGCTGAGGTCTCCGTCGGGACCCCGAATCTTGGCAAGCTTGTTTTGCTGGAACTCGAATTGCACGCGTTGAGAGGTAAGACTGTGGCCGGGAAAGCGGAACTCCCTGAAACGGACGGCGAGTGCGCCCTTTCCAACCTTATATTCCCCCGCGTTCAGAGGTTCGTGCACCGCCTCCTGATAACGCCGTTCGTCCAACATCTGCTTCATCTGCTGGATGGAAATCCATTGCCCGGGATAGAGCGGAACGGTGGCCGAAAAGACTCTAGCTGGAATGCTCCATTTCCTCGAGTCGAAACGCTGCCTTATCTCTACGGACAGGTAGTAGAAGTAAACGCCCAGAATGAGGCTGATGACGAGCGCCACGAGAAAAAAGATCTTCCACCCGAGATATCGTTTGACCGGCTTTTGCACGTTGAATTGCATCATGATGACAGCGACACGCTCCCAGCCTTGAGCCGAACTCAGTTCCTCTCCAGCTTCACAACGCACTCGATGTGCGGCGTGTGCGGAAAGAGGTCGAACGGCTGAACCTCTTCAACCCTGTAAGCTCCCGTCAAGAGGCTCAGATCCCGGGCGAGGGTCGCCGGATTGCAGGATACGATGACGATCCGTCGTGGCTTCAGCCCCAGCAGCGCTTCGATCACGCGGGGATGCATCCCGGCACGAGGCGGATCGGTGATAACCACATCCGGAAGTCCGCAGCCCCGCGGGTCTTGAGACGCCTCCTGGATAACATCCTTCAAATCCCCGGAACGAAAGCCGCTGTTGCCGATGCCGTTCAATTCGCTGTTCACGTAAGCATCTTGTATCGCTTCCTGCACAACCTCGAATCCGAGCACTCTCTCAACGCTCCGGGCAATGGAAAGAGCGATGCTCCCGGTGCCGCAGTAGAGGTCCCAAACGGTCTCATTCCCTTTGAATTCACCGAACTGCCGAACCGTTTCGTAGAGCTTCTCGGCGCTTGAAGGATTGGTCTGAAAGAAAGAATGAGCGGATATCCTGAACCGCAATCCTCCGAGCCGTTCCTCGATGAATCCTTGTCCCGTCACCACGCGGCTCGCGTCGCCGACGGCAACCTGGGCTTTCTTTCCACTGGTGGAATGGACGAAGGTCGTGATACCCGGGAAACGCGCGCACAAATGCTCCGCGAGGGCATCGACGGCGCTTTCGCAATCGGCGTGCGGAGCCGTGAGGAGGTGCACCAGCGTCTCATTCGTCCTCTTTCCCTCCCGAAGGACCAGAAAGCGCCAGTATCCCTGATGGTCTCTCGTGCTGTAGGGAGGAATACCGCTCTTGAGGCACCATGAACGCACTTCTTTCAAGATTTCGACTGATTGAGGCGATTCCAGGGAGCATGTCTCGACGTTGAAAACCTTGTCGAAAAAGCCCCGGACGTGGAGGCCCAGAACGAATGTTTTGTCAAACTGAACCTCCTTTGAAGCTATCTCATCCGCCGACAGCCAACGGCGATTCGAGAAAGTAAATTCCATTTTGTTTCGATAGTGAACTGTTTCGGGCGAGGGGATGGTGGGGTGCACCCTGGCGGATTCGATTCCAGCCAGGTGATCGAGGCATTCCACCACGTGCAGTCTTTTCCAATACAACTGCTCCTCGTAAGGCACGTCCTGCCAAAGACACCCGCCACAGACGCCGAAATGGGGGCAGAAGGGCGTCGAATAGCGTGACGCCTGAGAGAGCACCTCCATCACGCACGCTTCTGCATATTGCCGTTTCTTTCGCAAAATCCTCGCCTTGACAAGCTGCCCGGGCACCGCATGCTGCAAAAAGACAACCATGCCGTCTACCCGCGCCACGGCTTTCCCGCCAAAGGCCAGTTTTTCCACGAGCAGATTCGTTTCACTTCCTTTTTTCAATCCAGGCATCTCACCCATGGCTTCCTTTCATGCCTCATCCGCGAACGCCGCATGGCCGCCAATGCGCTTGACTCAGTCATCCGCCCGCCGTAACGGTTGCTTCCAGTGCTGAGGAAAGTCCCGCGGTCACGGCAAAATACCTTCTGGCGGCCGAATCGAACTACATATTCTACCATGCATTGCAGCGGTTTCATGTCTTTTCTTTGAGATGGCGTTATGGTAATAAACCCCCGCATAAGTTGCCGTTGCTGCGCAAGGGATGCTATGGGCGCTTCCCCCTGACGCCACCGGGGAAAAGTCGGCTTCCACCGCAGGATTTGGAATTCATGGCGGGAAAAGAACGAAGCCGTCAGAACTGTTTTTCGCACTCGAAGGGCAGGTGAAGTCCATGTGGCTCTATCGCGTTCGGACATATGGCCGACTGATCAAGTTCAGCCACACTGTTTTCGCCCTTCCCTTCGCTCTCGCCGCGGTGCTTTTCGCTCACCGCCAGCACCCCGTGACCCTGGCAAATCTCTTTTGGATTCTCCTTGCGATGACCTCCGCCAGGTCGGCGGCAATGGGATTCAACCGCTACGCGGACTATCACTATGACGGCAGGAACCCCCGCACGGCAGGAAGGCCCCACACGTCGGGCCAAATCGACAGACGCTCGGTTCTGGTCTTCGTGGTGATTTCCTCCCTCGCCTTTGTCTTGAGCGCGGCGTTTCTGAGCCGTCTTTGCCTGACGCTTTCCATACCGGTGCTTTTCGTCCTTTTTTTCTATTCCTATACGAAGCGGTTCACGTCCCTCTCGCACCTCGTCCTTGGATTTGCCATAGGGCTTGCTCCCGTTGGCGCATGGATCGCCGCAACCGGAAATTTCGACGCACGCATCCTTCTTCTCTCTTGCGCCCTCATGTCCTACATAGCAGGGTTCGATATTCTCTACGCCTGCCAGGACGTCGTATTCGACCGAGAGGCGCAGCTCTTCAGCATCCCTTCCAGGTGGGGGATCACCACCGCTCTCAAGTTTTCCTCCCTGCTCCATGTCCTGACGTTCTGCTCCCTGCTCTCCCTCTACTTCGCATTTCAAATGGGACGCATTTATCTGCTCTTTCTCTCCCTCATCACCATCCTGCTCGTCGTCGAACACAGGCTGGTTCAGCCGGATCGCATCGACAGGGTCAATTTCGCGTTTTTCCACGTGAACAGCGCCATATCCATTCTTCTTTTTCTTGGGGTCTTTACCGACCTATCATTCCGTTGAGCCAGCACTTGCGCGCGCAGGCGCCGGGGAAGCAGGAGAAGCATCTTCATGGAAACCGCATACCAACATCTCCAGGAATTCATCGATACGCTTGAGGCAGCCGGTGAACTGCTGAGGGTCAAGGTTCCCGTTTCGATAGACCTTGAAATCACTCAGATCACCGACTTGATGTCCAAGAGCGCAGGCGGCGGGAAGGCCCTTCTCTTCGAGCGCGTGATCGAATCGGAATACCCGGTCCTGACGAATGCATTCGGAAGCGAGAGGCGGATCTGCATGGCCCTGGGCGTGCCCGATCTGGACACTCTGGCTGAAAGGCTGCGCCGTCTTCTCCAGATGGAACCCCCCAGGTCAATACGTCAGGCCGTTCGCATGATTCCCGTGGGGCTCGATCTGTTCCGATTCCTTCCGAAAAGGGTCCGGACCGCCCCGTGCCAGGAGATCGTGCAGACGGGGAAGGACGTCGATCTCACGCGGCTCCCCATCCTCAAATGCTGGCCGCAGGACGGTGGGCCGTTCGTCACCCTCCCCGTCGTGATCACCCGAAGCCTCCGCACGGGAAAGAGAAACGCCGGGATGTACCGGCTCCAGGTCTACGACAGGAACACCACGGGAATGCACTGGCATGTGCATAAAGATGGATCTCACTATTACCAGGAGTATCGTGAGGCGCGACAACGGATGCCCGTCGCCGTGGCCATCGGATCGGACCCCGCCGTAACGTATTCGGCCACCGCTCCTCTCCCCAGGGGAATGGACGAGATGATGCTGGCGGGCTTCATTCGGCGCAAACCCGTCCCCATGGTCCGCTGCCTTACCGTGGACCTTGAAGTTCCCGCCGAAGCGGAATTCATTCTCGAGGGATACGTAGAGCCCGATGAACTTCGCATCGAGGGGCCGTTTGGAGATCACACCGGCTATTACTCCCTCGTGGGCGACTATCCCGTCTTCCACGTCACGGCCATCACGCATCGACGCCGCCCCGTTTACCCCGCCACGATCGTCGGCAGGCCGCCAATGGAAGACTGCTATCTCGCCCGCGCCACCGAGCGCCTCTTTCTGCCGCTCATGAATGCGGTCCTGCCCGAGGTCAGTAACTTCTGGATGCCGTGGGAGGGCGTCTTCCACAATATTGCCGTCATGGCCATCGAAAAGGAATATCCCGGCCACGCTCGCCGCGTCATGAGCGCCATATGGGGACAGGGTCAGATGAGTTTCTGCAAGGCGGCGGTCATCGTGGATTCTTCCGTGGATTTGAGCCGCCCCCGGCAGGTGCTTGAAACCATCCTGAACGAGTTGGATCTTGAAAGCGATCTCTTCATTACCGAAGGGGTGCTGGACGTCCTGGACCACAGTGCTCCCGACCTCCTTTTCGGCGGGAAGCTCGGGATCGACGCGACCCGCAGGTCGCCCGGCGAGAAGCCCCGCAGGGAACCGGCCCCGGCAGCCATCCCACCCCGGCACGATGTCGAACGGGCCGCCTCGGAGGCATCCGCCATGTTCTCCGGCCTTCACATTCTTCTTCCCGGCCTCAGGAACCGCATGATTCTCATGAACCTCCGCAAGGACGGCTTGACCCCGGGCCGCAAAGCAGCAGATCAGATCCTGGCGCATCCCGGCCTCGACGCCTTTTCCATTTTTATCCTCTACGATGCGGATATCGATCTCAGGGATTCTTCCCTCGTTTTGTGGAAGGCCTTCAACAACGTCGACCCCAAGAGGGACATCGTGAGGAAGGCCGGGAGGATCGTCATCGACGCGACGAAGAAAGGGCCCGAAGACGGCCACGACAGGCCCTGGCCCGACGACATCATCATGGACCCGAACGTGGTGGAAGCGGTCCGCAACCGCGCCGTAGAGCTAGGAATTGAAGAGTATCTCTAAGGCCCCTTCGCCAAATCACATGGCACAATAGTGTTTCTGTGCAGAAACGTCGATCGCACCCCGGTTGGGCACGGGAAGCCGTGCCCAACCGGGGCGGGAGGGCGCGCTCAGCCCTTCTCGCCTTCCCTATGGAGTACCGTCAGTTCACCATCCTGAACGTCCACCACAATGGTCGAGCCGTCAGGAATATCACCCGCAAGCAACGCCCGGCCAATGCGCGTTTCCAGTTCGTGCTGCAGGTAGCGTTTCAGCGGCCGGGCGCCATAGACGGGATCGTAGCCCGCGTCGGCGATGAGATCCCGCGCCGGGTCCGAGATCTCCAGACCGATGCGGCGGTCTTTCAGACGCCTGCCGAGATCCGCCGTCAGGAGTCCTATGATTTCCCTGATCTCGTTCAACGTCAGGGGCTTGAACAACACGATGTCGTCCACCCGGTTCAGAAACTCGGGACGGAACTGTCGCCTGAGTTCTGCCATCACCTTCTTTCGAGCGTCCTCCCGTATCTCTCCACGATCCGTCACTCCCTCCAGGAGGAAGCCGGAACCGATATTGCTGGTCATGATGATCACGGTGTTCTTAAAATCGACCGTCCGCCCCTGGGCGTCCGTCAATCGTCCGTCGTCGAGAATCTGCAAGAGCACGTTGAAGACGTCCTGGTGAGCTTTCTCGATCTCGTCAAAAAGGACGACGGAGTACGGCTTTCTTCGCACCGCCTCAGTGAGTTGGCCGCCTTCTTCATATCCGACGTACCCCGGAGGAGCGCCGATGAGCCGGGACACGGTGTGCTTTTCCATGTACTCGCTCATATCGAGCCGAACCATGTTCTCTTCGGTGTCGAACAGGGCCTCCGCCAGGGTCTTGCCGAGTTCCGTCTTGCCGACCCCTGTGGGACCGAGAAAAATGAAGGAACCGATGGGACGGCGGGGGTCCTTGATGCCGGATCGAGCGCGGATGACCGCATCCGCCACGAGTTTCACCGCCTCGTCCTGGCCGATCAGCCGTTTGTGCAGTACCTCGTCCAGACGCAGCAGCTTCTCACGCTCGCCCTCCACGAGCCTCGTCACGGGGATGCCCGTCCACCGCGACACAATTTCCGATATCTCCTCTTCCGACACCATCTCCCTCAGCAGCCGATTCCCGCCCTGCTTGTTGGTAAGCCTTTCCTCCTCACCCCGCAAACGCCGCTCCAAATCGGGGAGAAGCCCGTGCTTCAACTCCGCCGCGCGCTGAAGGTTGAATTCCCGTTCCGCCACTTCGATGTCTCTCCGGACCTTTTCAATTTCCTCCCGCAAACCCTGCACCTGCTTAATGGCCTGTTTCTCCGCCTCCCACTGCACCTTCATGGCGTCCCCTTTGGCGCGGAGATCGGCCAATTCCTTGCGCAGGGCTTCGAGCCGATCCCGGCTGGCCCGGTCGCTTTCCTTCTTGAGCGCCATTTCCTCGATTTCGAGCTGCATGGCCCGTCTTGTGACTTCATCCAGCTCCGCGGGCATGGAATCGATTTCGGTCCGGATCATGGCGCAGGCCTCGTCCACGAGGTCGATGGCCTTGTCGGGCAGGAACCTGTCCGTAATGTACCGGTTGGACAGGACTGCGGCCGCAACCAGAGCGTTGTCCTGGATCTTCACCCCGTGGTGGACCTCGAACCGCTCCTTCAGCCCGCGGAGGATCGAGACCGTGTCCTCGACCGTCGGCTGCTCCACCAACAGCGGTTGAAAGCGCCGCTCCAGCGCTGCATCCTTTTCGATGTACTTCCGGTATTCATCGAGGGTCGTCGCCCCGACGCAGTGCAACTCGCCCCGCGCCAGCATGGGTTTCAGCATGTTCCCCGCGTCCATGGACCCCTCGGCCTTCCCCGCCCCGACAATGGTATGAAGTTCGTCGATGAAAAGAAGAATGCGCCCTTCCGATTGCTTGATTTCCTGCAAGACCGCTTTCAGGCGTTCCTCGAATTCCCCTCTGAATTTGGCCCCGGCTATCAAGGAACCCATGTCGAGAGCGAAAAGGGTTTTGTTCTTCAGCCCTTCCGGCACGTCCCCCCTCACGATGCGGTGGGCAAGGCCTTCGACGATGGCTGTTTTTCCCACGCCCGGCTCGCCGATCAGGACCGGATTGTTCTTGGTCTTTCGGCTCAATATCCTGATGACCCTTCGAATTTCGGAATCCCTGCCGATCACCGGGTCCAGCTTGTTGTTGCGAGCTTCCTGCACCAGGTCGCGCCCGTATTTTTGAAGGGCCTCATAGGTCGATTCCGGCGATGCGCTCCTCACTCGCTGGTGCCCCCGCACGGCCGTCAAGGTCCGGAGCACCGCGTCCCGATCGATGTGGAACTCCTGAAGCATCCGTCCGGCAGAACTCCCTCCGCCCTCGTCCACAAAAGCCAGAAGAATATGCTCGACCGATACGTACTCGTCTTTCAGTCGTTGAGCTTCCTCTTCGGCTTTGACCAGGAGTTTGTTCAGCCGCTGGGTGACATAGACTTTACCGGATTCCACACCCGGTCCGCTCACCCGGGCCTTCTTCTCCAACCCCTCTTGCAGGCGTTCCCGCATTCGGTCAACCGGCAAATCCATCTTCCGGAAGAGACTCGGAACCAGCCCGTCCTCCTGTTCCAATAGCGCAAGGAGCAGATGCTCGCCGTCCACTTCCACGTGTCCGTAGCGAATCGCCATCGTTTGAGCCGCTTGAATCGCTTCTTGCGACTTCGTTGTCAGTTTATTGGGATCCATATTATCCGACCCTCCTTCGGTCTATGTTAATCCCGGCCGTAACCGCGCTGCCAGTCGATCTCCACTCTCGCGGGAGTTGCAGATCCGGATTGGTCTGCAACGTTTCCGATAGATCGCCTCGTCGTTTGCGACCGGGAAGAAGTTATCTTCATGGTTTGATTGCGAGCACGCTCGGCCCCGACTCGACCTCTATCTTTCCAATTCTCGTATACGGGCCTCGAGTGCCTCTATCCGCTCCATCAATTCCAAGACTACGCCAATACCGGCATAATTCACGCCCAATTCGTTCCGAAGCCTGAGAATCCTTCGGATGAGCTGGATGACTCCCGCCTGGAATAAGGCTTCGCCATCACTGTCTCTATCCACAAAATCAACGAGGCCGATTTCGACAAATCGCTCGATCAGTTCCGGATGAATGCCGCAATGGTCGGCCACTTCCGACAATCGCACGTATGTAGAAACTCCTTGGGTCCTTTTCATTCTGACCAGGAAGTATCTTTCCTTTGCCATGAGAACCGATCCTCCTTCCATCAGCACCGTGGATTGAAGTTGGAAACCGTCTGCAAGGCTTCAAAAAGCTCGCGTTCACGCGCCGAAACCTTCTTGGGAACCACAATGGAAATCACTGCGTAGAGGTCTCCTGCAACGCCCTTCGGATTGGCCAACCCCTTTCCCTTCAATCGGAGCCTCTGGCCGCTCTGAGTGCCCGGGGGCACTTTCAGAGTCACGGGCCCGGAAAGGGTCGGGATCTGCACCTCGGCGCCGAGCACGGCCTCCCAGGGGGAGAGAAGGAGATCGACCGAAAGATCCCTTCCCGTCAGCCGATACACCGGGTTGGGTTCGACTTCCACGGCAAGGTAGAGGTCGCCCCTGGGGCCGCCCCCCATCCCTTCGCCCCCCTGCCCGCTCAATCGGATTCGCTGCCCCGGAAGAATGCCGGAAGGGATCTTCACATCGTAGCTCTTTTCCTGAACGGACAGTTTTCCCTGAGGCGTCATACTCTGCATCTGCAGGGTGATCGTCCTGGTGGCGCCATGGAAAATATCCTCAAGGCTGACGCGCACCGTCGCTTCCTGATCCGCCCCCGCCTGGCTCCATACCGGTTGTCCGCCCGCATGTCCGCCCCCGTAGGCCCCTCGCTGGCGCTGACGCTGCCCGCCAAAAAGGGCCTCGAAGAAATCGCTGAAACCACTCCCGCTTTCCCAGTTAAAGTCCCTGGCACCTCCGCCGGCCTGACCGAAATCGTAATGGCTCTCCCATCCCGGAGGGGGCCTGAATTCCTGCCCGGTCCTCCAGTCAGGACCCAACTGGTCATACTTCTTTCGCTTGTCGGGATCCTTGAGAACCTCGTAGGCTTCGTTGAGTTCCTTGAACTTATCTTCGGCGCTTGCAGCCTTGTTCACATCAGGGTGATATTTCCTCGCAAGTTTCCGGAAGGCTCGCTGGATTTCTGCCTGCGTAGCCGTTCGAGGAATCCCAAGGACCTCGTAATAGTCTCTGAATTTGACTGCCATAGTCGTCCGCCAAAACCCTTTCCGTCTCGTTTCGTAACGGGAGCAGGGGACCGCTCAGCGTCCCCGCCGCCCTATCCCTCGGTGAACTCCGCGTCGATGACGTCATCACCCTTTCGGTAGCGTTCGCCACGTGGCCCGGACCCACCTCGTTCAGTCCCATCGCCTTTCTGGTACGCATGCGCGGCGATCATCTGAACCGCCTGCTGGAGATCACTCGCCAGTTGCTGATAACGTCCTCTGGACGCATTCTCATCCCGCACGGCTCCGCGTGTTTCTTCGATAAGTTGTTCCGTACGGGCCTTTTCATGCATCGGGACCTTGTCGCCGAGGTCCTTCAATTGACGCTCGGCCTGGTAGGCAAGGCTGTCCGCCTGATTGCGGGCTTCGACCGTCTCTCGCCGCCGTTTGTCTTCGGACGCGTGTTCCTGGCCCTGCCGAACCATTCTCTCGACATCTTCTTTCGACAGGTTCGTGGATTCCGAGATCGTCACGCGCTGTTCCTTTCCGGTTTCCTCGTCTCGCGCCGTTACGTTGAGTATTCCATTTGCATCGATATCGAAAATGACCTTTACCTGCGGAACGCCGCGCGCCGCGGGACGGATCCCTTCCAGCCGAAATCGGCCGAGCGGGCGATTATCCCTGGCCATCTCCCTTTCGCCTTGAAGCACCGCGACGTCCACAGACGTCTGATCGTCCTCGGCGGTGGAGAATATCTCCTCGTGCCTGCATGGGATTGTCGCATTCCTTTCGATCAGCCGGGTCATCACGCCGCCCAGGGTCTCGACGCCAAGCGAAAGCGGCGTCACGTCCAACAAAACGACATCCTCAACCTCTCCTTTGAGGATGGCCGCTTGAACCGCCGCCCCCACCGACACCACTTCATCGGGGTTGACGCTCATATTGGGCTGTTTGCCACCCGTGAGCGTGCGGACGAGGTCTTGAACCGCTGGGATTCGCGTGGAACCTCCCACCAGGATGACTTCGTCGATATCCTTTGCCGTCAACCGAGCATCGGCAAGAGCCTGTTTCACCGGCTTCATGCACCGTTCTACCAGGTTGTGGGTCAAATCGTCGAATTTCGCCCGGGTCAGTTTCATGACCAGGTGCTTGGGACCCGACGCATCGGCCGTTATGAACGGGAGATTGACCTGTATCTCCATCATGCTCGAAAGCTCGCACTTCGCCTTTTCGGCAGCCTCATAAAGCCTCTGGAGCGCCTGTTTGTCTTGCCTGACGTCTACGCCCACGTCCTTCTTGAATTCATCGGCAAGCCAATCCACCACCTTCTTGTCGAAATCGTCCCCACCGAGATGAGTGTCTCCCGAAGTGGATCGAACCTCGCAAACGCCCTCCCCGACATCCAGAACGGAGACATCGAAAGTGCCGCCGCCAAGATCGAAAACAAGGATTGTTTCGTTTTTCTTCTTTTCCAGTCCATAGGCGAGCGCGGCCGCAGTCGGCTCGTTTATGATGCGAAGCGTCTTGAGACCCGCAATCTCGCCCGCGTTCTTCGTGCTCTGCCGTTGAGCATCATTGAAGTAGGCGGGAACGGTGATCACCGCTTCCGTCACTTTCTCGCCCAGGTATTTCGATGCATCGTCAACGAGTTTTCTCAGCACCCGGGCTGAGACTTCCTCCGGAGCCAGCAGATTGCCCCGCACTCCAAAGCGCACCGCATCGCCCGGCCCTTTCACCACTTTGTAAGAGACGATCTTGGATTCTTCGTCCACCTCGCCCCATTTGCGGCCGATGAACCGCTTCGCCGAGTATATCGTGCCCTCCGGATTGAGTATGGCCTGACGCCGTGCAACCTGCCCGACCAGACGCTGGCCGTCTTCGCCGTACGCAACCACCGACGGCGTGGTTCGAGATCCTTCTGAATTCGGGATCACCGTCGCGTTGCCGTTCTCCCAAATCGCGACAACCGAATTGGTCGTACCCAGATCGATACCTACTGCTTTCGCCATGTGTTCCGCCTCCTTGCACATCGGCATATTGTTGCACACCCGGCCGGATTTCTCCAATAGGGTGGAACAGGTTGGGAGCAAAGATCTATAAGCCCATCTAACATTCTTGAATGATTGGAATATTCTCGAATCAGAAACAAAATAATCATCATTTTGGACGTTTCCAGAGGGGTTGCCCTGCTTTATTGACATTTGTACGGGATGTCCGCGGGATCTGGCCGCCAACCTATACTCCATGATGATATCCCTCACCGACTCCTGTCCCGCTGTGAATAGCATCGACCTGTTTTCACCATAAAATCTTGCGATTGTCTGAAAGGCCGCCTTTTTCCACTGGAATTTACTTTTTGACAGCCTCTTTTTTTCACCTATCATAGTGCGTCATATTCGGAACCACACTACAAGACAAACGCACATTTCCCGTAAAGGATCGTTTTCATTCTCATTGAAGGGGGATAAAATTATATGGTTGATGACGGGTTTACTGCGGCGACACGGACTGTCGGGAATGAACAGTTCGACGGGAGAGGAGAGAAGAGGAGCATGATCGAGACAACCGAGAGAGTGCCGTTGAATCTGACTCCCAACGCGCTGATCGTTTTGAAGAAGCGCTATCTGAAAAGGGATGATGCGAACGTCCCCGCGGAGACTCCGGAGGAGCTTTTCCGGCGCGTTGCCGAAACCATTGCCGAAGCCGACGCCCGTTTCGAGGGACCCGAGAGGGTCCGCGAGACCGCCCTCAAGTTCTACCGGCTCATGATGTCACTCGATTTCATGCCCAATTCCCCCACCCTTATGAACGCGGGCCGCCAACTGGGACAGTTGTCGGCGTGCTTCGTTCTGCCGGTCGAGGATTCCATCGACAGCATCTTCGAGGCCATAAAACATGCGGCGGTGATTCACAAGAGCGGCGGCGGAACGGGGTTTTCTTTTTCGAGGATTCGCCCGGAGAACGACGCGGTCATGTCGACTCAAGGGGTCGCCAGCGGCCCGGTATCGTTCATGACTGTCTTCGATACCGCCACGGAGACCGTCAAACAGGGGGGAACCCGCAGGGGGGCCAACATGGGCATCCTCCGTGTCGATCACCCCGATATCGAAAGGTTCATCACCTGCAAAGTCAACAATGACCGCCTGACGAATTTCAACATTTCGGTGGCCGTGACGGATGCCTTCATGGAGGCGATCGAGAAGGGCGGTGACTACGATTTGATCAATCCGCGGACGGGTGAACGGGTTATGCGCCTGCCCGCTCAAAAGGTGTTCGATGAAATCGTCCAATCCGCCTGGAGCAACGGGGAGCCAGGTCTCGTTTTTCTCGACGCCCTCAACCGCGACAATCCCACTCCCCACGTCGGGACCATCGAAAGCACCAATCCATGCGGGGAACAACCGCTCCTTCCCTACGAGTCCTGCAATCTCGGGTCCATCAACCTCGCCAACATGGCGGTGGACGGACAGATCGACTACGAGCGGCTCAAGAGAACCGTGTGGGAGGTGGTCCATTTTCTCGACAACGTGATAGAGGCCAACAAGTACCCACTCCCCATCATTGAAGAACTGACCAGGGCGAATCGAAAAATCGGCCTGGGAGTGATGGGTTTTGCGGACATGCTCATCGCCCTGGGCATTCCATACAACTCGGATGAGGCCATCCAGGCCGCCGATGAGGTGATGGGATTCATCCAGAGAGAGTCCAAGGAGGCTTCCGCATTCCTGGCAAAAAGCAGGGGCAATTTCATCAATTACCCCGGGTCGGTGTTTGACGGACCCGGAACCCCTTTCATGCGAAACGCCACAACCACAACCATTGCGCCCACTGGAACGATCAGCATCATTGCCGGGTGTTCCAGCGGAATCGAACCGATATTCGCGATCAGCTTCGTCCGAAAAGTTCTTGACAATCAGGAACTCCTGGAGGTTCATCCCATTTTCCAGCAAGTGGCGAAAGATCGAGGGTTCTATTCCGAGCAACTCATGAAACAAATAGCCGAAAAAGGCAGTATCCAGGGGTTTAGAGAGATACCTGAAGACGTACGCCGCGTATTCGTCGTATCCCACGACATCACCCCGGAATGGCATATCCGCATTCAGGCCGCGTTTCAGAAGCACACGGACAACGCGGTGAGCAAGACCATTAATTTTCCTTTCAGCGCTACCACAGAAGACGTTCGGAACGCCTATTTGTCCGCCTTCAGTCTCGGATGCAAGGGGCTGACCATCTACCGGGACGGCAGCCGCGACGCCCAAGTGCTCAACATCCAGCGGAAACCGCAGTATCCCCAGGTGGAGCCTCGACCGCGTCCCGACCAGACCAAAGGCCTCACGGAACGGGTGAATACGGGCTGCGGCAAGCTCTACGTCACGTTGAACTGGGATGAATACGGTTTCTGCGAGGTTTTCGCACAGATGGGCAAGGCGGGAGGCTGTGCGTATTCCCAAATCGAGGCTACGAGCCGCTTGATTTCCCTTGCGCTCCGTTCAGGAGTGAAGGTCGAAGCGATCATCAGGCAACTGATGGGCATCCGGTGCCCCTCTCCCGTATGGCGAAACGGGGAACAGGTCGTTTCCTGCTCGGACGCCATTGCGAAAGTCCTCAACAGCCACGCCCAGGCCAACATCGCTTCGGCGCGCGACGAGATGGGCGCCTGCCCGGACTGCGGCGCGGCCGTCGAACATGAAGGCGGCTGCATCGTGTGCCGTTCGTGCGGATTTTCGCGTTGCAGTTAGTGACACGCGGGGTTCGCGAAAGCGGGTTCCCCAAACCGGCAACGTCGAGTTCGCGTCCGGAAGCATAGGCGCCCCTCTTGCCTTCTTTTTTCGGAGTGGGCATGGGATGGCCAATCGGCTTTCGGACGCACGAGAACCATGGAATCTGATGAACTTCCTCCATGAATGGGACCTGCCGCCACGAGAAGCCGTCAGCCTGCAGCGAAGGCTCGCCCTCGACGTGCTGCTGAAGCCGATCCCGTCCCATTTCGAGGTGATCGCGGCGGCGGACGTCGGTTACGTAGCATCGGCGGAGAGGCTCGTCGCGGCGATAGTCACTTTCAGTTGGCCGGACATGCAGCCCGTCGAAAGCGCCTCGGGAGTGTACCCCATCACATTTCCCTACATTCCCGGTCTGCTCTCGTTTCGAGAAATCCCCCCGCTGTTGGAAGTCTTTCAGAAACTCAGGCGTCCCCCGGACGTCCTCCTTTGCGACGGCCAGGGATTAGCCCATCCCCGGGCATTCGGTCTCGCCTGCCACCTGGGACTGTGGCTCGGCATCCCTACCGTTGGGTGCGCCAAAAAGCTGCTTTGCGGCAAACACGAACCCCTCGAACCCCAGCGGGGCCAATCCCGCCCGCTCATCCTCGGGGACCGCACGGTGGGATTTGTCTTCCGCTCCAGAGACGGGGTGAAACCGCTTTATATTTCCCCCGGGCACCTGGCGGACCTCGACACGTCCCTCGGTATCATCCGCCGCTGCCTCGGGCGATATCGCATTCCCGAACCCCTGCGCCAAGCGCACCACCTGGCGACTCAGATGCGCAAGACCCTGATCCCAGTGTGAAAGGCCTCCGGCAATTGCCCGTAACACCACGAACCTTTGTTGGTTGCAGTTCGATGACGCAAAACAAATACATGCTCATTTGCAGGACGCAACGCTAGAATAACTATACCCTCGAACAACTAGGAGACATGATGGCTTTTCCCCAGCCAGTAACGTTCGAAAAAGAATTCCTGGCACCTGGCCTCATCAAATTCAGATGGCAAGGGAATATTATCATTTCCTTTCATGGCTCTGAAAGCACGATCTATGCACGCAGATGAAGCCTGGTTTATTCTTATGTTTTCTCTAACAGTTTGGACTTCTAATCGTTCATATTCAGTGTTGACAAGTTGATTAACGACTTCTTTCAATAAATCAGTTATAGTATGAGATCTAAGCACGTCTGCGTAGCAGCCTCCAGACAATAGATCAAGACCAAACGATGGAATCCCAGCCATTACTGCTTCTGGAAAGCCAGTGCCATTAATTATAGGGAAACTATCGATGTATACTGCACAGCTAGCAAGAAACTCTTGAAATTTAGAATGACTGATTGAGCCGTGGAATATGATTCTTTTGCGAGCTTCATCATCTAAATCGCTCCAAAAATATTCTCTCCCCGTAGGCCCAATTATGTGAATTTTGTCATCAGGTGCGATTTCATGATGCAGCTTGTTCATAAAGAGTGGAACGTTATATTCTTCAAACGGTATGAATTTATGAGGCGCTCCAGAGATCATTATATCTTTTCTATTAATAGTAGATCGCTCTATGATTGACTCATTAAAATCAACAGGAACACCGACAAAACTTTGCTTTCCTCTTATTCCTCTTTTGGCTCCACATAGCCATCCATATTTACTAACTTCAAAAATTTTTCCAGATGCCGCAAAACCAAAACTGAAACAATGATCCGCATGATTGTAAAGGTAGACTTTTGTCCCGGTTCTAGCTAACAGCCCTGCAGCTACTGCACTAATTATGTCGTACATGTGAATGTGTAAAATAACGACGTCATAAGATGAACAAACAGTCATCACTCTCTTGACAGTCTCAACATTGTCCTGGCTTTTAAGATTATCATAGACCGGAATGTGAGATGGCAATCTATAACGCACATACTCAGGCAATCCATTTAATAAAGCTAAGGCATCTCCAAAGCCTCTATTAAGGAATCTTTCTATTACTCTTGTATGCCCGCCTGCCACATATAGCTCTGTAGCCAGGTGGATAATGCGACCTGAAGTCTTTGGGTATGTTGAGCATAGCTTAGGCGCCAGTCTTTCAATTATGGCAAACTCCATCTCATTATCTGCATAGATCCCAATATGATTTTCTGACAGAAAAAAACCATACATTTTTGCCAATTCAAGTGCGGTGGCCATATCCGATTTCATAATGGAAAAAATGGAACTCCTCAAGTTCGATGCAAAATTTAAAGCAGTCTCTTTCAGTCTTGAACGCATACCCTTCAAACGCAGATTGCTCATCGCATTCCTAACATTTGGATCGCTTTTTAGAACTCTGTCCAAACAGGCCAGGGATTCCTTCACATTGCCTTGTTCCATCAGAATATGACAGAGTTCATTCAATACCTCCGCATAATCCGGTTTCAGGGAAAGGGCGCTCTTGTAGGCATCAACCGCTTCCGACAGTCTTCCGCATTTTGCGAGAGCGATGCCGAGGTGACAATACGCTTCCGGATAATCTGGCTTATAAGTCAGAGCACTCTGGAAGCAGGCTATGCTGTCCTCAAACGCTTCTTTCAGTTGGAGAACCATACCGAGATTGTTGAGCGTATAAGGATGCTCCGGTTGAAGGGCGAGAGCGCGCAGGAAAAGCGCCGCTGCCTCATCCAGACGTCCAAGCCTCAAGCGTACCAGTCCCAGATTATTGAGTCCCGCTACGAAGTTTTGGTCTATCTGGACCGCGCGTTCAAAACACCGCTCAGCTTCCGCCCATTTGTCAAAGCCTTCCAGGATGCTGCCCAGGTTATTCCATACTTCCGGGTAGTCCGGTTTCAGGGAAATGGCGAGCCTGTAGGCCTCAGTCGCCTCCTGTGTCTTCCCGCATCCGGTAAGGGCTATACCGAGCTGATAATGACTCACGGCGTCACGCGGATTCAACTTGATAGCAGATTGGAAAGCACGGACCGCATCCGAATAACTTTTCTTCACAAGGAGCATCTCTCCACAGCTGCGCCACATCTCCACACGATTCTGTCCGGAATCCGGTGATTCCTCCAGACACTCGGCATCACTATCCCTTGCCACCCCGTCAGCGTTTTGGGGAAATAACGTTTGCATGCCGGTTTATCCTTTCGTTGTTCACTTTGGGAAGCCGTCAAAATTATGTCACTCCGAGGCAGAGGTGAGAAGTCTTTTCGAGACTGAAACACCAGCATCCCAGATTCCTCACTCCACTGCGCTTTGTACAAAATGCCAGCGAAATTCTTCTTGCACACTTTTTCATTGCAAGACATGTACCACAACACCCCTCATTCCGGGTCGCAACATGCATCATGCGAAATGGCCTTGACAGCATCCACGGCAGGTGCTACTCAATTATACCCCAGGTACTGCGGCACAGAATATTGTGACCATCAGAATGAAGATGTTAGAAACTGCTAGAGAATTTCACCAATTTGTTGTAGTCCAAACTGGAACCATATGCCAGGAGGACTCGACATGCGTAGACGGCAATCTCCATATGTTCTGGGCAGCAGAAAGTTCTCTACAAATAACTGATTTTTTTAACGATTCGGATATCCGGTAACCGGTGTCCTGAAAATGGGAGTTTCCACTGTAAATTCCACTGTTTGAATCTATGTTCACAAAGGGTTTCCCGGTGAACTTACTGGTCGTCAGCTACACTCGAGTACCAACTTGCCTGCTTTGAGACAGGTAATGCCATAGCGGACAGGCACTTTGCCATGAATATTGCAAGAGCAGTCTTCACATTCTCTGAAGGATCGCAAAAAATGATCTCCTATGAACAAGCTATTCATATGATAAAAGAATCACTAGACAATCTGCATCGAACGGGCTTAATCGATCAAACGATTGAAGTGAATGCCGATACGGTATTGCTGGGTGCAGGATCTCGACTGGACTCGATCGCCTTTGTTGCCTTCGTTACAGAGTTAGAAGATCGGCTAAATGACAAGACTGAAGAGGATATCGTGCTCGTCTTGCAAGAGATCCACAATTCCAATGTGCGTAATACCTATCTCGATGTTGATGCGCTTGCCCGATACATCTCCAGCAAACTAACTAGCGAAGCTTAGAATAATGAACAATAGTCCTGTTATGCTCATTACTGGCACCAGTAAGGGGATCGGCCGTGGCATGGCCGAGTACTTTGCAGGAAAGGGGTATCGCGTTGCTGGCTGTAGCCGTGGGACTTCTTCTATCGAAAAGGAAGGCTATTGCCATACGCAGGTCGATGTCGGTGATGAAAGGCAGGTGCAACAATGGATACGCTCGATCAAGAACGACTACCAGCGGATTGATGTTTTGGTCTGTAATGCGGGGCAGGCATCGGCCGCTCTTCTGCTTACGATGACATCGGGCGATATATTGGAGTCCATGCTGCGAACGAACGTCGCAGGCACCTATTATGTCTGTCGCGAGGTTGCCAAGGTGATGATATTGCAGCGCTCCGGGCGAATCATCACGGTATCCTCGATGGCCGTTGGACTGCATGAAAAAGGCACATCAGCCTACTCGGCATCGAAGAGTGCCATTGTGGAGATGACCAAGATTCTTGCCAAAGAACTGGCGCCTTTCTGCATTACTTGCAACGTGCTGGCGCCTTCGATGATTACGACAGAGGCGGTAGCGGCATTGGGCGAGGACGTTGCGGCTTCTGCGCTCGAAAAGCTTACCATCAAACGCAGGTTGTCCATTGAGGAAATCTGTAATGTTGTCTCATTTTTTGCTGCCACGGAGAGCGCCTGTATTACTGGGCAAGTAATTCACATGGGACTGGTGAGTTGAGCAGCAATGTCTCAAATATCGAAAATGAAGGTGGAAAGTTACGGGCTAAAGCCTATTTTGACCGGTGTGTATTGGGTTGATAACTGCTACATTGTGTCCCATGCCACATCTCGAGAACAACTGCTTATCGACCCGTGAGACGATGCAGATACCATTGCCCCGTTGGTTTCAAAATATGGAGCAAGGCTTGAATGTATTCTGCTCACCAATCGGCACGACGACTACGTTGGTGCTGTAGCTGCTTTTTTTGAGGTGCTATAATGGCACAGATGGAACTGTTGGAGTGTGGCGTAATAGGGGTTGGGAAGTACGTGCCCCGCAAGGCTTTGACGAATGAGCAGATCGAAGCCTGGACAGGCGTCCCAGCCGCAGATATTGTAGCCAAAACAGGGATCGTAACGCGCTATATCGTCGAAGATGATGAGACTGCATCGGGCATATCCGCCATTGCTGCAAACCAGGCCATCGAGGCGGCAGGAATTTCTTCGGAGCAGATTGGCATTATTGTCTGCTGCACTTTCTCAGGCGACTACATATACCCGGCAACGGCCTGCAAGGTTCAAGGGTTGATCGGAGCGCGCAATTCCGGCGCTTTTGATGTACTCGCCAATTGCACCGGTTTCCAGATCGGAATTGGCGTTGTTGCCGACCGCATGCGAACCGATCCCAGTATCGCCTACGGACTGGTGATAGGCACGGCCATTCAATCCCGGTTTATTAAGTGGTCGGATCCGGAGTGCGCGATGTACTTTGGCGATGGGTCTGGCGCTGCGGTGATCGGACGGGTTCCAACCGGCTATGGCGTTCTCTCCACCGAGGTGTTTACAAATCCCAGGGTCTTCGATTCAGTCCGGCTGCGCGGTGGCGGCTCCAGCTTCCCCTTGCGTCCCGAAAACATTCATGAGGGTCTCCAGTACTATGAGATGAACGGAATGGAAGTATGGAAACAGGTCATACAGTATCAGCCGACAGTGATCCGAAGATCCGTTGAAAAGATCGGGAAAGGAATTGAAGATGTCGACTTCTTTGTATTCCATCAGGCCAATCTGCGACTGATCGAATACATGATGGCCAAGATGAGGCAGCCGATGAGCAAGACATACACCAATGTCGCCCAGATCGGCAACACGGCTGACGCCTCACAGGCCATTGCCTTGTGTGACGCGGTTAGGGACGGCCACATTCAGCGAGATGACCTGGTGGTGATCTCCGGGGTGGGCGCAGGTTTCACTTTTGGCGCCACTGCGATGCGCTGGTATTAGACGATGCCCTATACTCAAAGCGAGCAGGTCAGCCGCAGACTGGAGTTCGATCAGGTTCGTGAGGGAGATGAAGCGGAACTCGAACACCTTCTAACCGAAGCCGATGTCCAGGCATTTGCCTCTCTGACCGGGGATTTCAACCCTCTCCACCTCGATGAGTCGTTTGCCCGCAAAACGTCCCTTCTCAAGCCCGTGGTACACGGGATGCTGTCGGCCTCGTTTATCTCCACGATGATCGGCATGTTCCTGCCGGGGAGCGGCGCGCTCTGGACTTCACAGACGCTTGAATTTCTCAATCCGGCTTATGTGGGCGACACTTTGCGGGTTTTGGCCCGAGTGAAGCGCAAATCGCCCGCAACACAAATGCTTGTGCTGGAAATCGAGATTGTCAATCAGCGTTCGCAACGGCTGGTAGCCGGCCAGGCAACCGTCAAGATGCTTCAAATCAGAAATGAGAAAGAGTCCATGAACACCAAAACGGCAAAAACCGTTCTCATTACCGGAGGCAGTCGCGGGATTGGCGCAGCGACGGCACGGGTGCTCGCCCGAGAGGGGCATTCCGTTGTAATAAACTACTATCGCTCGCAGGAATCCGCCGAACGACTGGCGGACGAAATCGTCCAGGCAGGTGGACGTGCGATTTCGGTTCGCGCGGATGTTGCCCTCGAAAACGAGGTTAAGGAGCTCTTTGCTCAGGTTCGGGAACGAATCGGCTCAATTGACGCTCTGGTTCATTGCGCTGCTTCAGGCAGTTCATTACGGCCTTTTGGAAATCTGGACTGGGAGACGATACTGGCTCATATCGATGTCCAACTCAAGGGAGCGTTCAATTGTGTCAAAGCCGCCCTGCCGGAAATGATCCGAACACGGCGCGGATCGATCGTGCTCATGGGTTCGCTTGCAGCTGACGGCACGCCTCCTGCCCAGCAGACGGATTACGTGGTGGCCAAGGCAGCCGTTAGCGCGCTTGCTCGTTGCCTGGCTGTCGAATATGGACCCAGTGGGATCAGGGTCAACGTGGTCTCGCCGGGAATGACGCACACGGACATGCTGGCACATCTGCCTGAAAAGGCCAGGATGCTCATGCGCATGCAGACCCCTTTGCGTCGGCTGGCGGAACCTGAAGATATTGCGGATGTCATTGCCTTTCTTGTAAGCGAAGGCGCCCGGCACATCACAGGCGAGACGATCCGAGTATGCGGTGGAACGGTAATGATGTAGGGTATGTTGAATGACGACCTGGACCTGCAAATACGAATGCCCCGAGCTCATGAAAATTGTGGATCTGGTCTCTGCACAGAATCCTTTGCAGCGTAAGCGGATCAAGGCGTTTATGACCCGGCCGGACACTGAATATTTGAGCTTTGCCGAAGATCTGAGCGGCAAGCTGAACCACACGCTGCTGCGAAGCGATCAGCAACGGGTGGAGGCGGCGCGATCCTACAATCAAATGTGTATGGATATGCTTCGCGAGCAGATTCGTTTCCGTAAGACCGGTTCGTATCCGAGAGGCAATGCTCGCGATGCAAAGGAACAGATCTACGACCAGCCGGAGATTATGCGTTCTTACATTGTTGGCTTACTGTTGTCCTATCTTTTCTGGCCGAATCATTATCGGATCTTTCGGTTCTTCAGGGAGCATCTCAAGAACCTTCGAGTACGCAACTGCCTGGAGGTAGGGGCGGGCCATGGCCTGTTTACTGCCGAGGTGATGCGGCATTCTCCCGGGCTGGATATCACTGTGGTGGATATCAGTGAGGCCTCTATCGGACTCGCCCGCGAAATGCTCGCCACCTTTCAACTGGACCCTGCCGCCGTTCGGTTCATTACCGGCGATTTTCTGGCCGCATCACTGCCAGATAAGGGGTTTGATTTTATCGTCATGGGCGAAGTGCTCGAACATGTCAATGATGCCCCCGCTTTTCTGAAACGCGCCCGGCAAGTGATCGAACCGGGTGGAACCGCTTTTCTTTCAACCTGCACCAATTGTCCGGCGACCGATCACGTATATCACTTTCAAGCAGTTTGCCAAATCAGGGACACAATTCGAGATGCCGGCTTCACAATCATTGAGGATTTGCCGCTGCCGGCGGAAGATGTCCCGGAAGAGCGTTGGGAAGAGGAACTGGTGACGGTGAACTACTGTGCGATTTTGACGGGATAGCCCAACAAAGGGGTGTTGAAGTGCACGCGGAAGGTTTGGCCAGCACGTTAATGCACCTGGCAGCCGATCCCACGTATAGATCCTATACAGCTGTGGCGAACGAGCTGGAGAGGAGTGCGCCGGAAGCATGCATGCTCCCGGCCATTCGTGTCGCTCTTCTTCGGAATTTCACAATAGATCCGCTGATCCCCGTCATCAAGGGGGAAATTGCTCGAGCTGGCTTTTATCCGAAGCTTTATCTCGGAGATCACGATGCCATTGCGACGGACGTCTTTCGTTCAGACAGCCATCTGTATCGATTCCAACCCGATCTCATCCTTGTCGCTCAGTGGCTGGAAACGCTTGCGCCGGCTTTGACCACCCGTTTTCTCTCCTTGTCTCGGGAACAGATGGAAAACGAGATCGAGAGGGTCCTCTCCACCTGCGAAGAGATCGTCGGTGCATTGCGGAAGCACTCCAATGCACCAATCCTTCTCAATAATTTTCCTTTACCATCATATGCCGCGCTGGGGATTCTTGATTCTCAAAGGGAGTGTTTCCAGACGCATGCTTTTCTAAAGTTGAACCTGGAACTGCTTCGCCGATCCCGTGAGTGGCGGGATGTATACCTTGTGGACTATATGAGCGTGATGGCACGAATTGGGTCGGCGGACGCGATCGATGAGCGATATTGGCAGATTGGTCGCGCTCCTCTTGGGCGTTCGCTGCTGGTACCCCTGGGGCAGGAGTACGGGAAATTCTTTCGTGCGTTGTGGGGCAAGGTGCGTAAATGTCTTGTCCTTGATTGTGATAACGTCCTCTGGGGTGGCATCATCGGTGAAGATGGTCTGAACGGAATCCGGTTGGCTTCTACATACCCGGGATCCTGCTTCCTCTCCTTTCAACAGGAGATTCTCAACCTCCATGATCGCGGCGTTATTCTTGCGATGTGCAGCAAGAACAATGAAGAAGATGTCTTGGAAGTCTTGCGCTCCCACCCGGAGATGTTGTTGCGGGAGTCTAATTTTGCCACCTGGCAAATCAATTGGAACGACAAGGTTACCAACTTAATGCGGATAGCGCAGGAGCTCAATATCGGTCTGGATAGCCTTGTTTTTGCCGACGATAGCCAGTTTGAGTGCGATATGGTGCGGGAACGGCTGCCACAGGTGGCAGTCTTGCAACTCTCCTCAGATCCATCCGGCTTCCGGTGTCTCCTGAGAGCTGGGGGGTATTTTGATACCTTGACATTTTCCGCTGAAGACCGCGAACGCAACCGGATGTATCGCACTGAAGACCAACGCAGGCAGTTGCACGCTGCCTCCAGCTCTTTTGAGGAGTACCTTGCCAGGCTGGAGATGGTCGCGGAGATCGGTCTGGCAGACGAATCGACCGTTCCGCGCATCTCCCAACTGACCCAGAAGACCAACCAGTTCAACCTGACCACACATCGCTACACTGAAGGGGAGATTCGCGCATACGTGGAGAGCCCCGAGTCTGATGTGTTCTATCTGAAACTACGGGATCGGATTTCGGGGATGGGGATGGTGGGTGCAGCGATTGTAAAGTATGCCGCGTATCAAGCGCAGATTGATACGTTTCTGCTGAGTTGCCGTGCAATCGGGCGTGGGGTCGAAGAAGCGCTGCTGGCTCATGTCCTCAATACGGCCAAAGGCAAGGGCTGCACAAGTGTGCAGGGACACTACTTCATTTCCAGGAAAAATAGCCAGGTGGCGGATTTCTACAACCGGCAGGGTTTTCGCCTGGCAGCCGAAACGGAGCAGGGCAGCGAGTGGGAGATGCCACTCGACAAAGATCACTTCCCATCGCCCGACTGGATCAAGACAGAAATAGACAACGAGGCAAAGCATGCAAACAAGTGAGCTTGTGCTCAAGCAGGTAATGGCCGAAGTGTTCGGCGTGGACGCCCAAATCATCGATGAGACAACATCAGTGGATACACTGAAGCAATGGGACTCTCTCAAACATCTCAATCTAGTGCTTGCGTTGGAAATGGAGTTCGACGTCAGACTAACGGATGAGCAATCCGTGCAAATACTGAGCTATCCCTTGATTAAAATCGTGTTGGAAGAGCACGGCGTCCACTTTACGAACGCAGACGATTAGAAAGAGACACCATGCCTTCGCGCACCATAATGCACAGTCCATCTGTGCGGCATTTACCGCAAACAGAATGGCCTGCATCGCTGAGATCGCAGAGAACGCCAAACAACTGGGCGCAGGTCCGCATAGCAAATAGAACCCATTCCCAGGGAAGGCGCATTGGGTGTTTTCCTCTTCATCGTGTTGATCTGTAGATCAAGGGATACGCGATGTTTTTTGACACAAATACCACTTCTGATAGGGAATCCGAATGAGGCTTAAGGGAAAAATGGTAACCCTCAGCCCTCTCACTCTCGAAGACGCGGAAATCACATTGCGTTGGAGACTGAGCAAAAGAGCCAGGTTTTTACAAAGAGGCTCTCAAACAATCGAAGAACAAAGAGATTGGATCCTCTCAAGTGAACGGGCGGGTGATCTCAACTTCATAATCGAATACAAGGGTGATCGCGTAGGCATGATCGCATTGCTCGACATCAATCGAAGGCATAAAACCGTAGTCATGGGCAGACTTCTAATAGGGGAACAAGAAATTGTGGGAAATGCCCCGGTATTCTTTGAAACAGATATGCTTATTAGTGATTACGCTTTCGATCATCTGGGAATGCACAAGATTTATGGTGACGTCATGGAAGACAATGCGGGAATGTTGCGCACCCGTTTCTATTTAGGCTACAAGCAGGATGGCATTCTACGTGATCATTATATCTATGACGGCGTGCACAAGAATACAGTCGCAATCTCAATATTGGAAGACGAGTACAGATTGATTTGCAGGCCGAAGCTTGTCAACATGATCGAGTTATATTCCAGGTTTGCAGATTGAGCGTCGATGAACCGGCGCATGCGGTTTGTCTTTGTGGCGCTCAGATGTCCTCTGCGAAAACCCCGAAAGCCAGAGATAGGAAAACCGACATTGAAGCCAGACATCGTTGAAAGCATACTTATTCTGCTGCGGGGTTTTTTTACTACGCCCATAATCAGCAGCATGGGAAGACTCGGCATCCTGAAGACGATGCGGTTGGCCCCTTGTTTCACCGCCCACGATTTTCCCCATATTCCGAATCAGAAACTGCTGGAAGATAGCTTCCGCTATTTCCTGAGACTCGGCCTGTTGGAGAGGGTGGATAACAAGGACGATACATACAGGACCAGCGAATTGGGTAGCGAGATATTTCGACGAGCCAACTCCTTCTATGTTCCGCATTCCTATTCCGATTATTTGCATCGTTATCACGAACTGATTCAAAGCCCGCGGGGTGAGATACAGTGCGAGGTTGAAAAGCTGGAGAACGTCATCGGCAGCGGCATTACGCATCAGAGGTATTTCCCACCCGTGATCTCCTTCTTGAGACGCAAAATTGATTTTGAGGTCATCGTGGACATTGGCTGTGGAGATGGGCAGTTTCTGAGCGCCTTTTCAAAGGCCATTCCCGGAAAAGTAGTGATGGGAATCGACATTTCCAGAGTTTCCACCGAGACGGCATACACGAATTTACGGGAACAATTTCCTGATCAGGAGATCACAGTCGTTTGCTCCGACGCACTTGACGTGCAGAAATGGGGCGTAGAAGTCCTACGCGTGGCAGGAAATAGAAAGGTTGCCCTGTCCATGTGGTTCTTGCTTCATGAAATCTCAGGAAGCAAGCCCGGTAACTTGATCAGGTATTTCCGCCAGGTCCATGATCTTTTCCCGAGTGCGCCGATTGTGATCGGCGAGCTAGTATGTCAAGGGGACGATATTCTTTCGCAGAACAATATGAAGAGCCTCATGCCTGAATATCTTTTCTTCCACGACATGTCAGGACAAGGTATTCTGCTTTGGGACGAATACCATGAAGTGTTAGACAACATCCCATATGAATTAGTCTTTGAGAGGTTGTTTGACGAGGTGCCCGACAGCAACGGCAAAAGTGTGCCCAGTACCTTTGTCTGGGGCCTCATGCCAGGATCAAACTGATTCTACCGCATTTTTTCGTTAGCCTTCCTCTCTCAGAGGAAAGTGACAAGGATCGTATCCTGTAGCTACTTGGGATGGTATTTGGAATCTATTGGGTCCCCCATCTCGAGCCTTTGCACTATAGGGCCGGACATTCCACATCTGGGCCATGGAGCGCCCAAGAGCAAGGTATTGCAGGTTCCAAGACTCAGGCATTTCGCAGGGTCTCAATCACATAATTGACCTGGTCTGCGCGCATGCCCGGGAACATTGGCAGACTCAAGACCTCCCGGTGCATACGCTCGGCTATCGGGAAGCTGTCATTCGAAAATCCAAATTCAGCATAAGCTGCCTGCAAATGTGGGGGAATTGGATAATGAATCATTGTGTCAATTCCAGCGTCTTTCATTTTCTCCTGCAAAACTCCACGGCGTTCTGAACGGATGACAAACAGGTGCCACACGGGTTCGGCCCATTCTGGCACAACAGGCAAGATCAGCTCCGTTTCCTTCAAGCCATTCATATAAGCTCTTGCCACATTACGTCGCATCTCGTTCCAACGATCGAGGTGTAGGAGTTTCACCCGCAAGAAAGAAGCTTGTAGTTCATCGAGGCGAGAGTTGAAGCCCTTGATCTCATTGTGGTACTTGACCCGTGACCCGTAATTGCGCAGAGTTCGAATACGGTCAGCAAGTTCATGATCATTCGTGGTTACTGCACCACCATCACCCAAAGCACCTAGATTCTTCCCTGGATAAAAGCTGAAGCCAGCCGCATCGCTCAAGTTACCAACTCGCCGCCCTTTGTAATATGCTCCATGGGCTTGTGCAGCATCCTCAATCACCAATATTCCATGCCTCAAACCCAAGGCGTTGATTCCATCCATATCGGCAGGCTGTCCATAAAGATGTACAGCTATTATCGCCTTTGTTCTGAGGGTGATCGCTGCCTCAATACGTCCAGGATCTATATTATAAGTCGATTCACAAGGCTCAACGGGAACTGGAGTCGCTCCAACGTGAGAAATAGCCAGCCAGGTGGCGATGTATGTGTTCGACGGGACGATAACCTCATCCCCTCGCCCGATACCATAAGCACACAAAATCAGGTGAAGCGCCTCCAGACCGTTCCCAACACCGATGCAATGGCGAACTCCGCAATATGTAGCGAATTCCTCCTCAAAGTCCTCCACTTCCCGTCCTAGAACATACCACCCGGATTCCAGGACACGGCGAAAAGCATTACTCAGTTCTTCGCACATTTCATAATTGACCAGCTTGAAATCGAGAAATGGAATATTCATCAGGTTACCTCGTAGAGCGCGGATCTTTGACCTGCGGCAGCGACGAATATTGAATAATCGCGATAATAATCGGATTCATCATAGAGATTTGAAGCAAGAACTAAGCAAACGGAGCCTGACGAAAAATTGTCTAACTCTCGCCAAACCATGGGACAAATATAGAGACCATAGTAAGATCGTGCCAGGTGGATTCGCTTTCTTGCCAGTCCGTCGTCCAAAATCACATCAAAGCTTCCAGACATGGCAATAATAAGTTGGTGTAACTCTTTGTGAGCATGGCCACCACGATCTGCTCCACCTGGGACATCGTATAGATAGTAGACTCTGCGGATATCGAAAGGGATATGCCTCTGGCCCTCGATAAACGTTAGATTCCCGCGCGGATCGTGAATCTTAGGTAAATCAACCAGGTGACATTTCGATAAATTCATATGTCCTCTCTGCGTTTCCTGTTATCTCGGGGACCTCTTTTTACACTCTGGCCAGGGAATTGGGCAAATCGTCTTCGGTGCAAAGCTGGCGGCTCGGTCCATCGAGCACGTAGTCCGTCGATGTCATAGATCTTGACTATGTGTCGCCTCCCAGGCAAGTACTATAATACATTGTACCCCGTGAAGGTCAATGCCGCTGGTTCGTCACTGCGCTTCCGTGCGACGCGGACAAGTTCAATCGCACCCCATGGCGATGAATGCCAGAAATGATTCGCGATACATCGCAATAGCCCGGTGTTCGGTTTTCGTCATCCAGTCCAATCCTCTAAACTCATCAATGCTCAATCGGCATTGATGATCGCTTTCGCTCGGCAGCGTTTTCCGGAAACACACGCATGCGCCAGACCCTGGTTTCCGCGATTTCTGCGGGCGATGCCCGGCACACGGGGCACAACCTGCGAAGGGTTCTCCGTCCGACGCGGCAGGAGAGATTTCCTCTCATTGAAAAACCTTGCGCAAACGATTAATATAGGGTGGCGTTTGTCCGAATTTTTTGTATTCTCTACGTTTGTTTGATTCAAAGGCTGAGAATTGCTCCCTCTTCCCCGCCTCAGGGGAGAGGGAACCCTGATTCAACAACATTGCGGGAACAGGTCTGCCGATGCTGGTTCCTTTAGACCGTGGAGTTGCGCCAGGTGCCTAGAGCCGTGGAACGACAAATCGTATTGCCGTGGAGCCAGGTGGTGAAAATCTCCTATAATTCCATGAGGGTTCGCCTTTTCCGTTCCATCATCACCACGCTCACCCTCACTCTCGCCATCGCCTTTGTAGCGTTCACGTGGTCGGGCTACGAAATACTCAATGCAATCTGGCCCCATGCCGATGCATCGCTCCAGGACAACATCCTCGCCAAAGGCTATGAACTCGTCGGGGGGCAATTCGGGACCGGCCCCAAGGATCGCTGGCTAGCAATTCTTTCCTTGCTCGTGTGCGTAGTGGGCATTGTCAATGCGCAGCTCATGGCGGTCACGGAAAGATTCAGGGAGATCGGCACCTTCAAATGCCTGGGAGCCCTGGACAGCTTTGTGGTGCGCATCTTCGTCCTGGAATCCGTCTACCAGGGTTTTCTCGGAGGCGTGAGCGGAGCCGTGCTGGGCATCTTCGTCGCCACGTGTTCATTTCTCATTCAAATCGGCTGGGACGCCATATTGTACTGGCCTTTTCTCAAGATGTTCTTCACTCTCTGTTGGGCGAGTTCCACTGCGGTCTTCCTGTCACTGGTCGGGGTCATCTACCCTGCCCTGGTGGCTTCACGGATGCAGCCCGCAATTGCCCTGAGAACTGAAGAGTAAGGGATTTCAATGAATCGGCAAAACGGTCATAGCGTGGTGAGGCTTTCGGAAGTGACGAAGGTCTTCAAGATGGGAGACAACCTGGTGGAGGCTCTTAAGGGAGTCAACTTCGCCATCAGGGAAGGTGAATACCTCTCCATCATGGGACCTTCAGGGTCTGGCAAATCCACTTTATTCAATATGATAGGAGCGCTGGACAAGCCGACGTCCGGAAGGGTCTTCATCGACGAAGTGGACGTCGCTCAGTTGGATGCCTATGAGCTGGCCTGGCTTCGGTGCAGGAAGATCGGCTATATTTTCCAGACGTTCAACCTCATTCACGTCATGACGGCCATCGAAAACGTAACCCTTCCGATGATCTTCGCCGGCATGAGCCGCGACGATTACATCCATAAGGGCATGGATCTCTTGAAGTTGGTGGGGCTCGCGGACCGATACCATCACAAGCCTTCCGAACTCTCGGGCGGACAGCAGCAGAGGGTTGCCGTGGCCCGCGCCCTCGCCAACGACCCCGCCATCATTTTGGCTGACGAACCCACTGGGAACCTCGACCTCACCACCGGTGAAGAAATCATCACTTTGCTCAAACATCTTTCCACGGAGCGGAACGTCACCATCATTTCGGCGACGCACGACATCAAGATGCTCAACGTCTCCGACAGGGTTGTATGGATTCGAGACGGACGCATCGACCGCGTCGAGGAACGCGCAGATCTGAAGATTTCTGTAGGCGAGGTATCTTAACATCATGGCAACTGGTAGCGCCCGGATTCCCAGGTCCGTCACGTCAATCGCCATCGTCGCCCTCGGCGTCCTGTTTCTCGCGGGAGTTGCGATTCCGGAAGTCCGTGCTCAGAGCATGCTGGAAGACATGGCTTTCTTTGCCTCGCTGAAGGACCGTACGGCCGGAACCGCAGGCGGCGACCAGGCGGCCGAATACATTCTCAAAACCTTTTCAGAAGCAGGCCTCGCAAACGTCAGCTCTCAGGAATTTCTGACTCCCGTTCCGGTGCTGGTCTCCGCCGCTCTGGAAGTTGACGGCAAAGCGGTGGAGGTCTATCCCTGGGGTCCCAACCTCGTCGCTCTTCCTGTCACGCCGCCCGAGGGCATCACCGCCCCTCTCGTCTATGTCGGAAACGGGGATCTCGACCGGTTCGACGACAAGAATATCAGCGGCAGCATAGTCCTCATGGAGATGAGTTCCTACGGCAACTGGCTCCAGGCCGCCACACTCAACGCGAGAGCGCTCATTTTCATCGGGGCCGATGATTCCTCGCGCGGGGAGTTTCAGGAGAAGAACACTCCAACCCCTCTCGCTTTTCCACGATTCTGGACAACACCTGAAGAGGGTGAGCGCCTGAAGCAACTCGCCAATGTGAAAGCCATCGAAGCGACCATCAAATGCAAGACGGCATGGCGGAACAAGATGGTTCGGAACTGTTACGGCTTTCTTCCCGGAAAGAACGCGAACCTCGAAAAAGAACTGGTGGTCTTGGAAGCATCCTACGACTCGTCATCGCATCTTCTCGGCATCTCACCTGGCGCCGATGAGGCCACCTCCATCGCCATGCTTCTCAATCTGGCCAGAGAATTCGCAGCGAACCCTCCGGACCGCCCGGTCCTTTTTCTCGCCACCACGAGCAACCGACAGACGCTTGCGGGCATGAGGCAGTACATTTGGGCGACGTCCGCCAGAAAAAAGCACTTGAAACAGGCGACCAAACAGGTGAAAGCGGTAAAGGAGAAGGTGGATCGGGCGGCAGATATTCTCGACAAGGCCGATCCGCTCGGGGTTGACGATCCGAACGAGCAGGAAGCCCTCCTCCGTCTGCTCGTTGAAAAGGCCAAAGACCGAGCCGACGAGATTGTGAGGGAGAACCAGTACAATAAAGCGATATCCTTCAGCACCAGAGGAACTCCCGCCCCCGCGGAGGAAGATCCCCGTCCCTATCGCTACCTGTCATACGCCACCAGCCTGAAAAGACTCACCCCCGAACAACGGCCCCTCGCCGTCCAGCTGCTGGGCGAAATCAAAGCCGATCTCGAAGTGCAACACAGAGAGCTGAAGCTGAGGCAGCGAGCGGGCAAATCCAATGAAGCCCTCAAAGATCTGATGGATACGTATACTCCCGTCCTCTATTGCAGCCTCTACCTTTCGTCCCATTCTCCCGGCATAGGACTGGCGGAACTGGGAGACACGTATCCCATCCGTCAAAATGTGAGAAGGATTTTGCGAGCGAGCAGGCTGACGAACATTTTCAGCCAAGCGGGATCCGAAGTCTCTGCCGCCAGGGGTTTGCCCAACCCCATCAAGACGGCATCCAGGGCGAACGTCTCCCAGGCCGAGACCGGCCTGATCCAACCCGGCTCCCATCCATCCAGCGACGTCGCCATACTCGCCGGACTTCCCGGCATCGCCCTCATGACCCTCGATGACTTCCGCACCCTATGGTCGACTCCCCGCGACACCATGGAACGGATAGACAAGGATAATATCGAGGCGCTTTCGCGCTTCGTGCCCCCGCTTTTGAACAGAACTCTTTGCGATCCTTCCCTTGGCAGGGCTTCGGAAGTCGGCATTCGCGGGTTTGCGAGCCTCGAAGGCCAGGCCATGTTCATCCGGCAAGGAGAACTCTTCCCCGATCAGCCCGCCCCCGGAACCATCGTGTCCGTCATACAGGGCGGCTCCGTTTTCAGGGGGATGGTCTACCAGGATGGAACGTTCTTCATACCCGGCCTGGCCAATAACCGGGCTGCGCTCGAAAAGCTCATTGTGGAACCGTATGGTCTCGATTCCGAAACGGGCCGCATCACCTGGACGACGGACAAGGTCAAGACTGGAAAGAACAATTACAGAATAAAAGTGAAAAGCGATCTGGCCGCCACCAACCTGGTGATGTTCCATTGCCTGCAAACCGATGTGCTGGGCGTTTTCAACCCGCAGAACATGGGGCACCTCACCAAGGTCGAACTCCTCGATGCGGGAACCGAAGCCCTGCCCCTCCGCTATTGGTTCAGCCGGATCGACGGACGGGACACCATGGCCCTCTCCGTTTTCCTCGAAAAAGGCACGAGATTCAAACTGGTCCTGGCCGAATCCCTTTTGACCAAGGACTTCTTCCTTCTCAATAGTTCGCCGGAGAAACCCACCGGGGTGGGATTCCTCGTCGGAGACCCATCCACGATCACGCTGACGCCTTACCAGGTTGCAGCCGATCTCAGCACCCTCCTCTCCGAACGCTTGCAAAACCTGGCCCGTCACGGAATCGCCAATCGCTATCTTGAAGGACTCTACGCGAACGCCAAAGATGGTCTGGGGCGCGCCAGGGACCACTTCGCATCGAAACGATACGGCGGCTTCTGGACCGAATCGGTTTCAGCATGGGCGACGCTCGACGTCGTCTACAGCCAGGTGGAGAAAACCCAGCAGGACGTCCTCGCCGGCGTCATGTTTTTCATCGCGCTCTTTGTGCCTTTCGCCTATTGCATGGAAAGGTATCTTTTCGGCTTCAGGAGCATCTATCAACAAATTTCGGCTTTCTTAATCATCCTGGTCACAACCATTCTCGTCATCCGGACCCTGCACCCTGCATTCCAGCTCACTTACAATCCCATGGTAGTGATCCTGGCCTTTTTCATTGTGGGGCTGTCGCTGCTCGTCTCGTGGATTATCTTCATGAGATTCGAAAAGGAGATGGCGGATCTGCACAGCCGCACTTCACACCTCAAAACACCCGAGGTCAGCAAATGGCAGGCTTTCGGAGCCGGTTTTGCCATAGGCGTATCAAACCTCGGACGGAGGAAACTGAGAACGGGCCTGACCTGTGTGACCTTGATAATCCTGACCTTCACGGTGATGTCGTTCACAAACGTGAAGAGCCTCCACACTACGACTCACACACGTATCGCGGATAACGCGCCTTATGAGGGCATTCTGATCCTCCACCCATACCGCGTGCCTTTGAGCCCTCTGACCCTCGAGGACATTTTGACCCGATATGGCTATATGGGCACCGCGATATTCCCCAAGGCGTGGATCAGTCCACTCGCCGCGGCCGACCGGACTCTCGGCGTTGTCTGCACCACCTGGCAGCGAAGCCCGGTGGAGGGAATTCTGGGCATGGGCGATACGCCTCCGGACAACTTCAAGAGACTCCTGAAGTCCGGCCGGTGGTTCCGGCCCGGCGAGCAGGACGCCATCCTGCTCCCCATTGCCATCGCCCGGCAATTGGGCCTGGACCCGGCAAAGGACCTCGACGCCGCTGTCACCGTGCAGGGCGCATCTTTTAGAGTCGTTGGCTATTTTGACGGGACCGCTCTCGATTCGCTGAAGGACCTCGACCAGAATCCCGTGACGCCGGCCTACGTAGAGGTATCTCAGAGCGAAGAGATGTCAGAAGTGGAAGCCGAAGCCATTCAATCGGGCGAGGAGATCCTTCCGAGATCCGAGCGCTTTCGCTATGCGGACGCCGACAGGACTATCATCCTTCCGTATCGAACCTGCATCGAATTCGGAGGCAAGCTCCGGACCATCTCCATTCTTCCCTCCACCTCTGTCGATTCCCTGGCTCTGGCGGACAAGCTTTCAACCTGGCTGGCCTATCCCTTGTTCGTCGGCGAGGACAACGCCATCTGGTACCACAGCTCGAACACATCCCTCCACTATCAGGGGGTGGCGAACCTCATTGTGCCCATACTCATCGTGATCTTCATCACGCTCAATACAATGATAGGCCACGTCCACGAACGCAAACGCGAAATCGCAACCTACACATCGGTTGGACTCGCCCCCACTCACGTGGGCTTTCTCTTTATCGTTGAAGCGCTTTCTCTGGCGGTCATATCGACGGTCATCGGCTACATCGTCGCCCAGCTCAGCGCAAAATACCTTGGCAATTCGGCCGCCTTCTCACAGCTCACCTTCAACTATTCCTCGCTGGCAAGCGTTGCCTGTATGTTTCTGGTCTTCTCCGTGGTGTTCCTTGCGGCCCTATATCCTGCCCGGCTCGCCGCGGAAGTCGCCATGCCCGATGTGAACCGCTCATGGGAGCTGCCCCGTGCCATGGGAGACACGATATACATGAGTCTCCCCTTTCTTCTTAAGAGTGAAGAGGAAACGGGCATCATGGAATTCCTCCATTCCTTCTACGCGTCGCACGAAGACGCCGCAGATGAATCCTTCATCGTCGACGATGCGACCATGGCCGTCCAGGAACCATTGACGCCGCCGGACTTCGATCCCTTGGCCGCGTGCATCGTCATCAGCACGAAGGTGTGGCTGGCGCCCTTCGACTTCGGGATCAAGCAGCACTTGCAGCTTCACTGTTGTCCATCCCCGGAAAATCCGGGCTATCTGGAAATCATGATCCACATGACCAGGCTTTCGGGGGAACAGTCCGCCTGGTTCAGAGCCAACAAAAAATTCATTCAGACGTTGCGAAAACAGATGCTGCTCTGGCGGCTCTTGGATCGGGAAGCAAAGGCGGCCTACACCCGGCAGGCATCCCTTTCCGCCATTCCGGCATGACATGGACGAACCCGTACATCGCCGGACTCACCCCTCAAACCGTCCGGAACCCAGGCGGGTCCGCCGGCAACCGCCGCACGCGGACGGACCTGAAAGCCTTCGACACCACGCGCAGCCGCAATCTTCACTTCCGCGTGGCGGGCGGTGTTTTCGGCTTCTTTTCCTGCGCCATTTCGGTGCGGCTGTTCAGAGCGGAATCGGGCCGCAGAGGACAAAAATGCCGAGTTCTTTTTTTCGATTTTGTAGTATAAGTCTCGCGTTCATCGTCTTACTGGCAGGGGTTCTGCTTCCTCCGTACGGGGTTGTCCCGGTTCGGGGATCCGACGCCGAGCGCAAGAAGCCCGATCTGACCACGGCGATTCAGCACGTGGCGAAACAGAACATTCCCGCTGTGGTTCACATTGAAGTCAGCGAACGGCAGGAGATCGCGAATCCCTTTTTGCCTTTTGAAAACGACCCCTTCTTCCGGTACTTCTTCGAGACGCCGAAGAAGATGCCTAAGAAGCTCGATCGCGAAATGAAGGGGCTCGGGACCGGTATGATCATGGATGCCGAGGGCCATATTCTTACAAACAATCACGTAGTCGCCGGAGCAACCAAGATTGAGATCATCCTGGCCGACGGCAGGACATACGACGGCGGATCCGTGAAGATGGTTGGAACGGACCCGAAGACGGATCTTGCAGTGATCGAGATCAGCGCAGGGCAGCAGCTTCCACACGTAACGTTCGCAGATTCCGACAAGGTAGCTGTGGGCGAGTGGGTGGTGGCGATCGGACATCCGCGCGGTCTGGACCAGACTGTGACCCATGGGGTCATAAGCGCCAAGCACCGCCAGGGCATCACCGATCCCAGCACCTACCAGGACTTTCTGCAGACCGACGCTCCCATCAATCCCGGCAACAGCGGCGGCCCCCTCCTGAATCTCCACGGTGAAGTCATCGGGGTCAATGCCGCTATTTCCTCGACTTCCGGAGGTTTCGAGGGAATCGGATTCGCTATCCCAAGCAATATGGCCGTTCACATTGCGCACGAACTGATCGCTCACGGAAAAGTGGAACGCGGGTGGATAGGCCTCACGATCCAGGATCTCACTCCGGATCTCGTCCGTTCATTCAAACCAGGTTTCAACAAGGGCGCACTGGTCGGAGATATCATCCCCGGCGGCCCTGCCGATGCGGCCGGCTTCAAGAGGGGGGACATTATCGTCGCCTGCCAGGGGAAGGAGATTGCCGATGCGGAGAATTTCCGGAACAACGTCGCCGCCACGCCCGTGGGCAGTCAGATGACGGTGACCGTCTGGCGTGAAGGCCGCAACCAGGATTTGACTGTCAAGACGGGAAGCCAGGAAGAGGAGACCAGGATACTGGAAAGAACCATCAGAGAACGCCTGGGTGTAACTGTCCGCTCGCTCTCTCCATGCGACCAGGAGAAATACGAACTTGATTCAGGGCATGGACTTGTGGTTGTCTGGGTCGATCCCAAAGGTCCCATGGGGCTCGCAGGTTTCGAGGAAAAAGACGTGATCCTCCAGATTGACGAAGAGACTGTCGACAGCATGGAGGAACTTGCCGAAATTCTGGGAGAACTGCCGCACAACGAAAAAGTCGCCATGCTCGCGGTGGACCACAACACGAACGAGACGGGATACGTGACCGTCGATGTCAGGTGATCGGTTGAGAGACGCGAGACGTCTCGGCATGTCCGTTCCGAGAACGCCCCTCTCGACACGGACTGCGAGAGTCTGATCCGGGGTGTTTTGGAACGGGACGAATGCGATCGTCTCATGCCCCCTCGAAACGGAGAGGAATGGCTGCATGACACAGGGCTTTGTTTCCAAAGAGACAACCTTCGATCCGGAAAGATCATTCATATGAGCGAAACTCGGATCCGTTTTCCCTCCATCATTTTGGGCCTCGTTCTTGTTGCCCTGTTTTGCGCCTTCACCCCCTATAACAACATCAAGATACAGAACAGCCCTCTTTCGGGGGGACATTTTCCCCTTGCTTCCTTTGCTTCCCTGTTGCTTCTGCTCGTCGCCGCGAATCCCATTCTGTCACTCATCAAGCGAAGCTGGCGCTTTCACTTTCAAGAACTCCTGCTCGTCTGGTCCATGGTGACCGTGGCGACCGGGATCGCCTATACGGGGTTGATGCGTACGTTCCTCATCAACATCACCACACCGGAATGGTTCACCACGACGGCAAGCAACCTTGGCCAGGCCCTCCTCCCCCTCCTCTCGTCGTCGCTTTTCATCAAAGATCCCGATTTGATAAAGGGCCTTTACCGCGGTCTCGACGGCGGGCTGGACATGAGTTGGTGGGAGGTGTTGCGCCAGATTCCCTGGGGGAGTTGGATGGTCCCCATGATCTGGTGGGGACTGTTTATTCTCCTCGCCTACATGGCCATGATAGGACTGGTGGGCATTTTCTCCCACCAGTGGATTGAAAATGAAAAAATGAATTTCCCGCTCCTCCGTGTCCCCGAGATCCTGGGCCAGGAAGCAGAAGAGAGCGGGTTGTGGAAGTACTTCCGCCACAAATTTTTCCTTCTTGGCTTCGGCATACCGCTCTTCCTGCACATGTTCAACGGACTGCACACGTACTTTCCTCAGGTTCCGGAACTTCCGACCCTGGTGCTGATACAGCCCTACATTCCCAAGGAAGGGCTTCTCACCGGCTTTCAGAAGATGAAGATCTATATTTATCCCGCCTTTATCGGGTTCGCCTTCCTGGCATCCAAACAGGTTTCCTTCAGCCTCTGGTTCTTCTTCATCCTGGGCGGTCTTTTGCCGGGCATTCTCCAGTCCCTGGGGTGGCGGCTGCCCGCTGCGGCGCTTGGGACCACCTTCGGCCCCGTGCTCTCGCGAGTCGAGGAGATGCAGATGATCGGCGCATTCGCCGCGTTCTTCTTCTTCATCCTCTGGCTTTCAAGGGGGCATCTCTCGCTCCTCATTCAATCGGTCTTCGACGGGAAAAAGGCGATCCGCGACTACCACGGTTTCCTGGCGCCAAGGACGGCTCTCTACCTTTTTATCGCAGGGTTTGCCGGGCTAACCTGCTGGCTGAGTCTCTTCGGCATGGGCTTTTTCTCGACAATCGTCTTCCTCGGCGTCTGTTTCATGCTCCAGTTGGTATCCTCAAAACTGATTTGCCAGGGGGGATTGCCCTATTTTACTCTCACTGCCGCCCCTTCCGACGGTTTTCTCGCCGCCATGGACACGCATAGTATCAATCCCTGCACTCTCTGCACGGGGCTGGCGGTTCAAAAGGCGACGTTTCTCGACCTGCGTGAGTCTCTCATGCCTTCGCTCTTTCACTCGTCCAAACTCTCACCCGGCAGCGGCTCCGGAAGCCGCTTTTTTTGGGGGATCGTCTGGGCTATCCTTGTTGGCCTCGTGGTTTCTTTCGTCGCCATGCTGGCCCTCTACTACAAGTTCGGCATAGATGCGCTGCCGGACAACTGGGCCATTGAAACCACCAGGCGGGTTCATGAGAACATGGCTCATCTCTTGAACCATCCTGAGGCACCCAAGGGGTGGAGCATCACCTTCACGGCGGTTGGCGCCATCGTGATGACGCTACTGGTGATGGGTTATCACCTCTTCATCTGGTGGCCACTCCATCCCATCGGCTATCTCACTACCTACAGTTCCGCAATGCAGACGGCCTGGTTTTGCTTCTTTATCGGCTGGCTGTGCAACGCGCTTTCGCTCAGGTACGGGGGAGCCAACTTCTTCGGGGAAGCGAGGCGGCTTTTCATTGGACTGGTGGTGGGCGACATGGTTATGGCGATAGTCTGGCTGATCGTCGGTCTCTTCGCCCCGGTCAGCTACCATGTCTTGCCTCTTTAGAGGGGTTGGAAGGGTTCTCCAGGCACCGCCGGTCCTGCGCGCACGCACGGACGCGGAGCCGGTCGAATGGAAACCAGGCGCAGAAACGCCGCGGCTGCATCCTCTTCAGCCGTCAAACGCCGACTAATTCAGGAAGGTCTCCGGATGTACGAGGACAAGGAACTCAAAGAATATCGCGATCTCCTGGCCCCTCCCGAGAAGTTCGAAGAGGGGTTTGGATGGAAATCCATCATCGGAGCCATCTTCATCGGGTTTCTCATGATGCCCGGCTCCATGTACCTGGGGCTCGTGATCGGCACCGGGATAGGACCTGCGGCCCGATGGGTCACCATCATCCTTTTTGCGGAAATCGCAAAACGCGCCTACACAAAGTTGAGCCAACAGGAGATATTCGTACTCTATTACATGGCGGGCGCCGCGTTGGCGTCTCCATTCTCAGGCCTGCTCTGGAATCAGTACCTGGTGCAGTCCGAAGCCGCCAGGATGCTTGGCCTGACGCAGTTTATCCCCACATGGATTGCACCGCAGCCGGGTTCTGACGCTCTTGTCGAACGGACGCTCTTTCACAGGGATTGGCTCATTCCCATTCTTCTGATGGTGGGCTTTGAGATCATTTCGGCTGTGGATCATTTCGGACTCGGTTACGCGCTCTACAGGCTCACCTCCGACGTCGAGAAACTCCCCTTCCCCATGGCGCCCGTGGGGGCCTTGGGCAACATGGCGCTGGCCGAATCCACTCAGAAAGATGAAACCAGTTGGAAATGGAGGACCTTTTCCATCGGAGGCATGATCGGGCTGGCGTTCGGAGCGCTCTACGTCCTGTTGCCTGCGGCCTCCGGCGTGGTGCTCTCCGAACCCATTCGACTATTCCCCATCCCATGGGTCGAACTCACAAACGTCACAGAGGACTATCTGCCCGCAGTCGCCACTGGAATCCAGCTCGACCTCGGGCTCCTGTTTCTTGGCATGGTGCTGCCCTTCTGGGCCGTCATAGGTGGCGGCATAGGCATCATCATCACCATGATCGCCAATCCGATTCTCCACCAGCAAGGAATCCTCCACCGCTGGCACAAGGGCATGGGGACGGTGGACACCATCTTCGCCAACAACTTCGATTTTTATATGAGCTTCGGAATCGGGTTGGGGCTGGCCATTGCAGCCATAGGTATCTTCCACGTCTTTTTCAGCTTCAAGAAGAAATATGAAGGCGGCCTGAAAGAACGGCTCAAGGTGCTGTTTTCTCCGCCGAAAGGACGCGGGGACTTCAGCGTCTGGATAGCCATCGCCATCTACGTCGCCTCGACCACTGCATACATCTTCTGCTCATCGCTTCTTGTACCCGGATTCCCCTGGATCTTTCTCGTCGCCTACGGCTTCATCTACACCCCGATCATCTCCTATGTCTCCGCCAGGATGGAGGGAATCGCCGGGCAGTTCGTGGCGCTCCCCATGGTAAGAGAGGCGAGCTTTATTGCGGCATCCAGGCTCTTCGGCTACACGGGCATCGGCATATGGTACGCCCCGATTCCCATTCACAACTATGGAAAAGCGACCGTCCGCTGGAGAGAAATCGAGCTCACGGGAACCAGTTTCAGAAGTATCATCAAGGCGGAAATCCTCGTGATTCCAGTTGTGCTCATAGCGAGCCTCCTGTTCTCTCAATACATCTGGAAGCTCGCACCGATACCTTCCACGCAATACCCGTACGCGCAGGAGTTGTGGCACCTTCAGGCCCTCAACACGCTGCTCCTCCAAAGCGCCACCCTGGAGGGCAATTCCCCCTTCTTTCAGGCCCTCAACGTCGACTACATGGCATGGGGACTGGGTTTGGGCCTCGTGACCTACCTGGCGCTCGCCGCCTTCAAGCTCCCCATCATGCTCATCTACGGCGTGACAAGGGGAATAGGGCAGACCACGCCCCATGGAATTCTCCTCGAACTGGCCGGAGCATTCCTCGGCCGATATGTATTCATGAAAAAATACGGGCTGGCATGGCGCCAGTACGCACCCGTCCTGCTGGCCGGGTTCTCCTGCGGAATGGGGCTCATGGGCATGTTCGCCATGGGATTCACTCTGATCATGCGATCCCTTCGCAGCCTCGCCTACTGACCCCCCCATGACCCGGCCAGGTTGCAGCGAAAGTCGCAGGAGAGGAAGACCGTGACAATCCACGCCGACCTCCGCTCCTCGGAATCTTCCCGCGGGGCATTGATCCTCTTCATGCGTTATCCCGAAGCGGGAAGAGTCAAATCCCGCCTCTCGGCAGCATTGGGACGTTCGGAAGCCGTCCGCATATATGAACGCCTCGTCCGCCGGACCCTCGGAGTCGCCGCCGATTTCAAGCGATCGGCGAAGAAGGTGGACATCTTCATCGCTCTTACGCCTCCAGAGAGACTGCCCGCCGCCTGCCGCCGCTATCCCGGACCATGGGCTTTCTTCCCTCAAACCGGTTCCCATCTGGGCGAAAGGATGAAACGGGCTATCGAGCACGTCGCCCGCGAGGGCTACGGACGCGTCGCCCTCGCGGGGACGGACATCGCCGACATTCAGGAAAGCGACTTTACGCAAGCCTTTGAGGCCATCGATGCCGGTTTTGCAGCATTGGGACCGGCCGCGGATGGAGGATTCTACCTCATCGGATTGGACCGCCCCTGCCCTGCCGCTTTCAATGCGTCCCAATGGGGAACCGGAGACATCTTCGTGCGGACTGAAACGGCTCTCCGCTCTTCAGGCTTCCAGGTCCGAACGCTGGCCGAGAGAAGAGACATCGACCGGCCGGAAGACGTGACGCGCATCTCTCGCGACCCCGTGCTGCAAGCAAGCCTCTCGGTAATCATCCCGACGCTCGGCTCATGTGCCGATCTGAAACCCCTGCTGCAATCCCTGGATGACCAGATGTGGCCCGGCGACGAAGCGATCCCGGTCCTCGCCGGGAATGGCCCATTGGAAGCCGCGGGTTTCCCCGCCAGACGCATACGGATTCTCTCGGGCCCCAAGGGCAGAGGATTGCAGTTGAGTCGCGGAGCACGGACGGCCGAGGGAGACGTTCTCCTCTTTCTCCACGGCGACAGTTCTCCGCCACCCAATTTCGCGTATTCAGTCCGAAAGATAATCGATGCTCCTCGGATGAGTCTCGGCTGCTTCCAACTCTCCTTCTCACCTTCGACGCCGGCTCTGCGAACGATCGCCAAATGGGCCAATTTCCGCACGCGCCATTTGAAGCTTCCCTATGGAGATCAGGGTCTCTTCTGCACGCGCGCCGCTTATGAAACGGCGGGCGGGTTCCAAAGGCAATTCCTGATGGAGGATGTTGACTTCGTCAGACAATGCCGTCGATCGGGGCGACTTTTGATCTTACCCGATGCAATCGCCACATCGCCTCGAAGGTACGTGGAGAAGGGCATCCTTCGCGCATCGCTGAAGAACCAACTGCTCTTCTTTCTGCATCACCTGGGCGTGGACGAAAAGAGACTCTATTCGCTCTATTACGACTGCTAGCGCACCCTCATTCCCGTTGCGACTTCGAGCTCACCGGACCGGCGCCGCCCATCCGCAGGGAGAAGATCAGGGTTCATACTTTCCACTTGGAGGTAAAATTCTCCGACACATCCGATATTGTTCTCACAGAGAAAACATTGTTATAATGGGAAGGTTTCGAAGGCCCCCCTCACGTTGTGGGATCGTGCGTGCAGCACATTTGAACGATTGACGCGATGTTATTCATACCCGGCAGGACTCGTTCTCTGAAGAAACCTCCCGGCTTCCTCGACGCCGAGAAGCCTTGGGGGATCGCCTTTTTCAAGGCTCTGCCGATCCTGCTCTTAATCGCGTTGGCCCTCCCCCTCAGTTCGGAATGCCAGATCAACTCCTGGAAGGAGGTCGGCGACGGCCTTTATGTGGCGGAGTTCGACGCCCCCCACAAGTCAGAATCGGGGGATTCCAAGATCACCGTGGTGAAAATCGATCCCCAATTCTATTCGTTTCAACTCCTTTGCGGGTCCGAACTGGGCAGGCAACGAATGACAGTCAAAGAATGGTCTCAAAAATACCACCTGATCGCAGCCGTCAATGCAGGAATGTTTCAGCAGGATGGTTTCAGGAGCGTGGGATATATGAAGAACTTCGACCGCCTGATCAACTCGAGAATCAGCCGGGAAAACACCATCCTCGCCTTCAACCGACTGGCGCCCGACCTTCCGGAAATTCAAATCATCGACCGCGAATGCCAGGATTTTGACAGCCTCAGGCACAAGTACGCCACCATGGTTCAAAGCATCCGGATGATCTCCTGCGAGCAGGAAAACGTGTGGAGTCAGCAACCGGCAAAATGGAGCACCGCCGCCATTGCAGTGGATGAAACGGGCAAGATTCTGCTGCTCTTCACCAGGTCTCCCTGTTCCGTGCACGATTTTATCGAGAATCTCCTGGCCTTGCCCCTGTCCATTCACACCGCCATGTACCTCGAAGGCGGTCCACAGGCGTCACTGTATCTCTCCACGGAAAAAGCTCTCATCGAGAAGTATGGAATGTGGGAATCGGCATTCGACGAAGCCGGTTCTTTCCAGTTCGCCCTGCCCATTCCCAACGTGATAGGGGTTGTAAGAAAACCGCAGTAGCCGTGAACTTCAGGCGCGCCCCGTTCTTCAGTTTCTCTTCATGACCCGATTGACGATCTTCCCGAGCAGGGGTTCCTCCGTTTTGAGGGCACCATGCGGACAGACCTCGATGCAGCAGTAACATCGGATGCATTTGTCGTAATCGAATGCGATTCGTTTCTTTTCCTGCGCTATTGCCCCGGCCGGGCAATAGCGCAGGCAGTCTCCGCAGGACTTGCACGAATCCGGGGTCAAGACGGGTCTCTGCACGAGATGTCGCCGGAGAACACTGTGAAAGCAGGCCGGCCCAAAGACGAGCGGAACGATATTCGGCAATCTGAAATCCCTTACACCGGGGAGTTCACCTTCCAGATCGATGGAAGCGGGGGTCAATCCAATCCGCTTTGCCGCACGATTGGTCGGCAAGGCATCCGCGGCGAGTCCGAGCATTTTGCAGACGACGGCATCGACGGCCAGGGCATCCGTTCCCGCAAGCACGACTCCGATATGCCTCGGCGCGCCTCCCGTCCCCGGCCCTTCCCCTTCCATACCGAGAACCCCGTCCAGCACGGTGACCGCGGGTTTGATGGTCTCGTACAGCCGCACCAGGAGCAGCGCAAACATCTCCCTGTCCACTCCCGTTCTCAAATGCCACTCCGGCTTCCTGAAACCGACAACGCATCCGAAGAGGTTTTTAACCCCCAGAGTAAGGAGCATCTGGCTGTGTGTCTTGAGCTTGGGCAGATTGATCAAGACGTCGGCTTCCAGCGCGTCCCGGGCAATCTCAATCTTGCCGAAAGGCTCTCCGATGTCGACGCTCGCAGAGGCCAAGAATTCTCTGCACTCTACATCCAGCCCTTCGAGTGCACCCATGATGCCGCTTTCTTTCATCACTTTTCTGAAAGTACCCATTGCCGGACTATCTGAAACCTGCGGCCTCGCTCCTTTATCGAGAACATATTCAGCAACTGCCCTGACCATCAGCGGATGCGTGAGGATCGCCTTCTCAGGAGAGGCCGGCGCGAGAAGGTTGGGTTTTATTACCACCCGGCAACCCCGCCCGATGCGTCCTGGGATCAGAGACTCCAGCGTTTCATACACCAGCCTTTTTAGATCGGAGTATTCGTAAGCCGCTCGCCGTAGAATGACTCTGCTCATTGGGTATGTCCCCTTTCGCTCGATGCCCCGAAGCCTCTCGCGATGAAACCGATCCGCCAATGCAGGGGCCTCTCCAAACTCTCAGAAGTTTCAAGGCGAAGCCCGCACAAATCGCAAATCATCCGACGGATCATTCCACACGATACCCGGGATCCTCGATGTGTTCCCCCTTGCACCGGGGACACCGGGCGGGCTTCGAGAACCTTCTTCGGTCGCTGAAAACGTAACTGCATTCAAGGCACCTGGCCGGACTGACAACCAGCTTTTTCCCCTTTGAAACAAGGGAGCGGTTTATGTGAGAAAGATGGTCGCAGACTTCTTTCTCGCTCAGCCTGAGATGCTGGGAGATGGACCTCGCATTGTGTTCGCCCCCAGAGAGCAATTCCATCATATCCTGGCGAATTGTTTTCATATGGGCAAGAGGTTCCCCCGCTCCGTTGTCCCGGATGCCCCAAAGAGACCAGTCGTCCGTGGAACTCGGCACGTTTTCCTTTCAGGCCATTCTATCGGGCATGTAAAGACGGCCCCCGGCCTTCCGCCCGATGAGATGATCGGCCCCAGGTTGTTTTTCTGTGGCCGATCGCTATATTATTGTATACTAAAAACCTGGAAGGCAACCATGTGCCTTGCATGGAACCAACCGTGAACGGGAAGATTTTTCAGACAGAAGGAGCCTCGATATGCTGGAGTTGATCCGAAAGAGCCTGCTTGCTGGAATCGGTGCGGTCGTTCTGACCAAACAGAAAGTGACGGAAACTACCGAACGTCTCGTAACTGAAGGGAAACTCTCCGCCGCCGAGGCACAAAAACTGGGCGAGGAGTTGATCAAGGCCGGTGAACGTCAATGGGATGAAATCAGCACCAGGTTGGGTGACATATTTAAGAAAGGTGCAGAGAACGTCGAAGATGTCAAACCATCTGAGTTCGAAGAACTCAGGGCGCGAGTGGAAGCTTTGGAAAAGCGGTTCTCCGGAGACCCGAAAACTCCTTGAGATGCCTTGAGAAGAACGTCTTCCCTTGCCCTCTGCCTTCGAGGACACACCCGGCTCCGGGGAGACATCCGAAATCTCTGGTTTTCCGGTGAGACGACACCTCCTTTGCCGGTGAAATCTGTCGGAGCCATGTCCTTTCACTCTTGAAAAGTTCGCTCCGATCCTGTAGCCTTTATCGAAAGAGAATTATTCAAACATACAGTTCCGGTGGGGGGCAAGCGGCAGATGATGGAGCGAAGGCGCCACAAGCGCGCTCACAGAGCCCTGCGCATTTTCTGGCGTAACGAAACGGTCATCTTCGATGGCGTCACGCTCGACATATGCCCGCAGGGAGTCTTCGTCGTCACAAACCAACTTCTTCCGCTCAACAGCATTGTCGACATCGAATTGCACCTTACTCCGGAATCGCTTTTTCGCTGCCAGGGCAGAATAACCTGGGTGAACCGGGGGCAACTAATCCACTACCCGGCTGGATTTGGAGTGCAGTTTTTGGACATGGAGAAGGATTCCGTGTCGCGGCTACTGCCTCTGTGCTGCGCCACAACCGAGCAGCAATGGCCGCTCCTTTCAAATTGATTCGAGGGTGCGCCGGATCGCTGGGCATGGAACTTCACCCCCACTTGTATCTGATGGGTCTTCCAGGCAGTTGCTTTTGCCATCCCCCCGCTCTTCGCTTGCTGCAGGCCGCGCCCGCCCGTTCGCTTGGGCTCGATTGAGAAGGTCTTCCGGTCTTTGTTCGGGAATTGCCTTCCACCCTTGCAGCACAACTCAATTTGCGCACCCCGTTCCACTCGCTCTGGATTCCTCCTCCGGCCATCGCTATCGCTCATGACATAGTTGTTCCTCCTCACGAATAACGCTAAAGTCGATCGGACATTCCCTTGGAGACACAGGACCTCCCGTAAATCCGCTTTCGCACATCCCTACCAGAGCCGATCCGCGTTGATTCTCGGAAAACCGAGTTTGAGGATTTTCGCGGCGGTCCGTGCAACATCATAGGGTATATGCCTTACATGGAGGGATCTTTGGCGATCGTCCCATATCACATACCTCGCCCGGTTGTCTCTGTCCCGGGGTTGCCCGACGCTTCCGGCATTGACGATATACTTCCGGCCCTCCGGAAGATGTCTTTCACCCTCGATCAATGGCTCGCGCCGGACCTTTTCCCCATCGAACACCACGAGAGCGGAGACGTGGGTATGTCCCACGAAGCAGATTTCTTCTTCCAGTCCAAGCAAGATGGATGCAAGCAAATCGTCGGGCGTCTCAAAAAGATACGCAGTCATGGAATCCGGGGGACAGCCGTGTACAAAAAGATGCTTATTATCAGAAATCACGGGCTGAAGAGTCCCGATGAGTTCGAGACTCGATGGCGAAAGAATGCGGCGGGTGATTTCGAGAGAGCGCCGTGCAAGTGGATTGAACCACCCGGCATAGGATCGGTCGGCAATGCCCAGTTCGTGATTCCCCATGATGGAGGGAATACTTTTTTCCTCTAAAATTTCAATCACTTTATCGGGATCAGGCCCATAGCCAACATTGTCGCCCAGAGACAATAGCCTATCGACGCGCCTTGGCTCCATGTCAGCCAGGACTTCCATCAAGGCCTCAAGATTGCCGTGGATGTCTGAAATCACCGCCGTGCGCATCGTGCCGCCTCACGCCTGACCGGATTCCTCCCACTCACGTCGGCCAACTCCACCGCCGCCAATAACGCTTGCATAAAAAGTGGCCGCCGCCTTTCATCCTTCGTTGTGAGCGAAAGCCCATGAGGGGTCGAGTTGAAATGATTTTCCATTGCCAACACGACGAACGGGTAATAGCTTACAATATGCATGTCCCGATCGGAGATACAGCATGCTTCCAGGGAGACGATCGCCCGTCTTCAACAAGGCCACGTCCCGAGGGAGTCAATTTCCTGCAATAGCTCGGAAAGTATTCTACTTTTATCATAACCACCAACAGAAGGCGACCACCATGAAGAAAACCACCTTGACGCTGGCCATGGCCCTTAGCCTGTGTCTTTCGATGCCGATTGCCGCCGATGCAGGGCAGGCCAAAATCGGGTCACCCGTTCCTCCCGAAGGAGAGACGCGCTCTTCACGCTCCGGCGGCGTCACCCTCGATGAACTCATCGAAACCGCTTTGAGGCAGAACCCGGCCATTCAGGGAGCGAAGCAAGCCGCAGACGCCAGGCATGCCCGCGTTTCCCCTGCCGAGAGCCTCCCCGACCCCACCGTCTCGTTCCAGACCATGGGAGATTTCTTGACGCTTCAGAAGGCAGACCCCTCGTCGGGGCGCACATATACTGTCGAGCAGGAAATCCCCTTCCCGGGGAAGCTTGGGTTGAAAGGGAAAATAGCCACAGCCGAAGCAGAGGCCGAGGACTGGAACCACGAGACGGCGCGGAGACAGGTGGTTTCGGACCTGAAGGTCGCCTATTACGATCTATACCTTATTTACAAGTCCATTGAATCGGTGGAAAAGAGTCGCAGCCTCCTGCTCGATTTCACCAAGATCGCCGAGTCCAAATACCGGGTCGGGACGGGAACCCAACAAGACGTCATCAAGGCACAAGTGGAACTCTCCAAGATCGTCGATCGCCTGACGGTGCTCGAACAACGCCGGGGGATAAGCGAGGCCCGCATCCGCAGCCTTATCTACGACCAGTCCGGAATGCCTCTCGGGAAACCGGCCGATTTCGAGAAGGCTGCGCTGCGCTACTCGCAAGAAGAACTCGAACGAATGGCGATGGATAATTCCCCCAAACTGAAAGTGCAGGAGAAGGAAATCGACCGCAGCCTGTACGCGGTCCAACTGGCCAAAAAAGAATACTATCCGGATTTCGCCGTCTCCGCGAGCTACGTGGAGCGAGACGCCCAAAAGGACATGTCCGGTGTCATGGTCAAGGCAAAGATTCCACTCTATTTTTGGCGGAACCAGCGCCAGGAGCTGAAAGGAAGCGAACTGAGCCTTTCCGGGGCGCAAAGGGTGCGCGACAACGTCATATCATCCCTCTCCTATGAGGTTAAAAACGGATACATCCTGGCTTCCGGTTCTCAGCGCCTCGTCGAACTCTACGGCTCCACCCTTCTGCCCCAGGCAAGGCTTTCTGTTGAATCGGCCCTGGCGTCCTACCAGGTCGGCTCGGTAGATTTCCTTTCCCTCATCGACACCGTCGTCACCCTTCTGGATTACGAAATCAAGCACTACGAAGCCTTGACCGATTTTGAAAAGGCGCTGGCCCAACTCGAGCCGACGGTCGGCATTGAACTCACGAAGTAGGAAGCAAGGAGAAGTTGCAGCATGTCCCTGAAGACCAGTCTCGATCGGCCGACCATCGAGGGCGACCCGTTGCCCCCGAAAAAAAGAAAACATAAAGGCTTATGGATAGCCGTCCTTTTGCTGGCGGCATTGGCCGGAACCGGGTATATCTATCGAGTGGAACTCCGCAACACCAGACTGGGCGGGTCCCTGCTCGCCAGTCTCATCAAGGCTTCGCCATCCAAGGCTGTCTACTACTGCCCCATGCACCCTTCCTACAAATCGGACAGGCCTGGAACCTGCCCCATATGCAACATGAACCTCGAAAAACTTGAGCCGGGAACCACAACCGGAGAGGAGTCCCCACCTCCGGCAGAGGAAACCGCTCCACGTGGAAAGAGAAAAATCCTTTACTACCAGGACCCCATGAATCCCGCCAACAGATCGGAGAAACCGGGCAAGGCCCCGGACGGAATGGATATGGAGCCCGTCTATGAGGAGGAGACATCGGCAACCGGGGCGATGCAGGCTGGGACTGTCAAGATAAACCCTCAAAAGCAGCAGCTCATCGGCGTGCAATACGGTGAGGTTCAGGAAAAGTCTTTTTCCGAGGTAATTCGGACCGTCGGTCGAATTGCCTACAACGAGACCAGGGTCGCTCGAATCCAACCCAAGATAGAAGGTTGGATCGAGAAAGTTTTCGTGGATTTCACCGGTCAACTGGTAAAGAAGGGCCAGCCGCTACTCAGCATCTACAGCCCTCAGCTTGTTTCGACGCAACAAGAACTCCTCATTGCCGGGAAGTCTCTCGAGACCCTGGGCAAAAGCCCTTTCAAGGAAGCCTCCGCGGGAGCCGTTTCCCTCTATGAAGCCACCCGCGAGCGTCTCAGGCTGTGGGACATCTCCGACGCTCAGGTGAAGGAAATCGAGAAACGCGGCGCACCCGTTCGCACCCTGACGATTTCTTCCCCCGCCACGGGATTCGTGGTGACGCGAAACGCTTTCCCCGCGCAGCGAATCACGCCCGACACCGAACTCTACACCATCGCCGACCTCTCGACCGTCTGGGCGATCGCCGATGTTTACGAATATGAGGCGCCGTTGATCCGCATCGGCCAGCAGGCATCCATGTCTCTCACCTACTTTCCCGGCAAGAGTTACAACGGAAAGGTCTCCTATATCTATCCCGACCTCGACAAGACGACCCGGACGCTCAAGGTGCGGATTGAGTTCCCGAACCCAGACTTTCGACTGAAACCGGACATGTACGCCAACGTGGAGTTCCACGTCGATTTCCCCAGGCAACTCTATGTCCCGCAGGAAGCGGTGCTGGATTCCGGGACCGAACAGATTGTATTTGTAGCCCGCGAAGACGGCTACTTTGAACCACGCAAGATCCGGACGGGGGGCAGGGTCAGCAACCACTACATCGTCCTCGGCGGGCTGAAACGCGGAGAGAAGGTAGTGACCTCCGGGAATTTCCTCATCGATTCCGAAAGCCAGCTCAAGTCGGCGCTCGGAGGAATGACGGGTGGCGGTTCTCACTCCGCGCACGGCTCCCCGGCCTCTTCCGAATCAACCGTGCAACCCACTGAACAGACGCGGCCGGCAACTCAAACGCCACCGATCGATCATTCTGAACACCGGGCCGTACCCCAAAACGTTCCCCAAAACCATACGGAGCATGACACGACGCCACTGGAGAAGCAGCCTGAGAATCAACCGCCCGCACACCAGCACCCTGGGCAGGGCGGCTAATCCCGAGATACGGACAGGCAAATTCCTCATGCAGGGAAGAGCCATCCAGTTCACGCCCCACGGCTGCACTGGGGCATAAAGCGCCTTCCGGGCCGGGCCGTTCAAACGCCATGGCCACCGGGCTTGCCACCCTGGCCATCGTGAAACGAATGTAATCGAGGTACTCATCCATGATCAACAAGATCATCGAATACTGCGCCCGCAATCAATTCATCGTCTTTCTCTTCATCTTCATGGCAATCCTCTCCGGTTGGCACGCCATGAAGAACATCACCCTCGATGCAATCCCCGATCTCTCGGACACCCAGGTGATCGTCTACTCGCGATGGGACAGGAGTCCTGACATCATAGAAGACCAGGTGACCTACCCCCTGGTCACTGCCCTGCTCGGCGTCCCGAAGGTCAAAGACATCCGGGGGTTTTCCGACTTCGGTTATTCTTTCGTCTACATCATCTTTGAGGACGGGACCGACATCTACTGGGCGCGATCGAGAACCGTCGAATACCTGAGCAACATTCTACCCCGTCTTCCACAGGGAGTGCAGGTGGAACTGGCGAAGGACGCGACGGCCATAGGATGGGTGTTCCAGTACGCCCTGGTGGATACGACCGGGAAATACAACCTGGCGGAACTTCGTTCGTTACAGGACTGGCGCCTCAGGTACGATCTTCAATCCGTTCCCGGCGTCGCCGAGGTAGCGCCCATCGGGGGGTTCGTCCGCCAATATCAGGTCCAGATCGATCCGAACGCCCTTGTCGCGTACAGGATTTCCCTCGAAAAAGTATCGGAAGCCATAAAATCCGGAAATAACGACGTCGGCGGCAGGCTCGTTGAATTCACCGGCCGTGAATACATGGTGAGGGGGAGGGGTTACATTCGCTCCCTCGCAGACATAGAAAACATAGTCGTCGGTCTGAATCCCGATACCGGTACGCCGATTCTTCTGAAGCAACTCGGCCGGGTGGCGTTCGGTCCCGACATCCGCCGCGGCATCGGCGAACTGGACGGTGAAGGCGAAGCGGTCGGCGCCATTGTCATCATGCGCTACGGAGAGAATGCCCTGAAGGTGATCGGTCGTGTGAAGGAAAAACTCGAACAGATCAAATCGAGCCTCCCGCCCGGGGTCAAGATCGTAACGACCTACGATCGCGCGGACCTGATCGATCGATCCATCGAAACGCTCAAAGCAACGCTCATAGAAGAACTTGCCATCGTGAGCCTGGTGATCCTCATATTCCTCTGGCACATCCCCAGCGCGATCATTCCCATTCTGACAATCCCCATAACCGTGATTATTTCCTTCATTCCCATGTACGGAATGGGGATCACGGCCAACATTATGTCGCTCGGCGGAATAGCCATCGCCATCGGGGCAATGGTGGACGCCGCCATCGTCGTGGTCGAACAGACGCACAAGAAGCTCGAACACTGGGAAGCGGAGGGACGAAAGGGAGATTTCAAAGACGTCGTCATCTCCGCCGTCAAGGAGGTCGGTGGGCCAAGTTTCTTCGCCCTCCTGGTGATAGCCGTGTCCTTCATGCCCGTTTTCACTCTGGAGTCCCAGGAAGGAAGGCTCTTCAAGCCTCTCGCCTTCACAAAGAATTTCTCCATGGCCATCGCCGCTTTTCTCGCCATCACGCTCGACCCGGCCATCCGTCTTCTTTTCACGCATATGCGGCGTTACGAATTCAGACCGCGCTGGCTCTCAGGTCTCGCCAATGCAATCCTCGTGGGCAAGATCCACAGCGAAGAGAAACATCCCATCAGCCGTCCCCTCATGAGAATGTACCATCCGATAGTAGAATTCGTTCTGAGGCATCAGTGGTCGACGATTGCCGCGGCGCTCCTCGTGGTTGTGTTGACCGTCCCCGTTTACCTTCAGCTTGGGTCCGAGTTCATGCCGCCATTGGATGAAGGCTCTCTCCTCTACATGCCAACGACCGTCCCGGGCATCTCGGTTACCGAGGCCGGAAAGCTCCTCCAGGTCCAGGACAAGATACTCAAGTCGTTCCCGGAGGTCGAGCGCGTGTTCGGCAAAGCCGGGCGCGCTGAGACTGCCACGGACCCGGCGCCCTTTTCCATGATGGAAACCGTCATCACCCTCAAGCCCCAATCCGAGTGGCCCAAGGTTCCGAGATGGTATTCCGACTGGGCGCCCGACTGGATGAAGAACATCCTGCGAAGGGCCTGGCCCGATCACAGGAGCACTCAGGATTTCATCTACGGACCTGGCGGGTTGAACGAAGCGATGCAGATACCCGGCGTTGTCAATGCGTGGACGATGCCCATCAAGGCGCGAGTGGACATGCTTTCTACGGGCGTGAGGACTCCCGTTGGCATCAAAATACTCGGACCGGATCTCAATACCATTCAGGAATTGGGGCAGCACGTGGAGGCGGTGCTGAAAGACGTGCCGGGAACGGCAAGCGTATATGCGGAACGGACGGCTGGCGGCTACTTCCTTGACTTCGAACTCAAGCGCGAGGAACTGGCCCGTTACGGTCTGACCGTGGGACAGGCGGAAGCGGTTATCACCTCGGCTGTGGGCGGGGAAAACATCGCCACCACGATTGAAGGCCGCGAGCGTTATCCCATCAACGTCCGCTATTTTCGCGACTATCGAAGTTCCATTGAACTTCTCAAACGCGCCCTCGTGACGACGCCTGACGGAACCCAGGTTCCTCTGGCCCAGGTAGCCGACATCAAACTCCTCTCCGGCCCCGGTATGATCCGAGACGAGAATGCCCGCCTGAGCGGCTACGTTTACGTTGACGTGACCGGGCGGGACCTGGGCGGTTACGTGAAAGACGCAAAGAAGGTCGTGGCGGAAAAGGTCAAGCTGCCCGTCGGCTATACCCTCAACTGGAGCGGCCAGTATGAATACATGCAGAGGGTGGAGGAGCGCCTTCTGGTGGTGGCGCCCCTAACTCTTTTCATCGTCTTCCTTCTCATCTACTTCAATACCGGCTCGGCGGCGAAAACCTTCATCATCTTCCTTGCCGTCCCCTTTTCCGCAGTCGGCGCCATCTGGCTCCTCTATTTTCTCGGCTACAACACCAGCATAGCAGTGTGGGTCGGCCTCATCGCCCTCATGGGCGTGGACGCAGAAACGGGCGTCTTCATGCTGCTGTACCTCGACCTCGCCTACTACGAAAGGCGCGACAGGGGAATGATGAAAACGAAGCAGGACCTTCGCGAAGCGATCGTCGACGGGGCAGTCAAACGGCTGCGGCCCAAATTTATGACGGTCGCCGTGATGTTTCTCGGCCTCGTTCCCATCATGTGGTCAACCGGGGCGGGATCGGACGTGATGAAGCGGATTGCGGCGCCCATGGTAGGAGGCATATTCACTTCCTTCATCATGGAACTCATGGTGTATCCGGCCATCTACGAAATCTGGCGCTGGCGCTTTCACATCGCGAAAGAATCAAAATCCGCTTGAAAGCATCCGGCTCGAATTATTTGGCGTCCGGAGCTTTTTCGATGGCGACTCCCTGATCTTCCAGCTTCTTGATATACTTTTCAGGATCTTTCTTGAAGTCCTCCCTGCAACTGGAGCAGCAGAAGTAGACTCGCTTTCCCTGGTAATCCGCATACACCTTCTTATCGATTTTGCCTCCCATAACAGGGCAGAGCGTTTGCGGATTTCCTTTGCTTGCAGGATCTGCCGCCAGAAGGGGAGCCACGAAGGCGAACACGAAGAACAATGCAATCACTGCACTCAACATTCTACTTCTCATGCCTGATTTTCTCCATCTGTTGCTTCTTCAAGGCGTAGATCCCCCCGCCGCGCAGGGCGGGCAGCCGGGGGCAGCCGTCATCAGGTCTCCCACGGGGCCCATATCCCCCGTTGAAGGACCTCAACTCCGAGGATCTCGCGGACGGTTCCGTACTTCACGATCCGGCCGCCGTTCAAGACCGCGACTTCCGAGGCCAGAAACGGGATCTCGGCATAGTCATGTGTGACAAAAAGGGTCGTGATATTCATGTCTTTGAGCAACTGCCCCAGATCGTTCAACAGCGCCTTTCGCGTGGGGTAATCCAGGGCAGTGAAGGGTTCATCGAGGAAAAGGACCTCGGGTTCCATGGCGAAAGCGCGCGCGAGACTCGCCCGCTGAGCTTCTCCGCCGGAGAGCTGGCGGGCCTTTCTGCGTGCGAGATGGCCGATTTCAAACCGATTCAGCCATCTTTCCGCCTTCACGGCCGCTTCGGCGTACGCTACCCCCCGAATGCGAAGAGGGATCGTCAAATTTCGATGAACCGTGGTATCCAGGAGCAACGCCTCCTGAAAAACGAGCGCCATTCGGCGCCGAATCCCCAGTGGACTGCCCCCGTTTATGACCGCGCCATCGAAGTAGATGGTCCCGGACGTCGCCGGCTGCAGAAGCGCCAGGGTGAGGAGAAGGCTCGACTTGCCGGATCCGTTCGGCCCCACCAGAGCCGTCACCTGCCCCTTCGGGAGAGCCAGTCTCTCGATGTGGAAGATCTCCCTTCCCGAAAGATTCAGACAAAGGTTTTCGACCGCGAGCATCGGCTTCATGCCTGCCTCCCCCGCTGCTGAAGGTAGCTCAGCAACGACATGATGACAAAAGTCAGCAGGAGAAGAATGATGCTGAGCGCCGTCGCCAGTTCGAACTTACCCTTGGATACTTCGAGAACGGTGGCGGTGGTGAGCACCCTCGTGTAGCCACGCACATTCCCCCCCACCATCAAAGAGGCTCCCACTTCGCTGATGACTCCCCCAAAGCCCGCAATGACCGAGGCAAGAATCCCCAGGCGAGCCTCCCACAAAAGCAAAAAGAGGTACTGCATGCGAGTGGCCCCGAACGCCAGCATCTGTAGCCGAAGTTTGGGATTCACCGACTGGATGGCGGCCAGGCTGAATCCCGCCACGATGGGAGAGGCGATGACCGCCTGGGCGATTATCATCGCTGTGGGCGTGTAAAGAAGCCCTAGAACGCCGAAAGGACCATACCGCGTGAGGCAAAGCCACGTGGCCAGTCCCACGACAACGGGAGGCAATCCCATCCCGAAGTTGATCACCGCCACCAGAAGACCGCGTCCCCAGAATTGAGTCAAGGCCAGCACGGTCCCGACCGGAATCCCTATCAGCACGCTGATAAAGGTAGCCGTACACGATACCTGGAGCGTGCGCAAGGTGATGCTCATCACATCCGGATCGAGACTCGCAAGCAACCTGCCCGCTTCCAGAAAGCCATCGCCGATGACGTTCAAACGTCCGCCTCCGTATTACATCTGTTTGCCTGCGTCCGGGAAAAAGAGCGGCTGTCCGTACTTTTCCTTCCCGAACTCGCCTATGATCTTCTGCGTTTCGGGCGCCACCATGAATTCGGCGAACGCTTTCCCTCCTTCGCCATTCACCTTCGAGAATTTCCCGGGGTTCACCTGCATGACGTGATAGACGTTGAGCAGCGACTTGTCGCCTTCGTTCAGGATTTCAAGTTTGAGGTTCTTCTTTTGAGCGAGGTAAGTTCCCCTGTCGGTAAGAGTATATCCTTGTTTGTCCGAAGCCATCAAGAGAGTTGCGCCCATGCCCTGCCCGGATTCCTGATACCATTTGCTCCCGGTGGGCTTGATGTCCGCATTTTTCCAGAGGGAGAGTTCCTTCTTGTGGGTGCCGGAATCATCGCCCCGAGAAGCGAATACAGCTTCCTTGGCCGCGATGGCCTTGAAAGCGTCGCTGCTGGATTTCCCCTTCACGCCTGCGGGATCGTTCGCCGGTCCCACGATCACGAAGTCATTGTGCATGACGAGCAGGTAGTTGATGACGGCGCCCGACTCCACAAGCGCCTTTTCCGCAGCCGGTGCATGGCAGAGGAGCACGTCTGCTTCGCCCTTCTCTCCCATCGCCAGCGCCTGCCCGGTACCTGCCGAGATCGTCTTGACGCGGTATCCCGTCTGCTTCTCAAAAATCGGCGTCAGCACGTCCAGCAGTCCGGAATCCACCGTCGAGGTGGTCGTGGCCAGGATGAGATCCTTTACCTTCGGCTCGGCGGCGTCCGCCATACCAATGAACAAGTTGAGCGCCATCCATGAAACAAGCAGCACACTCGCGGCAAACCCCTTCACTGTCATCTCGCATCTCCTTCATAACCTGGTTGTTGAGACAATCACTATCTTAGCATTACTGTCAAAAGTGCAAAATACGCCTGTTTACAACTTAGCAAGGAACGGCGCGTTCGTCAATCCGGCAGCCGAAGTCCGCCGCCCGCCGGAAGCGTTGTCGATTTTCCCCCTTGACCGCAGGGAGTACTTGTCGTTAAATCCCTTTGATGTTTCATTTTGACATGTGTACCCACATTGGCGCTCGGGAAGGAGGAAGACCCCACCTCTCGAAAGATTGGCTCGTCTTTCAAGGCGCGTTGCACGGAGATCATAACAATCTGTAATTACTCAAACATTTGAGTTTTTGCGTAAACGATGTACTCGCGGCCGGACGAGGGAGGCAATCGTGAGCGGAAAGATAGACCAGGAAGATTGGGATGCGCTTATAGAAGTGCTCGACCGGGCGATATCGCTCCTCGACGGGCGTAAGGTTCAACCCGTAAAAGAGAGCTTCCTCGAGTTCACTACCACTGCCGCCATGCTCGGTTTGGAAGACGTCGCCGATGCCGTCACCAGCATGCTGGACTTTCTGGTCAAACAAGTCGGGCCGTCATGGGACGAGGAAGCGGCTGCGACACTGAGTTTCACCATGGCCAGCTTCAGGGAAAAGATGGCCGCCGAAGAGTACAGCCCCGCATTCTCGGAGGGAATGAAAGAAATCCTCCTCTTCATGGATTTTTTCGAAAAAGAAGAACCCGAGCCGCAGGCAAAGGCCGAACCGAAGGCCGCTCCCATTCCGGAGGGCAAGGATGCCGTTCCGCCGCGGGTCGAACCGCCCCCCTCCCCGCCGCCGGAACCACTACTCGATGAAATCGCTGAAATCCTCGATGTAGAAACTCACGATCAGGAACCGGCCGAGTCTTTGGCTACCGTCGAAGAAACGCCTGAAGATATCGAAGCCTTGCTCGACTCTCTTCAACCGCCTCCATTGGACGATGCCGTCGAGAGGTCCGTCGCGACGCCGCGCCGGGAAGAACCCTCCGCCGTCGATCTCCGCGACGCGCCAGCCGTTGCGACCTTTTCTCCTGAAGAATCGGACCGTGGTTTGGCGCTTGTTACCGACGCCGTGGAGTTCTACAGGGAAATGCTGAAGATCGATCCCACCTCCACGGTTTTCGTCCATCTTGCCGAAGAACTGTCCGCTCAAGGGCTCTGGAACGAGACAGTCGAGGTCTGCCGCCGAGGTCTCATCCTTCATCCCCGCAACCTCCGGGGACTCGTTCTTCTTGGTTTGGCGCTCCGTGAAACCGGAGAATCGCATGACGCGCGGGCTGCGCTGGGAGAAGCTCGCAGGGAGATCGAAAAGAACATCCTGCTCTACAGGGTGCTGGCGGAATTTGCCGAAGAGGAAGGGGATCTGCCCCGAGCGGAACGTCTCAGGCACGTCTACGATACCTTCCAGGGAGATGACCGCACCTCGTTGGCATCCCCCAAGAGGCGACCGGTCAAATCCGTTTGGGTGCCCCCACCCGCCGCCAAGAAAGCAGAATCAACCGTCGAGGAACGATTGATGGAACTCCTTTCACGTCTCCTCGCTCAAGTCGAGAGGCAGGCACCCGCAGCCGCGCCCACCCGGGGAATCTTTACCAGGGGATCGCGGGACAAATTGAAAAAGGCGTTGTCCTCCCGGATTTCGTAGTGCAGTGCGGAGACCGGACCCACGCGATCGAACGCTCTTCGTGCATCCCCGACGGCAACGCCTCGGATGCGGCGAATTATCCACCTGGGGCAATAATGAAGATCATGCTCTACAGTCAGCACGTGCTCGGCATCGGACACTTTTTCCGAAGCATGGAAATTGCGAAGGCGCTGAAGCCGCACCAGGTTCTTTTTGTGGAAGGCGGAGATCCCCTCCCCGGTTTCGTCCCGCCGGATCATGTCAAGAGACTCGTCCTCCCTCCACTCATGATGGACGCCGATTTCAAGTCGATGGAAACCCGCCGGGGATCGCTGGAAGAAGTCAAACGCGAGAGGTCGGACGCCTTGCTGAAGGCCTTTGCGGAATTTGCCCCCGACGTTCTCGTAACGGAACTCTTTCCCTTCGGCCGGAAACAGTTCCGTTTCGAACTGATGCCGCTTCTGGAGGAAATCCGCAAACGCAACGGGAGGCCTAAGGTCGCGTGCAGCCTCCGAGACATCCTCGTTGAGAAGACGGACCAGGCCGCATACGAGCAGAGGGTGCTCGATATCCTGAACGGGTGTTACGATCTCCTCCTCATCCATTCCGATCCCCTGCTGACGAGGCTCGACGAAACGTTCGAGAGAATCCGGGACATAGCGCCGCCGGTTTTCTATACCGGCTTCGTGGTTCGTGAGGCCCCTCCGCGTTCCGGAAACCCCGACGGAAAGGTCATCCTGGCCAGTACGGGAGGGGGAAAGGTCGGGACGGACCTCCTTTCCGCAGCGATCGAAGCGGTTCAAGGCATGCCCGAGGCCAATGTCCGGCTCAGGGTTTTCGTGGGCCCCTTTATGGAAGAATCCGAACGCCGACGCCTCGACGCTCTGGCATCCCGGAACCCCAGAACATCTCTGGAGGCTTTTTCCTCTGATTTCCCCGCCGAGCTCGCTCGCGCCGACCTGTCCATCACCATGGCCGGCTATAACACCTGCATGGATATACTCGGCACTGGCGTGAGAGCTCTTGTTTACCCGTTTTCTCAAAACAGGGAACAGACCCTGCGCGCCGAAAGGCTTGAAAAACTCGGAGTCCTCCGGATTTTGAAAAGCCTGGACGCGCGAGACATCTCGACCGAGATCCACAATGCCCTCAATACGCGTCCGTCCTCTCCCGCAGGATCCCTCGATCTCAACGGCGCATCAAGAACGGCGCGCATCATTGAAGATCTCTTTTGAATGAAGACTTCGCCCCATCGCCCCCTGGCACTGTAAGAATCCTGTATTATTATTAGGATAATAGTCTGGACATTCCCGACCGATCCCTTTCGACGCGCCGATCGCGTTTTCTCTGACCACAGCATGGGCTCTCGCTCACAATGCAAGGAAAGGACGAGAAGCGTCGAGGACCGCTTTACAGGACGATTTCCGGAAATGCTTTCAACGATATGTGCTTTTCGAGGAGGCCTGCCCTATGAAGAGTATATCCGAGATTCTTTCCGATTCCTGCCCCATATTCCACAGGCGGCACGAAATCAACGCTTCACATTTGAAAAACAGCGTCAGGAACCTGGCCGACGCCATGCACGCCGCAGACCCTTCCGCACAGTTCGCCATGGGACTCTGGGACGGAGACATCCTTGCCTTCGGCGCTCATCCCAAAACCATCCTGAGGTTCAAAACCCCGAGAGCAGCAGCCGAGCTCTTCGCAAGGGGCTTCCTGGGATTCGGCGAATGTTACACTTCCGGGGAACTGGAGGTGGAAGGAGACCTCCAGGAACTACTGCGTCTCGGCTTCGCCATAAAGTTCGATGACGGGGATCTCCCCTTCTCTCAGAAGCTCCGTCTCCTGCCCCACTACATCCGGTCGCGGAATACCGTGGAACAAGCCCCCTGCAACATTGCAGGCCACTATGGCCTCGAAAATGAGTTCTATTCCCTTTACCTCGACGAGACGATGACCTACTCCTGCGCCTATTTCAAGACAGGGGAGGAATCCCTCGATGAGGCGCAGTTGGACAAATACAGACACATCGCACGAAAACTCCTTCTAAAGCCTGGGGAACGCCTGCTCGACGTCGGTTGCGGGTGGGGAGGGATGCTGATCCTCGCGGCGCGGGAATATGGGATAAGGGGCATTGGAAACACCATCTCCCGCAACCAGTTCGAGTACGCCAACGAGAGAATAAAGGTACTGGGTCTCCAGAATCAAATCGAGGTGGTTCTCGACGATTACCGCAATCTTAGAGGGAAGTTCGACAAATTCGTTTCCATCGGCATGTTCGAACATGTCGGGAAGGAATACATCCCAACGTTCATGCACAAGGTCTCCAGTCTGCTCGAACCGCGCGGACTGGGGCTGCTCCACACCATAGGAAAAGACGTCTATTCCCACGTGGACCCGTGGACCGAGCGATACATTTTTCCCGGAGGCTACGTTCCGAATCTCCCTGAAATCGTTCTCGAAATGGGGCTGAACGGCCTCCCCGTTCTCGACGTGGAGAATCTCCGGATGCACTATGCGCGAACCCTGGACCGCTGGGCGGCAAATTACGAGAAGAACGCTGCTAAGATAGCGGAAATGTTTGACGAAAGCTTCGTCCGCATGTGGCGTCTCTACCTCAACACCTGCGCCGCCGGATTCAAATATGGCTACGTACGGCTCTTTCAGGTTCTCTTTTCCAACGGGTTGAACAACGAACTGCCTCTGACGAGGAACGGCGCGCCATATCCTTAACCTTTTGGCCCACTCTCCGGGATTGATCGAGGATGTCCCCGATCAGCCGAGGCATTGCTTCCATTCTTCCTTCTTCCACTGCCGCGTGAAACCGCCGCTCCGCTGCAGTCTGACTCGCAAGACCGCAGCCAGATCGAGGTTCACCTGAAATTCCTCCAGATGCAATCTGCATATCTCGCTTCCCTATCCACATTATATATTGGCCGGTTCCCTAGGGCAATCGCACGAAATTTTCATATTCTGAGCAGGGTGAGCAGGTAGTCATTGTTCCATCCTGCACGTTTGCGTTTGATCTTGATGCCAACCTTAGCAGTTTTTTCTTGTTTGCATAGACTCAGG